>Ga0137359_10001410_pt1 | contig 19031 bp, 8 predicted proteins | sample Mad1_40_16metaG_FD_108281 | JGI IMG/M metagenome (GOLD analysis project Ga0137359, IMG submission 108281) | Vadose zone soil microbial communities from Angelo Coast Range Reserve, California, USA - Mad1_40_16 metaG | ecosystem: Environmental > Terrestrial > Soil > Vadose zone | place: USA... | reverse complement strand
TACAAGGCCCTCGACTACACGCCATTTTCGAACGACCTGCTGGTGGCTTTCGCCGAAGACGCAATCACCAACGAAAGGCTCGGAGAGGACGTGGACACCGATCTGCTGACGGTGAGTTTTTCGGCCAACGATTATGTCGGCCACCGTTTTGGACCGTACAGCCACGAAGCGATGGATATGACGCTGCGTGTAGATCAGCAGATCGGGACGCTGTTGAAGTTCATCGATACGCGGGTTGGTCTGCGAAACACGGTGGTGATCTTCAGTGCGGATCACGGAGCATCACCAGTGCCCGAGCAGGCGGCCTTAATGAATCTCCCCGGCCATCGCTATCAGAAGGCCGAGTTGCGACGGATTGTAGAGGACGGATTAAAAGCCAGATATGCTCGCAAAGATCATCCCGCTACCGACTATATTCAAACCTTCACTAACAAGGATCAGACGGAGCAGGGACTAATCAACAGCAACTTCTATCTCAATCGCGCTGCCTTGAAGCGCGACGGAATCGATCTGGATGAATGCGAGCGCGTGGTGGGTGATTTGTCGATGCGGATGCCCGGCGCGGCGCGCTATTTCACTAGGGCCCAGTTGGAAAACCACTGGGTATCGTCTGCCGATCCAATCGCCCGGCGAGTGCTGAATGGTTTTTATCCCGCGCGCAGCGGCGACGTGATCGTCGTCTTTGAGCCCTACAACATTCTGTTCGATCTTCCCGACGATCCGACGGATCCGCTTTCGACCGCCACTCACGGCTCGCCTTACAGCTATGACACGCACGTTCCATTGATTATCATGGGACGAGACTTCGCCAATGGCAGATATACTCAGGCAGCGACGCCGGCTGATATAGCGCCGACGCTCGCCAGTTTGCTCGGCATACAGGCGCCAAGCTGTTCGGTGGGCCGGGTGTTGTCGGAGGCGCTGATAGATCCGAGCCCAAAGCATCGACAGAATACCAGATAGAATCTTTAAGCGAATTACCAATGAAGCTACCTTTTATTAATCAGCGCGCAATCATTTTTGTGCTCATGCTTTCGCTCATTGCGTTGTGTTGGTTTGGCGCCAACGTGGGTGTTCAGGCGCAAGCGAAGCTTCCTGCGGCGAGCGGCCACGTTAACGATTTCGCCGAAGTGCTTGACGCCGCGACCAGGGATCGTTTGGAAAAGGTCCTGGACAATCTCAAGCAAAGAACCGGAATCGATTTTGTGATCGCCACGGTTAAGAGCACCGGCTCGGAAAAGCTCTACGACTATTCACTCCGGATTGCCCGCGATTGGGATGTCGGGGTCATGACGAGTCCGAAGAAAAGTGTCCTGCTGACCATTTCGGGTGACAACGGCGAGTTCCTGGCGCATATCAGCAGGGGCGCTCGGGCCGATTTGCCTGACGGTCTCATCGGCGATATGGGCCAGCGCATACAAGAAAAGATAAAGAGCGCCGGTTACAGCGAAGGACTGCTCACCGGAGTAAAGACCTTTGCAAATGGAGTTGGCGAGCGAAACAATTTTACGTTCGCGGACCTGGACCAGCACCCGGCTGAAAATCTGATCGCCGAACAACAGCGGCCGCGAACAGTTAATAGCCCGGCGGCCCAGCCAACTGAAACACCATTGGCGCAGCCCACTGAAACACCGGCAACTCAGCCAACTGAAACACCGAAGCCGGCGCCCGCCGCAACCATTGTGCCGGCTGAGTCACCGCAACCGTCTGCTACTCCAGAGGGCTCAGTGTCGCCGCAAGCTCAACCTTCGGAAACACCAGCAGTCTCAACCCCTGCGGTCGTCATTCCGTCCACGCCATCGCCAGGCGCATCGCCGCAGACAGCCGAGAGCCCCGCGTCTGTCGTCGAGAAGACCGCGACACCGGTTGAGAGCCCTGCCGCGCAGGCTTCACCAGGCGCCGCAAACAGCACAACGGAAGAACGTGCAGACAATTCAACCACGCCGGCTCGATCAACGGATCGAAAGACAGCCACTAATACGCCGGCTAGTCCCGACGACGAAAAAGAAGCCGTTGAAGTAGCGTTGGCCCTGCCGCCCGACAAAAGAATCGACGCCCTAAAAGCCTTCCTCGCGGCTCATCCACAGTCAGTAGCGGTGCCCAGGGCCACCGAGTTAATCGTGGTAGCGCATGCGATGCTCGGCGATCAAAAGTTGCGCGCCGGCGATGTCGACGGTGGTCTGCAGCAGTTCCGTCTGGCAATCTCTGAAGCTCCGAGCGATATGCCGGATCGTTTATTTACGGAAGTGATCGCGCGCATTCCGGGAAACCTGTTCTTGCGTAACCAGAGCGCCGCGGCTATCGAAGCGGCCCATCAGGCAGAGGCGCTGGCCAAGCTGAATCCGAAACGGCTGGCAGCGGTCGCCGGGTTCTACCTCTTAATCGAAGATGCAAATGAAGCGTCTCGTCTGGCTGAGTTGGCGACCCAGGCAGGGCCGGACTCTGCCGTAGCGCATCAAGCGCTCGGCGAGGCCCGGCACATCGCCCTGCGCCTGGATGAAGCTGAGACTGAATTCGCGCGCGCGCTGGTGCTCGATCCCAAATCGTCTGGCGCCAGAATAGCCCTGGCCGATTTGAAGCGTGCGGCCGGCAAGTTTGAAGAAGCACTGGCCCTGTACCGCGAGCAGTTGCAGGCTGATCCGAAAAGCAACGCGGCGCACGCCGGAGTCGTAGTGGCGCTTCTGGAGCTGGGTAAAAAGACCGAGGCCGATCAGGAACTCAACGCGGCTCTGCAAGATAAAGATCAGGTCCGTAACCTGGCGTTGTTGGCGGGGGCGGCCTACTGGTTTCTGGCCCACGATGATGCGACGCGCGGACTCGAGTTGGCGGACAAGGCGGTGGCCATTGAGCCAAGATATTCCTGGGCCCAGATTGCGTTGGCGCGCGCTCTGATAGCCAGCAAACGCCCGCAGGACGCAGAACGATCATTGCGCTACGCGCGTCAATTCAGCCGCTTTCCAACTATTAATTACGAATTGGCCAACATGCTCGCGGCGATTGGACTGTTTGACGACGCTGCTGCTGAACTCGCGCATTCGTTCACTTTGAAGGGCGGACAAATCGAGACGATGCTCGCCGGGCGTAACGCCGCGCGGGCCGCCAGCTTCACGGAACTACTCGGCCCTGAACGTCGCGCAGTGATCTTTCAACCGCGAGCGGCGGACACGGACGCGAATGCAAAGATGCTCAAGGCGCTGCTCGCGCTGAACACGGCTTTGAATCAACCGGAGGGCAGCGTGCCGAACGAAGACGAGTTAGCCGCCATCGCAAAGGACTTCACCGCCGGCGACGATGCCATGCGCACCTTTCGTCAGGTTTATGTCGCCGAAAAATTCCTGAGCAAGGGCGTGGCGCTGGCGACGGTGATCGACTTAATGGATCAGGCAACCAGTGGCGTTGAAGCTGCGCTGAGCACCCCGGACGCGACCCTCGCTGTGCAGCCCGATGAATACAGTGACATTCGCGCGCGGGCGTTGACCCAGGGCGGTACCCCTCGCATTCCCGAGGCCCCGCGCGCCGCGCTGTCGGGACTCTTGCGGGGACGCATCGAAGATCTCGCCGGCGTGGCGCTTTTCAAACTGGACAAAGCCAACGAGGCAGTGGCCCGCCTGCGTCGCGCAGTCAACGCCGCTCCGGAAGGCACGCCGCTCTGGCGCGCGGCTTTGTGGCATTTGGGCGGAGCGCTCGAAGCGAGCGGCAAGAACGATCAGGCGTTGCTTTATTACATCAAGAGTTACGTGGCCGGCGCTCCCGACCCGGCGCGCCGATCAGTGATCGAGAATGTTTATAAGAAGGTCAATGGCAGCCTGGAGGGACTCGATGACAAGATCGGGCCGGGGTTTGGCGCCGTGACAGCGACTCCCACGCCGTCACCAATTTGATGCCTGGAAATCTTTCACTAGCCTCTTCATACGTTTGCATAGAAAAACACCCGCCAGTCTTGCGAGCTGGCGGGTGTTTTGTTGCTCAAGATTCGGTGCCTGAGCCTCCCTGACGGTCGGGCTACTCCCCGACCCTGCGCGCTCCTGAAGATTCGGCTACTGCCCCGGGTTCGAAGCAGTCCGCACGGGCTTGCCGTCGCCGTCGTATTCCACAACCGTGCCGAACTTGGCCAGCACTTCGCGCGTCTTCGTAGCATCGCCGACCGCTACGATTTGCAGATGGCCCAGGTCGATGTATTTCTGCGCCACGCGCTGTACGTCGTCGGCAGTAATTGATTCAACCTTCTGCGGGTAAGTGTCCCAGTAATTGACCGGCAGGCTATAGAGTTTCTGCGTAATGATGTTCTGCAGCAGTTGGCCCGGGTTTTCCAGCGAGAGTGCAAAGCCGCCCACGATCGAGCGCTTGGCGTTTTCCAACTCGTTGGCCGAAACCTTCTCGTTGCGGATGCGATTGAATTCACTCATGAACTCGCGTAGCGCGCCTTCCGTTGCATCTGTGCGTACCGGAGCATTGGCTACGAACGTACCGCGATACTTAGAACTATTAAAGCTGCTGCCTACCGAATACGCATAGCTCTTATCTTCGCGGATGTTCAGGAACAGACGCGAAGAGCCTCCGCCGCCCAGAATCCGATTCATCACCGCCATCGCAGCATAATCCGGATCGGTGCGTTCGATCCCCAGCGCGCCAATCTGAAAAACCGTCTGGACTGAACCGGGGCGATTGATCAGATAAATCTTCGCGGCCGATTGAGCCGGCACCGCGGAAATCACGGTCGCGGGCGCTGCGCCTTGCTTCCAATCACCGAACGTTGCTTCAAGTTTTGGCAGAATTTCTTTGAGCTTTACGTCGCCGACAATCGCCAGCATGGCATTGTTGGGTAGGTAATTCTCATCGTGAAAACGCGCCAGGTCCGCCGGCGTGATTTTCTTAATGCCTTCGGCGGGCGGCAGGACGAGTGACGCCGGATGAGTTCCATAGATCGCCTGGTTCAGACGTTCCTGCGCCAGAAAAGCAGCCTGTCCGCGAGTCTGTCCCTGTGCGGATACAGTGCGTGATTTGTAGCGCTCGACCTCCTCAGTCGGGAATTTCGGCGTGCGGACAACTTCGGTGAAAAGGTCGAGGACCTGATCGAAGTTCTCCACCAGTCCGGCAGCAGTGACGCTCGTGGTAAACCCTGCGAGGGCGGAGTTAGCGCCAATGATCGCGCCGATCGTGTCCAGTTGTTCGGCCAACTCGCGGCTCGTGTGTTTCGCCGTGCCTTCACGCAAGAGAGCGGCGGTGGCTCCCGCCAGTCCATGCATGTCCGCTGGATCCGAAATTCCGCCTCTCATCACAACCATTTCCATCGAGAAGGTGGGCACGCGGTGGTTTTCCAGCACCATCACGCGCAAACCATTCTTCAGCGTGGCCTCCTGCGCTTTGGGTAGCTTGACCCGCAGGATATTTTTGTTGACTGGAGCGCGTCCTTTCAGAACAGCGCCTTTCATCGTTCCGGTTTGCGGGGCCAGCGTGCCCTGTGCGCAAACTGTCGTGGCAAAAGAAGCGATGGCCATCACCGCTGTCAGAAGTCTCATTTTGTAGGCAGTGTTTTTCATTAATCCATCCTCCTCTTACTGCTGCTGCATTGCGCCGGACTGCATTCCGCCTCGGCCGCCGCCTTTCGGCACCGTGATTACCACGGTTCGATTCGTTTGCACCAGATACTTGTTGGCGACACGTTGCACGTCTTCCTTGGTGACTGCGGAAACTTTGTCGAGCCGGGTGTTGATGAGATTTGGATCGCCATAGTAGACGGTGTACTGTCCGATTGAATTGGCCCGGGCCAGAGAGCTCTGCAGTCCATTGATAAAGTTTCGCCGGGCGCCGTTCCTGGCCTTCAGCAACTCCCAATCGGCAATGGGTTCTTTCTGAAGACGGGCAATCTCTTCATAGACGGCGGCCTCGACGTCTTCAGCTTTTATGCCAGGCCGCAAAGTGGCGGTCACGTAAAAGCCGCCCACGCCGCGATTCTCCTGAGCGTTGCTGTTGATGGTGTTTACCATTTCCTTCTCCCGCAGCAGCTTCTGACTAAGGCGCGAACTCGAACTCCCGCCGCCGCCGCCGAAGCCTCCTCCTCCACCGCCGAAGCCGCCGCCGCCGCCCAACACGTTGGCCAGGACTTGCAAGGCATAAAACTCGGCAGTGTTTCCGGGCAATGTTTTGTAAGCAATGGACACGCGCATTGCGCGCGCCAGCATGTCGTCAACCGAAGTGCGACGTTCGGCCTTTTGTTCCGGCTCGGTCATATCAACCGCCGGCGGATCAGCCTGGCGCGGAATGTTCTCGAAGTACTTCTTGATGGTCGCCAAAGCATCAGCCGATTTGAAATCGCCGACCAGGGTGAGCACCGCGTTGTTCGGCGCGTAGTACATTTTGAAGAATGCCTGCACGTCCGCGACTGAGGCCGCATTCAGGTCGGCCATCGATCCGATCGTATCGTGCTTATAAGCAAAGTTGTCGTACATTAGCTGCTGCTGGATCTCTCCGCTCTTGCCGTAGGGCGCGTTGTCCAGACCAATGCGGCGCTCTTCCTGGACCACGTTGCGCTGGTTGTCCAGGTTCTCCTGGTTCACCGCGAGGCTGCGCATGCGATCTGATTCAAGATAAAGTGCCAGCTCCAGTTGATTTGACGGCAACGCTTCGAAATAGTTGGTGCGATCTTCGTTGGTCGTGCCGTTCATCGTGCCGCCGTTGTTTTGGATCAGCATGAAATGCTCTGATTTGCCCACGTTCTCGGAACCCTGGAACATCATGTGTTCGAACAGATGGGCAAATCCGGTGCGGCCCTCGCGTTCGTTGCGCGAGCCGACGTTGTAAGTAACATTGACGGCAATAACCGGCGTGTTGTGATCCTCGACCGTAATAACGCGCAGGCCGTTTGCGAGGCGCGTTTCCTTCAAATCAACGTGAACGCCGCGGCCGGTCTGGGCCAGCACGTTGCCGGCCAACGCGAACAGAACCGTCGCGCTGAGAAACTTTTTGTGCAGTCTCATACGAAAACTCCTGGTTAGAATCGAGCAGCAGAACTGCGGATTGGTTTGGCTTACGACGAGAGGGCCTTTGCCGGCACCCTCGCAGGCTTGTCTGGAAAGCGAAACGAGACTGAATCTAGTCGCCCCTGTGCGGCCTGTCAAGCAGGCGAGTGAATCCAGGTCTTAAGCTCCTGGTAACGCGGACGGGTCGCTAACGGTTACTTAAAATTGGGGTCGGGCGGCACCTGGGAGCACGCTTCTTGAGGTTTCGCGGACGGACTTCTGCACGACTGCCTTCCTGACGCCTGGTTGATTGGGCCGGCCTTGTCGAAAAGACGAGCGCCCGGGTCTTTTCCCAACGCGTCGGCAACCGCATAACTGTTCCGGCCATCCAACCCGACGCCCAAGATTGCCCAACCGGCCCGCACTGGCGGGCGAGTGATGCGTAGAACTATAATGCCTGTCATCGAATCGATCGTCGCTATGCCTAGACCAAGTCTTCTCTCCTATCGTCTGCCTGATATCTGTAATTTGAGATCTCAAGTCACCGCGCTGGCAATTGTTCTGTGTTTCTTCGGAATAACGGCGCGCGCGCAAACCCAAACCGTTCCGGGATCTCGCTACGATGTAACCAACTACCGGATTGAGGTCCAGTTGAGTCCCGACGAACATACATTGCGCGCGGGTGCAGACATAACGTTCGTGCCGCAGGACGCCACGCGTTCGATTGTTTTTGAATTGAACGGATCGCTGCATGTGGACAGCGTCGAGAAGGATGGCAAGGCGTTAACGGGATTTGTGCAGGATGCGGTAGGCGCCGGCGCGCTCGGTCCGAACGTGCGGATCGATCTGGGCCAGGTCATGGCGGCGGCTCAGCCGGTGACGATTCGGATTCGTTGGAGCGGTGCGCTGACTTCTCCTGAAGGCGGACCCCTGGCGAACAAGAGACTGGCCTATGTCGGTCCTGAAGGTTCGTATCTGATGTATGCCTCGCGCTGGTTTCCGTTCCACGATTATGCAGCGGATCGGGCCACGGCGGACATCACAGTAATTGTGCCCACCGGAATGCAGGTCGGCGGGATTAGCGATGAACCGGTAAACCCGCAGGTTGATAAGACCGGCACCACGCGCTTTCGTTTCGTCAACAAACAACCAGTGCTGATCGGAAACTTCGTTGCCGGCCAGTACATGGTCAAATCGCTGCGCATGGGTAAGTACGAGTTGCAGTTCTTTGTTAAGCCGGGCAGTGAAAATCGGATCAGCAATTATGGCGAACTGATGGGCCGCGCATTGGAGTTTTATACCAACGAATATGGCGCGCCGGCGTTCGGATCCCGTTTCATAGTTGCGCAAACCGATGACGAGACGATGGAAGCTTATTCGGGGCCGGGCGTACTTTTTCTGGCTTCGAAAATCTTTGATACGGCCAGACCCGCGGAAGAGCGCTTAACGCGCGAGGTCGCGTATCAATGGTGGGGCCAGACGGTGGGACTGAAGTCTTTCGACGATGCGTGGATTTCGCAGGGCCTGGCTGAGTGGAGTGCTTTCGCCCTCCGCGAATCCGCGCTGACCGGGGCGCAGCTTGACGCCGTGCAGCGCGAAGAGCAGGAACGCGCGCTGACCTTTGAACAGACTGCGTCGATCGTGCGGGCGCCGTCTGCTCTGGACGATCAATCCTCGGCGTACCAGTCGATCGTGTTCTACAAAGGCGCTATGGTCTTTCGCATGCTGCGCGAGACGATGGGCAAGGACCAATTCCATCAGCTAATGCAAAAGTTTTTCGAAACGTACCGCAACAAGAGCGCTTCGATTGATGATTTCGAGCGACTGACAACCAAGGTGGCCGGTAGGAACATGCGCTACTTCTTTGCGCAGTGGGTAGAAGGGACGGGCGTGCCGGAATTCAGCGTTGACTATCAGATCATTCGGACCCGAGCCGGAAAGTTTCGCACGCGTGGAACTGTACGTCAGAACTTCGAGAACCTGCACCTGCCCGTCGAGCTGACTCTGCATTCAGAGGGCGACTCGCAAACGAAAATACTGTATCTGGACGGCCGCAGCGAAGATTTTGATTTCGAGTCGAACGGCCAGCCGATTAACGCCGAAGTCGATCCTAACGACAAGATCTTGCGTATGTCCGACGAGTTGAAGGTTTCGATCGTGGCGCGTCGCGGTATCGAGCTGTTCAAAGAGGGCCAGTACGCCGAGGCCCAGCAGCAACTGGAATCGGCACTCAAGCTCGATCGTAATAACGCCTGGATTTATTACAATCTGGGCCTGGTTTATTTCGAACAGAAGAACTGGCAACTGGCGCTCGACAATTTCCAGGCGGCGATCGACGGGATCAGTAGTAAGGCGGCGTGGATAGAAACCTGGGCCCATATCAAACGCGGCAACGCTTACGACGCCAAAGGTGATCGCCCCAAAGCGGTCTATGAATACAACAAAGCCGTACAAGCCGGCAGCGACTATGACAACGCCCAGGCGATAGCGAAAAAGTTCATCAACGTTCCATTCGATCCCAAAGCTCCCGCTGAGCAGGCTCAAAACGCGCCGGGCGGATTTTAGCTTAATCGCGTTCACGCGCCTTCCCGGCAATTGAATAGCCCAGCTGGTTTACTGCTGGGTTGTACGCGTCCGACGGGATCACGGGGCCGAACCACTCAACGAGCCTGCGAAGCAGGCGGCAGAATTTAGCCCAGGGCAAGCGTAGCGGAACGAAGTGGAGCGAAGCGCAGCCCTGGGGTACTGTCCACATTTGGACTATCAAGCCCGCTTTAGCGGGCGACAGAGGACCAGCCATTCTGTCGCCCGCTAAAGCGGGCTTTAGAGTTTATTTTGAGTCCGAACCCAGGGTTCCGCTTGCTTCGCTCGCTTCACCCTGGGCTAAACTCTGCCGCCTGCTTCGCAGGCTTGTCGAGTGCTTGACTCTCAACTTGTGTTAGGCAAAGGTAGACCTTTCATTGAACCCAACTGTCGGCATGAATCGAGAACCTTCAAGTCCAATCCCTCGCCAGCTGAAGCCTGAGCAGGCTGCGGCGGCGCACACCCTTGACTGTCATCTCTCGGTCACTGCGGGCCCGGGCTCGGGCAAGACCTTCGTCCTGGTTGAACGCTATCTGGAGATTCTGCGCACAAAGAAAGTCTCAGCCGACAATATCGTAGCCATCACGTTCACGAACCGCGCCGCGAACGAAATGCGCCAACGGGTGCGCCAGAAGATTGACGCGCTGTTACGCTCGACCTCCGGTAATGAACGTCAGACGTGGCTGCGTCATAAGCGCGCCCTCGAAGGCGCGGTCATCACGACGATCCATGGGTTCTGTTCCCGTCTGCTGCATGAATTTCCCGTCGAAGCCAATATTGATCCGCAATTTATGCTGCTGGATGAGCATCAGGCCGCCATGCTGCTCGAGGCCGTAGTCGAAGAAACCCTGGCCGACGCCATCCACCATGGGAACGAAAAAATAATCCAGTTGGCGCAGGGCACTGGCCGCGCGGCGCTGGCTACTGCGTTGGTGGAACTTCATCGGAAGTATCGCAGTGAAGGGTTGGCAGTGGCATCGATCGAAAAACTGACCAGCGCTAATCATGCTGCTCCGGCAGACTATGTTGCGGCGCTGAAGGACCTGGACGCGCAGATGACGGTTCTGCTGTCCGCGGGCAAGCTAACCAAAGTAGCTGCGGAAAAGCGAGACAGGGCCGCGCGCGAGTGGCCGCATCTGCGCGCAATCCTCGCCAATCCGCCCAGCGAAAAGAGCATAGCGATCTATTGTCAGGCGATTGAAGATTTCCGCGAAACACGATTGAGCAAAAACAATCATGTGGTTGTTGAGCGTCTGGATGAAGCGCTTTGGGGCACGGATTCGTCAACCAGCGAACGGCTTCGCGGCAGAGTTCCCAGCATAGGTTTTGATCTGCTGGCTAAAGATTACTCGCTGGCATTGCTTCAAATCCTGCGCGAGATCGATCGGCGTCTGGACAGCGAGAAGCAACGTCTCTCAGTGCTCGACTTCGACGACCTGCAACTGCGCGCCTTGAAGCTTTTGGAGCTGCCCGAGGTGATAAGTCGCGGCACTGAGCGTTATCGGTTTTTTCTGATCGACGAGTTCCAGGACACCAATAGTTTGCAGCGCGATTTGCTGACCAAGCTGGCGCTGATACGCGGCGCAAATCTGTTTATTGTGGGAGATCGCAAACAGTCGGTCTACGGTTTTCGCGGGGCCGATGTCGATGTTTTTAGCGAGATGAGCGCGGCCATTGAAAATGCCGGGGGCGCGCAGCTGCCGTTGCACCTGAATTTTCGCAGCCAGCGGCCGTTGATTGATGGTTTTAATTTCCTGTTCGAAAGAATTTTTCAGGCGCGTAACGAAGTTCCTGAGGCGTCGCTCGGCCAACTTGGCTATGTCAGTCATGAGCCAAGCCAGGCCGAGCGTGGCGCCGAACACCAGCCGCCTCTGGTTGAATTGCTGGTCAGCGCTCTGCCGGAAAGTAACACCGCGGACGAGTCTGAAGGCGAAGCCGAGGCGGCGGCGGAAGATAGCGACCCGCTGGGTGCGCAGGAACGTGACGCTGAGCAGGTTGCCGCGCGCATTAGCGCGCTAACGCGGAGCCCGGACAGCCCGTTTTTGGACAGCGGCGGCGGGCAGCATGCCCGCGCCCCCGGGTTCAAATACGGAGATGTCGCCATTCTGCTGCGCGCTTTCACCGGTCTGTGGACCTATGAAAGCGCACTCCGGCGCGCCGGCATTCCCTACTTGACCGTACAGGGAAAGGGTTTCTATCAGCGTGAAGAGATCACCGATCTGATTCAACTGCTGCGATTTCTTGATAACACCACCGACGAATTGGCGCTGGCCGCTGTGTTGCGCTCGCCGCTGGGCGGAATTTCCGACAATGCTTTGCTGGCCCTGCGTTGCGCGCCGCGCATCGGAGATCGAGATAGTCCGGAGCGCTTGCACCGGCGCAATCTGCGGCAGGCTTTGCGACAACGGCGGGAGATTCAGTTCATCGACGACGATGATCAGGTTGCGCTTGATCGCGCCGCATCTTTTCTGGACTCGCTCATTCCGCGGCGAAACCGTTACGGCATTGCCGATCTCCTGCGCCATGCGGTTGCGACTGCGGAGTTCATGACGGTGATTGCGGCGAACTTCGATGGCGCGCAGCGCGTAGCCAATGTCGAAAAACTTTTCCGCCTGGCTGAGCAGTTCGACAAATCCGGCCACCTGATTCGCGACTTTGTCCGTTTTGTAGAAGAGTTTGAAGCCATTGGCGGACGCGAAGGCGAAGGCCAAATGGACGAGTCAGCCAACGTCGTGCGCCTGATGACGATCCATCAGGCGAAAGGTCTGGAATTCCCCGTGGTGATCATTCCGGATCTGCACCGTGACCCGGCGCGGCGCGAAACTCAGTTCATCCTCGATCGGCATAAGGGGATGACGGTGCGAATACCGGATGGACGCGGTCAGACGGTGCGCGGAGCTCTCTTCAATGAACTGCGGCAGCGCAATCGTTGGCGCGAAGAGTTTGAAAGCATGCGTTTGCTGTACGTCGCCGCAACCCGGGCCGAGGATCGCCTGATCTTTTCCGGCGCATTGGCGGAGAAAGAACTGAAGAATCTCACCAAGACGCCGAAGGAACAGTGGTTAGCGTGGATCTGGCAGGCGCTCGAGTTGGATGAATTTGCGCAGAGTGGTCTGTTGAAGTTTGACGAGACCGTGCAGATCCAGGTCACCGTTGATCGCGAGCGCCAGGGTCTCTGGCCGTCGAGTTCGTCTCCTCTGATCGTGACCGACGCGGCCGCCGGGGAAGCCATCGATCTTTCGCGGCCGTTCGCAGAACTGTTTCCTTTGTTGAGTGAGGTTCTGACCGAGCCGGGGCAGGTACCGCGGCGCTTTAGCGTGACGCAACTAATAAATTTTCAGCGTTGCGCGCGGCAATACTATTTCGACCGAACGTTGAAAGCGCCGGGTAAGGAAGAGCGAGCAGTCTGGAACGACGCCGAAGCACCAGAGCCGCCCGCCAATCTCACCGCCACATTGAAAGGCGCGGTGATTCACCGCTTTTGCGAGACGTTCAGTAATGGCGATGATGCCGGGACGCGCTTGCGGACAAGTTTCGATGACATTGTGGCACAGCGCCAGGTGGAACTCGCCGGGCGCGCGTTCGAAATTGACCCGGAGCAGGCTGTTCACGATCTGTTGCCCCTTGCGCAAAACTATCTGGCCAACGACGTGTTCCGGCGCGTAACGGCAGCTCATCGATTCACGGGCGAGTCTGGCGATACGAAATTCGAAATTCGAAATCCGAAATCTTCATCCCCGGGTCTCTGGAGCGAGTTGCGCTTTCGCCTGCGCCGCCCCTGGGGAATTCTGACCGGCACTATCGACAAGTTACTGATTACACCTGGCGTTAGTGGCGACGGATTTGATGTTGAGATCATCGATTTCAAGACCAACCGGTTTCGCTCGCCGTCGCCATCCGGCGCCCAACAGCCGCAAACCATCGCGGCAGTCGCCACAACTGTGCCCGTTTCTAACCGGGTTGCAACGCACCGCACTGAGATAAGGTCGCAACCCGCGCAGGCTCTCTTTAATTTCGAAACGGTCGAGGAAGAACCGTCGGCAGAGGTGGTATTGACCACGGACATCTTTACCTCTGAGCCGGAACGCTCGATCGCCGCCCAGGCGGAATCCGTCACGCGCGACTATCAACTGCAAATGCAGTCATACGCGCTCGCGTTGCGAGAGTTGCTTCCCTCGGACGCCAGAATCAGCAGTCTGCGCACGACGCTTCACTTCATCGATCCGAACATCGAGATCAGCCTGCCGGCCGCACTGCTGGATCAGGAGACTTGCGCGCGCGCCGTTGACGACGCCATGCTTTCGATCTCGACCCTGGACGGCACGCTCAACGCGGATCAGTTTCCACCTCTTCCGGCGACTCACTGTCGCATCTGTAATTTTCTCGAGTTGTGTCCCGCGGGCCGCGAGTGGCTGAAGCAACAGCGATAGCTTTGGAGTGCGGTGGCAAGCGCAGCGCGACACCGCTTTGGTTCGAGCGCTTGAGTGTCGAGTCCAAAGCGCCGTCGCCGCTTCGCTCTGCCGGCGCACGCCAAAGCGTACTCCGAACATTGGCCAATTGACTCTACTTCGCGTATAAACCTTCGCGCGGAGGACAGCTCAGTATGGTTACAGTGAAATCATTCGATGGCGGCGAATTTGATGCCTATCTGGCCTTGCCCGCCGGCGCTTACGGTCCGGGTATTGTCGTCTTGCAGGAAATCTTTGGCGTCAATCAATACCTGCGAAACGTTTGTGACTGGTACGCGGCGCATGGTTTCGTCGCTATTTGTCCGGATCTGTTTTGGCGACAGGAGCGGGGCGTCGAACTGACTGATCAGACGGAAGCGGGAAGGCAAAAAGCGTTTGAGCTCTACCAGGGACTGGATGAAGCAAAAGCGGTCGAGGATTCAGCGGCCGCGGTTGAGTTTCTACGCAATCATCCAGCGTGCAGCGGGAGGGTTGGTGCGGTGGGATTCTGTCTCGGAGGCAATCTCGCCTGGTTACTCTCCGCTCGGTTCAAACCTGACTGCGCTGTCGGTTTCTACGGTGTCAGCATTGAGAAGACGATCGACGAAGCAAACAATCTTAGCTCGCCATTGATGCTTCACATTGCGGGAAAGGATCAGCACTGCCCGCCGGAAGCTCAGAAGCATATTCACGAGGTGCTCGATCCAAATCCACTGATTACCATTCACGATTATCCGCAGCAGGATCACGCTTTTGGCCGGCCCGGCGGCGAGCACTTTGACGCAGCGGCAGCAGAACTGGCGAACTTACGTTCATTGGAATTCTTTGTGCGCCACCTGGCGGGTGAAGGGCTGGAGAGTGCGCGGAAGTCGCTCTCTGATCGATGGGACGAGCACGTCAAATACGAATTCGCGACGCGCAATACCGAAGACACCCTGGCGACCATGGTAACCGATGCCTACGTTAATCACGTTCCGGTTCTAACCGGCGGCGTTGGTCACGAACAGCTCCGCGAGTTCTATTCCCAACGGTTCATTCCGCAGATGCCGCCCGACACTTCGATGACTCCGGTCTCGCGTACCATCGGAACTGATCGGGTGGTCGATGAAATGGTCTTCGAATTCACGCATTCGATCAGGATGGACTGGATGCTACCAGGGGTGGCGCCGACAGACCGGCATGTGAAGGTGCCGTTGGTTGTGATCGTTCACTTTCGCGACGGCAAGCTGGCCCACGAACACATCTATTGGGATCAGGCGTCAGTGCTGGCACAGCTTGGTCTGATCGATGGTAGGAATCTGCCGGTTGCAGGTGTTGAGACGGCGGAGAAAGTGTTGGATCCCAGTTTGCCGTCGAATGAATTGATGAAGCGGCAGCTCTCGTTGAAGGGATGAAGTAGGCCCTGCGATTTAGCAAAAGGGGAGCCGCGTTTACGCGGCTTTTGTAATGGCTTCTACTAGCCCAACCGTTTTACGGCTGGGTTGAGTGCGGCCACAAGTTGACAGCGCGCTAAGAGGCTTATTTGAGCTGATCCCCAGCCGTAAAACGGCTGGTCTAGTAACTCTGCGGGAAAGCCCGCGTGAACGCCGCTGAGGAGACACAGTATCTTCGCAAAAGGAAAAGCGGCAAGCTGCAGACTAAGATGGATGATCAAACTAACGCCGCGCCACTCGTCTCGCGCCTGCGCCGCGATCTCGGCACGATCGAATCTTACGCCGCGTTGATTGGAATCCTGGTGGGCGCCGGCATTTTCAAAGTTACCAGCGATGCGTGGTCTTTGACTGGCCCCAGTGTAATTCTCGGTTATGTCGTCTTGATGCCGGCGATTCTGGCTACCTCAGTTCCGTATGCTGCTTTCATTTCCACACCGCTGGGCCGAGAGCCGGGCGGTGAATACCTGCACATCTCGCGCACGCTGGGCGGCTTTCACCTGGCCTACATCGGATCATGGTTGAAGATCATCGCTTACATTGGAGCTGGCGCTTATCTGGCGAGTGCGCTGGCGGATTACCTGCTCGAACTTGCCGGCAGACGGTCCAGTGGCGAGTTAGTTCACCAGACGCTGGCCGTCGGCAGCCTGCTTTTCTTCTACCTCGTGCACGTAATCGGCGTGAAGTGGTTTGGCAGAATCCAGGTCGCGATGTGCGCGTTGCTGGGGCTGTCGATTCTGGTGCTGGTAGTTCCCGGTTTATTCGCGATTCATCCGGCAAACTATGCGCCATTCATCACCCATGGCCCGAGCGGATTTGCGGCCAGTCTGATCCCGCTTTTCTTTTCCTATGCGGGCTTTGAAGCATTGGCCCAGACCGCCGGTGAAGTCAAAGACAGCACCCGTCGGCTTCCGATAGTTTTTCTCAAAGGCATCACCGCGGCCGCGGCAATTTTCATCCTGATGTCCACCGTGGCCTTTGGAGTGCTGCCGGGAGCGCGTCTGCAAGCGAGCACCGCTCCGATGACCGAAGTGGCCGCGGTCTACCTGCCGTGGGGCGCCGCGGCGTTAGTGACCATCGGGGCCATCATGGCGATTACCACTTCCCTAAATCCCACCCTGATTGTTCCGTCGCGCCTGGCGATCATTTTTGTCGAAGACGAGCTGGCGCCGCCGTGGTTGGGTTTTATTAATCCACGAACCGCGACGCCCGTGCGCGCATTGACGCTGACATTGTTCGCCAGCTCGCTACTGTTAATCAGCAAACAGCTTTCGCTTGCCTTGAACATCGCCGTCTTTGCCCTGGTCCTGCTTTACTTCCTGCACAGCCTGACTTTTCTTTTGTTGCCACGATTGAATCCACAGCTTCACCAGCAGATTAGTATCGGAATGCCGCGTTGGTTGCAGCGAGCGGCGGCTTTGCTTTCGGTTATTTCGATGGGCGCCCTGATCGTGGTGCAGGTTGTCCAGGACATCGGTACGATTAAGCAGCACAGTCTCGGCGAGAGAATCACAAATCACTCTTTGACGAGCGTCGAACTCGTGCTGGTATGGGCGGTGATTGGCGCGGCACTGTATGCTTATGCGCGGTTAGCGCTGGGAGCGCGGACGTCCCGCCCGCACTGAACGCCGAAAGGTGCGAATGATTTCATGGAAATCAACGGCAGAAGAATCTTAATCACCGGTGCCAGTCGCGGCCTCGGCCGCACTCTGGCTTTCGCGTGTGCCCAGGCAGGCGCGCGTGAAGTCTTTGCCGGCGCGCGCAAAACTGAGGACATTGAGAAGTTGAGAAGCGACGCGCAGTTGATAGACGCGCCGATCACGCCGATCAAGCTGGACGTCACTGCTGATGAGGACATACGCGCGCTAGCCGGGCTCGGCTGCCTTGATATTCTGGTCAACAACGCAGGCGTGGCGGGCTACGGCAATCCGCTGCAAATGGATTTTGAAAAAGCCTTGGAAGAGGTGAACGTGAACTACTTCGGAGCACTGCGAATGACGCGGGCCCTCGCGCCCGCGATGGTCGAGCAGGGCTCGGGGATGATCGTGAATGTGGCCACCGCCTTCGCCAAAATCAATCTGCCGCTGGTTGGCACTTACTGCGCCAGCAAGGCTGCGTTGCTTTCGTTGGGTCAGGCTTTGCGCGCATACCTGAGCGATCGCGGGGTGCATGTGATGACCGTAATGCCCACGACGATAGATACAGACATGAGCAAAGGCGCCGATGTGCCGAAGATGACCACAGCGTTTGTCGCGGGTGAGATTCTGCGGCATATTCGCGCAGAGACAATCGATCCGCCGATTGGCGAGGAAGCAAAGGGCATACTCGATGGGTTGTTGAATGATCCGCTCGCTATGGAAAAGATGATTGGTCAGATTAGAGCTTGAAAGCGCCAGGGGCGCGAAATGCAATAGCCTGGGGGCAAGGCCCCAGGTTATCAGTAGGTTATGGTTTCAAAGTGCTGAAAGCGCGAAATGTGTTCGGTTCATTCACAAATTATCTCGCGCCTTCAGCGCTCGAAAGCTCCTATTGTCGAATTAACCAGGGGCGTTGCCCTGGCTATTACATTGCGCACTTTCAGTGCGCCTAAATTGATCAATGAAGCCTGAATCTCAAATCAACCGCCGCCGCGAAGAATTTCCGACCCTGGCTTCGGGCATACACCTTTTGAGCCACAGCCTGGGCCCGGTGCCACGAGCTACGCGCGAGTCGGTGCTCGCTTACTACGACGCCTGGGAACACCATACCAGCGAGGATGCCTGGGCCGCGAGTTGGTGGGAGATGTCTACGAGCGTCGGTGATCGCATTGCTCAACTTCTCGGCGCGGCGCCCGCTTCAGTCCAGATTCAACCAAACGCCTCGATTGCGCTTTCCAGCGTCGCCTCCTGTTTCAATTTCGCAGAGAGTGACCGGAACAAAATCGTGACCAGCGCTCTGGACTTTCCTTCGATGGAGTACATCTGGGAGGCGCAAGGTCGTCTGGGCGCGAATATCCACGTCGTGCATACCGATGATGGGATCACGGTAGCGCTCGAACATATTCTGGACGCGATTGATGACTCGACCTGCCTGGTGGCGCTCTCGCATGTTTCGTTTCGCAGCTCTTACCGCGTCGATGTCAAAGCGATCGTCGAACGGGCGCACAAGTATGGCGCGCTGGTCCTGCTTGATGTCTATCAATCCGCCGGGGCACTTGAGTTACAGGCGAGCGACTGGGAAGTGGATTTTCTAATCGGCGGAACGATCAAATGGCTTTGCGGAGGGCCGGCTTGCGGTTATCTCTACGTGCGGCCCGACCTGCAGAAGGATCTTACGCCGCGTCTGACTGGATGGGTGGCGCACGCCGCGCCGTTTGATTTTGCATCAACGCCCATGCAATACACGGATTCGGTACGCCGCTTTGCGCAAGGGACGCCCAGCATTCCCGCGCTCTATTCCGTGCTTCCCGGTCTGCAAATCATTGAAGAGGTCGGGGTGAAGACTATTCAAGCCGAATCACAACGGCGCACTGAGTGGATGATTGACTTTGCAATCGAGAAAGGCTGGAAGGTGAACAGTCCGGCCAATGTTGAAGACCGTGGAGCTTCAGTGATGATTTACGTTGAAGATGG
>Ga0137359_10001406_pt1 | contig 19096 bp, 13 predicted proteins | sample Mad1_40_16metaG_FD_108281 | JGI IMG/M metagenome (GOLD analysis project Ga0137359, IMG submission 108281) | Vadose zone soil microbial communities from Angelo Coast Range Reserve, California, USA - Mad1_40_16 metaG | ecosystem: Environmental > Terrestrial > Soil > Vadose zone | place: USA... | reverse complement strand
TGTATATCGGCTTCAGCAGCGACGTGCTTGGCGCCAACAAGATTACCGACTACCTCATCCGCGTCGTGCAGCCGAAATTGCAGGCGGTGCCGGGCGTGCAGACCGCGGAACTCCTCGGCGCGAAGGTTTTCGCACTACGGGCGTGGCTCGATCCCAACAGGCTGACGGCCTACGGCTTGACCGGCGCCGATGTCACCCAGGCGCTTGCCAGCAACGACTACATTTCGGGGATCGGCACCACCAAGGGCCAGATGGTCCAGGTCAGCCTCACCGCCTCGACGAGCGTGCATTCGGTCGAGGAATTCAAAAACCTGGTTGTCAAGCAGACCGACACCGCCCTGGTGCGGCTGCGCGACATCGCCAACGTCGTGCTCGGCGCCGAAGACTATGAATCGGAGGTCGGCTTCGACGGCAAGAGGGCCGTTTATGTCGGCATCCAGGTTGCACCGGCCGCGAACCTGCTCGACGTCATCAAAGGCGTGCGCGACGTTTTTCCGGGCATTGTGTCGCAATTGCCGCAGGGGCTCTCCGGCGAGATCGTCTACGACTCGACCGAATTTGTGAACAGCGCCATCAATGAAGTCGTCAGCAGCCTGCTTCAGGCGCTGGTGATCGTAACACTCGTGGTGTTTGCGTTCCTGGGCTCGGTACGATCGGCATTGATACCGACGATCGCCATCCCGCTGTCGCTGGTCGGTACATTCACGGTCATGCTGGCGCTTGGCTATTCGATCAATCTCCTGACGTTGCTGGCGCTGGTGCTCGGCATCGGCCTCGTGGTGGATGATGCGATCATCGTCGTCGAAAATGTGAATCGACATCTTGCGGCCGGGATGGCGCCAATCCCCGCTGCGATCGTAGCCGCACGCGAGCTGGGCGGGCCGATCATCGCCATGACTGTGGTGCTGGTTGCCGTGTATGTGCCGATCGGATTTCAGAGCGGCTTGACCGGTGCGTTGTTTGCCGAGTTCGCGTTCTCACTGGTCGGCGCCGTTACGGTCTCCGGCGTGATCGCCTTGACGTTGTCGCCGATGATGAGCTCGCGGCTGCTCACGGGCGATGCCCGTAAAGGCTGGCTGGTCGCGTTCGTCGATCGCCAATTCGAGCGGCTGCACCGGCGCTATCTGTCGATGCTGCATGGCAGCCTGAACTACCTGCCGGTCACGTCCGTCTTCGCCGCGATCGTGCTCGGCAGCATCTACTTCCTCTATGCCGGTGCCAAGACGGAGCTCGCGCCGATGGAGGACCAGGGCGTGATCATCACCTCATCCTTAACATCGCCCGATTCGACGCTGCAGCAGCGACGGATGTATGGACGGCAGATCTTCGAAATCTTCGCCAAGCACCCGGAAACCGCCCATGTCTTCCAGCTCGACGTCCCCGGGCAGAACATTGGCGGCGACGTCTTCAAGCCGTGGGACCAACGCAAGCTGACGACTGTCCAGCTCCAGCCCATGCTGCAGCAGGAGCTGGCCCAGGTCGCGGGCGCCCGCACCGTGGCGTTTCAGCCGCCCCCGCTGCCGGGCAGCTTCGGCCTGCCGGTCCAGTTCGTGATCCAGACCACCGATCCGTTCGAGCGGCTCAACGACGTCGCCCGCGAATTCCTCGATGCGGCGGTGAAGAGCGGCATGTTCATTTTCCTCGATACCGACCTCAAACTCGACCTGCCGCAGGCCGTCGTCACCATCGATCGCGACAAGACCGCACAATTAGGCCTCAAAATGAGCGATGTCGGCGGCAACTTGGCCGCCATGCTGGGGGGCGGCTATGTCAATTATTTCAGCATGGCGGGACGCTCCTACAAGGTGATCCCGCAGGTCCAGCAGCGCTATCGGCTCAATACGCAGCAGTTGCTCGACTACAATATCCGCACCGCAAGCGGCGCCGCGGTGCCGCTGTCGACGGTCGCCACCATCACCACCAAGACGGTTCCGGAATCGCTCAATCACTTCCAGCAGCTCAACAGCGCCACGATTCAGGGCGTTGCCATGCCGTTCGTCGCCGCCGGCGACGCGATTGAATTTATGAAGGACCTTGCGGCGAGAACGCTGCCGCAAGGCTACAGCGTCGATTATGCCGGCCTATCGCGCCAGTACGTACAGGAATCGACCGGATTTGCCACTACATTCGGATTCGCGCTGATCATTATCTTTCTCGCGCTCGCGGCGCTGTTCGAGAGCTTCCGCGATCCGATGATCATTCTGGTTTCGGTGCCGATGTCGATTGCAGGCGCCCTGATCTTCATCAGCCTCGGCATCGGCAGTGCGACTCTCAACATCTACACCGAGGTCGGCCTCGTGACGCTGATGGGGCTCATCAGCAAGCACGGCATTCTGATCGTCGAATTTGCCAATGAGCTGCAGATGCAAGGCAAGACCAAGCGCGAGGCCGTCGAGCTTGCGAGCGGCATCCGCCTGCGCCCGATCCTGATGACGACCGCCGCCATGGTGCTCGGCGTCATCCCGCTGATCACCGCGACCGGCGCCGGCGCCGTGTCACGGTTCAACATGGGCCTCGTGATCGCGTCCGGACTGGCGGTCGGAACGCTGTTCACGCTGTTCGTCGTCCCGGCGGTCTATCTGCTGATCGCGACCGATCATTCGCGCACGGGCAAAGTGGGCGCGGAATTTGCCGATGTGCCGTCTCATTAGTACCTCTGCACAGAGGTTTCGACGAATTGTCCGAGCGGACTGCCTTGCATGTGTCAGTCGGGAATGAGAACGCCAGCGCACAGCTGGTTTTGACCCCAGCTGCCATTTCGCCGGGGTGGCTTGACAACGCAGACCCAAGAATTACAACGTAGACCCAAGAATTTCTACTTTCAGTAGATTATTTCGTGAAATGCTTTGCGGTGCGGGTAGATTTCATGCCGGTCCTGCGGATCAATCAACAGCGTGGCGATGCGCCTCATCGCTATCGGATCGAGATCACCGCAACCGATATTCCAAATTTTGCACAGCTGCAGTTCAGCCGCGACATCGCCTTCGAGCTCAAGCCGCAGGATGGCGAGCGCATCCGCTGGTATCTTGAGGACTATCTCCAATTCGACGAAGACCCTGCGCCGCGAATCGCCAGAGGTGTCGAAGCGTTGATGGCCGAATGCGGCGACGGGCTGTTTCGCAGCCTGTTTGAAGGCGCGCACCAGGGCATCCAGCTTTGGACGATGATCGAGCCGCATCTTTCCGCAACCCGGGTCGAGGTCACGACCGGCACCTCCGAGGCAACCGCAATCCCGTGGGAACTGATCCGCAACCCGCACACCGGAACGTTCCTTGCCCTCTCCACCGCATCCTTTGTGCGCACCCAGCGCGAGGCTCAAATCACGCTCGCGCCGGCTGGCGAAGCGGAGAAGGTTCGCATCCTGCTGGTGATCTGTCGGCCGCAGGGCGGTGAGGACGTGCCGTTTCGGTCCGTGGCCGGCCGTCTGGTGACGCGGCTCAACGACGATGCCCGCAATGCCTTCGACCTCGACGTGTTGCGTCCGCCGACCTACGAACAACTTGCCGAGACGCTGCGGCTGGCCAAGGAGCGCGGGCGGCCCTACCACATCGTCCATTTCGATGGCCATGGCGTTTATGCCGAGGAAGAACGCCTCGCCGAGGCCGGCAAGGTTCTCAACAACCTGAAGCTCAAGGGCGATGGCCCCCCTGGCCGGCGCGGCTTCCTGGCGTTCGAAGACCCAGCGAACAAGGAGAACAGCAAGTTCGTCGATGGCTTCCGGTTGGGGGCGCTGCTCAAGGCATCAGGTGTTCCTGTTCTCGTCCTCAACGCCTGCCAATCCGCCTTTGCGGAGGCGCCGGCTGCACCGGATCAGGCCAGGCCCGAAGCGGCGCGCGCCGAGATCGAAGCCTACGGCTCGCTGGCGCAGGCGGTGGTGGAGGCGGGCGCCGCCGGCGTGGTCGCCATGCGCTATTCGGTTTATGTCGTGACCGCCGCGCAATTCGTGGCCGAGCTTTACGGTGCGCTCGCGCGCGGCCGCGGGCTGGGCGAGGCGGTGACATGGGCGCGCAAGAACCTGCATGATCAGCCCGAGCGCCGCATCGCCTATGCGGCGCGGCCGTTGCAGGATTGGTCGGTGCCGGTGGTGTGGGAGCGCGCGCCGCTGCGGCTCTGGCCGCAGAAGCCCGACGCTCCGTCGCTCAAGTTCACCCTCGACGACGGCGCGGGCGCCACGCCGGGCGTGCTTGATGAGGCGCTGCCGGCGCGGCCGGATGTCGGCTTCTTCGGCCGCGACGAGACGCTCTATGCGCTCGACCGCGCCTTCGACACCCACCGGATCGTGCTGCTGCACGCCTTTGCGGGCAGCGGCAAGACCTCGACCGCGGCGGAGTTCGCGCGCTGGTATGCGCTGACCGGCGGGGTCGAGGGGCGGGTGTTGTTTTCGAGCTTCGAGCGCCACCTGCCGCTCGCCCGCGTGCTCGACAAGATCGGCGCGGAGTTCGGCCAAGCGTTGGAGGCGAACGGCATCCACTGGAACGCCATCACCGATCCGGCGCGGCGGCGAAGCATCGCCCTGCAAGTGCTGCAACAGGTGCCGGTGCTGTGGATCTGGGACAATGTCGAGCCGGTCACCGGCTTTCCGGCTGGCACCGCGTCGGACTGGAGCGCCGCCGAGCAGCAGGAGTTGCGCGCGTTCCTGAGCGCGGCGCGCGAGACCAAGGCCAAATTCCTGCTGACCTCGCGCCGCGACGAAGCGGCGTGGTTGGGCGAACTGCCGCGGCGCGTGCAGGTGCCGGCGATGCCGATGCAGGAACGCCTGCAGCTTGCCGGCGCCATCGTGGAACGCCGCGGCAAGCGGCTGGCCGACCTGCCGGAGCTGACGCCGCTATTGAGGTTCACGCGCGGCAACCCCCTGACCATTCTCGTCACGCTGGGCGAGGCGCTGCGCGCGGGCATCGATACGCCCGCACGGCTCGACGCGTTTGTTGCCGCCTTGCACCGCGGCGAAGTCGCGTTCGAGGACGAAGCGAGCGAGGGCCGCTCAAAATCGCTCGGGGCGTCGCTGTCCTATGGCTTCGGCACCGCGTTCACCGACGACGAGCGCAGGGTTTTGGCGCTGCTGCATCTGTTCCAGGGTTTCGTCGATGTTGACGTGCTGCGAGGAATGGGCAACCCCGAGGCCGAGTGGTGTCTTGCGGCGGTGCGCGGGCTGACCCGCGAACGCGGCATTGCGCTGCTCGACCGGGCCGCCGAGATCGGCCTGCTCCACGCCCATGACGGCGGCTATTACGGCATCCACCCGGCACTGCCCTGGTATTTTCGCGCGCTGTTTTCGCGCGATTTCCCGGAGGAGACCGGCGACGCCAACCGCGCCCGCCGCGCCTTCGTTGACGCAATTGGGGCACTCGGCATCCATCATGCCGAGACATATCAGGACGGCCGCCGCGAAGTCTTGTCGGCCGTTGCCGCGGAGGAAGACAATCTGCTTGTGGCTTGGCGCATCGCCCGCGCCCACGGCTGGTGGGACCAGGTCATCTCCGTCATGCAGGGTCTGCGGACTTTGTACGAGGAGACCGGCCGCGGCGCGGCGTGGCGTCGGCTGGTGGATGACGTGGTGCCGGACTTTATCGACCCCGCGAACGACGGACCGTTGGCCGGCCGCGAGGATAACTGGAGCCTGGTGACGGATTGGCGCGTTCGCCTCGCCATGGAGGAGCGCAACTGGGTCGAGGCCGAGAGCCTGCAGCGGGCGTGTGTCGATTGGGACCGGCAACGTGCCCAACCAGCACTGGAGGCTGCTTCGGACCGGCGGGATACAACGCAGCGCGGCGCTATCCGCATGCTCGGGACTTCTCTCCAGCTATTGGCGAATATCCAACGGGAACGGGGCAGCCCGACCTGCGCGGCGACCTATCGCGAGGCGCTCGACCTTGCCAACGCCATCGGCAACACCACCGGGCAAGCCATCTACGCGTTCAACCTCGGTCATGCGTACAAAGACATCGCCGACCTGCGCAACCTTGACGAGGCCGAACGCTGGTATCGGAAGAGCCTCGATCTGGGGGCCCCGGACGACGGGCTCGGCCACGGCGGGTGCCTTAGCCAGCTTGGTCTGGTCGCTTATGAACGCTTCAATGACGCGCGTACCGCCGAGCGTCCGGTCGAAGAACTCGCGCGCCACCTCGCCGAAGCGGCGCGACTAAGCGAGCAGGCGCTCGACATGACACCAACAACCGCGGTCACCGAACGTGGGGTCACTCACAACCAGCTCGGCGTCATCTACCGTAATGCCGGCGACATCGACCGCGCGCTGCATCACTACCAGCAGAGCATTCAATACGCCGACAATGCCGGCGAAATTTTTGTGGCCGGCGGAAGGCGCTTCAACGTCGCAGTCGCGCTACTTCTCGCCGACCGGCTAACTGACGCGCGTGCTTACGCCGAGGCCGCGCTCGCCAACTTCCGGACCTTCGGCGACCGTGCCGCAGACCGCATCCAAAAAACTGAACGCGTGATCGCCGCCATCGACCAAGCCGTCGCGAAAAAAGCTGGCGGCGCGTAGGGTCCGGCCGTTTCGACAGCCGTGCCCGGCTTGCCGACCAAATCCCGCTTGGTGACCGTAGTCCGCGAGCTCGACGCCGATGACATGAAATTGGCGGCGCAGCAACTTACGGCCCAACCGGGGGGCATGGAACGGTGGGATCATTTCGAGCCCGCCTCACGTCTCGCGACCGACTATTCGCACACGGGCAAAGTGGGCGCGGAACTGTAGAAGGTGCCATAGTACCATGTATGTAAGATATAGATCTGTTGGTGGGCGGATTCGTGCAAAACGAACTAATTTTGGAATTCCCAGCGAAATCAATGCCGTCCGGTTTCTTTGCACAACGCAGGCGAGACTCGTGGCGGCTTGGTCGCCGGGTTGAGCGCCATGAAATCCAGGCTGGCCGTCCCGGATGCAGCCCACGACTTTGCCCCTTCACGCGCGCTCGAGAGCCGACTTTAGCGCTACAAGAAAACGGGCTGCCTCGCCGCCGGTCACCACGCGATGATCGAAGGTCAGCGACAGCGGGAGGATGCGGCGCACCGCCACCTCGCCCCGGTGCACCATCGCGCGCAGATCGGCGCGACCGGCACCCACGATCGCCACCTGGGGCGGCACCACCACGAGACTGGCGAAACGGCCGCCGATCATGCCGAAGTTGGACAATGTGATGGTCGCGCCGCGCAGCTCCTCTGGCGGGATCGCGCGCGCCTTGGCGTCGGCCAACATGCGGTCGAGGCCGGCACGTAAATCTCTTGCGTCGCGCTCGCCGACATTGCGCAGGACCGGCACGATCAGGCCGCCGTCGGTATCGATAGCGATGCCGATGTCGATGCGCCCGATAAGCCGCCGCTCGCCCGCCTGCGCGTTGTACCAGACGTTGAGCGAGGGCTCAGCCCGGGAAGCCGCCGCGATGGCGCCGACCAGCCGGATCGTAATGTCTTCGGCCGCGGGCCAATCGCCGATGTCGGCTTCATCGGTGACCGTCGTCCGAACGACTTCGGCATGCGCGGACGCCATACGCTGCGCCATCGCGCGGCGCATGCCTTTCAGTGGTTCTGCGGGGCCGGCGTCGGTGAGGCTTTTGGCGGCGCGCTCGACGTCCGCCCGCGTCACCATCCCGCCGGCTCCGGTGGCTTGCACGAGATTAAGATCGACCTCGAGCTTGCGCGCCAGCGCGCGAATTGCGGGAAGCACTTGCAGGGCGCGCGGCTGCGCCAGGTCTGGAGCTGCCTTGGGCTCGGCCGGCGCCTCGGCCCGCTCAATCTCGCCGACCACTGTGCCGGTGTCTTGTCCGGCGCCCTCCGCGAATTCGGCCAGCGGGGCGCCGACCTTGACCAGATCGCCTTTCGCACCGAATAAGCGTGCGATGCGGCCACTCCAGGGCGAGGGCAGCTCGACCACGGCCTTGTCCGTCTCCACGGAAACGAGGGGCTGGTCCGCGACCACGTGATCGCCCTGGTTGACATGCCAGGCGACGATCTCTGCCTCTTCGAGGCCTTCACCAAGATCGGGCAAGTTGAACTGGCGCATGAGCGCACCCCTGCGAGTCAGCCGAACCGATAGACCTTGCGTGCGGCCGCGGCGATGCGGTCGACCGACGGCATGTAGGACTGCTCCAGCCGCGGCAGCGGGATGATCGTATCGTAGCCGGTCACGCGGGCGACCGGAGCGAGCAGTGACAGCAGCGCGCGCTCGGCCATGAGTGCCGCAATCTCGGCGCCAAACCCCCCGGTGCGCGCTGCCTCGTGCACAATGACGCAGCGCCCTGTCTTCGACACCGAGGCAAGCACGGTCTCCTCGTCATAGGGCTTGAGCGTGGCGAGGTCGATCACCTCGGCGTCGATCCCGTCGGCGGCAAGCTCGTCTGCGGCGGCGAGCGTTTCCTTCACCATCGCCCCCCAGCTGATCAGCGTCAGGTCTCGACCTTCCCGAAGAACAAAGGCGACGTCGAGCGGCAACGCCTCGCCGTCGTCCTCGACCCGACCTTTCACGGCCCGATAAAGGCGCGTCGGCTCAAGGAACACGACCGGGTCAGGATCGCGGATCGCGGCCAGCAGGAGACCGTAGGCACGCTCCGGCGAGGAGGGCATCACCACTCGCAGGCCTGGGATATGAGCAAGCATGGCCTCGGTTGATTCGGAGTGATGCTCGGGGGCGCGAATGCCGGCGCCATGCGGCATGCGCAGAACCATCGGACAGCTCAGCCGTCCCTGCGTTCGCGTGCGAAGCCGGGAGGCATGATTCACCAACTGGTCGATGCAAGGATACATGAAACCCATGAACTGGATTTCGCCGACCGGCTTGAGCCCCTGCGCCGCCATGCCGACGCAGACGCCGCTGATCAAGAGCTCCGACAGCGGCATGTCGATCACGCGCTCGGGCCCGAAGCGCTGCTGCAGGGAGACCGTCGCCCGAAATACACCGCCGTTCACGCCGACATCTTCGCCGAGCACGATCACGTTCGGGTCATCCTGCATCGCCCGGGCGAGCGCCAGATTGACGGCTTCGACCAGCGTCGACTCAGGCATGGGAGCCCCCCTTCAACGCGTCGCGCTGAGAGGCGTAGGCCTTGGGAAGTTCCGCATAGAGGTGGTCGAACATCGTCTCCGGCGCCCGTGGCCCGATCGCCAGGTAGCGTTCCGCCGCCGCGTCGACTTGCTCCTGACACTCGCGCACGAGCTGTTCCTCCTGCGCCTTGCCCCATGCCCTCTGGCTGACGAGATATGCACGCAGCCGCGCAATCGGCTCCTCCTTCCAGCGCCCCTGAACCTCTTCGGGCGGGCGATAGCGCCCCGCGTCATCCGCCGTGGTGTGGTCGCCGAGCCGGTATGTCATTGCCTCGATGAAGCGAGGGCCCTGCCCGTTGCGGGCCGCCGCAATCGCCTCCGCAGCGGCGTCACGCACCGCGATGACGTCGTTGCCATCGACCTGTTCCCCCGCAAAGCCGGCAGCGATCGCCTTCTGCGCCAGCGTTTCGGCGGCCGTCTGCAACCTAAGCGGCACGGATATGGCCCATTGATTATTGTTGGCGACGAACACCAGGGGGAGCTTCTGCACGCCAGCGAAATTCATTGCTTCCCACAAGTCGCCCTTCGATGTGGCGCCGTCGCCGAACAAGCAAACCGCAACCCGGGGCTGTTTTCGGAACTTGAATGCATAAGCGACCCCCGCGGCATGCGGCGCCTGCGAACCGACCGGAATGCAATAGGGAAAATCATGAGCCGGACCGGAGGAGTGGTTGCCGCGCTCGTCGCCGCCCCAGTAGAGCAGGATCTCCTCCATCTTCACCCCGCGCCACAGCAGGGCGGCGTTGTCGCGGTAGGACGGCAGCAGGACATCTTCCTGTCGCATCGCGCTTCCAATCCCGACCCCGACCGCCTCCTGGCCGAGCCCGACCGCGTAGGTGCCAAGGCGCCCGGTGCGTTGAAGCGAGACCGCCTTCAAGTCAAACGCGCGCGCCAGTACCATTGCGCGATAGAACGAAACGAGAAGCTCCGTATCGGAGGCGAAACTCGGCAGCCGTCTCAGGCCTGCGCCGTCGGGCGCGAGGTACGCGCGGCGGCGAATCTCAAAACGAGCGACGACGGGAAATTGTTCATCTCCCGATAATGTTTCTGCCATGGTCGCCTCCTCGAAGGATCAACGCTCCATCTCAGCTTGGGGGCAGCAGGGAGATAACGCTTGAGCCGTTCAGTCCATGATCGCGATCACTTCCTCGATGGCGCGGTGTGCCTGCTCGATCGCGCAATCCGTATACGCCCCAGCCCCTGAATCGGAGTTGGCGATAGTGATCCGCCCGAATGGCGCCCGTCCGATCACGTGCGGCTGCTCGTGCTCGTTCCAGTCGGGGTCGAAGAGCGGATTGTATTCGTACGCGTAGCCGTGAGGCCAGCGATTGACCGTGATGGCGACGATGTCGGCGGCCGGATCGAAGCCGCCCGGGCCCAAGGTGCGCACGAGCTGGTCGCGGATGTTGCGCTCGAAGACCTCGAAGCCAGTGCCCAGCAGTTCGGCGCGGCCGACGCGATGCTGCGCCCGCTCGGCGAGGCCAGGCGTGCAGGGCGCGCGCATCATGTGGACGAGGATCGGATCATCCGGCGACCGCACGCTCGCGTAGGCGCCGATATCGACTGTCTGGTTGAGCCGGATGCTCGAATGATAGGAGCCGGGCGCGTAGATCTCATGCACGCCCAATGCCGTGAAGGCACGCCAGTTGCGGATCGCCACGCTGGTGTAGACGAGCGGCGTCTTGACCAGGTCATGGAGCGCGTCCTTTTGCGGGGCGGGCAGGTCGGGGCAGAGATAAGGGATCATCATGTTCCAGCAAGCAAGCACCACGGCCTTGCCGCGCGCCGCTGCCAGCGAGCCGTGGCGCGAATAAATGACCTCGGCTTCGTGCGCCGAGCCTGGTTCCCCAACATTGCGCACTGAGACCGCTATGCTGCGCAGGCGGATGCGCACCGCCTCCCCAGTGCGATCGAGCTCGCCATAATCGGCCGTCGCCGTGACAATGTCCTCCGCCGATCGGCCCGGAATAGACGAGGGGACGAGGCTGCGCACCAAGAGGCGCGCAATGGAGGCGTTGCCGTCGGGAAAATGGAACTTGTACGAGCCGCCAGTCGCCGCATAGCCCGAGGCGCTGAACCCCATATGCGCCGCCGCGCCTGGTTCGAGGCCAAGCCCTTGGAAGCCCGGGAACCCGTATGGCCACGCATCGAGTGCGCTCACCGCGTCGATCCCGACCCCCCACTCGCCGTGCGTCCTCGCCTGGAGGACGGGCACCACGCCCGGATCAACCTTGGCGACATTCACCAGGAAATCGCGATAGCTCATCCGGGCGAGGCGCTCTTTCTTCTCCTTCGAGGAGAGGCCGGGCATGTAGTCGATCTTGGTTTCGTAAAGCCGCGCGATGTCGACGCGTACCGCCGGCGTGAGCGGTGCGTCGGCCAGGAGCTCTGACCACGGCTTGGCGTTGACGCCAACCACTAGCTTGTCGGCGCCGAAAGTCTCGCGATTGAAGAAGATGCCGCGACGCAGCCCAATCGAGCCGTAGAAATCATGTCTGGCGCAGGCGGCGTCGAGCCTTACCGGATCGACGCCGAGCTTGTGCAGGAGCCTCGCCGCAACAACGCCGTAGGGGCGCGGACTGTCGATCTCCAGCGTCCCCCCGTTTATCAGCTCTATCCGGCCGCCCAGCTCGAACTCGTTGCGCTTGGCATGCCCGCCAAAGTCGTCGTGATTGTCAAGGATGAGAATGCGCGCCGACGGCTTGCGCTCGCGATAGAAATAAGCGGCTGAGAGACCGCTGATGCCGCCGCCGACGATCACGAGGTCGTAAGTCTCGGCCGGGCCCGGCGCCAGGGGCGCCAGATCGCCGTCGCGGAGCTTGTGCGCCAGTTCGAACGACCCCGGATGGCTGCCGCGCAGGCCGGTCAGCCTCGGCGGATAGTCGCTATGCTGACCCCGCGCTGCCGCCTCATTCGCCAGGCCTTCCGTCATCACGCGGGGCAGCATCCCGCTGCCGACGGCACCGGCCGCGATGGCAACGCCATTGAGGAAATCGCGCCGAGCGATCGGCCGGTCCATCCCTAACCGCCGGTCATCCGCCCGCATCCCCCTTTCCGACGGATCTTCAATGCCCTGCTGACCCCGATCGTGGACGGAAGGCAATTTCACGGTGATTGCTCGTTCGCTGATGGTGAAGGCGCTCGCTGTCAAACCTCGATCGCACACTCATGTAACCGCTGGTTCGACGGCAATCCAGTCTGCGCTTGTGCGACGGCATGCGTTCATCCGCTGCACGCGGCAACGCGACGCCGATGGGGCTGAGCGGACGCCGCATGGCGCCGGCGGCATTGAATAGGCCGTTGGCGGCACAGCAAACCGCCAACGCCGCCGGACTTTTCAGCGAATCTGGCTGACCTTGACTTTTCCAGCCGCGCCGTCCGTTCGATCTTCCCCTTCACCTGAAATTTCCTCACGCTCCCGGGGCTCCAGCGCGTTCGCGGCGGGGCAGGTCAAGCGCCAGGTCAAGCCTGAGGGCGGATAATCGAGGTCGACTTTGCCGTCCACGCTGCGCTCCGCCATCGCTTCCATGACAATGGTGCCGAACCCGCGCCGCGTCGGCGCAGACACGAGCGGCCCCTCGCGCTCGGTCCAGCTCATGGTGAGGGTTCCGCCGTCGCTCCCCCAGCTGACGTCGACACGACCCGCATCCGTGGACAGCGCCCCGTATTTCCCGGCGTTGGTGGCGAGCTCATGAAGCGCGAGCCCGATCGCCTGCGCGGAAGCCGGGTTCAAGCGCAGCTTGGGGCCGTGCATGGCGATACGGGAGCCAACGAGATCGGCGAAATGCGCGAGCTGCGCGCGAACCAGGTCCGCAATCTCCACCCCATTCCATTCATTACGGACGAGCAGGTCCTGATTGGCTGAAAGCGCCTGGATGCGCTCGGAGAAGCGCCCGACGAAATCTTCGGGGTTTCTGGTGGCGGTCTGGTGAGCGATCGCGTCGACGACGCTGAGCATATTCTTGGCGCGATGATTGATTTCGCGCATAAGGAGGTGCTCCTTTTCCTCGCGCTGCTTGCGTTCGGTGATGTCCTGAGCGGTGCCGGCCATGCTTACGGCCCGTCGCTCGCGCCCGGCGCCCTCGAAATGAGCAAGCCCCAGAGTCTCCACCCAACGGACCTCGCCGTTTCTCCTCCGGAGCCGGAATTCGGTGGCGGAGCGCTTCGGATCGACCGGATCGAGCGACGCCGCGATGGCTGTCCAAAGCCTTTCCGTGTCGTCCGGATGCACCGGTTTCAGGATCTCTTCGATATCCGCCTCATTCTTGGCAACATCGAAAATTTCCTGACAGCGCGCATCCCCCGTCACCATGCGGGTGAGCGGATCGTACTGCCAGGACCCGAGTTGGGCTGCGTTGAGGGCGAGCTGCAGACGATCTTTGCTTTCGCGCAGCAGATCGGTGGTCGCTCGAAGCTCCGCCATGAGCGTGTTGACCTCGGCGACGGGGGTTCCGCTCGGCAACAGCGGGCTGCCCTCTCCCGCAGCAATTGCGGCGCGAGCCGCGTGGCCGACCGAGCGCGCGATAATCTGGCCCAGCCATAAAGCCGAGGCAGCCACCAGCGCGATTGCGAGCAATGCCATGACGCCGAGGGTCCGCCACTGCGCCCGAACCGGAGCCTCGAGCAGAGCCTTGGGCGCCCATACGGCGGTTTCCCATCCGGTCAATTCCGACCTCGTGGATGCCCCCAGCGACGGTCGCCCTTCGGCGTCGATGAACTCGAATACGTCGCCGGGTCCTGCGCCGTGCCACTGGGCGGGCGGCAGCTCCTTCCCGATGAACGGATCCGCCTGCTCCGATGATGCGATGATGCGATGTGTGTCGTCGGAGACGACCGCCTGCGCCTGCCAACCGGCCGGCAGTTCAGTTGCTGCGACGAGGCGTACGATGTCGTGCTGATCTGGCGACCTGGCGAGTGCGTAGCGGTTCTCGCCGTCGATCTTTACTGGCACGATGATGGTGACCAAAAGCTGTTTGGCGACGAGAGACCAGAACAGGCCGGTCACTTCCGGCTTACCTGTCGCGAGGACCCTCTCGATAGCTTCCGGAACAGACGACTTTGGCAGGGTCTTGCCGTAGGGCACCCGGGTATTGACGAGCTGCTGCATGTTGCGGTCGATGAGCACGATGGCGCCGCTCCGATGCAGGGTCAGCGAGGCCTCGGCCTGCTGCTGGAACTCGGCAAAATCGCCTTGGCGCAGCGACGGCGAGGGCGCCAATGCCTGCAGCCTCTCGATCTCACCCATGACGTAGCGATCAATGTTCGCCGACAAGGTACGTGCTTCAATCGCCAGGTCTTCCCGAACGTCGCGGAGCTGTGCGTCGGCCATGCGAAATCCCGCGTATGCGCCGTACAGCAGGAGCGGGGCAACGATCGCGCATCCGAGCATGGCCAAAAGGTGCCACAACGGCCGGGGTTTGCGGAGCACGGGCATCGTTCCGATCCGCAAGATGATCCCGGCGGCGACGCAGAGCAGGCCAACAGTGGCCGGCAGCGCGGGCGAGCTGACCGACTCCGAGCCATAGAGCGTGTCGATGCCGGTTAAGTAGCCGAGCAGGGCGAACACCGCAAAGACGCCGGCGATGCCGCTAAGCATGGTCGCCGCGAGGCGGTGCCGCTCGAAACGGCTGAGCGCGAGCGCGCCGCCCGCGAACCCAAGGGCCAACGCCGCCACTTTGGCGACCCGGAATGAGGCCGCGCCCGGTTCCTGACCGACAACCCGCGGCGCCAGCCAGGGGTCGATGCCAGGATCGATGTCGAACAGGATCATGCCGAGGCCGACCGCTGCGACGGCAACCACGGCGAGGCCGACCGCGAAGGCGAAGCGCGAGTCCTTGCCAGAGCGCACGAGCGCGAGGCCAAGGGCTGCAACGCACAACGCGGTCGTCGGTCTCATGGGGGGGAAGCCCGGGCCCCAGCTCGACAGCAGCGGCAGCCCGGCCCACCCGCCGATGAGCACCACGGCGGCAATTATCACAGCGGCAAGGCCAGCAGCTTGACTCGCGCGTTGTCTCGTCCGATTGCCGACCTCGCCAACAGACAGCGTCACGTCGACTCTCATTCGTCTTCTGGCGGAAGCTTGAACAGCAAGTGCGGCCAGTTGCGAGCCACGATGCCGCGTATTTCGTCGTCGACGGCGCCGATGTCGTCGAAAGCCTCAATCTCGCGGCGGATCATTTCGAGTTCCTCCGGGCTGAGGGGGCGACCGTGCAGGAATTCGATTGGCATGGAGTTGAAACCATTGAATTAGGACGCGAGTTCCAGGACCTGCGAGCCTCATTGCGGTATTGCGACGCGGCGTCCTTGAACGCTCTTTTGCCGTCCCCACCTCGACTGCCGCATGAGATTCGGCCCCGTCCGATGGCGTGGGTGATTGTGATGAGCGACTTGCGCACCGCAATTCTGCTTGCTGGGCTGACCGCCTTGTTCATGGGAGTCGGCTATCTGCTCGGCGGATCTGGCGGCGCGGCGGTCGCGTTCTTCGTCGCTGCCGCGATGAATTTCGTCACCTACTGGAATGCCGACCGGCTCGTGCTCTCGATGCACGGCGCCCGGGAGGTCGACGAGCGCACGGCGCCGGAGTTCGTTCATATCGTTGCTCAGCTCGCCAGCCGCGCCGGGCTACCGAGGCCCCGCGTTTATCTCATGGACAACCCGCAGCCGAACGCGTTCGCGACCGGGCGCAATCCGGAGCATGCCGCCGTCGCAGCGACGACCGGGCTCTTGAACATGCTCTCGCGCGAAGAGGTGGCGGCGGTCGTCTCCCACGAACTCGCCCACGTCAAGAATCACGATACGCTCCTCATGACGGTCACCGCGACCATTGCCGGCGCCATCTCGATGTTGGCGCAGTTCGGAATGTTTTTCGGCGGCGGCCACCGGGACAGCGATGGCCATGGCGGCATGGGCGCGATCGGGACGCTGGCGATGATCGTGCTGGCGCCCCTCGCCGCCATGCTGGTGCAGATGGCGATCAGCCGCACGCGCGAGTACGCCGCCGACGATATGGGCGCACGCCTCAGCGGAAACCCTGAATCACTTGCTTCTGCGCTGGCGAAGATCGACGTAGCTGCCCGCGAGATCGAGAATGTTCCAGCCGAACAGAATCCCGCGTCTGCGCATCTGTTCATTATCAACCCCCTGTCTGGGGAGCGAATGGACAATCTGTTCTCTACTCATCCGTCGACCGAAAATCGAATCGCGGCCTTGGAGCAACTCGCAGCGCAGACGGGCGTGGTTCGCTCCACCTGGGGCGGTTGGGGTCGACGCCGGCCGTGGGCATAGACCCCGATGATGCGGCGCAAACCATCTCACCACTGAGACCCCTCGTAACCAGACACCCTCGCCGCGACCTGCAAGCTCCATAGCTAAATCTGATACCTCGCATCGAGGTGATAAACCCTGTTCTGATCATGCGAGGTCGCGGGTCTAGGGCACCTCGCGGTATTCATGCCAAAGGGCTTCACAATGATTGCAGGCAACGTGTTCGCGAATGTCTCTCACCGGCTTCCCGACGAACAGATTGTGGAATTGCTGTCAGCTCGCAATATCAGGATTGAGCGAATCGTCTCGACCGGTCATGCGAGCGCACTTGACGAATGGTATGACCAGGACCGGGCCGAGTGGGTACTCCTCCTGGCGGGGTCAGCCGGCTTAATTTTCGAAGGTGAGACCGAGCCGCTACTGCTTGAACCCGGCAGCTATGTTCACATCGGCGCCCCCGTGCGTCATCGCGTGGCGTGGACCGACCAGTCGGTGCCGACCGTCTGGCTCGCGATTCACTATCAATGAAGCGAGAGCCCGATCGCCGTCCGGGTGAAGTGAATGAGGTCTCCGAATGTCTTCGCCGCGCGGCACGCGATCGATGACTTGCCCTCGGAAGCTCGCCTCGGCATGTGCGCTCGCGTGTGCGCGGAGGCGTCGGACGGGGGCGAAAAACGTCGCGTCATGGCGTAGAAAGGAGTGCACGCGGCGACCGGGCCATTGAGAGTACTAGAAAAATGATGCTATATCAATCACATAGGTTCGCCGTCGCGCCGACGATGGATTGGACCGAAAGTGCCGTCGGTTCAAGAACTTGCCAGCGCACATGTGCAAAATTTGCACACGTCCGTTCGCCTTTTCTTTCGCTTTCGTTCGTGTCCGGAAGCCGCTTGCAGTGTCATACAGTACGATAGCCCACGCCAAGTTCCGCGCGGCCTCGCCGAGCTACCCGAGTTACCGGGCCTCCGCTTTATTCAATCACGTCGTCGGCGATCGCGAGCAGCGTCGGGGGCACGTCGAGGCCGAGGGCTCGTGCGGTCTTGAGGTTGACGCACAACTCGGACCTGGTCGGGAACTGTACCGGCAGGTTGCCCGGTTTCTCTCCTTTGAGAATGCGATCGATATAGCCGGCTAACCGCGGGTAAAGGTTACTTAGGCTGCAATCCGATCGAGATAGAGCTTGGTCAGTTGTGTACAGGTTAATTGGCCGGCGGCGAACGCAGCGTGGATGCCGGCGATCGTCGCCTCCTGGAACCGGAACGGGCTTTGCTGCGCGCTTGCTGGCGCCGCCGGAAGGGTCAACATCGCGCAGGCCACCGACAGTTCAATGAGATATCGCACCGCCGTTCTCCTCGATGCCGCCGTCACTGTATCGTGGGTGAGTTGAAGCCCATTAGTCCAGGTTGACGCCGCTGGCCTTGATGATCGCAGCCCATTGCGCGATCTCGCTAACGACGAACGTCTTGAGATAGTCCGGCGAGCGGCGGTCAGTCGCGACGACCGTGACACCCGCGTTCCTGAGTCGCTCCTGCTTCGTGGACGTGTTCAGTGTCTCCGCCGTCGCGTTGAGCAGCCGCTGCGTGATATCTGGTGCCGTCCCCTTCGGGAGAAAGAAGCCGCTCCAGAAATGAGTTTCGAAATTGGTCAGGCCCTGCTCATGGGTGCTCGCCAAGTTCGGAAACAGCGGCGAGCGATCGCGCGTCAGGATCGCGATCGCCTTGGCGGTCTTGCCTTCGAGCGGCGCGATCGCCGCCGCTCCGAGTGCGCAGAAATAGTCAATCCGCCCGGCCATGAGATCCTGCATGCCCTGCGCGGAACCGCGATAGGGGACGTGCGTGGTATCGACACCCATGGCGGCGTTCATTCGCGCGCAGGTGAGATGGGAGCCGGATCCTACTCCGGCCGATGCGTACTGCATCCTGGCCTGGTTGACCTTCGCATACGCGATGAACTCCGGCGACGCGCTGAAATCGATACCATGATCGGCGAAGGGCTCGGCGGCACATTGATATTTTTCGACCAATACTGTGTCCTGTCTTATGCGATGGCTCGACTCAAAAGCTTCTCTTATCGCACCAAAGATAAACGCAGATCGTTGCGAGAGAACGAAGCCGATCTTCGCGCCAAGATCGCGCCGGGCGGATCGGACTATGAATTGATCGTGCCGGGCGGCGCATGGTGGCGCCATGTCGAGGAACGAATCGCCAAGCGCGACGGCGACATTGATAAAGTAGAGCGCCTGAAAGCTGAGGGGGCCGCCGAACTGGCCGCGATGATGGAGAAATTTGCGAAAATCCTGTAGGTATCTCCATTCTGACACAATTTCCAATATGGTAACACTTACCTCTCCGAGCCTATCGCCGGGCCGAAGCTGCGGCCGTCAATGCGATGGCGGGGTTGTTCAATGAACAAGGACACCTCTGTCCGCATCAGCTCCTGGTAGCAAGCATCCGACTCCACGGAGCGCAGTCAGTCCGGATACGCCACTGCGCCGCCAAGCACCTAGCCGTCATTTGCCCAACCGCTTCTGTGTGCGAGATCGCCGCTCGTTGTGTCAACACTGCAGGCCAGGATGAACCAGAACCCCTAATATAGCCAGCCGCGACAGTGTGTTGAGCGGCGCTACGGTGCGGACAACGTTCGGCGCGCGCGATGGCCGTGCTCCTTCTTTTCTCACGTTGATCGTTTGATTCCTGACGTTTGATTGTTTGCCCTGTGGACTGCGTTGTCTTCGCATATTGAACCCAGCAGCGAGTCGGTCGAGAATCGGCCGCCCGTC
>Ga0137359_10001405_pt1 | contig 19096 bp, 15 predicted proteins | sample Mad1_40_16metaG_FD_108281 | JGI IMG/M metagenome (GOLD analysis project Ga0137359, IMG submission 108281) | Vadose zone soil microbial communities from Angelo Coast Range Reserve, California, USA - Mad1_40_16 metaG | ecosystem: Environmental > Terrestrial > Soil > Vadose zone | place: USA... | reverse complement strand
AGCGAAAATATGCGCGTCCTCAAATGGATCGTGGACCGCGCGCGCGTCCGCGCCCAGGGCCGCGAGACTCCCATCGGCTGGATGCCCGATTACGAAGATATGGAATGGACCGGCCTCGATTTTCCGCGCGAAAAATTCGAAGTGCTGCAGGAATTCGACGGCAAAGCCTGGCGCCACGAAGTCATAGACCACGAAGAGCTCTTCATCGAGCTCCACGACCATCTCCCCAAAGAAATGGTCTACGAACGCGAACTCCTAATCTGCCGTTTGTAATTTTTCCTTGCTTTGTTGTTTCCTGTAGGGGCACGGCATGCCGCGTCCGTCTGCGCGCTTGAATTGCTCCCTTCCCGGCTGCGATGAAATCGAGCCACCAATCCAATATCGTCATTCCGAGCTCTTCGCTCCGCACACCCTCATTCAATGTGCGGCGCCCTGTTTTTCTCATGACACGAAAGTAGTTCGTTCTTTAATCGGATTAATTTCTCGCATCACGGACTTCGAATTCATTTAAAGTATCGGGGTTGATCACCACTCTGGTAACTATCGCGAAGTGTGAACAACAATAACCAAACTCACGCGCTAGGTGAAACATGATCAGGGAGGAAAAGTGAAGAATCGGCTTCAGTCTCGTAGCTCTGTTGAGCGCTCGGTTTCACGGCGCAAGTTCCTGGCGCAAACCGCAGCGGCGGCGGTTGGTTTCACCATTGTTCCGCGCCGGGTATTGGGTGGCATAAATTACGTAGCGCCCAGCGACAAGCTCAACATTGCTTTCATTGGCGTGGGCTCGCAAGGTTTTCGCGTCATGCTCCACTTTTTGCAGGAACCCGATGTGCAGGGTGTGGCAGTCTGCGATCCCAATAAAATCGGCTCCAACCACCCACAATGGGATACACACGAGTTTTGCAACTCGGTTCGCAAATTACTCGGCGTTGATAGCGGCTGGGATTGGCTGAGCCCGGACCAGCCTCTCCAGCTGACCCATTCTCTCCGCGCGCCTAGCGGCGTTTCCGGCCGCGAACCTTGCCAAAAAATTGCGGATGCCTACTACGCCACTCAGCAACGCTCCGGTCGGTATCGCGGCTGTGCGGCGTACAGCGACTTCCGCGAGCTACTGGAAAAACAAAAGGACCTCGACGCCGTCGTCGTCTGCACCACCGACAATCTGCACGCAGCGGTCTCCGCCGCCGCGATGAAAAAGAGCAAACACGTCTTCTGTCAGAAGCCCCTAACCCACACTATCTACGAAGCGCGTCGCCTCGCCGAAATCGCGCGCCAAACCGGCGTGGCAACTCAGATCGCGGTTGCCAACCAGGCCTCCGAATCGACCCGTTTACTTTGCGAATGGATTTGGGATGGCGCCATCGGCCCGGTGCGCGAGGTCGTCAACTGGTCGAGCCGTCCGTTCTGGCCCCAGGGACTCGACCGCCCAAAGGACGCTGAAGCCGTACCCGACGGCTTAGACTGGGATCTCTGGCTTGGTCCTGCGCCCCAACGTCCCTACAACCGTGCTTACGTGCCCTTTGCATGGCGCGGGTGGAGCGACTTCGGCTGCGGCGCACTGGGCGACATGGGCTCCTACAGTTTCGACACAATTTTTCGTGTCTTGAAGCTCGAGGCACCCTCGAGCGTGGAAGCCAGTACCACTGATCGCTACGAGGAGACTTACCCGCTCGCCTCGATTATCCGCTACAACTTCGCTGCCCGCGGGGACATGCCGCAGGTGAAATTCACCTGGTATGACGGCGGTCTAAAACCGCCGCGCCCCGACGAGTTGCCGGAAAATCTTCCATTAAGAGGCGACGGAGAAGAAAATGACGAAGGCCTCCTCTTAGTCGGAGAGCGCGGCAGAATTCTCTGCTCATTTAATGGCGGCAGCCCAAAGCTGATTCCCGAAGTCAAAATGCAAAGCTATAAACAGCCGCCAAAGACGTTGCCTAGGTCACCAGGCAACGAACGCGAATGGCTGGACGCCGCAAAAGGCGGCAAAACAAAGCCCGGCGGAAATTTTGAATTTTCCGGCCTCGTTACCGAGACTCTGCTCCTCGGAAATGTCGCGACGCAATTGGGACAGCGACTCGACTGGGATCACTCCAGCATGAAAGTGGTCAACTCCAATCAAGCCGACAAGTACATCCGTCCGGAACGTCGCACTCATTGGGAGCTCTAACGGCTACGTCGCGCAGAATGAACCGCAAATATGGAGGCATCGATGTCTGTAATTTCCAGAAGAACGTTCCTCAAAAATTCCAGCACCCACACCGCTGCAGCCGGAGTTCTTGCCGCCGCAGGAGCGCTGCGCCTTCGCGCCAATCCGCTCGGCATGCCCATTGGCTGCCAGACGTGGCCGGTCAGGGAAATGATCGCCAAGGATTTTCCCGGCACCATCAAGCAACTCGCATCTGCCGGATTTCAGTCCATTGAAATGTGCTCGCCGGTCGGTTATGCCGATTTTGGCTTTGGCGGCCTCGCCAAATACCAGGGAGCCGAGCTTTGCAAAATCTTGCGCGATGCCGGTGTCACTTGCGTGAGCTCTCACTTCGACATTAAGGAACTCAGGGCGAATCAGGAGGAGCGTATTGCTTGGGCAAAGGATGCCGGCCTGACGCAAATGCTTGTACCCACTCTCAGCGGTCCCAAAAAACCGACTATGGACGATGTGAAGCGCGCCGCCGACGAATACAACAAAATGGGCGAAAAGTCGGCTCAGGCTGGCATCCAGCAGGGCCTGCATAACGAAGACTTCGAACTCTCGATGGTGCATGGCAAGCGAACCTATGATCTGTTGTTCGATCTCCTCGATCCGAGGCTCGTCCAGTTCCAGTTCCAGGTCTCCACCATCAGCCGCGGCTACGATGCCGCCGAATATTTCAGGAAGTATCCCGGCCGCTTTATTTCCATGCACGTACAAGGCTGGTCTATGCAAGCGAAAAAAGTCATGCCCGTCGGTCCGGACTCTCTGGATTGGACGAAGATCTTTTCCGCGGCAAAAACCGGCGGCATAAAAAACTACTTCGTCGAAATGAATCTCGACATGATGAAAGCCAGCGTCCCCTACCTTCGCAACCTGCAAGTCTGATAAAACCGGTTAATCGCAACCCCGTCCCAAACTGCACAGTCTTGTTTTCGCCGTTGCAGTACCCTCGAGCAAGAAATCCGGTACCTCTCTACCGTGGCTTCTGTCCCGGTCTGTCAAAATTTCAGGAGAAGAAATGGACATGCAAAATCTTGCAAAAAATTCACCCTGGGGAAGAAGACTCTTCGCCATCACCGTCTTGTCCGCAGCGCTTCTCTTCGTAGGCGCATCCGCCCTCCGCGCCGATGAAGGCGAATGCCAGCACCGCATGGCCAGAGCCGACCATCGCGTCCACGAAGCTGCCGAACATCACGGATGGGACAGCAAACAAGCCGAACGCGCCCGCCACGAACTCCGTGAAGCGCGCGAGTATTGCTGGACCCACGGACACAAATGGTGGGATGAAGACGGCCATCGCTGGCACACCGACCGCGACTGGGACGATCACGATCATGATCGCGACCACGATCGCGCCCGCCACTAAAACGCTCGCTCTTCGCCTCTGTGGTACCGGGCTTCAGCCCGGCTCTTTCTTCGATCTTGGGTAGAGGGTGGGTCTTTATTCTGCATCCGATAAGATGCAGGAAGGGTCTCAACCCGACAGGAACAACCAATCCCGTAAGTACTGGCTTCCCGAAACACTCCACAAGCCGAATCCCTGTCTGCTGATCCCGGTCCGCGCTCACTCTTCGTTATACTTGCAAGGACCGCACTTCGTAAGTCCTATAGAACTCATACTTACGAAAAATGGAGGTGGGGGTAGATAGAGTGCAGACACTCATCTTTTCCCTGAGGCACCGAAGGGCCAGCGCGCCTTTGACCTACTTCCGCTCGCTACCTCATTACTTCATTTCTTCGAATATTCGACGGTCTTCGTCACGCCCTTGCCTTCCGTTACCACTACCGTCTGCCCGCCGTTCACGTTCGAGAGCTTTTCCACTTGACCGCTCGGCCAGCGAATCTGCACCGTGTCAACCTTATTTAACCGTCCCAGGCCAAACGTCAACACCAATTCATTGGCCGCCAGGTAGCTCGATCCGCTCTTCAGCATTTGCGTTTGCGTTCCGTCAGAAGAAGTCACCCACAGCACGGCGCCAATGCCATCGTGATTCGATTTTGTGCCAACTAGTTTGAATCGCACGCTGTGATTTGGTTTTTCTTTCGACGCTCCCGTAGCAACATTTCGAAAAAGATGCACCGAACCGCCATTCGTGGAAAGCAGCACATCCAGCCGCCCATCATTAAATACATCGGCGTAGGCAGCCGAACGCCCCACGCGCGCAGCGGCAAATTCCGCTCCCGCCGATTTCGTAACCTCCGCAAATTTTCCTTTGCCCAAATTCCGAAAAAGATGCGGCGGCTCCGCGTATCGCACGTTCACCTGCACTTTTTGGATGTCCGGATCAATGTGGCCGTTTACCACCAAAATGTCCGGCCAGCCATCAAGGTCGTAGTCGAAAAAGAAACATCCAAACCCGAGCGTGAGCAGGGAAGCACGCCCCACTTCGCTGCGCGGCGCTTCATCCACAAACAATCCTTTGCCTTCGTTGTGATAAAGCGAAAGCATCTGATTGGAAAAATTAGTGATCAGCAAACTGGTATTTCCGCTGCGGTCGTAGTCGGCAGTGTCCACGCCCATTCCCGCGCGCGCCACGCCGTCTTCGCTGAACGCCACGCCCGCCACCACCGCTTTCTCGGTAAACGTTACGTTGCCGCCTTTGTCCGGACCATTGTTGTGATACAGCTTGTTCGGTTGCGTGTCGTTGGAAAAAAGCAGATCCGGCCAGCCGTCGTTGTCGTAATCGAGCACGGCAACGCCAAGAGTTTTCGAAGTTGGTTCGCCCAGCCCGGCTTTCTGCGTCACGTCAGAAAACGCTCCGTTTCCATTGTTGTGCCAAAGCCGCACGGAAGTTCCTTTGTACGATTCCGGCGTGCAATACGATTTGCTTTTGCCGTCCATCGTGCAATACAGATCGGTCTCGGGTGTCCACTGCACGTAGTTGCCGACGACCAGATCGAGTTTGCCGTCCTTGTCGTAGTCAACCCACGCGGCGCTGGTGCTGAATTCTTTAATTCCTCCCAGCCCAGCCTTCTGCGTCACGTCAGTAAACGTTACGTTGCCTGCCTTGTCCGGGCCATTGTTGTGAAACAAATGGCTTTGGCCGTACGCAGTTACAAACAGATCGTCGTAGCCGTCGTTGTCGTAATCGCCAACCGCCACGCCGATGCCGTACATTTCGATATCGAGGCCCGCCTGGTGCGTGACGTCGGTGAAGGTGCCGTCGTGATTGTTGTGATAGAGCTTCGGCGTGGTGTGTTTTTGCCCGTGCCCCGGCCAGTCCGTTCCGTTGACCAGGAAAATATCTGGCCAGCCGTCGTTGTCGTAATCGATGAATGCGAGGCCGGGCCCGACCGTCTCCGGCAGAAACTTTTTGCCAAACGCTCCATTGTTGTGGACGAAATGGATTCCGGATTTTGCGGTGACATCTTGAAAAGTAACAGCAGCTTCAGCGCTTTGCGCTTTTGTGCTTGGAGAAAACAAGAATAAGAAAAAGAAAGAAACAAAAATCGCTAGCGACGAGCTGATTGCAAAATATTTCTTCAAGGTTTCTCCGACGGATTTTCACGGCCAACGCCCAGTGCATCGGCCACGCGATTGATGTAGTTGAACCAGGAGGCAATCAGAGTGATTTGCAGAATTCCTTTATCGTCGAAGCCGACCGAGCGCAACTTGTCCAAATCTGCAGGGCTGCATTGCACCGCATCCTTGGTAAGTTTCACCACGTAATCGCACATCGCGCGTTCCGGTTCGGTGATCGGCGCGGTGCGATAATCGCGGCGGAGCGCCTCGATCAGCGAATCGTCCAACGTCACTCTACGCAGAAACTCTGCGTGGGATTCGATTCAATAGTGGCACCGGTTGGTGATCGAAACCATGGTCGCGATCATTTCGTGTTGCCGGCGCTGCAGCGGCAACTCTGGCGCCATCATCGCGCCAAATGCGCAGAAGGAATGAAACAGCACATCCGGCAGCAGCGTGTGCGACGCAACAATTCCCGCTTCCGCACCGTGATCGACGGCCGGTACGGGGGTAGCGTACTCCTGCGGATACAATTTCCGCTGCGCTTCCATCGCCGCTTTTACGCGCTCGTCGTCCCACATGGAGACTGTTTTGATCCAGGTCATTTTTTGTTCCTTGGCGAAATGTATGTGCGAAATCAATCTGTCCCGGCAGGCGAAGTTGCGACCGAGCCGTTGCCTCGCGCATTGCCAGATTTCTTGGCAGAATTCGGCGGTTTTTGCGCAGCGGGCGCAACGGGCTGTGCGGCATTTAGTGCGACAGAAATGTGCTCGTGAATGGCCTGGCGTTCATTGTTGTCTTCGGGATGGTTCTGTCTGTAAGGTCCAGTGATTGCCTGGGCGGACTCATCGGCCTTGTAGCGCAAATAGCGGATTTTGTGTGCATCTGCTTTGGCTTCGTTGCCGAGACCGTTGTAGCAGAGCATCAGGTTGTAGTGGGCCTGAAGATCTTCGGGATCGATGGTGAGCGTGGTCTCAAATTCCTTCACCGCATCGGAATATTTCTTTTGCAGAAAATAAATGCGGCCGAGTTCGTTACGCACCACGCGGTCACGCGGATACTGCTGCAATACGCTCTGCAATTTCGCTATCGCGTCGTCGTACTTGCCTTCTTCCTTCAGGTCGCGGGCATAGAAATAATTTGCGCGGGCAAGATTCGGCTTCAGTGAAAGCGCTTTGTCCAAAACTGTGAATGCACCTGCAGTATCGCCTTCCTGCGTGCGCACTCTTCCAATATTTACCCAGCCGTCGAAATTATTCGGATCGGCTTCCGTCGCTTTGATGAATGCGGCTTCGGCTCCCTTGAAATCATTCTGAAGAAATAATCCGATGCCGTAGTCATTCCAGCGCATCCAGTCTTCCTTTACAGTGATTGCGCTGGGAGTGGGCGCAGAATCGTTTTTCGGCAGCACAAAGATCGATTTGGTGTCTTCGGCGACGGTGATGATGGGGAGATCGGGAATTCTTTTCAACGCGCCGGCAACTCTCGAAGTGTCGCCATGGAAAGCAAATTTGCGGTCGTCGTAGTCGGGAGTAGTTGCGCCTTTGGGCTGCGTGGGATCCTCTTCGCCGGCGTAAGAGAACTGCGTGTTGAACCACATGAATTTTCTGTAGTTGAGTTTGGCATGGAGATTGATTTTCTCGCCGGCGTTTTCCGGAATGTGCATACGGAAATGCACGGTGTCGGCTGCGCCGGGCGGGATCAGATGGACGTACACGACGGCGCGGTTGGACCACGCATTGCGTTTGTTAATGACGTTGCCGTGGGCGTCGATTTGTTGCGAGCGGTAGAAATGTGCGCCGGGCTCGACCGGGCCTTTGCCGTCATCCTCGACTTTGCCGCTCCAGAAAAGGATCTGGCCTTTTTCGTCGGTGGCTTGCAGCTCGAGCCAGACATCGAAGGCGTCGACCGTACCACCCGGAAAGAAGTGGCCGACTTTGCGGGTTCGAACGACAACCTCCACCAAATAATCGTCGCCGCGGCGAACTGAAGCTTGCACACGTCCAAGGGGCGCAGTGATCGGCCGCGCTTCACCCTTGGGACCTTGCGGAGAAGCGACGTCGGCTTCTTCGCCGACGGCGAAAGTAGTGGAAAGTTCCTGGCCATTTCCTAATGGCGAAGCCGCAGGGTGTGCAATTTCTTTTTCGGCTGGGGAAATTCCAAACACGTCGACAGTCACTTGCTTGTCCTGGAGAAAGTTCACGCTCTGGGCAAGCTGCACGGGATCTTCGTTTGCGGTAGGCACCGCGGTGTTCGCTCCCGGAAAGCGATGCGAGTGAATGAATCCGTTGATGCTGCCTTCGTCTTTCGAAGGCAGCAGTGGCATGTGGCAGTCGGCGCACATCATGGAGTTGGCCGGATAGTAAAAAGAGCGTGCGCCCTGCCCGGAAACGCCGCTGGCCTGCCAGTTATCGTATTCATTGAAGCCGCGCACCCAGCGATATTTATTCACGGGAACGTCGAGATGAACTTTGTGGCAACCGGAGCAGAATTCCGCAGTCTGCTCGCGCATGAACGGTTTTAGGAAAGTGCGGCGGTGCGGTTCGGGATTTACCCGTACCAAGAAGTCGTGCAATGCGCGCTTCACGGGGTTTTCGCTGGCGGCAAGTTCGTGAAGTTTGGGATATTCGAGCACGAAATCGCCCTGGCCCATGGTGCTTTTCACTTCGACGATGCTGTGGCACATCATGCAGCTGAGACCGGCTTGCGCGGCGGGCGTATTTTCGATCTGGCGAATCGGAGTGTCGAACATGCCGCTGAAGAGAAGCGCGGGATCGTGGCAACCAGCGCACCACTTGGAGGCTTTTACGCCGGCGACATCTTGCATGTACTCAATGCTTTTGCGATACCACTGATTGTTGAAGGAAGAGAAGTGGTGCGCGGAGCTGTTCCACTGTTTGTAGATATCTGAGTGGCAGCGTTCGCAGGCTTGCGACTGCATGAAATATTTTGCGGGAATATTTTTGCCATCCCGTGTCTGTGCAGAACTTGGGAAAAATTTGCCGTTGGGGCCATCGCCTTCGCCCTCCATGGTTTCCGTTGGCATACGCGGATTGACGACACGATTGCTGTTTTTCCAGGCGATGTTGCGAGCCCACCATGAGCCGCTGGCGATTCCGGCCATCAGCAGAGCCAGCACAGCGAAACTGGCAGCCGCACCGGCAAATCCTTTGCCTAGCCAGCCTCGCCGAGTGAGCCAGGAAGTGGCGACGAGCAAAACTCCTGCAGCGCAGAGAGCAATGTGCAGATAAAGCCATACGCGAAAACGATTTGGAGTCCCGATTTTGATCAATATCAGACCGAGCAGGGTTCCTGCGGTGATCAGTAACCAGGCGAAACGAATTTCGAGAGCGCAGTCGTGAAACACCCGACGCAAAATCGCAATGAGCAGGATGGCGAGGAGAATTCCGGTCACCGTATGAAGCAGAACACCGCCACCATAGATGATGGTGGCGGTAGGATATGCGTAGAGATAGATCGCCGAGAGCGTTAGCAGGAAAAGAAGTGGAAACCGCCAGCGAGTCATAGCCCCTTTACCCTACTGCACAAATTTGTCCACTCGCCGATCCCCAGCAAACACGAACGCGGCCGGAATAGTTTGGGGTATCCGACCGCGTCGCTAAGGGGTGCTCCCGAGGTGTCATAAAAACCGTAAAATCGGGTAGCGCTGGTTACTTTGTTGGGAGCATTTATATGCGCGGCGACAAGAACGCACAATAATGCAAACATACTAGAATTATCGCGCATCTGTAAGCGCTTCATTTTCATGTAGTTCATAGGACTTAGCAGTTGAGATATTTTTGAATTCCTGAGTGGCGCCACTGGGCCATTCTATTGTCAAACGATCGATGCGATCCGCCTTGCCGACGCCAAAGGTGAGCGGCAATTCGGATTGGGATAGATAGCTTGAGCCAGCGCGCACGGTGCGCATTTGAGTTTCGCCGCGGTGATAAATACGAACAACGGCACCGATAGCGTCGCGGCTGGATTTTGTGCCGGTGAGATGCACGCGTAGAAACCGATTGTCACCGCTTAGATCATTGCGGAAAAGGTAGGCAGGGCCGTTGTTGGTGGTGAGCAGAAGATCCACATCGCCATCGCGATCGAAATCAGCGAAGGCGAGTCCGCGACCGACGCGCGGCGCGGCGAAATCCCCGCCGCTGGTGCCAACCGCGTCCTGAAATTTACCATTGCCAAGATTCAGGAATAGATGGGGAGGCTGCGCGTAGCCGACGTTGCCGCGAATGTTGCGAACCGTGTCATCGATGTGGCCGTTGGCAACGACAAGATCGAGTCGGCCATCGAGATCGAGATCGGCGAAGCCGCAGCCAAAGCCGAGAGTTGTTTTAGAGGGGCCGCCGACACCGGCTGCAATGGAGACGTCGTCGAATTGTCCGGCGGAAGGCGAACGGTACAGTCCGACCATCTCGTTGTCGAAATTAGTGATGGCGATGCCGGGGCGGCCGGAATTTTCGAAGTCACCGACATCCACGCCCATGCCGGCACGCGCTTTGCCGTCGGCGCTGAAGGCCAGACCCGCTTCAACGGCCACGTCCTTGAATTTTCCGTTGCGCAAATTGCGATAAAGCTTGTTGGGTTGAGTGTCGTTGGCAACGAAAAGATCGGGCCAGCCATCTTGATCGAAATCGAGCATGGCAACACCGAGCGATTTCGAACTGGTGTCAAAGATTCCGCTGGCGGCAGTAACATCTTCGAACGTTCCGTTGCCGCGATTGCGGAAAAGCCAGCAGGTTTCTCCGCGGTAGGCTTCGGGCGTGCAGTAGGATTTATTTTTTCCGTCCAGGCTGCAAAAGACATCGTGTTCTGGCGACCAGTTCACATAATTGCATACGAAAAGATCGAGATGGCCGTCGCGATCGTAATCGAACCAGAGGGCTGAAGTGCTGAAGGCCTGGCGATTGGCGAGGCCACTGGATTTAGTGACATCGCGAAATGTGCCTTTGCCGGTGTTCAAGAACAGGCGATTTTGCCCGACACAAGTGATCAAGATGTCAGGGAATCCGTCGTTGTTGTAATCAGCGACAGCGACGCCCATGCCGTAGAGTTCGATATCGAGCCCGGCGGCGCGGGTAACGTCGGAGAAGGTGCCGTTGCGATGGTTTTTGTACAGCTTCAACGTGGAGCGAGTGCGTTGGTGGCTGGGCCAGTCCATGGAATTTACGAGCAGAATGTCGGGATAACCGTCCGCGTCGTAATCGAAAAAAGCACAACCGGAGCCGAGTGTTTCTGGAAGAAGTTTGCCGCCATAGGCGCCGCTGTTGTGGCGAAAGTTGATTCCAGCCTGCTGGGTGACGTCTTTTAAGAGAAGCGATGGCTGTGGCGATGCGGCCGTGCCGTAGGCCCAGCTAGGCCAAAGAGAAGAAGCGCCGGCGGCTGCGAGCATGTCCAGGAAAGAGCGCCGGTTCACGGCAGATTCACCAGCCCGTTTCGAATCGCATAGACCACGAGCTCGGCAGTTTTGTGAATTCCCAGGCGATCCATAATGTTGGCGCGGTGCACGGAGACGGTGTTCACACTGAGATCAAGTTCCGACGCGATTTCCTTATTCGATTTGCCGGAGACGATGTGTTGTAGAACTTCGAGTTCGCGCGTGGTGAGCGCGGTGTCGCGCTCGCCTTTGAGCGTTTCGGTGCGCTGCAGTTGCGGATCGATGACGGATTTGCCGGCGGCGACATTCTTGATAGCGCTTGCCAAATCCAGATCGTTGGCGTTTTTGAGCACGTAGCCGCGGGCTCCAGCGTCCAGAGCCTGGCGGACAAGAGTGTCTTCGGAATGCATGCTGAGCATAAGGATTGCGGTGTCGGGATGAGAGCGCAGAATGATTCGCGTGGCGGCGACACCGGTGAGTTCCGGCAACTGACAGTCCATCACAATCACCTGGGGATGCAATTTTTCGGCGAGCCGCACCGCTTCCGTGCCGTTGCTGGCCTCGCCGACAACTTCCAGCGTTTCGTCATCATCGAGCATACGGCGAAATCCGCGCCTAACCAGTGCGTGATCGTCCACCAGCAAAACGCTGATTTTATCCGACATGCGATTCCACTTTTTCCCGCGGCGCACTCATGCGAACCAGAGTGCCGCGCGCGTTGGCTTGCAAATATTCAATATTGCCAGCAATTAATTGCGCTCGTTCGCGCATGGCAACCAGACCGATGCCGCGTTCGTATTTTCCACCGGTCTGCGGGGGGTGCGGCGAAATGCCTTTGCCATGATCCTCGACTTCGAGAATCAATGCATCCGGCCGGTACATCAGGCGTACCCAAGCTTCCTGCACACCGGCATGCTTACTGACGTTGTTCAACGCTTCCTGCACGATGCGATAAACCTGCACACCTGCCGAGGATTCTATCGTGAAAGGTGCTCCGGATTTTTCATAGTGCAGCACCAGACCCATTTGCCGCTCGACGGTAGGAATATACCAATCCAGCGTGCTTTCCAGGCCGGCTTCTTCGAGCAGGACCGGATGCAGGGCTTGCGAAAGGCTGCGAATATTATTCAAGGTGGACTGCGCGATTTCGCGGACTTCGCTCAGGTCGGCGTGGAGCGGAGACGATTGCGGTAATTGTTTGTCGGCGCGGCCCAGCAAAACACCGATCGCGGTCAGCACTTGTCCAAACTCATCGTGAAGTTCACGGGAAATGTGACGCAGCGTGGACTCCTGGGCATGAATCAATTTTTGCGCCAGCTCGCTTCGCTGCGCGGAGAGCAATTCGAGCCGCGCGAAAATCTTGCGATTGGAAAAGATCAGATAAAGGCTGGTGAGAACGATAGCGACGAGCGTTGCGCCGAGCAGCAGATAGAGCTGGCGTTGCACACCGTCGTAGATTTTCGCAATCTGGTCAGCGGCTTGTTCTTCGCCCTCGTTATTTTGTACCAGCAGCCGCGACACCGCGGTGCTGAGAGCCGCCTGACGGGCTTGCAATGTGAACTGGATTTGATCACGCGCTTCTTTTTCTTTGCCGGAAGCTGCCAACTCGAACATGCGATCCACAGCATCCCAAAATTGCGCGAGGGACTGATTCAAGAATTGGCGCTGGTCCGCGGTGCGCGCAGCGGGTGAAAAGGTTTCCTCCAGTTTCAAGGCGGCGTCCAGATCCTCGCGGATGCGCTGAAATTGACCGCTCCACGCAGTGAGCGGATACGGCTCGCGCGCGTCGAGCATGTCGCGCATGGCGAGGCCCAGAGAGTTCAAATCATTCTGCACGCGGAGAAGCTGCAACGAATCGCGCCGATCGCGGTCCACCAGATTGCTTTGCAGCGCGCGCAGACCATTGAGCTGGGAACGGGTATAGAAGGAATAAACCATGACCGCAGCCAACGTGAGAACCAAGCCGAGAAGGAGGCCGGTGGTGGGCGAAGACTGGGAAGAAGAAGCTTTGCGCACGGCCAGAGGATAGCGCGCGAGGCAGCGTGCGGCAAATTTTCTGGTGGCCGCGTTGCAAAAATTGCGTTTTTTTGTGCAACTCGTGCGCAAAAGGTGAGACGGTACCGCTTGCCTAGAATATCGATTTTCTATACTATTTCTCGAAGTAAACGCTTTGCCCCGGGCAGCTCTGCGCTGCCCTTTGCCTTGTCCGGAGGCCTGATGGGAATTCGTCGAGGAACGCTTGCTGGTGTTTCCCTGCTGCTAATTTGTGGAGTTGTTCTGCCCTGTTTCGCCGACGATATTCCGAAAGCAGCGTGGAGGCGGCCGATCGGGCAGCCGTTGATGAATGCAGGCACAGCCAAGCCGGCGTTGGGCTCCGGACACATCGACGATGGCTTCTGGCAGGGAGCGCCGGTGGGCGGATTCGGCGCGGGAACATTTTCGCGCAGTTTTCGCGGCGACTTTTCGCGTTGGCATTTGCAGCCGGGCGTGCATAAATTTCAAACCGTGTGGGGCAATCAGTTTGCGATGTTTCAGAAGTCGGAAGATGAAGCGAGCGGGACGGCGAGGGTTTTGTTCACCGGACATCCCGAGGGGAATTCGCTGAAGGGCTGGGCTTGGGATTATCCGGTTGGCGCCGGCGATTACGCGGCGTTATATCCAAAGGCCTGGTTTGATTATCGCTGGGAAAAATTTCCTGCACGCGTGACGGTGGAACAATTTTCGCCGGTGCTTCCTGATAACTATAAAGAGACCAGCTATCCGGTGGCAGTGTATCGCTGGCATGCGGAAAACCCCACCAAAAAAAGAATCACGGTAAGCGTGCTGCTGTCGTGGGAAAACATGTTGGGATGGACCCGCGGAAACGAGCGGGACTTTCGTGCGGGACTGAACGAAGGAAATCACAACCGGTTTCATTCAGAGCACCTGGCCGACGGAACGATGAAGGGAGTGGTGTTCGAACGGAATCACGGCGGCAAGGAAATGACGCCCTGGGACGGACAGATGACGATTGCGGCGCTGGAATCGGCGGGAGCCGAAGTGAGTTATGTGACGACGTTTTCGCCGGACGGGCCGGGCAGCGAAGTGTGGAACACGTTTGCGAAAGACGGAACTCTTTCGAATGCGAGTACGCCGTGGCTGAGCAGCGGCGAACCGTTAGCGGGCGCGATTGCGGTGAAGTTCACGCTGGAACCGGGCGAGAAGAAAATTCTCCCGCTGGTGATTTCCTGGGATCTGCCGGTGACGGAGTTTGGCTCGGGGCGAAAGTGGAATCGCCATTACACGGATTTCTACGGAACGAACGGCGAAAATGCGTGGGCCATCGCGCGCGATGGATTGCAGAACGCGCGGAAATGGAGCGAGGCGATCGATGCGTGGCAGGCGCCTTATGTAAACGACGAATCGAGACCGCTGTGGTACCGCGGAATGCTGTTCAACGAATTGTACGTGCTTGCGGATGGTGGATCGTTGTGGGGACGGCCGGCAGGAGCGGACAAGAAAACAGCTTCGACTTATTCGTTCATGGAATGTTTTGACTATCCGTATTTCGAAACGCTGGACGTACGGTTTTACGGGTCGATGCCGCTGGTGAAATTCTGGCCGGACATTGACAAGCAAGTGATGCGCGATTTCGCGGATACCGTGCCGAAAGATTTGAACGACCGCATGGTGTGGGTCTGGAAGTCGATTCACTCGGGGCAGCAGACGTTTCGTGAACGCAAGACCAAGGGCGCAGTTCCGCACGACATGGGCGTGCCCAATGAGGATCCATTTTTCCAGGTGAACCAATTCAGTTGGCAGGACACGAACGGCTGGAAGGATCTGAATTCTAAATTTGTTCTGATGATTTACCGCGATTTTGTGCTGACGGGAAGCAAGGACAAGGAGTTTTTGCGCTACACGTGGCCTGCGATCCAGGAAGCGCTTGTATATCTTGGAAAATTTGATCGTGATGGCGATGGAATTCCTGATAACGACGGTTATCCGGACCAGACGTATGACGAATGGGTGGTGCGCGGAGACAGCGCGTATTCAGGGAGTTTGTGGCTGGCTTCGTTGCGCGCTGCGGAGGAGATAGCGAAAGAACTCGGCGACGCGGCAGCAGCGGCACACTACCACGCACTGTTCGCCAAGGGACAGAAAAGCTTTATCGCGAAATTGTGGAATGGATCGTATTTTCGCTACGACACAGAGAGCGAATACCAGGACAACATTCAGGCCGACCAGCTCGCGGGCCAGTGGTACGCGGACGTGAGCGGGTTGGGAGACATTGTGCCGCGGGAGATGCGCGCCAAGGCGCTGAAAAATATTTACGATAATAACGTGATGAAATTCGCGAACGGCGAAATGGGCGCCGTCAATGGCATCGCGGCGGACGGTACGCTCATCAAAACGAACGAACAGGTGCAGGAAGTGTGGACAGGCACGACGCTGGCGCTGGCGGGCTTCATGCTCGGCGAAGGAATGAAAAAAGAAGCGTTTCAAACGGCGTGGGGAATTTATCATGTGAGTTATGAAACGAAAGGCTACTGGTTCCGGACGCCGGAAGCCTGGGACATTACCGGGAATTATCGCGCGTCGATGTACATGCGGCCAGCGTCGATTTGGTCGATGGAGATGACCGAGCCGCCGAAGAAAGCAGCGGCGCAGCGAAGTGGCACCGGCAGCTTCAGAGTCGGGAGTTGGGGCGAAGTAAGCCGATCACGGCCAGCATCAGGAAGCAGCCTAGGAGAGGCACACAAAGTCCCCAGGACAAACTGCTGGTGAGACGGGAAATGAAGCCGACGAGGGGAGGCAGGACCGCTCCGCCGCCTGCGGCCAGCGCGAAAAGGATACCGCCGACTTGGCGCGCGCGTTCGCCAAACCATTTTGAGAGCCACGCGATATAAATCGGGTACAGGCTGGAGAGTCCTAGACCGGCCAGAAAAACACCGCCGAAAAGCGTGACGCGCGAACCGGCCGAAAGGAAAATCAGATTTCCTAGCGCGGCCAGGAGCACGCCACCGACGGCGACTGTTGTTTCTTTCAAGCGCAGAAGAATTGCCGCACCAGCGGCGCGGCCGCCAAGCAATCCACCGAAGAAAAACATGGGCGCGAGAGCCCAGGCATCGCCGCTCCATGTCGCTGCGCGTTTGGCGTGAGCCGCAGCCCAGCCCGAAATGCCATTTTCCGTGCCCACGTAAACGAAAAAAAGAATTCCGAGCATGAAAGCGATCTTCAAGCTGGCTCCAGACAAATGGCTCTGAGCTGCCGGAGACTCGGCAGTGTGAAGGGCGTGGCCGAACGGCATGCGAAGTAACGCCAACGAGAGTAAGCAGCAAAGCGTGCCGACGGCGTAAAGCAAAAAGGAAACATGGGACGTCTTGACAGCCAGCAGCGCCAGCGGCGAACACGAGATCGCGCCAACGCCCCAGGCCAGATTCATCACGTTCAGCGCGGATGCGCGGCGGTCGCCGTAGGTTTCGGCGACCCAAAGATTCGTGCCCGGCGTGGAAAGGCCATAGCCGACACCGAAAAATGCGCTAGCGCAGAGAGCCAGAAAATACGATGGAGCGCTCCACAACGTGAAACCGATTCCCATCATGGCGAGACCGATGGTCACCGCAGGCTTAAATCCGCGCGCGGAAATTATTGCGCTGGAAGCGAGAACTCCCAGGAACGAACCGACGAACTGCGTGATGAAAAACATTCCGGCGTGGCTGTCATCGAGCTTCCACTTGGCGATGAAAATCGGGAGGATGGGCCCGATGAAGGTGATAATGATTCCGTTGACGATGAAACCGCCGCACAGCAGCAGGAAAATAAGATTTTGCGCTGAGTTTCCCTTCGCCGGAATGGTTTGCGTTTCGGAGGGCATCATGGCATTTTGCAGGAGCCGGGCAGTTGGTGCAATGCGGCGCTCCAAGGGGCGGATTTTATGGCGGTGACGAGCGAGCGGAGAGGATTCAAATGATTGATGCGGCTGTAGTGGGTTTCGGACTGGGCGGACGCGCGTTTCATGCGCCGATCATTCACGCGGTGCCGGGCTTGCGATTAGCGGCAATCGTTCAGCGGCACGGAAAGGAAGCGCAGGAAATCTATCCGGACGCGAAAATCGTCCGCGACCTGGATGAGTTGTTGGCGATGAGGTCCATTTCGCTGATTGCGATTGCGACGCCGAACGAAACACATTTTCCGTTTGCAAAAAAGTGCCTGGAGACGGGTCGTCACGTGGTCGTGGATAAGCCATTTACGACGACGCTGGCGGAAGCGCGTGAGCTGGTTGAGATTGCCCGCCGGAAAGATCGCGTTCTAACGGTGTATCAAGAGCGCAGATGCGATGGCGACTTTCGCACTGTGCAAGAGTTGCTGGCGAAGGGATCGTTGGGCAAAGTCGTGCGATTCGAATCGGCATTTGATCGTTGCAGGCCGCAGGTGCGGACAGACTCCTGGAAGGAGCAGCCGAAACCGGGCGGCGGAGTGTTTTTTGATCTTGCGCCGCATCTGGTGGACCAGACGCTGCAGCTTTTCGGTCCGCCGGAAAGCCTTCTAGCCGACATTCGCATCGAGCGTGAAAACAGTCGTACTGCGGACGCGTTCGACCTTACTTTTTATTACACAGACGCACTGCGCGCAATTCTTGCTCAGAGTATGTTGGCGCCCGACCCACGGCCACACTATCGAATGCAAGGGACTCGCGGCGTTTACGTAAAGCACGCACTCGATCCGCAGGAAGCGCTGCTTCGAGCGGGACATCCGGTGGGCGGCGACGATTGGGGAGTTGAGCCGGAAAAGGATTGGGGCACGATGACGCTGTGGAGCGGCGGCGATTTCGCGCACCAAAAAGTACCCACGCTGCGCGGAGACTATCGCGATTTTTATGCGCAAGTTCGCGACGCAATCCTTGGAAGTGCAAAACCGCCGGTGACGACGGAGGAAGCTCTGCAGCTGATGTACACGATCGAATTGTGCGAGGAAAGCAGCCGCAAGCGAATGACGCTACCTTGGAAATTCGAGGCAACAGCAAGTCTCGCCGGAAATGCGCGATAACCGCCGCGTTCTGCGTATAATCGTTTTGCGTGTCACTATACAGCACAGCGCTTCGCCAGGGTCCAGGAGCAAAAACTTTGCCACGGATGATTGAACTCGCGCCATCGATTCTGTCCGCCAATTTTGCCAATCTGGCGGCACACGCCAAACAAGCGCTCGATGGCGGAGGTTCGCTGCTGCACGTGGACATCATGGACGGGCATTTTGTGCCGAACATCACGATTGGCCCGCCGGTGGTGGCGTCGCTGCGCAAAGCGCTTCCCGATACGATTTTTGATTGTCACCTGATGATCGAAAATCCAGATGAATTGATTCCAGCGTTTGCCGAAGCCGGCGCGAGCTGGATGTCTGTGCATCAGGAAGCTTGCGTGCATCTGGATCGCGTGCTGCACCACATCATGGATCACGGATGCAAAGCCGGCGTGGTACTGAATCCCGCGACGCCGGTGGAGACGCTGACCGATGTGCTGGACCTCGTTCACCATGTTCTGGTGATGTCGGTAAACCCTGGTTTTGGCGGGCAGAAATTCATTCGCAATTCGCTGAAGAAGATGCAAGCTTTGGCGCGGATACGCGAAGAGCGGCGCTTGGATTTCCGCATTGAAGTGGACGGTGGCGTCGGGATGAATACGGTCGAAGATATTGTGCGCGCGGGAGCGGAGTTGCTGGTGGCGGGGAATGCGGTGTTTGGCCACGGAGACGCGAAGCAGAACGCGAAGCAGTTGTTAGATGCGGCGCGGGCGGCGACGCTTACGCGGGCTTAGTCCAAGAGTCATCCACATGATGCTCGGGCGATTTGCTCGTGGCACGGAACCAACCGCGCACAGGCTCCGGATCAGACAGGCGAGCAGCTTGGACTTCCCCTCTGTGCGATCGACCTCGCCGCTCCGAGCCGCGGATATCCTAACTCTGCCTAATTTTCATGAGATTTCGCGGGCAATAGGCTCTAAATGACAGGCAGGAGTGCCTGTGCTACCTACTGCTCCTGATAGTTCCAGGTTAGGCCGCCGTCGACGAAGAACGT
>Ga0137359_10001404_pt1 | contig 19112 bp, 10 predicted proteins | sample Mad1_40_16metaG_FD_108281 | JGI IMG/M metagenome (GOLD analysis project Ga0137359, IMG submission 108281) | Vadose zone soil microbial communities from Angelo Coast Range Reserve, California, USA - Mad1_40_16 metaG | ecosystem: Environmental > Terrestrial > Soil > Vadose zone | place: USA... | reverse complement strand
TTCTCAAGGCCGGCTTTGATGTCCTTCATCTCATTTACATCTTCGACCAGGCCCTTTTCGCAGGTGGCAATGATCAGCCGCTGCTCGCCCAGCATCAGCGGAACCTTGGTGACCTTTTTAATGGGAACGAAGTCTTTCGCGGGCTCGGTCCTAATGTCAATAAATGTACGCAGGCAATTGTTCTTGCAAAAGTTGCAGCGCGTGGATTCGTTGCGCGTGGTCCGGTACTCGATCTTGCGCACCGCATCGAGGCCGACGAAAGTCGTCTGCTGGCCATTGCGCCACAAACGTAACGACTCTTGCGCGGCGCCAATCGCGCCAGATTCTCCACAGTGTTCATGCACAATGATTTCTGGCTGCTTGCCCGCGGCGCGGAAGCTATTCCGGATGAAATCCACTTCCGCCTTCACTACGGCAAGGTTGTTTTGCGTCCCTCCTTGCAGCACAAAGCGCGTGCCTAAGGCAGCGAGATTCGGAATGCTCGCAACATAGAGGAAGACATTTTTCGGAAGGACCGCGGCAAGGCCCGCCAGAATTTCTTCCGCACGCCAGCCTTGACGCTGAAAATTCACAATGTCGGACTGCATGAACACGGCACAGCCGTAGCCGAACACAGGCATGGCGTTTGCCGAAAAAGCCAGATCGGCGTACTGGTTCACATTCAAACCAAAGCCCTCAGCCGTGGACTGAAGAAAATAACCATTGCCTGCCGAGCACTGGGTATTCAGCTTGAAATCCTTAACGCGGCCGTTGTGCAGAATGATGATCTTGATGTCCTGCCCGCCGACATCCACAATCACGTGAGGATCTTCGTAGAATTTCAGCGCTGATTCCGTGTGCGCGACAGTTTCGACCAACGCTACGTCCGCCTTCAGGACATCCTTCAAAATATCCTTGGCGTAGCCGGTGGTTGCGACGCCCAGCACTTCCATTTTCGCGCCCTGCGCCTCCACCTGCCCGCGCAGGCTTTCGAACATTTCGATTGTGTCTTGAATCGGATTTCCGTTCGAGAGCTGGTACGACTTGCAGAGAATGTCGCCGTTTTCGTTCAGGAGAACGGCTTTCGTGGAAGTGGATCCACCGTCGATCCCGATGAAGCCGCCCACTGTACTACCCTTCTGGAACGCCGCAGGCGTAAACGTTTTACGGCGGTAAGCTTCTTTGAAACCATCGAACTCGGCAGGATTTTCGACCAGCCCTTTGCCGCCGGACTTGGCTTTCTCTTCCTGGCGTCCGTATTCGATGTAGTGGATCAGTTGGTCGTATCCGAGATAGCAGCCGATGGAATCGTCCTCGGCTCGACCAAATTCAATGGCGCCCAACGCAGCGAAGTACTGCGCGTTTTGCGGGACCTTGATCAGATCTTCTGGTTTCGCGCCGTCAGGGACTTGGACCTTGCGCTCCTGCCACATCCGTGGAATGTTGGCCTGCCAGGCCTCCCGCATTCCGCGAATAAAACTGTTGGGGCCGCCTAAGAGCAGCACGTGCGGGCGCAAGGTATGACCGCGAGTGAGAACGCTGAGGTTCTGCAGAACGATGGCCTCGAACAACGACGCCATCAGTTCGTCCGGCGGCGTGCCAACCTTCTGCAGGCTGTTGATGTCGGTTTCCGCGAACACTCCGCATTTGCCGGCGACTTTGTGCAACTTGACGCCCTGATACTTTTGTTCTCCGAGTTGCTGCGTGGGAATCTTCAGCTTGGCGTTAATCTTGTCAATGACGGCGCCTGTCCCGCCGGCGCATTTGTCATTCATGGATGGAATCTTCTTCTTGCGGCCGGATTCCGCGTCGTCTTTAAATACGATGATCTTGGCGTCCTGGCCGCCGAGCTCGATGACCGAATACACCTCGGGATGCAGCTTCTCCACCGCCAGCGAAACAGCCGTGACTTCCTGCACGAATTTCGCGCCGATCTGTTCGGCAATTCCGCCTCCGCCCGAACCGGTCAGAAACATACGTGTGTTCTGACGATTAATACCCGCGTCGGCTTCCATGCGCTTCAGGAATTCGAGGGTCTTCTCTGGCTGCTTGGTTTCGTGACGCTGGTAGTCCTGCCAGAGCACCTGATCTGTGGCCGCATGAACAACCACAGCCTTAACCGTGGTGGATCCGACGTCTAGCCCGACGAGAAATTCTGTGTTGTGATCATGCGGCTTCTGCGCGGGTTTCGGCCGCGGAATGGGCGGGGACTGGGGTTCGAGGGGAGCGATCTGGATGAGCTGCGGACCCTTATGGTCGTGCATTACTTCCTCTCTTCTTTGCTTCGAACTCTCGCTTTGCGAGGCCACGCCGTTCAAGCGGGCCGTTATCGTCTGGCGACTGGCAGGACATGCCCCGGAAGCCATGCCCTTGTCAAAGTCAATCGCCGCTTGCTGTCGCGGCTGTTGCAACGGGCACACGCGCCCGCTTCCAGGACCTCGTGTCCTTATCGATTCGATCACTCACGTGGAGGACGAACTGGGCAGCCGTTCCCGCTACTCCTTCGCGGTGCGGCACGTGATAAAACGGTCGCTTCAGTTCGGGATGCTCGTCAATATACTCACGAATTTCCGCCATGCTCTTGCCCGTGGACTTGAGACACTGCTCAAATTCCCCTTTGGCTTTGACCTTGGCTTCGCCGAGCGCCATCTGCACGCGGCTGTGGGCATTGACCTCGCCCTCGCCCGAAGTTTCGATTGGCAGGAAGATCATGTCTTTGAATTTGTTGATCACCGCCGACTGAACTCCGTCGGATTGCGACGACGGCATGCATCCGAACGGCTTCAGCGCCAGCACCATGTGGCAGAGCTTGTGGATGGTGTAATAGACGTTCTTGCCAACTTCCAAGTGGCCTTCGCCACCGCGGGCGAACTGGTTGTAGAAAGGATGTGCTAAATCTGCCAGTTCGGTTTGCGGCACGAGGTTGTGGGTGATTCCGCCCAGCTGATCGATCGTCCGGTGATAGAAGAAATTCCACATCCTCTGGCCCACGCCAATGCCCCACAGTTTCTTGCGCAAGCCGATGTAGTTGGCAAAATGCTTCTTAATTTCGTACCACTCGGGATTGTGATGCGGACGGTTCACTGGCCACTTCACCTGTGCGTGGGCTTTGGCCTGATACATCAGATACGCCACCCAGGTGGCAATCGGTTCAACTATCACCTGTGCGCCTTCGCGCTCCAGGAAATCAAACATGTGGAAGTTGCCGTCGCCCTCAGTGATCTGCGCCCAGAACTCGCCGGTGATTTTCACCACGGGCTTCACCCGGGTCCGGTCCACTTCAATTGAATTCATTTTGTCGCGCGCAGAATGGAGCGCATTCAGGTAGTCCCTGCCCCACATGTGCTCGTGCCATTTGCCGAAAACATTGAAAGTGTTACGCAGCACCTTGTTGCTGTTGAGCTTGGGCTTTGCCCACTGCGGCGCGATCTGTTCGATCTCAAATGAACGGCGGTTTTTCAAGTCTTCACACAAGCCATCTACCATCTCTCGGAACACGCGGTCGGTTTCGCCTTTGTTCACTTCGTACGGGCGGATCTGATAAATAAGGTCGTTGATCACGTCGCCCAAGTGTAGGGCGTTCAACATTCCAAAGCCGAAGTCCACGGTGAACTTCAAGCCGGGCTCGCCCGAACTGGCCTTGATGCCGTCGCTCTCTTTGAACAGGAGGACACGGAAGCCGTCGAAGCCAGCGTTTTTCAATGCAAAGCGGTATTCTGCTTCATACATTCCGAAGCGGCATGGACCGCAAGAGCCGGCCGTAAAGAATACGTAATTATTCAAAATGTCGTGGCGCGAGACGCCCTCTTTTTCCAAAAACTGGAGATACTGCACCAGATTGCCAACCGTGAAATATGTCGGATTGCACTGCCCGTTGTTGCCAAATTCCTTGCCAGTCTGAAAGGCGGCGACGTCGGGCACCGGCAGCTTCTCACAACGATAGCCGCAGCCCTGGAATACGGCACGAATCAGGTCCTCGTGCTTCCAGGTGAATCCCCCAAACAGGATGGTCGTTCGAGCACGCTGGTCAGCGGTGAAGGCACGCTCCACCGGACGCTGAAAATGTGTCGGCTGGTCCAGGCCGGCGATCTTGCGCAGACGAGCGCGTTCTGCTTCTAAATGCTGCTTGATGTCAGAGTCATTCTTAATCTGGACAAAATTCGTCGCCATGGCTTCCTCCGGCGGAGTGCTGAATTTGTATCGTGCTGATTTGCTTGGTGATAAATGTTGGGGGGAGAGGGGATGGGTACTTACGCAGCCATGCGGCAGGACGGGACGAGCTCCCGATCATTCCGCAAGTGCAAACCAACAACATCCGAACTCCAAAAACTTGGCTAGGAGGTTCGAAGTATCACGCTGAGAACCGCAACCACATGGTTCGGGAGCGCCGAATGCAAATACCCGTGCCGATACAGATGCAGCAAGGGGCAGGTGGTTGCATCAATTTTTTGCACAGGGAGCCGCCCCCCAACGGAACCCCGTGGTTGGCAGTTCGTATATCTCCTCGAAGGTAAAGATCCAGTCACATTTACGACAGGAGACTCGCAAGCCAAACGAGTCGGGAGCTGACCCGGCGCACTCCTCGTACGGTGGCAGCCAAAAAAATAATGCTCTGGACCTTACGAAAAAATGAAGAATAACTACTTTTGGAATGTTGGTGCCGGGATGGGAGTCGAACCCCCAAGGGCCGAAGATCGGCAGACTCAGAGTGCGACGCAATCTGTCACGCACACTTTAAGCACACTCGACGACATAGATGGCGCCCGGACAAATTCTTAGAGGGATCAGGGCCGCGCACCGCAAAAGGCGTGATCCGTGGCGTGAATTTCCAGCCTCAGCCGGAACGTGAATGCATCGTACAACTTTCGTTGTACGCATTAGGTTGCAGCTGGGAAGAAACGACGAATGATTGCAAACACCGCTTGACAAGCGGTGTTTGCGCTTCGATAATTGCGCGGCAAGTTGTACCAGTGAGCTAGATCAAACGTACTTCTCTGCACACCCAGGTTTAACTTTCGCGAATATTGGGCTATCCCCGTGGTCTGCATGAATAGAAGGAAAACTGCACGATAATCTCCGGAAAAGTGTCTCTTGGGAGATGTTCGCCGGTTGAAGTGCGCTCGATTTCAGTGCTCGCAAGGTCGCTGGCAGAAAAATCGGAGAAACATTATGACGCAAAATAGCGCATTGAATATGAAACGGCTCGGCTCCGTATCATTTGCGCTGTTGTTAGGCATCGTGTTGGGTGCCCCAGCCCAGGTATTTGGCCAATGCTCGAAGTCGAACGCACAGAATTGTGCTTACGTAACGGACGGACCGGGCGGCAATATCTATGCCGTCGATCGTACTGATCCACTTGCCACGTTCACGAAAATTACGTCCGTCAATGGGGGCGTCACTCTCAATGACATTCGTGTGGCGACTGACAACCGCTTGTATGTCACGACTAATACAAGCGTTTTAAGAGTGAACGAAAATGGCAGTGGAAATACCGTCCATGTGTTCGACGCCACGGCTGGCTTTCCAGGCCCGTTTAACGGAATTCGCTTCAATGCATTTGGAGACGCCTACGTCAACACGCCGAACGGTGTTTATCAGCTAGGACCGAGCGGGGGTAAGCATCTCGTGGATATCAGCTCTGGTTTTCCTCTGACTCCGACAAAGGTGAGTAGCGCTAGTTGTGGCGTGTCAGGCGGACTCGCAGTTGGGCCGACTGGAGACCTGTACATCGCTTGTGATAGCGCCGTGCTGGATTGTCACGCTGGAACGGACGGTGTCGCCACTTGCGGTGGAAGTACAGCGACACAACTGTTTACTGAAACGGGTACGATTACCGGCTTGGCTGTTGATGCTACTGGCGGCGTTATAGTCGCTAGTGGTCACAGTGTGGACCGGTTCGATTGCTCCGTCAGCCCGTGCGGTGCATTGACGCCAATAATAACGAATCTTTCGGACTTCCCCGCTTACATTGATGTGGCACCGTTTCCGCCAGGATTTTTACCGTCACAGGCGGGGAGCGCAACTCCACCGTGCAACAGCCGTGCGGTCACAATATTCGTGAGCAGCGCCGATGCATCTTCGAAGAACGGAAGGGTTTCGCGAATCGACACGATCGACTCGTCTTGCAACGCGCTAGCCCCCTTGCCTCCGAACGTCTCCTTTGTCGCTATCAGCAACAGCAAGCCAGCAGTTGGTTTGGGTGTCTCTTCCGCCTCCCGTACTCTGACCAAACCAGTTGGTTCTGCTCCCCTTGTTGCAGGGACGTATTGGCATGGTCCATACAGCATTGAGATCACACCCGCGGCCGGAACGCTCGTCGGTCCGAACTGCAACCTGTCGCTTACCGCACAGCGGGAATCAGCCGCCGCGCTCGATGCAATTCTCGCGAACGCTATCGATTCGACGACGGGCAACAAACTGCCCACGCGCGCAATCGCTTTCAACGGCGAGCAAGGCTGGAGGACCAGCTTCCATGGCGGGTACCCAGCTTCGGGGTGCAGTTCCAGCGACAGTTCTCACATCGGAATTACGGCTTCATTCTCGTTGCTGAATTTAGGTGCCGTGAATCCGTGGATTGCGATCATCGACGAGGCGGGCAATGCCTCAATCGATCCCATTCCCAACGTTTACCCGCAGGTTCCGCTTCCGGGCGTAAATGGCGACCCAATCCGAATCACGAACTCAGGGATGTTTACCAACGATTCCAGAATTGTACTAGTCGACCATGGATTCGTCGCTAATAGCGGCAAGGGTTATCACTTCAACGGTTTCGCATCACCCCTTGTCGAGCCTACTCCTGATCCGAGCTTTGCCGGTTTAAACGTAATTAATGCAGGAAAGAGTTTCACTCTCAAGTTCACACTGGACGCCAATGGGAAATCACTAACCGGCAAACAGGCGGCGTCGGTGGTTACCGGGCTGTCTATTGCACGGCTTACATGCGACGTTTCAGCAGGCCCGGGTTGTGCGCAGCCTCAGACATTGCTGTTCGACTCGACTGGAAACTCCGCCAGCCCGCCAATGTTCAACTTCAGTTCCGGCGGTTTCCACTTCAACGTGGACACCAACCAAGCGAATGGACAGGAGTGGTGTAACGGTGTCTACGAGGCGACAGCTAACTCGGACAGCTTCGGGCCGCACACCGTGTATTTCACCATCATTGGTGCACCGGCAGTTCCGAACTGTTTCTAGATTTGAGCCGGGATTAATTTGACGCTAAGCGTTTTCGGGCATCGGCCAGCAGTGGGCCGGTGCCCTTTTCTTCTATGCTGATGAAGTTGCGGTAGGAATCTTTCGCAGCCGGGCTTTTTAACGCTTCCTGAGCGCGTCCCATGTAGTAGTACACCTGAGGCAAGAAGCGATACGTCGGAACATCGTCCAGGAATATCGCAGCGGCTTCGCCTCGCCGTTTCAGGCAATTCTCAAATTCCGAATCAGCTTCAGTGTTGAGTCCTGCTAGAAGGTAAGCTCTGCCTAAATCGAAGCGTCCAAACCAGCTGTCGGCGATATTCTGGGCCGCTTGGAATAAATTGATCGCTTGCTTGGCGTCTCCTTGACTGAGGCGGGCTTCACCTTCCAGCAGCTTCCCATAGAGCTGGGGCTCGGGTCCAAGTTGCGATTGCATTTGTGAGGCGAGCGCCAAAGCCTTTGCCAGCTGTCCAGCTTCAATGTAGGTGCGGCCTGCCAGGAACAGAGTGGACTCGCTCTTATTCGCGGCAACTGCTCGGTCAGCCGCCGATAGGGCTTGGGATTTGTTCCCGGCCAGGAGATTTGCAGAAGCCAAGGCAGTAAGTTTGATGGCGGCGGAAGCTTGGTCCTTCGCAGCCAAGTCAGCTGTGATTCCTTTTTCCAGCGCAGGAATTGCATCGGCCGGGCTGCTCTGGTAGAGGCCGACATCCGCCAGCCCGATGGCGGCCATCGACGCTCCAAGCGCATTGACCTTTTCCATTTTGCGATAGGTGTCAGCAGCTTGCTGAGTCTGCCCTTGTGCCAGTTGCGCAGAAGCGATCACCCAGTACATGTCGACATCTTCACCGCTGGAATCGATGATGGCCTGAGCTTCCTTTGCTGCATTTTGAAAATCGCCCCCGTAAATCGAATAAATCGCCAGGTTCAGGCGTGCGAGTTTATTGTGAGACAGATTAACTATTCCCTGACTTTCTTCCAGGGCCCTGGGCGCGTCGTGCATGAGCATGTACGCCATTGCCAGATTGTTATGTCCAGCGTCATCGAACGGAAACTGCTTGACCAAGGCCGCGAACTCGTCGATAGCTTTGCGCGGTTCGCGCTTAAACAGGTAATAACTACCTCGGGTCCGGTACTTTTCCCGCTCCGTCATACGGTCGATCCGGGCCATTGCCAAGTCGTAATATTTCTCTGATTCGGCAGTCCGCACCAGGTTGGCATTGACGGCCGCCAGTCCCGCATAGGCTCGACCCATGTCGGGATCGATCTGAATCGCACGCGTGTAATGCACAATAGAGTCATCGTCCTTACCGGCATGCTGCAACTCTTGCGCTACGGCATATTCGTGGGCGGCTTCGAGAGAACCGCTACTGTAGGTCTCAGCTTTTGCCAGCTGCACAGACTCAGGCGTGGTATCGCCCAACGCAGTCCGGATCCGCGCCGCGAGCTTGTCCACTGCATGCAGGACATCTTGCTTGTTGTCAGCCTCTGCTGCGGTGCTGGCTATGGTCTTGCCTGTGACCGCATCCACTGCCTTCGACTCAACCTTGAACCCTTTTCCAGTACGCGAGACGCTGCCTGTGACTACTACGCCTAACCCTTCGCGGACCGCGACCAGCCGCGCGAGTGCTTCGTCCAACATGGTCGCGCCGGGCTTGAGCTGCTGGCCAACAGTGTGCGCCTGGCTACGGCTATAAGAACTGATGAATGATGCTCCTTCCAAAGACAGGGTGAACGCCGGCTCCAGGGTCCCATCGAAGACAGCATCGGAGGTCTGATTGTCGAAGTCGCCGACCAGCAACGAAACCTGCGCATGCGGCGTTGTGTTGGCAGAGCGGCCTCGCAACCAATACGTCATCGCAACCGCGATGAACAGCACTGCCACTGCAGCTGCGGCAATCGCGAATAGCTTTTTCTTGTTGGCAGAAACCGGAATGGGCGGAGCAGCAAATACGCTACTCGCTGCAGGCGTCTTTCCCAGAAATGCATCCAGATCATTAATGATGTCCTGGGCCGTCTGGTAACGCAGGCTCTGGTCGCGCTCCAGGCATTTTGCGACAATCTTTTCTAGCGTGACTGGAATTGCATTGTCGACGCTCGACAGCGGAGCGGCGCGTTCCTGAACACGTTTCAACAAGCTCGCCAGCGCCGTTTCCGCTTTGAACGGCATCTTCCCCGTCAGCAATTCGAAGAAAATCAGGCCCACGGTGAATAGGTCGGAGCGTGGATCTAATTCACTGCCCATCGCCTGCTCCGGCGACATATATTCCATGGTGCCGAGGACAGCGCCAGTTTTTGTCATGCCATCGGATTCCAAGGAACGCGCCAAGCCGAAGTCCATAACCAGAATGCGACCTTGCTTGTCGCGCATGATGTTGCCGGGCTTCAGATCACGATGGATCACGCCTTCGCGGTGTGCTGCCTTTAATCCAATGAGTACTTGCTCAATAATTTCGGCGGATTCTTTTACCGGAAGTTTTCCCTGCTCGCGGAGTATCTGGTAGAGGCTGGTGCCTTCGACATACTCCATGGTGATGAAGCGGATCCCGTCCGCCTCTCCCAGGTCGAAAATGCGAATGATATTTCGGTCAGTGACTTGCCGCGCCAGGACCAATTCTTGCTTGAAGCGCTGCAGAATATCAGGATTGCTCGCAAGCTCAGGGCGAATCACCTTAAGCGCGATTACGCGGTCGAGCTCGGTATCCCTCGCCTTGTAAACCGCACCCATGCCGCCTTCACCGAGCAGCTGCAAAATTTCATAACGATTCGCCAGGACAGTGCCCGTCGGCAAGAGCAGAGGCGCATTCCAATTACTTCTCGCGGACTGAGGGGCCGACACTGGCCGACTAACTGGGCGCACAATGGGCGCTTCGAGCACAGTTGGGGCTTCGTGAGGAGCAGGTATCTCGATCACCGTTGCAGCGTCGAAGGCTCCAGAGGGATCAAGAAGAGTCGGGGCCTCGGAATCAAAGCTGCCGGCTGAATCAGGCGGGGGCGTCTGCACTGCATTGGCTGCCTCTTTGGACCCAGAAGAAACCGCGGCCGGTGCAGTACTCCTTCGAACTCCTTCCCGTTCGTCGAACTCCCCCATAGCTCACCCAACGCGCACGCCCGCGGTTCACCGAGAAGCATTGTGCAGGCTTTGACTTCTGCGTATCACGCGCGAAGAAGACAAATGTGCATGAATTATACGCCCGTGGAAATATTAGTTTGCGCCAAAATGTGCGGCTTTGCCGAGGATATTGAGGCTGGAGAGTAAGGCTTGGCTGGTGCGGGGAGGGAAAGTTGAACATCCAAGGAGCTAAAGCACAGGCGAATTTTTTGAGCTGCCCGCCGTTTCGTGGGGTGCAATGGTACTGGCTCAGCTCCCGTTCGGCACCGTGCAGGCTGAGATGGTCCGAGGTTCCAAAATATCGAACGCTGAACAAATCTCTGTCTTAAGGCGTGAAGCGTCCTGAAGTCTGTCGTGGAATCCTTGCGCACTTGCACCATTCCTAGTGCACACGTAGTTTTTTACAAGATGTCGCTCAACTACTTTGGAATCATGGTGCCGGGAGGGGGAGTTGAACCCCCAAGACCCGAAGGTCGGCGGATTTTGAGTCCGCTGCGTCTGCCAGTTCCGCCATCCCGGCGCGGAGGGTATTCACAGGTTAGCACAGGCATGAGGGGCTCCCAAATTCCCGTTTAATCAGATTGGCAAAGCCTTTGAAGGCGTGCTGCTTTCATTTCCCAGATCTTGTGCACCACGGCCCTGCCCACTTCTCCACTTGATTGATGTGATCGAGGGGGGACATACTGAGTCCCTCCCCGTTGCACGCTTCTTTCTCGGAATGGTAATCTCGCCTTCTACTGCTTTCGAGCGGGAGTAGTTCAGCGGTAGAACGCCAGCTTCCCAAGCTGGATGTCGCCGGTTCGATCCCGGTCTCCCGCTCCAATTTTTCTTCAGCACAGGTGCAATCATGCGCCTACGAATTTTTCACTGGCGTGAGTCTCCACAATATCAAATGAAATTGAATTGATTCCGGAGTACGATTTGCAGCATGTCTCTGTCTCGCCGGTCGTTCCTTGCTCTATCAACCACACTTCCATGGGCACTTGCCGCTCGAGGCTCTCGATCCGCTCCAGTTGGCCTCGAGCTGTACTCGGTTCGTGAGGCGCTCAAAGGAGACCCCGAGGGCACGGTGCGTTCTGTTGCACAAATGGGGTACGAGTGCGTCGAATTCTACGCTCCTTATTTCGAGTGGAGTGAAAGCCAGACCAAACAGGTGCGCAAGCTGCTCGACGACCTCGGCATTCGCTGCTTCTCGACCCACAACGACGAGCGATACTTTAGCCCCGACAACATTCATCGTGCCCGCGACCTTAACCTAATCCTGGGGACTAAGTACATGGTTATGGCCAGCTCTCAGCCTAAGCCCGGGTTAGATGGATGGAGGGCGATAGCAGATGAGCTGAATTCCGCGGCCGAACAGCTGGAGCCATCGGGACTCAAGCCCGGCTATCACAATCACCAGCCTGAGTTCGCACTGGTTGAAGGCACACGTCCAATTGAGATCCTCGCCAAGAACACAAAGCCATCGGTCATGCTCCAGCTCGACGTTGGTACCTGCCTCGAGGCTGGGTCAGATCCAGTCGCGTGGATTCGCTCGAACCCAGGACGAATCCGCTCCATTCATTTGAAGGACTGGTCTCCACAGAAGGGCTACAGCGTTTTATTCGGCGAAGGCGTAGCTGATTGGAAGAGCATCTTCGCCGCTGCCGAAAGCGTCGGCGGGGTCGAGTACTATCTGTTGGAGCAGGAAGGCAGCCGCTTCCCGGAACTTGAAACCGTACGTCGCTGCCTCCAGTCTTTCCGCGCTGTGCAGTCGTGATCTTGCCAAGTTGGTAACAAAACCCCCTATGAGGAGTCTAATCGCCACCATGTTCATGTTCTCTCTGCGGTTCATTTCATCCGTGCTTCTCATTGCTGGCACTGCCCTTCCGGCATGCGCTGCTGAAATGCCGCGATTGATCAAGAAGGACGGACGCTTTGCCTTGCTTGTAGATGGGAAGCCCTATCTCATCCTCGGCGCACAGATCAATAACTCGAGTGCTTGGCCGGCATCACTGTCTGAAGTATGGCCGGCGATCGAGGCCATGCATGCCAATGCTGTGGAAGCGCCGGTTTACTGGGAGCAGATGGAGCCACAGCCTGGAAAGCTCGACTTCTCAGTTGTGGACGAACTCGTGAAGCAGGCACGCGAGCACCAGGCGCATCTGGTGCTGCTTTGGTTCGGCACCTGGAAGAATGGGAGGATGCACTATGTGCCTGAGTGGATCAAGGTTGACCCAAAACACTATCCGAGGATGATTGACGCGCGAAGCGAGCCAATTGATGTTTTGTCTCCCAATGCGCCGGCGAACCTCGAGGCGGACAAAAAGGCTTTCGTCGCACTCATGCGCCATCTGCGAGAGATTGATGGCGACGAGCATACGGTGCTTCTCGTGCAGGTTGAAAATGAGTCAGGATCGTTAGGCGCTGTGCGTGATTTTTCAGCGCTCGCAGAAAAACAATTTCAGGAGCAAGTCCCCGCTGATCTGGTAAAAGCGCTGCATAAGCCTGCCGGGACCTGGAAGCAAGTCTTTGGCGCCGACGCCGACGAGACTTTCGCGGCGTACTCGGTTTCACACTACATAAATGAGATTGCACTGGCCGGAAAGGCTGAGTCTCCGCTGCCGATGTACGTGAATGTGTGGTTGAAATTTGCCCCAACCAACTTGCCTGGCCTGAACTATCCAAGCGGCGGTCCGACCTACAACATGCTCGACGTGTGGAAGGCAGCAGCTCCAGCCATAGACATGATCGGACCCGACATTTATTCCGACGATTCTGATTTCTACCGCGCTACTCTGCGCGCATATCACCGTCCGGACAATCCCACATGGGTCCCAGAAACAGGGGGAGACGACGTTTATGCCCATTACTTCTTCTATGCTTTGGGCGAAGGCGCCATTGGATTCTCACCTTTTGGAATTGACTACACCGGTTGGACCATAACCGACGCCAAGGCGCCCGCTCTTCATGCCGAGAACTACGCTTTGATTGGCCCTATAAACCGCGAGATCGCGCGGTTGAATTTCGAAGGCAAGTTGAAGACGGCAGTCGAGGAGGAAGGTGCCCATCAGACATCCCTTGATTTCGGAAAGTGGCAGGCGACCGTTTCCTTCGGATATCCGCAATTCGATGGCGGCCCCAAGCCGCCCGGCACCAAGGACCACCATGGCCGTGCCCTGGTTGCGCAACTTTCTCCAGACGAGTTCCTGGTCACAGGAATCGATGCCCGCGTAGAGTTCCATGTTCCCTCAACATCCACCGCGCACATGCAAATTCTCCGCGTGGAAGAGGGCCGTTATGAAGACAACAACTGGAAAATTCTTCGCCTCTGGAATGGGGACCAGACCGACTTCGGACTGAATTTTACCCATCAGGGGAAAGTGGTCCACGCTCGTCTCGGAACCTATTGAGGTTGCAATTCATTGGGACGCTTCGGAATGCTAATCTCAGTAGCAGATGGCACTCGTCATTCGCAGATCCAAAATTCACGCCGATGGCGTCTATACAACGGCTCCAATCAAGAGACGCGTGCTGGTCGCTGAATACACCGGACCGCGCCTGACCAACGCGCAGGCCGACACTATCTACGAGCATTCTCCTCGAACCTATCTTTTCGGGCTTGTCGACGGCGAACGCGTAATCGATGGAGATGGCATAGCCGCGTTCATCAATCACTCCTGCGATCCGAATTGTGAAGCTGATGAAATTAAAGGACGGGTGATCATCCGGACGATACGAAATATCCGCGCTGATGAGGAACTGGCCTACGACTACAACTTGTATGACGGCGATCTGGATGACGCTGCTCCCTGCTTTTGTGGAGCGAAAAAATGTCGCGGCAGCATGTACTCAGAAAAAGAACTGGCGAGGCGACGGAAACTGGCCAGGAAGAAGAAGTCTGCCAGCTAAGCAATCCTCTGGTCGGGGGAAGCGGCCGAGGCAATCAGCGGAAGTCCGGTATCTTGGCCGGACGAATCGCCTCCCGATTTTGAATCGACAACTGGACCCGAGGCCAGGGCTGCATTCAGAAAGGCTTCCGCCCAAACCTGAACGCTATAGGTGCGGACAACATCACGCAGCAGCCGCATTCGTGCGCGTTTTTCCTCCACCGGCATCACGCACGCGCGGTGAATGGCTTCCGCAATTCCGGCCAGATCATTCGGATTGATAACAATTGCACCATGTTGCAGCTCGGCCGCGGCTCCGGCAAATTCGCTGATAATTACAACTCCGCATTCGTCCACTTGAGCTGCACAGAACTCCTTGGCCACCAGGTTCATTCCGTCTTTCAAGGAAGTGATTAGGGCAATGTCGGCGGCGCGGTAGTACGTAAGAAGCTGCTTGCGGGTCAGATTGCGGTGCATGTAATGGATGGGCACCCATCCGGCCTCAGTGAACTCGCCGTTTATCTGGCTGACCAGCAACTCAACTTCGCGACGCAGCTGTTTGTAGTTGGGAATCTCTTCCCGGCTGGGAACCACGACCTGCGTAAGGGTGACGCGATGCCGTAGCTCCGGAAACCTCCGCAGCAGGATTCGAAACGCCTTCAGGCGCTCCGGTATGCCCTTGGTGTAATCCATGCGGTCCACACCCAGCACCAGGAAATTGTTCGACAGCTCCCGCCTCAACTGCTGCACCGCAGATTCCACCTCGTGACTGGCAGCGTGCCCGGCAAATTCCTCGAACGAGATGCTGATAGGGAAGGTCGCAACTCGCGCCCGGCGGCCGTAATGAACGATGACGTTGTCGCCGTCCTCTCGCGAGCAGGCGGCATCGGGAAGAATGCGTTCCAGGCAACTCATGAAATTGTAGCGGTCGTGGTCCGTCTGGAACCCAAGCAGGTCATATTGCAACAGGGACCGCAAGATGGACTTCCGCCACGGCAGCTTTTCAAAAATATCCGGAGCCGGAAACGGGATATGAAGAAAGAAACCAGTGCGGGCGGAGCAGCCCGCCTCCCGAAGATAACGCCCCATGAGCATCAGGTGATAGTCGTGGGCCCAGATCAAATCTTTGCTGGTGGCCATCTCGGCCGTAGTCTGCGCAAACTTGCGGTTCACTCGCTGGTACATCTCCCAGAATTCGGGATCGAAATCGCAGCGCGATGGCATGTCGTGGAATAAGGGCCAGATAATCTCGTTGGCGAAGCCGGAGTAAAACTTAGTAACTTCCTCGCGCGAAAGCGAAACCGGATGAAAAGTGTGCGAGCGGCCCCGCGCCGCCCTCCCAAGAAGGCTGACGGCAGTTTCCGAGTCCACAGCCCCGGCCCAGCCAATCCAGACGCCATGCTGCGTGCGCCAGATGCTGTCGAGCGCCGAAGCAAGTCCTCCGGAGCTGGCGCTAAGCCGTGGATGTCCAGCGCGGATCTTTATCTCGACCGGTAACCGGTTCGAGACGTTGATTAACCGTCCTTCCAGCAGCTTCATGCTTCCGCTCCACAGGCAAGTAGCCAGTCCCGCAGAAACCGGCCTAATTCATCGGGTGGCCGCAACCAAACATCGGCCAAAGTGGGCCGAAGTTCAGGGCGGACTAAGATAGCAAGCCCCCTGCCTTTGATGGCACGAAAGGCATCCTCGTCTGTCTGGTCATCGCCTAAATATGCGGCAGGAACGCCTGGCCCAGCCTCGGTCAAAATCGCATTCACGGCATCGCCTTTGTTCTTGCCCGGGGCACGCAATTCCAACCCGCCGTCAAAGGGCAACAAGGCCAATCCGTAATCGCTGGCCAACGAGGAGCAGACATTACGGACCTTGGTTTCGACTGTCGCCCTCTCTTCCAGAGGTAGTCCGCGCCAGTGTATGGCTATGGCCCCCGGCTTGGGTTCAAGCCGGGGACCGAGTCCCGCCGTGTGTAATGACTTTGAAGCAAGCTGCAGCCCACGACTGTGCTCTAGCGAAGGCTTCTCAACTTCGTACGAGCCGTCCGCACGAAGGCGTTCCACCCCGTGACTACCCCATATTTCCGGATGAGGATGTATGCCGCTCAAGAAGAGTAGTTCGGTCGCGGGCCGCCCGCTAATGAGCACCACTCGGGTGCCGTGGCGCATGATTTTAGAAATCAACTCAGGAAGTTCCCGATATGGGAATGCCCGCGTCCGATCAGGGGTAAATGGCGCCAGGGTCCCGTCGTAATCGAGAAGCAGGGTGCGTTTCGAAGCACGGCGAACCTGCTCGAAAAACTGAGCGACGTCCTGATGTTCGGCAACCGTCATTTCGCCCCTCATCCGCGAATAGCGCTACAGGCGCCTCCTTGAAGGCGGCCAGTTCTATCATGTGCGAAGAAGCGGAAGGACCCTTGGATCGAACAAGCATTTGCGGGGATAGAGCGAACGAAGGGCAATCTAAATCGCTCAGCGTTCCGCAAACCATCCCGCGACGCGCCCCAACAATGCGCCGCCAGTAACGAAAGGGAGTCTAGCATGAAAATGCCTCGCCAGAGCAACTGGAAGTACATGTGAATATTGGGAAATGGTGCACAAGAGTGAAGCCTAGAGGACTAGGTCCATCGAAACCAGCGCAGCGCCAGCACAAAGGAAATGCCGCCCCACAGAACCAGTATAAGTAGTCTCCCACTTTGGGAAACCAGAGATGAACCTTCCAGAATCGTTGCCCTCAACGCATCGTTTAGTGCCGTAAGGGGAAGGGCTTTGATGAAGGGCTGCACAGCCGCGGGGAACCGTTCGTAGGAGAAAAAAACGCCAGAGAAGATCCACATGGGCATCATCACCAGATTGATTAACCCGCTGACGCTTTCGATCTTCTGGGCACGGCTGGCTGTGAGCAGTCCCAGTCCCCCAAAGGCGGTTGCTCCCAGGGCGCCTATCAGCAAAATGCTCCAGAGCGAACCCAGCACCCGCATGTGGAATGCAAGAATGCCGAAGGTGAGCAGCAGCCCTACTTCAATCACCATCATGATCAAGCGGCTGCTAGCCAGGGCAAGCAGGAAATCTCCCCGGCGCATGGGAGTGGCGACAAACCGCTTGAGCAGTTTGCGCTGGCGCATGTCTACAAGGGCGAATCCGATGCCCCACATTCCCGAGTTCATCAGGTTCATGCCCAGCAGGCCGGGAATCAGAAAATCAATGTAGCGGGAGCCAGGCTCGCTGGATGAAACCGATGTCGTCGCTACTACGTCCGTCCTGCCGGCCGCGGACTGTAACGCATCATTCACTTCAGTATGCGAAAGCACGCTTTCCGGCCGGGCAGGATCATAGTCGTACTGGACTTTATTGGTAGACAGAGGCTCAACCACCAGGTCATATTTCCCCAGACGAAGCCCGCTCGACGCTCGCGAACGCTCAACAATTTCGGCGCGGATTGCGGCTTTCTGAGGTGAATTCTGCAATAGGGAAAGTATGTTTTGCGCGTTTGCTCCGGCTACGATTGCGATCGAAGTCCTGTCGGCGGGTTTGTTCCGAAAAGCAAATCCCAAACCAAGAGCAAGCAACAAGGGAAACACGAACACCCAGAACGCCACCTCCTTTTCGCGGGCCAGTTCCTTCATACGCGCGCCCAGCAAATGCAGGAATCCCGCCCAGCGCCCATTGCGCCGCTTCGACTGCGGCTGCAGCTGCTGGCTCGGAGGTGTTTGTTGCGCGACGGTCATTACTCTCAATTCTCCCTTAAATGACGGCCAGTGAGATTGACGAATACGTCCTCCAGGCTGGCCTGTCGCGTATTCAGGTGCTCGAGTTGTGCGGACTGTTCCTCAACCTTCGAGAGCAACGCAGGAATCGTGCGGTGCGGTTCACGAACACTGAGGCACACTAATCCATCGTCGTTGCGGACCGAATCGACGCCGGGCAGCGACTGCCAGGTTTCGGCTGGGCGGTGCGAATCTCCCGCCAGAGCAAATTCCACGATGTGATGCCCGCCAAGTTTGGCAATCAGTTCCGCAGGGGATCCTTGAGCAATAATTTGTCCGTGATCCACGATCGCCAGGCGGTCGCACAGGCGCTCGGCTTCGTCCATGTAGTGAGTGGTGAGAAGCACGGTGCCACCGTTCTTCTGAAAAGAACGGATGATGTCCCATAGCTGGCGGCGGCTTTGCGGATCAAGTCCGGTCGTAGGCTCATCGAGAAACAGTACTCTGGGAGATCCGACAAGCGCGGTTGCTACTGCCAGGCGCTGCCGCTGACCGCCGGAGAGTTTTCCGACCCAGGCGTCGGCTTTCTCTTCGAGTTGCAGGGCTTGCAGAACTTCTCTGGTTGGCCGCGGCTCTGCGTAAAAACTTGCGAAGAGTTCAAGAGTCTCGCGTACGGTCAACTTCTCGGAGAGGCGAGTCTCCTGTAATGAGATCCCGATTTTTTCACGCAATTCCCGAGGATGAGATTTCCACGTCTGGTCAAGAATTGTCACCAGCCCTGAGGTTGGTTCGAGCAGGCCTTCGAGAATTTCGATAGTCGTGGTTTTCCCCGCTCCGTTCGGCCCTAACAAGCCAAAACACTCGCCGGCCTGGATATCCAGGTTCAGCCCGCGCACGGCTTCAACTTTGCCGTCGTAGGTTTTGCGGAGCTCGCGGCATTCGATCGCGGCGGACATAACGGGATTGTAATGCCGAGGGCACGGGTTAAGCACACCGTCGCGGATTGTTGTTAATATGAATCGATACTTCCATGCGAACGGTTCGGCGCGGCTTCACTTGAACTCTCTTCTCCTGAGCACCGTGTGTGTCTTCCACTAAATTGCATTCGACAGGAGAAGAATTATGCTGCGCAAACTGGCAATTGGGGCCTTTCTCGTTTTCTCCTTTGGATCTGCGGCATGGGCGCAGACCATTCGACACTTCACTTTTCACTACGCCTTCACTGTAAAAGATGTCCCCGCGGGAGAGCGCGTGCGGATTTGGCTCCCTC
>Ga0137359_10001401_pt1 | contig 19126 bp, 19 predicted proteins | sample Mad1_40_16metaG_FD_108281 | JGI IMG/M metagenome (GOLD analysis project Ga0137359, IMG submission 108281) | Vadose zone soil microbial communities from Angelo Coast Range Reserve, California, USA - Mad1_40_16 metaG | ecosystem: Environmental > Terrestrial > Soil > Vadose zone | place: USA... | reverse complement strand
TGGCGAGAATCACCTCGGCCTCTTCGGCGAGCGGCGCGAGCTCACGCAGGCTTGCGACCAAACGCGCGCGCGCTTCCTCGGTGTGGTTCGCAGCGGCTGGACCATATTGATGGGTGGGGTTATGGGAACCGCATCCGGCGGTGATCATTGGCGCGCCGAGAGTTCGCGCGGCGTGCATCAGATCGTGGAGCGCGGCGATACTCGTGCGGCGTGCGTCTTGGTCAGGGGTAACGAGATCAGGGCGCAGACCCGCGCAGGCGCAAATGTCGAGCTCGGCTTCCTCCAGGATTGAGCGGATCTCCGAGCCGCGCTCGCCGATCATGGTCGAGGGTGGCACCTGAAAGTGCGTCATGATCGTGCTGACTCCGAGTGACGCGATTTCGGCCGCGAGCTCGGGGGTGAAGTCGGCTGGATGCGTCGGGATCAGGGCCTGGGCCAGACCGAGTCGCATCCTCATCAGAGACTGACGTGCGGCTCCGTCCACAGGGTTCGCCCGTTCAGGCCCATGCCGCGGAAATTGGCCGCAAATAGAACAGCGCGAGCGACCTCCGTGGGCTCCTGGAACCGCCCCGAGGGCATCCAAGCAATCCGCTCCTCGATGACGCTTTCTGCCGACCGACCTTCGGCGGCGGCCAACTCGGAGGCCAGCCGCGGCCACATCGCGTCCTTGACGCTGCCCGGGTAGACGATTGTCGTCGCAATAGCGTCATCAGCCCAGCTCACGGCGGCGGACTTCGACAGGTGGTTGAGCGCAGCCTTGCTCGCGCCGTATGCCGGGAGCAGGGGGCGCCCCAGTTCCGCGGCCGGCGAACTGATGTTCACGATCTTCCCGCGACACGCCGTTTGCTCGAGCGGGGTCTGTCTGAGCATCGCAGTGGCTGCGGCCCGCATCGTGAGCATTGCTCCCTCGACATTGACGGCGAACGTTCGCCGCCAGTCGTCCAGGGATGCGTTTTCAAGCGACGCCACCGACACTACGCCCGCGTTGTTGACGAGCAGATCGATTCGACCGAAGCGGGAGAGAACTTCCTTGATAAGCGCGTTGACTTGGCTTGGGGCCGCGACGTCGACGGACTGGACAACAGTTGTCTCCGAGCTTCCGATCGAAGCGGCCGTTTCCCGGGCGCCGTCCAGGGCGATGTCGGCGATGACGACCGTCGCGCCGGCGGCGGCCAGCTGGCGGCAAATCGCGGCGCCGATTCCTCCTCCTCCGCCCGTAACTACAGCGATTTGAGCTTGTACCGCGGGGAATGAAGCGGCGGCATCATTAGGCCCCGTAGCGCCCGGGCCGATGCCCTCGGAGTCTCCCTTGACAGCGTCCACGGTACTAGGTTAGCGTCTAGGCAATCGGTTGTCTAGCATCGTCGGCGCATTCCGGTGAAACCGTCACCGGCGGTCGCTGACAAAGGAGAAGGGTTGAGTGGTTGAGCCAAATGAACGCCGTTTCGCCCGCTTGGCCCTTCTCGATGATCCGGGTTTCACGGCGGCACAGAGCTCCAGCGGCTCGCGGTCGATGACCCCGAGTTGGCCGACCGGTCAGCCGGCCGGCGGCACCCCGTCTTTCGGCATGCGCTTCCGGCGAGCCCGGAGCTCGAGCGATTCGTCGTGGCTGCTTCGCAGCCACGACTAGGTCAAAGAACGCAACCAGAAAATAGGAAGAGGAGGGAACGGACACCATGCGCTCATTCATCGCCAGCAAGTTTCCAGGCACACGTAAGCGCGGGCTGCGCATCGCGCTTGTCACGCTTGTCGCCACGGGGACAATCGGCGGGTTGGTTGCCGCTGCGGAGGGGGCCGGATTCGCTAGGTCGTCGGCTCCTCGGTTGCTCGTCTGGGTCGACGCGACACGCGTCGCTCAGGTCAAGGCCTATGAAAAGTCCCACCCGAACGTAAAGGTTGACGTCGTGACCTATGACGGCAACGACGGTGGTAGCGGGACGTTGCAGTCGAAGTTCGCGCTCTTCAACCGTGTTGGACACGGCTGGCCCGATGTGTTCTTCAGCGGCGAGAATTACGATGCGGCATCGATTGCGAGCCCGCAGTACAAGGATGCCCAGGTGCTTAGCGACGGTCTCGTCGCGACGAGTGTGCTCAAGAAGTTTGCCGCAGGAACACTCGCGGACTGCACAGTTAACGGGAAGATCGTCTGCCTACGGAACGACATTGGCCAAGACGTGCTTTGGTACAACAAAAAGCTGATGGACCAGTTCGGGTATGCAGTCCCGACGACCTGGGCCCAGTGGGCGGCGATCGGTGAACAGGTCGCCAAGCAGCATCCCGGATACATCATCGGCTCGGCCGGCAACGCTTTTGATGACGAGATCTACCTTCAGGCCAGCGAGTGCCCGATGTCGAAGTTGCTCAACTCCTACACCGTTCAGATCAGCCCCACCTCGCCGAACTGCACCCGCGTGGCGAATCTCCTTGATCCGCTCATCGCCAACGGATCGGTTCCAGTTGTTTCCCTTTTCGCACCGACGTTCCTCAAGCAATACGGGTCAAAGGTGCTGATGATGACCGGCCCGTCGTGGTACGGCGATTTCGTGTTCGCCAATCCGAGTGGCCTCGCAGTCCCGGCCGGGCAGATCGCCGCTGCTGCACCGCTGAGTTGGACCGCTGGTAAGCAGCCGGTGACCGGCGATGTCGGCGGAGGGCTGTGGTTCGTGTCTTCGCACAGCAAGCAAACGAAGGCAGCCGTCGCAATGGCGACATGGCTCGCGACGAGCTACAAGAGCCAGGGCATCGGGCCCACTTATCCGGCCTACACGCCCGACCAGGCGCCGTGGGTTACCGCGCAACAGAAGAGCGGATACTTCGCCAACGATCTTGGCCCCGTCTTCGCCAAGGCAGGGACGGAGATTTGGAGCGGTTGGTCGGCTTTGCGCTACGCGCCCGACTCGATCTGGTCGAGCACAGTGATTCCTGCGCTGACCGGCGGGTCGACACTTGCCTCGCAACTGCCAGCCTTTGGCCAGGGTCTGAAGAACGTTGCGCAGGTCAACGGTTACACGGTCAAGGGTTAGGAAAGTGACGCCGTCGGGAGCAAAATGACGCTTCTGTCGGTCACGGCTGTTCGCGGCGAGCGCTCTCGCGCTCGCCGCAGCAGCCCGACCGCGCGGCGTCGTTCGACCGCGCGGCTCAGTAAGGCCGGGTACTTCTTCATCAGCGGGTATGTCGTACTGCTCGCGCTCTTTGGCGTCGCGCCGACCGCCTATGCGGTCTATCTCGCGTTGACCTCGGCGGGCGGGCACTTCGCCGGTTTCTCCAACTTCACGAACGCCTACAACGATTTTCGCTTCGTTCCCGCTTTCAAGCACGTGGCTGAAGTGATGGTCATCTGGCTGACGGCGCTGATCGTCTTCGTCGTCGGCCTCTCACTGATGCTTCATTCGATGGCGCGACGCCTGAGTGGGGCGTTTCGATTCCTTTTCTATCTTCCCGGAGCGCTTGCAGGTTCGGCGAGCGTGCTGGTTTGGCTGTTCATGCTCGAGCCCGGCGTGAGTCCGTGGAACTTCGTGCTCTCGGCGCTGAGCTTCAAAAATCTGGATCAAGTGCTGTTGCCCGGCCATCTGCCGGTGCTCTTTGCGCTGATCGCCTTCTGGACAGGCGCTGGCGGTTGGATAGTCGTCATGTACGGCGCACTCAACAACATTCCAAACGAGCTCCTTGAAGCGGCGAAGCTAGACGGTGCGAGCGCGTGGCAGACGGCGCTATGGGTGAAGGTTCCGCTGATTAAGAAGTGGATCGCCTACATGGTGATCCTCGCGTTCGCTGCCGGTACGCAACTCTTCGTCGAGCCCCAGCTTGTTGGTCAAGCAAGTTTGGGCCTCGTCAGCCAGTACTGGTCGCCGAATGAGTTGGCCTATGTCATGGCCTTCCAGAACAACAACTTCAACGAAGCCGCTGCGGTGTCGATCGACCTGCTTGTGCTCGGCCTCATGTGCGCCGGCGCGGTCGTCTTCCGCAGCAAGCTCTTCGAGGTGGACTGAGTTGCTGCGCTCAAATGCCTTGCGTTTGCTCGGTGTCATCGTGTTGCTCGGCTTCACGGCGTTCTTCTTCGTGCCGATGGTCTGGCTGCTCCTCGCGCCGACGAAGACCGATCCGCAGCTCATTTCACACGGCCCGTTCGCGATTGGGACACTCCACAACTTCGCTCACGCTTGGCATCAGGTCTTCAGCTTCGAGAATGACGCACCGCTGAGCTGGCTGAAGAACTCGGCCATCTACTCCTTAGGAGGCGTCGCCCTTGCCCTCGCAGCCGCCGTTCCGGCTGGCTACGGACTTGCGCGAACACAATTTGTTGGCAGAAAGGTCCTGCTCGCGGTAACGCTCGTCGTCATGATCATGCCCGCGACGGCGCTGGTACTCCCGCTGTTTCTCGAGATGAATCTCGTCCGGCTTACCGATACGCCCTGGTCGGTGATCTTGCCGTTCTCGTTCTTCCCCTTCGGCGTGTACCTGACCTACATCTTCTTCTCGTCAACGATTCCCGAGGATCTATTCGCGGCGGCGAGGATGGACGGATGCACCGAGTGGAGAATCTTCTACCGCATCGCACTGCCGCTTTCACGGCCGATCGTTGCCCTCGTCGGCTTCTTCGCCTTCGTCGCCGACTGGAACAACTACTTCCTCCCGTTCCTGATGCTCCCCGACAGCACGAAGTACCCGCTCCCGGTCGGGCTCGAATACCTGCTTGCTTCCTCGCCAGCCTTTAACCCAAGCATTGGCGGCGGCCACCAGGCCATCTACCGCCCGGAGTTGGCTCTGGCGACGATTCTGGCGATCGCGCCGGTGCTCATTGTCTTCCTCTTCGCACAGCGAACTCTCGTCTCCGGAATGCTCGCCGGCGCAACCAAGGGGTGATACATGCCAGACAGACCCTCAGACGCAAGTGCGTCGGTACAGCGACTTGGAATGCTGATTCGGCTCGCACCTGACGCCGAGGACGAATACCGCCGGTTGCACCGCGCCGTCTGGCCCACGGTTCAATCGCGCTTGGTCGCCTCCGGTGTAAGGAACTACACGATCTTCGTCCACGGAGATCTTCTCTTCTCCTACATGGAGTACGTCGGCGACGACCTCGAACGCGACATGGTCTTTCTGGCGGACGACCCAGAGACTCAGCGTTGGTGGCAACTCACCGCACCGCTTCAGCGCACGTTGTCGACAAACGACGATGAGTGGTGGGTCCGGATGGACGAGGTGTTCCACCTCGACGGTAACAGCGACGCTCCGCAATCCGTTGAAGGGGCCTGCGATGACGACTGATGAGTCGACCGTTCGTCCCGCGCGGCCGACAGACGGAGCAGTTATTGAACGTGTCCCTCTCGGCCATGCCAAGCTCGAGGTCAGTCGCATGGTGCTCGGTTGCGCCCCGTTCGCCGGCCTCTTCGCTCCGGTTTCCCCAGAAACCGCAGCCGGCGCAATACAAGCGGCCTGGGATCAGGGCGTGCGGAGCTTTGACACGGCTCCGCATTACGGCGTCGGTGCTTCGGAAGAACGGCTTGGCTCGTTCCTCGTTGGCAAAGAGCGTTCTGAGTTTGTCGTGTCGACGAAGGTAGGCCGCCTGCTCGTGCCGACGGATGACGATGTCGAGGGTGCTGAAGGATTCTTTGGCACACCTCGGCGCACGCGGGTGCGCGATTACAGCCGTGATGGCGTGAGGCGATCGATCGAGCAGAGTTGCGAGCGGCTCGGCCTCGCTCGCGTCGACATTGCCCTGATTCATGATCCCGATGACTATTGGGAGGTCGCAATCACTGAGGCCTACCCGGCGCTCGAAGAGCTTCGCCAAGAGGGCACCGTCGGAGCTATCGGCGTCGGGATGAATCAGACGGCCATGCTCGAGCGATTTGTCGCCGAGAGCGATATCGACTGCATTCTTGTCGCGGGCCGCTACTCACTGCTCGACACGAGCGCGGCTGAGCGCCTTTTTCCCGCCTGCCTTGAGTCCGGCGTCGCGGTGCTGGCAGCTGGTGTGTACCAGAGCGGCATACTCGTCGATCCACGGCCAGGAGCAACGGTCGACTACCGGCCCGCCTCGGCTGATGTCCTGGCTCGCGTTGGCGAGATCGCCACAGTCTGTGCTCGCTACCACGTCGCTCTACCGGCCGCGGCGGTTCACTATGTGCTCGCGCATCCCGCGGTAAGAGCTCTCGTTGTCGGCGCGCGTTCAGCCGCCGAGGCCGTCGAGAACACTTCCTACCTCGACGTTGCTGTTCCCGAGGAGCTCTTCGACGAGCTAGCGAGTAGGTCGCTGATCGCGCCCTTAGTTGGAGGCGAGAGGTGACCGTCGTCGATTCGCATTTCCACGTCTGGGATCCGGCGATTCGCGACCACTCGTGGCTTGAAGTGGCGCCACCGCTAAATCAGCGCTTCTCGATCGATCAGTACGAGTCGGTCGCCAAGGCGAACGGTGTCGAACGAGCAGTTCTCGTGCAAGTCCTGAATGATCTGGCCGAGACATACGAGTTCTTGACGATCGCCGCGAACCACCCGATCGTCGCCGGAGTAGTCGGTTGGGTCGACCTGGAGGCGCCGGACGTCGCTGATGTCATCGCCGTGCTGCAAGAGGCGCGCGGTGGCGAATATCTCGTTGGAGTGCGTCACCTCGTTCAGTCCGAGCCCGACGTGAGCTACCTGGAGCGTCCGACCGTCTTGCGCGGGTTGCGCGCCGTCGCCGACGCTTCATTGGTCTTTGATCTTCTAGTTCATGTCGCCCAGATGCCGGCGGCGTTGAACGCTGTTCGTCAGGTTGAGAACCTCGCCGTCGTGCTCGACCACGGAGGCAAGCCGCAGATCGCGGGCGGGCCGCGGGAGCCCTGGTCGTCGCTCGTGGCTGACCTCGCGGCGACGGGGCGGGTCGATTGCAAGGTCTCCGGTCTCGTAACCGAAGCGGGACCCAACTGGACAGAAGCTGAGATCAGACCCTTCATTGATCATCTTCTCACTGTGTTTGGTTCAGAGCGCGTGCTCTTCGGCTCGGACTGGCCCGTGTGCACGATCTTCGCCAGCTATTCAGATGTGCTCGCCCTCGTTCGGTCGTGTGTTGCCGAACTGACCGACGGGGAACAAGCAGCAGCGATGGGGGAGAACGCGCTCAGGGCCTATGGGCTTCTTCGAGCCAGATAGTCGGGCAACGCTCAAGGAGGGCTCGAACCTCCGGCGTCAACTGCGCTACGCGGTCTGACTAGATCGCAACTCAGCTTGCTCAAGGATCCGAGCGCCCGACGCGGAGTCGAACAAGAGCATTGACCCCTCCTTGACGCGGAGGTCGATGCGCTCTCCCCGCGCTGGAGCGTCTTGCGGTTCAACCCGAACGACTACCTCTCGCGCGGTGGTCAGCGAACGAGAGAGATCCTCAGCCAGCTGGGCGTAGACGTAGGCCTCCGCGCCGAGCTCCTCGACGACGTTGACGACTGCCGGGATCCCTTGTCCGTTCGGTACGAGCTCCAGCGCCTCGGGGCGAAGTCCAACGGTCAGGGTGTCGCCGCTGACGGCGGTAGCCGCTGTAGTTGACAGCAATGTGGATGCGACCCTGATTCCGTCTCGCTCGACAGTACCGTCAAGAAGATTCATCGCCGGCCAGCCGATGAAGCCGGCGACGAAGGCGTTTGTCGGTGAGTCGTAGAGGACGCGCGGGGTATCGCATTGCTGAAGAACGCCGTCCTTCATCACTGCGACACGGTCTCCCATCGTCATTGCCTCAACTTGATCGTGAGTTACGTAGAGCGTGGTCACGCCAAGCCGCCGTTGCAGCGAGGCGATCTGCCCTCTTGTCGCGACGCGGAGTTTCGCATCGAGGTTCGAAAGCGGCTCATCCATCAAGAAGACTCGCGGCTGGCGGACGATGGCGCGTCCCATCGCTACGCGCTGACGTTGCCCACCGGACAACTGGCCCGGCTTGCGATCGAGGTAGTCCTCAAGATCGAGAATCTTCGCGACGTCGACGACCCGCGACCTGATCTCGGCCTTGGGAAGTCGCGCAGTCTTAAGAGCGAACCCCATGTTCTCGGCCACGTTCATATGCGGATAGAGAGCGTAGTTCTGAAAGACCATGGCGATGTCGCGGCTGCGCGCAGGGAGATTGACAATGTCTTCACCGTCGATGCGGATCGCCCCGGCATCGACGTCCTCGAGCCCAGCGAGCATTCGCAGGCTCGTCGTCTTGCCACAGCCAGACGGGCCGACAAGCACCAGGAACTCCCCGTCCGCGATCTCGAGGCTCAGTTGGTCGACAGCGGGTCTTTCGCTCTTCGGAAAGATCCGAGTTGCACGGTCGAAGGTTACTGTGGCCACGGCGCAAACCCCTCTCCGTAGGTCGCCGCAACGCCGGTTTGGCAGCCGGTGAGATGCACCCGCTCCGCTGCGCAGGAGATCATGCTGCTGCCTCCAACGGATGAAAAGCGAGGGCTTCGACGTCGACAATCATCCACGGATGTAACGGCAGCGAAGAAATCAGTTGGTGAAGTTCCGTAGCCGAATCGGCACGCCAGATTCCTACGTTGGCCGACCGGCCGGGCAAGCGCCAGATCCGGGTGATCGCTCCCACTGCTATTAGCTCGCTGCCGCGACGTCGCTCAGCATCAGCCAACGCCGCCCGTTGGTTGGCCGCCATGTCCGCTGGAAGGTGGACTGAGATTCGGACGAGATATTCGCCAGTACTCATCTGCGCGCGTGGTGCAACGTGGGCCGCCGCAACGGACAGGGCTTCTGAGGCCGTCGCTGTGTCTCCGCAGCGGAGAGGCCAGTGTTCATTCTGCTCTCACACCTTACTCTGGGCGCCTCCGAAGAACGTCCGCAACGGAGCTGACGACTCAGGCTGCGCACAAGCTTCGGCAGGCTGCGACAATTCCATCTGTCTGCGGCACCAGCGCCTCTTGGAGCACCGGCGCCGAGGGCATACGAACATCGGGCGTGCCGAGTCGCATCACTGGTGCGTCAAGCTCTCCGAAGAGCTGCTCGCCGATGCGGGCCGCCACCTCCGCACCGAACCCGCCGGTCACGTTCGCCTCGTGAAGAATCAGCGCCCGTCCGCCACTTTGGGTGATGGCCTCAATGATCGCCTCGTCGTCGAGCGGCGCGAGCCAGCGCAGGTCGAGCACTGTCGCGTCGATGCCCTCGTCCGCGAGCTTCTCCGCGGCCGCCTCGGCTTTGAGGCAGGCGGTGCCCCAACTGATAATCGCGAGATCTTTGCCACGGCGCCGCCAGGCCGCTCCACCGATTGCAGGCGGGGTGTCGAGCAAGGAAACAGGACCCTTGTTCTGGTAGAGCGCGCGAGACTCGATGATGATGGTCGGATCCGGATCGTTGATTGCCGCGCGGAGCATGCTGTAGGCGTCATCGGCGCGAGCGGCCAAGCCGACTCGTAGTCCGGGAATGTGGGCGAGCAACGCTTCAAGGCTCTGAGAATGTTGCGCACATGACCCAGGCGTAACCCCCTGTTGCGTCCGGACTACCATCGGCACCGAACGCGTACCGCGGGTGACGTAGCGGACGTTGGCGGCCTGGTTGATCAGCTGATCAAGGGCGACGAGGAGGAAGTCGCTCCACATGATCTCGACGATTGGCCGCATCCCTTCGATCGCTGCACCAACCGCCGAGCCGAGAATTGCGCTCTCCGAGATCGGGGTGTCGAAGACGCGGGTAGGACCGAACTCTTTCTGCAGCCCGCGCGTGCAACCGAAGATGCCGCCGCCCAAACCGACGTCCTCTCCATAGAGCAGCGTGTCGGGACGCGCACCGAGCTCGGTGCGAAGCGCTTCGTTGACCGCCTGCCAGTAGGGCATCTCGCGCGTTGACTCTTCCGAAGGCGGCGTTGGAGTCGTGCGCTTTGGGACGGCCACGACGTGGTCGCGTGCCGTCGCTGCGTCGGGCGGCGCCATGGCGACGACCTTCTCCACGAGCTGTTCGATCTGCTCCCTCACCGAGCTCTCGACACCGTCGATCTCGGCCGCAGAACTTCCGGCCTCGACCAGCTGACGGCGAAGGGCGATAAGGGGATCCCGTTTTGCTGCTTCGGCCTTGTCTTCAGTGGTGCGGTAGTGCTCGATATCGCGGTTGTAATGGGCCATCAGCCGAACGGCCTTTGCTTCGATCAGCGTCGGTCCGTTTCCGGAGCGGGCCCTCGCCGCGGCCTCACTCACCGCCTCAGCAACGGCGAACGGATTGGTTCCGTCGATAGTGACTCCAGGGATGCCGTAGCCGGCTGCCCGTTCAGAGAGGTCGCTCAAGGTCGCAGTCGCGGCGATCGGAGTCATCTCCGACCAGTCGTTGTTCTCGAGCATGAAGATCACCGGCAGCTCACGGACGGCGGCAAAATTGAGACCCTCGTGCGTGGCGCCTTGGTTCATCGCGCCGTCGCCAATCGAGACGACACAAACGCGACCATCGTCGGCTGCCTTCGCCGCCAACGCGACGCCGGTCGCGATCGGGACGCCCGCGCCAACGATCGAGTTTTCGCCGATGAATCCGTACTCAGGGGCCATCAGGTAAGGGCTGCCTCCGCGGCCGCCGTTGATTCCGGCTCCCCGCTGGCAAATTTCGGCGAGCAGGTCAAGAAGCGGCACGCCCCATTCGATCGCCCATCCGTGGCCGCGGTACGTGGTCACGACACGGTCGTGGGCCTCGAGGGCCGATCGCGCACCGACGGGAATCGCTTCTTGCCCGCCGCAAAGGTGAATCGAACCGGCAATCGTCTCGGCGCTCAGCTCGAGGCAACGCTGTTCGAATAGCCGGATAATGAACATGCGGCGGAAAGCTTCAAGTTGGGTCAGCGTCGCGCCGGCGACGGGCAGCGTTTCGGTCATGCGAAAGCCTCCATCTGGCGAGTTCGGGAGAGCGGGCGTATGAGCTTGTAATCGCGCCGGCGGGACTCGAGAGCGAGCAGCGACCTCGAGCGAGCCGGTGGCGCTAGCAGGGTGGGGGAGGGCGCGAACCGGCCGCGTTGGCATTGACGTTGGCCCATCGCCAGGCTATATACCAATATCACATCGCCAATGCAACTATCTTACTATGAGAGTTGATCCCGGAATCGGCTCGGACGCTAGGGTCTCGTTCGTGGAGGCGAGCGTCCCGGGCCATCAGACCGTCCGGTCAGTCGTCAAGGCGACACAGCTCCTCCTCCGTATCGCGGAACGCGACGGCTTGACGGCCGCGCAAGCTGCCGTCGAGGTCGGAATCCCTCTGCCGACGGCCTATCACCTCCTGAACACATTGCTGGCCGAGGGAATGCTCAGCCGGGACTCGACGCGCCACTATCGAGTTGGGCCAAAGGTCGCGACGCTGGCCATGGCCTACACGCGGAACGGTCCTTCTGAGGCGTTACTCCGGGTGATGCGGGAGCTGTCGGAGCGAACGGGTGAGACGGCGAATTTGGCCGGCTGGCGTGACGGGGAAGTGGTCGCGTTCGCGACGATTGAAGGAACGAGCGCAGTCCGGGTCGGACGCATCCACATCGAGTTGCGGGGATCGGAGAATGCGCGCGCCTCGGGCAAGCTGCTGCTCGCCCATCTAGATCCCGATTCGCTCGACGCCTACATCGCGACGCACAAGCTCGAGCGAAGAACGCCTCGAACGATCGTTAGCGAGCGACAGTTGCGCAAAGAGCTAGAAGTGATCCGGCAGCGCGGATATGCGTACGACGAGAGTGAATTCCTCGAAGGCGTCGGCTGCGTGGCCGCGCCAATTGTCCAAGGCGGCAACTGCGTCTCGTGCGTCACGATCTCTGCTCCGCTCGAACGGTTTCAGAGCAACCGTGACCGACTGGCTTCAGCGGTTGTCGACGCCGCGACAAGCGCATCGGACGACTAGAGCGTTCTCTGTCATCGAACCGAAGAGCGCGCGCTTAGTCAAGCATGGTGGCTCGCGAATTCGCGCTCGGCCACTTCGATTGGAGGGCACATCGTCTCGCGCCAGCTGCGCCGGATAGGCACCGAGCGCGTCGATCGCCAACCACGTCCGCGCCACTACCGTTGCCGACGCCGTTAGCGTCGTCTACGAGTCATCTGTGCTGGCCTCCTCTCGTTCGCCGAGAACTCATGCAGCGCTCGTGCGGTTCCAGCGAGGATTTCGTCGGAGAGCTCAGTCTCTTCGACAGCTCGGGCCATCGAGAGTGCTCCGACGAGCGCGGAGAGAATGAGTAGCGCTTCGTCTTCGCGCGTTCGCTGGGACTTAGCCGGAGACGTGAGGCCGGCGAGCATCTTGATATAGCGTCGAACGTGCCGCGCGTAGGTCGCGCGAGCTGAAGTGCTGCATCGCGCGACGTCAGCAGGAAGCGCACCCACGGCGCAGCCCTTTTCAGCCGCGTCCCGGTGAAGCTGGCTGAGGTACCCGTCGATGATCGTTCTCAGGGCGGGGAGGCCGCCAATCGCGGCCGCTCCCTCGGTCCGGCGAGAGCCGTCGGTGAGTGCGGCATCGACAGCCTCGGCGATCAGATCGTCGCGGGAGTCGAAGTGGCGGTAGAAGCCGCCGTGGGTCAAGCCTGCTTCGCGCATGAGCTCATCGACTCGCAAGGCACCGATCCCGTCGCGGCGAATCGACGCCGCCGCGGTGCTGACGATTCGCTGGTGGCTCGCTGCTTTGTCGGATTTTGACGCGCCCATCTGCCGTCTCCTTCGCGAATTGCTTGACGATCAGGATGACACGTGACATCCTCATGGTGGATGACGACCGTCATTCTGATTCCTCGCGATCGTACCGTGGACATAGAAAGGTGGGACCCTGTGAGTCTCAACCTCGACGTCTACATCACCCCGATGAGGCCTATGCAAGGCGCGCCGGCGCAGGGACCCGGCGACGAGCCGATGTGGTCGCCGATGAGCGCGACGCTGATCTACGGCGAGCGGGACGCAATCCTTGTCGACACGCTGGTCACCTTCGACCAGGTCGATGCGCTCGCCGACTGGGTCAAGGGCTTCAACAAGCGCCTGGTCGGGATCTACGTCACCCACGGCCACTCTGATCACTGGATCGGAATCGGTCGCTTGCGTGAACGCCTCGGCGATGTTCCTGCCTGGGCCCGGCCCAAGGTCTACGAACGGGCGGTGTTCGAGGCGACGAATCCCGGCCTGGCCGGATACTGGCAAGGGGTCTTCCCCGGTGAGATTCCCGAGAAGCCGGCGACCCCCGATCGGTACGACGAGGCTTCGATCGACCTCGAAGGCTCCGAGCTGCACATCATCGACATCGGACAGGGCGACACCGCCGACTCGACGATTCTCCATGTGCCTGCGATCGACGCCGTCGTCGGCGGCGACGTCGTCTACAACAAGGTGCACATGATGATGGGGGAGACCGACGCGCAGTCGCGCGAGAATTGGATCTCTAGTCTCGATCAGATGGCGGCGCTGAACCCTAAGATCGTCGTCTCCGGCCACCAGCGGGTCGGCGCTCCGAACGACCCCAAGTCGATCGGCGAATCGCAGCAGTACCTAAGGGACTTCTCGCGTGTCGTTGCTGCCGAGGAGACGGTCGAAGGCATCGTCTCGAAGATGCTCGAACTCCACCCCGACCGCGACAATCCCCGCGTCGTCTGGTACTCCGCTCGTGACGCGGTTAAGAAGCGCGAGCAGGCATAGCAGGGCCGTTTGGTGCGAGGCGCCCGTGGGCGCTCGAGCTGCTGTAGACGCGTGAGAGTAACGAGCGACCGTGCGTTTGGAATCGCATATTCATGCGACGTCGTTACGGAACTCGGCCACGACTCTGTTCTGCGTCGGGAGGCCGCGAGTCGCGTGGCTGCGATCCCGGCGCCGCGAAGCCCAAGCAGGAGAAGAGGAGGACACAATGAGTGCGCAGACGGTGCCGGCGATCACGACCTACTTCCGGGTGTGCGATGGGGTGCGCATCAGGTTCGCCGAAACGAAGGCAGAGACCGAAACGACGGTGCTGCTGCTGGCGCCGTGGCCAGAGACGGTGTTGGCATTTCGCCGAATCTGGGGCCAACTCGCCCCACTCGGTCGGGTGGTCGCGATCGAGATGCCAGGTTTTGGACACTCCGACCAGCAGCGGCCGGAGCTGATCGCACCCGATGCCGCCGGAGCGTTTCTGGAGAAGCTGATCGACGAGTGGTCCTTGGGCGCCCCGCACATCGTCGGGCCCGACGTTGGAGCCGCCGCCGCACTCTTCCTCGCGGCGAAGGCGCCCGACCGCGTTACAAGCTTGACGATCGGCGGCGGTGCGGTGCGCTTTCCGATCGAGGCCGGCGGCGCTCTCAAAGACGTGATCGAGGCGCCGAGCCTTGACGTTATTCGCGGGCTTGATGCGCGCACGAATATCAGCGCCGCAGTCGAGGCAGGGGCGGCCCGCGATGCCGAGCCGGAGGTGCACGAGGATTACGTCAGTGCCTACGACCTCGGGCGTTTTGCGGAATCGGCGCGCTTCGTTCGCCACTATCCGGAGCAGAACCCGCTGTTGAGCGATCTGCTTCCGAAGATCAATACGCCGACCCAGGTCGTCGCTGGCAAGAACGACGACCTCGTGCCCTGGTCGAACAACGAGTACCTGTTCGACGTCCTGCCGAATAGCGAGATCCACATGCTCGAGGCCGGTCACTTCGCCTGGGAGCAGGCACCGGAGGAGTATGGACGTCTGGTCGCCGACTGGGTCAGCGGCGGTTATCGCCGCGTCGGATCTGCCTCTCGGTGATTGGCGACGACGGGCTTCTTGTCCTACGTTCGGTCAAGCCCCTTGATATTCGTGGGCAAGTCGTGCCAGCTCGACGCGGGAGTTGATGCCGAGCTTTGTGAACACGTGGCGAAGATGGCCGTTCACGGTATGCGGCGAGACGAAGAGCCGATCAGCGGCCTCGCGGTTGGTGAGTCCTTCGGTGACGCGTCGGACGACGCCGAGCTCGGCGTTCGTGAGCGCCGCCCATCCCGTATCCGGCCCGGCAGTGCTCTTAGAGCGAAGGGAGGCGTGTTTCCAGTAGGAGACGACCACCGCGATTCGCCCGGTTCGCCGGCCGAAACCAACGAGCAGCGACGCGCGCTAACTGTCTGCCCACGGACGTTGTGAACGCGGCTGATGGTGGTCGGGCGCCGACGACTATGAGCACGAGCACGGCGTGGACGTAAGGCTGATCCCGCGCTGAAGCTGCAGACGAAGGTGCGGGCCCGTAGCAGAGGGACACATCCCGCCTCATTCTGATATCACTTCTTTCCGATATGAGCGAGATGCGCGCAGCGCTGCTCGAGGCCCCATTTCGTCTCCCAGTCACGCTGCGTCGGAGCGATCTGGTCGCAAAGTACTTCCGCGGGCTGGGCGACCAAACGCGGGTGCGGATCCTCGAGTTGCTCCGCGACGAGGGCGAGCTCACGGTGGGGGAGCTGGTCGAGCGCCTCGACTTGCCACAGCCGAAGGTCTCGAACCATCTCGCCTGTCTGCGCTGGTGCGGCTTCGTGGAGGCACGGCGTGAGCACCGCACCGTCTACAACCGGATCTCCGACAAGCGCGTGCTGAAGATGCTCGCGCTCGCGTACGGACTCCTGGACGACAATGTGGAGCACGTCGCGGCCTGCTGCCGGATCGACGACCAATGAGCAACCCGCGCCGACCGCTGGTCCAAATCCTCGACTTCGACCGCTGCCCCAACCATGAGCCGGCCCTCGCACTCGTCGAACGAATCGATCGCGAGCTCGGGACCGACGCGGAGGTGCGGATGGTGAACGTTTCCGATCAGGAAGCCGCAGAGCGTCTGCGTTTCCTCGGCTCGCCCACGGTTCGCGTCAACGGTGTCGACATCGATCCCGGCGCCGATCAGCGAACCGAGTACGCGTTCTCCTGCCGCATCTTCACAACTGAAGGCGGACACGCCGGCCAACCGGACGAGCGCTGGGTCCGCGCTGCGCTCACGCGCGCGAGCGACGCCTGATGCCAGCACCAGTCGACAGAAGCGAGGTCCAGCGGCTGCTCCGCGAGGAGCACGCGCAACTCGTCGAGGTGCTCCCGCCCGACGAGTACGAAGACGAACACCTCCCCGGCGCGATCAACATCCCGCTCAAGACGCTCGACGCCGTGGCGATCCGCCAGCTCGACCCGCAAAGGCCGGTGATCGTCTACTGCTACGACTATCAATGAGACATGAGCCCACGAGCCGCGTCGCGGCTCGAAGCGCTCGGCTTTCCCCGCGTCTATGACTACGCCGCCGGCAAAGCCGACTGGGGCTCCTTCGCACTGCCACTCGAAGGAACCGCAGACAGCAGTACCCGCGTCTTGAGCGTCGCAGCAACCGTGCCGACCTGCCAGCTCGATGAGTTGGTTCCCGATGTCGCGGCACGCCTCCCCAATGGCTGGGACATCTCCGTCGTCATCAACGAGGAGAACATCGTGCTCGGCACACTTGGACGCAATGCCCTGCACTCCAAACGGCAGACATCAGTCGAGGACGCGATGACCGCGGGACCGAGCACGATCCGACCGAGCGCACGGCTCGACGACATCGCAATTCGAATGCGCGACCAGAACCTCACGCGCATCATCGTCACCCGCTCCGACGGCCTCCTTCTCGGCGTGGTACGAACAGAAGACATCGAGCCAACCAGCCCCAGCTCGTAGCAGCCTCGCAATCCGAGCCTGAGCATTGGTCCCGCGCGGCCGAGTCCGTCGCCGACGCGAAAGCGCCATAATCGGCTCCATACCCACCGCACGCGGCTGAACCTGCAAGTCGACCTGAACGCAAAAGCGTCGACGTGCGGCGCTTTTGCAGAGCCCTCTAACGGACTCGAACCGTTGACCCCCTCCTTACCATGCGCTCCAAAACCGTTGCCGTGGGTTGCCACCGGTTGCCGAACGGCCTATTTGAGCCGTTTTTAGGGCGCTCCCATTTGCGACCGGTTGCCACCGGTTGCGCCCGCTTGGCTCCTTAAGTGCTCCATGTTTCCGCGGCAGCTCATGCCCGCAGGCGAGGGGATTTGGACAGCTCACGTGCCCGTCGTCGAGCGTTGGGCGCTTCCTACGGAGAGGGGGTCGAGCCGGCTCCTGCGAGCACCGAGAGCTTCACAATCAGGAAGCCGGGTTGACACCGCAAAACGATTTGTATAACTTCCCAAATCGATTTGCAAAACACATACTGGCCCCTCCAGGTCGACGACCAATGGTGCATGCGTGACGGCGTCCACTGAGGCTCGCCCATTGGCTGGCCGAACCCCTCGAGACGCGCCCTGGCCGACTCATACCGTTCTGTAAGGAGTCTAAGTGCACAACCCTTTGGATATTGCGGATCTCTTGAAAGACGAGCTGGACGAACGGCGGGAGGACGGCCACGACGTCACCGAGATTGCGCCCAAAGTCTGGGCAGCGATCACGCATCTCGACGGCCGCTCTCGCGAGACGCTCCTTGAGGAGCTCGAGGGGACGGAACGCCTGGCCGAGTGGAGCTACGTCGAGCCATCGACACTCGACGAGATTCTGGCGGTCCTTCCGCCGGCCCCCACAGTCGCCGAGCCCGAGCTCGACACGCTCGACGAAAAGATCCTCGGTGCGTGGCTTGGCCGCTGCGCCGGCTGCAATCTCGGCAAGCCATTCGAGCTCTGGAGCAGGGCATCGATCAAGAGCTACATGGAGCTCGCTGACGCCTACCCGATCACTGACTACGCCCCAAAGCTCGATCCCCTTCCGCCTGGGATGAGCCTCAACCCGTCATGGACGAACACCACCAAGGGTCGCATCGATGGCATGGCACGGGACGACGACACGGACTACACGATCCTGGGCCTGCACATCCTCGAGACCTACGGTTTCTCGTTCGGCCCCGAGGAGGTCGCGCGGGAATGGCTGGAGCTGCTCCCCTTCCTGCAGATCTACACCGCCGAGCGGGCTGCGATGCGCAATCTGATCCACGGGATGCCGGCGAGCGAGGCAGCGCGCTACCGGAACCCGTACCGCCAGTGGATCGGCGCTCAGATCCGTGCCGACATGTGGGGGTACGTCTCGCCAGGAGACCCGGAGTCCGCCGTTCAGCTCGCCTTCCAGGATGCGTCTCTGTCGCACGTGCAGAACGGCATCTACGGCGAACTGTGGGTCGCAGCGCTGATCGCGATCGCACTCGTCGAGACGGACATGGTGCGTGCGGTAAAGAGCTCGATCAGTTATGTGCCACCGAAGTCGCGGCTCGCTGAGGCGCTCAACTACGTCGTTGAATGGCACGACTTGGGACACGACTGGGACGCCGCCCGTGATCGTATGGAGCAGCGGTGGGGCGAGCTCAGTCCCGTTCACACGGTCAACAATGCAGCGGTTGTGGCGGCGGCGCTCCTGTGGGGCGCGGATGATTTCACGCAGACGATCGGCCTCGCGGTGAGCGGTGGTTGGGACACCGACTGCAACGGTGCGACCGCCGGGTCGGTGTTCGGCGCAATGCACGGCGCCCAGGCGCTTCCTGCGCACTGGGTGGAGCCCCTCAACGATCGCATCCGAAGCGCGCTCTTCGGCTACGACTCCTCGCAGATCTCCGACCTCGCAGGTCGCACGGTGCGACTGGCCGAGGCGAATCTCGAGCGCCGAGCCGCGCAGCGGGCCAACGAGGCGAAGGAGGAGACATGGAGCAGCAGATGAGCCGCCGCGCACTGTTGGTGCGCGGCGCTGGTGCGCTGGCGGGAGCGAGCGCAGTGGCGGGCGTGCTCGGCGGTGCGGCGCGCGCGGGTGCGCTTCGCGGTCTGAACAGCACGGCCGCGGTCGCGAAACGGACATTCACCTACTGGTACGTCCAGGCGAGCCAGGCGCAGGGCGACTGGTTGAAGAAGTACGACTTCGCGCTCTTCGACCAGACGCATCCGAACATGCATGTTGATGCGCAGCTCCGGCCGAATCCGGTAATCGACCGTCTGATCGCGACAGCACTGAAGGCTGGTCGCGCCCCCGACCTGATTCAGACGCCGGGCGCGTCGTACGCAACGACGTATGCGAACGCGGGTTACTTGCTCCCGCTCGACAAGTACATCGCACAGCACAACTGGAAGTCGAAGATTCTTCCGTGGGCGCTGAAGTCCGGCGCGTACAAGGGTCACTATTACTCCGTGCCGGCGTCGTACGAGACGCTTGTCGTTTACTACAACAAGACCTTGTTCAAGCAGAAGGGTTACAAGATCCCGACGAACCGCGGCGAGCTTGAGGCTCTCTGCACTGAGCTAGC
>Ga0137359_10001400_pt1 | contig 19146 bp, 7 predicted proteins | sample Mad1_40_16metaG_FD_108281 | JGI IMG/M metagenome (GOLD analysis project Ga0137359, IMG submission 108281) | Vadose zone soil microbial communities from Angelo Coast Range Reserve, California, USA - Mad1_40_16 metaG | ecosystem: Environmental > Terrestrial > Soil > Vadose zone | place: USA... | reverse complement strand
GAGTGGAAGCTGCATCGCCTCAAAGTAGTTCCGGTCAGTGACGCAGGAACCTGTGCCCAGTTCCTGGCCGGGAGGCAGTTTCGGGCGGCCTTCGATTTCAACCAGCGTCCCCGCGTGCGGCCCGGCGAATGGCAGGAAGTTAGTTGCGCCTGCGTCCTCGACGCCGGGCAGCGCCCTCATTCCTTCCACCGCCTGACGGAAGAAATCAATTCGCTTGCGGTCGGTGTCATACTTCCTTGAAGGCAGGGTCATACGCATCGTCAGCAGGTTCTTCGCATTGAAGCCCGGATCCACCGATTGCAGGCGCCAGAAGCTTCTGACAAGCAGCCCCGCGCTAACCAGCAGTACCAGCGCGAGCGCGATCTCCACGACCACGAAGGCGCCGCGCAGCCGGTGACTGCGCTTGCCGCCGCCGATGTTCTTGCTGCCTTCCTTTAGTGATTCGTGGAGATTGAAGCGGGCGGCTTCAAAGGCAGGCGCCATACCGAAGATGATTCCGGTCAGCAACGAAACCGCCAGCGTGAACCCGAGCACCGGCATGCTGATTTTCACTTGCTGCAAATCAGCCAGTTCGCGAGGGCTGAGTGAAACAAGCAGATCAGTGCCCCACCACGCCAACATCAGCCCCGCCGCTCCGCCGATCGCCGCCAGCAGCACGCTTTCCGTCAGCAACTGACGCACGATGCGCCAGCGGGCCGCGCCGATCGCTGCACGCACGGCCATCTCTTTTTGCCGTGCCGCCGCGCGCGCCAGCAGCAGGTTTGCGACGTTCGCGCAGGCAATCATCAGCACAAATCCCACAGCGCCGAGCAACACCAGCAGCGCCGGACGAAGCTCGCCTGTGAACTGAGTCCGCAGCGGAACAATATTCACGCCCCAGTCCGCATTGAAGTCCTTGTACTGCTCTTCGAGCCGCGCGCCGATGGCGTTCATTTCCGCCTTCGCCTGTTCTAACGTCACGTCAGGTTTGATCCGCGCGGCCACGGTCATGAACCGGCCGTGCCGCGTGCGCATTTCGTTGGTGATCACCCAGGGCGACCACATCTCGGCGGCCTTGGCGGTGAGCGAGCCTTTCTTTATGTGCCACTTGAATCCAGCGGGCATCACGCCGATTACTGTGGCTTCCGCGCGATTGATGTTCAATTTGCGGCCGATGATGTTCGGATCGCCGCCAAAACGCCGCTGCCAAAGACCATAGCTGAGGACAACCACGCGCGGCTGGTCGGGTTTAGCATCGTCAGGCAAGAACGTGCGTCCAAGGAGGGCTTCGACGCCGAGCATCGAAAACAAATTGGTGGTGGCAAACTGCGACGGAATCTCTTCCGGCTCGCCGTCGCCTACCATCACCGCGTTCCGATCGAAGACCGCAGCCATCTCGGTGAAGGCGCTGTTCTGCTCGTTCCAATCCATGAAGTTGGCGGGGTTGACGACGTTTTGATCATTCTTCCGGCTTTTTTCCCAAACTACCACCAGCTTGTCGGCATCTCGGAAAGGCAGGGCTCGCAGGAGCACTGCGTTCACGACGCTGAAGATGGCCGTGTTGGCGCCAATGCCGAGAGCCAACGCGATTACCGCGACGAGCGTGAACCCCGGGCTCTTCGATAGCATGCGGGCCCCGTATTTCAAGTCTTGCCAAAGTGCTTCCATAAATCCTCCGAGTTCCGGGTTTTGGGTTCCTGGTTTCTGGTTTCGCTTTCTGGTTTCTAGTTTCTGGTTTCTGGTTTCTGGTTTCTGGCTCGCGATAGGACTCGAAGAAAACTACTAGAAACCAGAACCCCTGAGAAACTAGAAACCAGAAAGTAGAAACCAGAAACTAGAAACCAGAGACTAGAAACCAGAAACCACCTATTCGTATCGCAGCGCAATCATCGGATCGACCTTCGTCGCGCGACGAGCCGGGACGTAACAAGCCAACAGCGAAACCGCGGCAAGCAGCAGCGGAATCAAGACAAACGTCAGCGGGTCGGTGGCCGTGACGCCGTACAGCAAGCTCGACATCACTCGCGTCAAGGCGAACGCTACTGCCAGGCCTATAGCAACGCCGATCAGCGCCAGCGCCAGGCCTTGCCTTACCACAAACGCGACCACATCTCGGTGCTTCGCTCCCAGCGCCATCCGGATGCCTATCTCGTGCGTTCGCTCCGTCACAGAATACGACATCACTCCGTAGACTCCGACCGACGCAAGAATCAAAGCCACGCCGGCGAAAACGCCAAGCAACAAAGTGTACAGCCGTGGCTCGGCCACCAGGTCGGCCAAATGGTGATCGACTGTTTCGGCGCCTGAAACTGGAAGGTCCTTGTCGACTTCCCAGATCGCCTGCTGCAGGTCTTTCTTTAATCTCATCGGGTCGCCGCTCGCGGCGCGAATCACCAGCGCCGCCCCGAACCAGGGCAGCTGTTGATATGGAACGTATACCTCAGGCTTTGTCGGTAAGCCCAATTCCTCTTGTTTGATGTCCGTTGATACGCCGACTATCTCGCGCACCAGCCTGCGTCCAAGGTAGCCAAGCACGATCTGCCTGCCGATCGGCTCACCATCCGGGAAGTACCGTCGTGCAAGCGTCTCGTTGATGATGGCGACGCCCGGCGCTCGGCCATCATCGCGGTCATCGAAGTCCCGGCCGGCGCGAATCTGCGCCTTCAGCACCTTGAAGTAGTCAGGCGCGATCGAGCTGTAACGAACGGTCGCGTCGCCGGTGGGCAATGGATCGCCCTCGATGTTGAATTGAAAGTTGAGAAGGCCAAACCAGGCCTCGGAGCTCGACGTGACGCCGTCCGCGCCGTGCACTTGAGAAACGCGTTCGAGCACCTGCTTGTAGAAGCGCGCTTTGGCTTGATCGTTCGGATATTTCGAGAACGGCGCGGGCACCCACATCGTCAGCAAGCCATTCGGGTCGTAGCCGAGATCAACACGCCTCAGCCGAACGAAGCTTTGGACTAACAGGCCGGCGCCAATCAGCAAAACTAGTGCGACGGCGATCTCAGCGATGATCAGGGCGCTGCGCGTGCGCTGGTGACCGGCGCTCGATCCGCCACGGCCGCCTTCTTTCAGCCACTCGCCTACATCCGGCCGCGACGCTTGCCACGCGGGGACCAGCCCAAAAACAATCCCGGTCAGCGCCGATATCAGAAGCGTGAACAACATCACCGCGCGATCGATACGAATCTCAACCGGGAGTTGGAAGGCTTCCTTGGATGGCAGGATGCCGATGAGCAGATCCAGACCCCACGCCGCGAGCAGCAATCCCACGGCTCCGCCCGCAAGCCCAAGCACTATGCTCTCAGTGAGCAACTGCTGCATCAGTCTCCCGCGGCTCGCTCCAAGGGCCAGGCGTATTGCCATCTCCTTGCGTCGCGACGCGGCGCGCGCAAGCAACAGGTTCGCGACGTTTGCACACGCGATCAGGAGCACGCAACCAACCGCACCCAGCAACACGAACAGCGCGGTGCGCGTGCCGCCTATCAAACTGTCTCGCAACGGAGTCAGGTGCGCGGTCCATCCCTTGTTCGCCTGAGGGTGTTCGGCCTCAAGGCGGCTCGCGATTGTCTTGAGCTCAGCCTGCGCGCTCTCGAGCGTCTGATCCGGTTTGATTCGACCGACGACGTTGAAGTAGCGATTGGAGCGGTTGCGCATCTCGCTCGCGTTGCGCGCGAGCGGTGTCCACACTTCGGCGTAGCTGGGAAACTTGAAGTCGGGCGGCATCACCGCGATCACCGTCGTCCCGCCTTCAGAGGTGTTGAACGTTTTGCCGACGACGGACGGATCACCGCCAAACCGCCGCATCCAGAGTCTATGACTCAACACTACGGTCTCAGGAGCATTGAGCTGCCCGTCTTCGGCGGAGAACACGCGACCAAGCAACGGCTGAACGGCGAAGGTCTGAAAGAAATTGAATGACACTCGAGCGCCGTTAAAGACGTCAGGTTGATCCGAGTCCTTCAAGCTGAATCCGCCGCCGCCTGAGAGAGCAGCGAGTTGCTCGAACGCCTGGCTCTGGTCTTTCCAGTCCCAGAAATCGGCTGGCGACACGCCGTCCGACTCATGCTGCTGATTGATCGAGTTCACGGACTCTGCCAAAACAAGGCGAGCCGGGTCTGCATAAGGAAGCGGCCTGAGCATTACCGCATTTACCACGGTGAAGATCGCGCTGTTTGCGCCGATGCCCAGCGCGAGCGCCACCACCGCAACGACCGTGAAGCCCGGCCGTTTGAGTAGCATTCTGAATCCGTATCGTAGGTCTCTCAGGAAAGTCTCCATCGGGCTCCTCCTCATCCCAGGTGCGAACCGCTGGACTAAGGGAAAAGAGTTTCTTCAGAGGCTTGCCTGACCAACTTCCGTGCCAAGAAGACCTCGGCCTAAGTTAAGGAATTAAAATTGGTTTTGATCGGGATCCGACCCTTGTTGCTCGGGGTCGTGTGCGGCTGTGGGAAAGGCGAATGTCAGAATCAGAAATATCTATTCGCTCCGCAACGCCACAATCGGATCGAGTCGCGCTGCGCGTCGCGCCGGGAGGTAGGTGGAAAAAAGCGCCACTATTCCGAGCAGGCACACGGAAGCAATAAAGACCAGTGGATCGTGTCTCTTAACCTCAAACAGCAGTTTTGCAACCAGCCGCGCCAGAAAGAATGCCGCGACTAAGCCGACCGCGATGCCAATGATGGACAGCTTCAACCCTCCGCTTAAGACCAGTAGGATGATGTCGCGGCGTCTCGCGCCAAGCACGGAGCGGATGCTGAGTTCGCGGGCGCGTTGCCCAACGGAGTATGACATCACGCCGTAAATGCCGATGCACGCGAGGCTGATGGCGACGAGGGCGAACAGTCCTAAGAGGTTGAGCGTCGTGCGCTGTCGAGCGAGCGACCGCTGGACGGCTTCTTCAAGTGTACGCACGTTGGCAATGGGTTGATCGGGGTCGGCTTCGAGGATGGTGTTGCGCACGGTCTCAACGAGCGTCGTAGGCGGCTGCGCGGAACGCACTACCATCGCGGCTGTCGGATAGGAAAAATGTGCGCGCGGGCCATAAATTTTAGCAGGCGGATCAAGACCCAAACTTAACTGATGGATGGGCGCAACGATGCCCACGATCTCCCAGGATTTGTTTTGATACTTGAGAGTGTTGCCAATTGGCTCTTCATCAGGATAAAGGTCACGTGCGACCTTCGCATCAATCACCAGCACGGATGGAGCCGTTGGGACGTTATCTGCTGACGTAATCAGACGACCACGCAGTAACTTGATTTGCAGCGCCGAAAAATAATCACCGCTGATAAAATCATCGCCGACGCCATAAGGTTGCCCATCAGGTTTATCGGGCCGCATGACCGAACCACCACGCATGCGATTGCTCAGCGGCAGGGTGGTCGCCGCGCCGACGGAGGCAACGCCGGGCAAGGCTGCAATGCGCACACTCAGGTCGTTCAGGAAGCGTTGTTGATCTTCGGCTCTCGGATATTTCGTTTTGGAAAACGACAGATCGAAAGCCAGCGTTTGTTGTGGATTGAAACCGGGGTCGGTTGCCAACAGCCGCATGAAGCTGCGCAGGAACAAGCCCGCGCCGATCAACAAAACCAAGGTGAAGGCGAATTCCGCGACGATCAGCGCTGATTGCGAACGCCGCCTGGAAGCAGACTGTGCCCCGCGGTCGGTTTCCTTCAGAACATGATTCAAGTCTGGCCTGCTCGCGCGAATGGCGGGTAGAATGCCAAAGAGAATGCCACAGCCGCCCGCGACCAGAATCGAAAATGCCATAACATTGAGATCTAATTTCGGCTGCAACAACTGAGGCACCATGCCGGTCAGCATACTGGTCAGAAGTTCGATGCTAAAGACCGCCAACAGCAAGCCCAGGACACAACCCGCGAAGGCGAGCAGCAAGCTCTCAATCAAGAGTTGACGAATGATGCGGCCTGGATTCGCCCCTAGCGCGGCGCGAATTGCCATCTCTCTGGCGCGGGCGTTCCCACGCGCGAGCAGCAGGTTGGAAACATTCGCGCAGGCGATCAATAACACCAAGCCGACGGTCCCAAATAAAATCAGAAGTGTCGGGCGAATGTCTCCGGTCAAATCCTGTTGCAGCGAGACAACGTCAACCGCCCAGTCCTTTCTGCCGACAGGATAGTCCGCCGCGAGTCGTTGCTTAACTTCGCGCAAATCCGTTTGGGCGGCAGTTTCCGTTACGCCCGGCTTGACGCGCCCTATCGCTCCGCAGCAGCCGTAATCGCGTACCCACTTGATCGTGTCCGTATCAACGTCAAAGACCAACGGCACCAGAAACATCGCTTCTTCCTGCAACAACGCGCCGGGCCGCAAGACGCCAATCACCGTGTACGGAAGCTGGTTCAGCGACACGCTCTGCCCAATGATGCCCGCGTCGCCGCCATAACGTCGCTGCCAGAATTGATGCGCCAGCACGACGACGCGATTGTCGCCGCCCATTGCATCTTCCCCCGCTGCAAACCCACGTCCGATCAGCGGAGCGACGCCCAGCACTGAAAGATATTCCGTCGAGACTTGTAACCCCGCGATGTGTTCCGGTGTACCCGTGCCAGTGAGATTGAGCCGGATGTCTTTAAAGAGCGCGAGGTGCGCAAACCTGGAACTCTGCGCGCGCCAGTCTTTGAAAGCACCACCGGAGACAGAATTCGGCTGACCGTTGGGCATCGTTTCCCAAACTCTCATGAGTTGTTCGGCATTGGGATAAGGCAGCGCCTTAATCAGCACCGAATTGATCACGCTGAAAATCGCAGTGTTGGCTCCAATGCCCAGCGCCAGCGTGATCAGGGCAATCAAGGTGAAGCCCGATTTCTTGATCAGCATTCGCGCGCCGTAGCGCAGGTCTTGCAATAGAGTTTCCATCATTACTCCAGAGTTCAGGGTTCAGAGTTCAGGGTTCAGAGTTCAGAGTTCAGAGTTCAGGGTTTCTCGTTTCGGGTTTCTGGTTACAAAACTGCACATCGCAAACTAGAAGCCGAGATCAAAAGACCAAAAAATGAGAACCGAGAAACCACAAACCAGAAACCACAAACTACGAACCACGAACCTATTCGTACCGCAGCGCGACCATCGGATCGACCTTCGTCGCGCGACGTGCCGGCACAAAACAGGCTCCCAGAGCCACTCCTGTTAGCAACACGGATACAGCGATAAACGTCATCGCGTCGGTAGCGCTTACGCTGTAGAGCAGGCTCGCCATCAAACGGGTGAGCGAGTATGCGGCGCCCAAACCGATCCCGACGCCCGTCAGCGTCAGCTTCAAGCCATGTCCAAGCACCAGCCGCAGCACATCGCCCGACTGCGCTCCGAGCGCGATGCGCACTCCGATTTCCTGCGCGCGTTGGGCAACCGTGTAAGAGAGCACGCCGTAAATGCCGATTACTGCAAGCAATGCCGCGATCAATCCAAACGCGACGAACAGCAGCATGCTCGCGCGTCGGGGTGCGATCGAACGGTCGAGGATCGTCGTCATCGTTTCGAGATTGGCAACCGCCAGTTCCTTGTCTACCGCGGCGATCTGGCCGCGTATGGCGCTCGTCACGCCGGCCGGATCATTGTGCGTCCGCACCGTCAGCGCCATCGAGCGCCAGACGCTTTGCGTGTGCGGCACGTAGACCAGCCCGTGCAAATCGTCGTCGCGCCCGAAGTAGCGTACGTCCTGAACGACGCCGACAATCTCGCGCAACTTGTTCTCATCGCGCCACGAGCGGATGCGCTTGCCGAGCGGGTCTTCGTTGGCGAACATCCGCCCGGCCAGTGTCTGGTTGATGATGATAACCTGATTGCTGTCAGCCCGGTCACGCTGATCAAAGTCGCGCCCTTTGATCAGGGTCATCCCGGCGGTGGCAAAATAGCCCGGACTGATAGCGTTCCACTGCACGGGATTATCGGTGCTCGCCGGCGGCTCCGGCTGGCCTTCCTCGAGAAACACCCGCCCCAGATAGAATCCGCCGCCCCCCAGCGGCAGCGCCGAAGTGATGGCTGCCGCCTCGACGCCGGGCGCGGCTTGAACGCTGTCGATGAGGCGCTGATAAAAAGCAGTGATGCGCGCTTCATCGGGGTATCTCAGGCTGGGAGAGTTGATTTGCATTGTAACGAGACGATCAACCTTGAGTCCCGGGTCAATCTGTTGCACCCGCATAAAGCTGCGGGTCATCAGACCTGCGCCTATAAGCAGCACGAGCGACAGCGCCACTTCAGAAACCACCAGCACATTGCGCGCGAGCTGGCTCCGAGTCCCGCCCGTTGCGCTCCGCGACGATTCTTTGAGCGCTTGCTGAAGGTCGGCGCGCGAAGACTGAAACGCTGGAATCAAACCGCAGACGACTGCAGTCATCAACGACGCTGACAGCGTAAACAGCAACACCCGGGCGTCGATGTGGACACCCGCCAGCCTGGGCGTATCGCCCGGAGCGACCGACTTCAGCAGGGCCACGCCCCAGACAGCCAACAACAAGCCGAGGCCGCCGCCGATGAAGGTCAGCAGCAGGCTCTCCGTTAGCAGTTGCCGGATCAAGCGGAGCCGTCCCGCGCCGAGCGCCAGACGAATCGCCATCTCGCGTTCGCGGCCCGCCGCGCGCACCAGCAACAGGTTGGCGACATTGACGCAGGCAATCAGCAACACGCAAACCACGGTCGCCAGCAGGATAAGCAGCGAGGTCTGCAGTTGACCGCCGACGACATAATCACGCAGCCCGACGATGCGGTTGCTCCATCCCTGCCGTGACTCCGGGTGCTCCTGCTCGAGGCGCGCAGCGATGCTCGCCAACGCGGCGTTGACCTGCGCTGGCGAGACTTCTGGTCTCAAGCGCGCGACGCCGGAAAAGATCATATTGTCGCGCCGCAGCAGATCAGCGTCCGGGTTCGGTCCGACCGCCAGTGGTGCAAGAACGTCGCGGTCGACCGGCCAGAGCGAATCTTTCGGCATCACGCCGACTACAGGATAGGGACGGCCGTTGAGATAGATCTTCTGGCCGATGATATTCGCGTCGGCGCCGAACCGCCTTTGCCACAAGCCATACGTGATGATCAGTCCGCGCGCCCGGCCGGGCGGGTTGTAATCATCGGAGGAAAACATGCGGCCGATCAGAGCTTCGGTGCCCATCACCGCGAAGTAGTCTTCGGAGACTGCCGCCACGCGCACTCGTTCGGGCTCGCCGTCCCCGCTTGTCAGATCGACAGCGCTCAGTAAGTCAAGCGCGGCGACGTGCGCGAAGATGCCTTCATTCCGCCAGTCCAAATAATCGGCATAGGTGATACCGGCGTCGTCCGAACCACGCGCCGCATTGAAAGAGATGGGAACCACCAGGTGATCGGCGCCCTTGTAAGGCAGCGGGCGCAGCAGAACCGCGTTAACGAAACTGAAGATAGTCGTGTTCGCGCCGATGCCCAACGCCAGCGTGATTACCGCGATCAACGTGAAACCCGGTTTCTTCATCAACATCCGCGCGCCATAACGCAGGTCGATCAACAGAGTATTCATCGGATCTCCTTCCGCTTATGGTTTCTGGTTTGTGGTTTCTGGTTTGAGTGGAAAAAGTAGAAAAACAAGAACAAAACCACAAACCAGAAACCGGCAACCAGAATCCTATTCATACCTCAGCGCGACCATCGGATCGACCTTCGTCGCGCGGCGTGCCGGCACGAAACAGGCTCCCAGAGCCACTCCTGAGAGCACAATTGGAATCACCACGAAGGTCAGCGGGTCGGTTGCGCTAACTCCATAGAGCAGACTCGACAGTAGGCGGGTCAACGCGACTGCGCCAATCAAGCCCGCCCCTATGCCGGCGAGCGCGAGCACCATCCCTCGCCTCACGACCATTCCGAGGACATCTGTCCCCCGCGCGCCCAGCGCCATTCGAACACCTATCTCGTGAGTCCGTTGCGCCACCGAGTACGACATCACGCCGTAGATGCCAACCGCGGCAAGGGTCAACGCCAGGGCTGCGAAGACTCCGAGCAACAGCATGTTGAACCGGCGCTGCGACGACATCTCGGACAGAGTCTGGTCCATCGATTTGAGGTCGTAGACCGATTGGTCGTTGTCGATGGCCCAAACCTCGCCACGCAGGGTGTTCGACAAAAATACGGGATCGACAGCGGTGCGTGCGACAATCGTTAGCGTGGCGCTTGGGTTCTGAGACTGTGGAAGGAAGGTTTCGGGACGCACTGGTCTGTCGAATCCGGTGCGGCGCATATCCCCAACCACCCCCACGATCGTGATCCAGTTGTTGTTGGCCGGGCCGGATTGACCGTAGACGAAGCGCTTGCCAAGCGGCTCCTCATCGGCGAAGAATCGGCGAACGAAGGTCTCGTTGACGATCACAACCGGCGTTGAGTTCCGAACGTCGCGGTCGTCAAACTCGCGGCCGCTTAGCAACGGGATGCCCATCGCCCTGAAGTAGCCAGGCGAGACGGAATCCAGAGGAACCTCGATCGAGTCCGCTCCGATGGGCACGGGCCGTCCCTCGATTGAAAAGTTGGTTGAGTTGGGAGTGTCGGTGAGGAAGAGGTCCGAGATAGCGCCAACCGACTTAACCCCGGGTACCGACTCGATGCGTTCGAGAAGTTGCTTGTAAAAAGCGTCAACCTGGGCGGGCTCGCGATACTTCGTGCCTGGCAGCTGAATCCGCATCGTCGCAAGGTTGTTGGGATTGAAGCCCAAATCGAACTGCTGAAGTCTCATGAAGCTTCGGATCAACAGTCCGGCTCCCACAAGCAACACCAGGGACAGCGCGATCTCCGACACTACCAGCAGATTACGCACACGCAGACCGCCCGCTCCTCCTGTCGCACCTCGGCCGCCTTCCTTGAGCGTGTTGTTCAGATCGGGCTTTGATGCTTGAAGCGATGGAACGAGCCCGAAAATCAAACCGGTCAGCAGTGAGACGGTCAGCGTGAAAGCCAGCACTCGGCCGTCAATCCCAGCCTGATCGAAGCGGGGAATGTCTCCGGGGCTGAGCGCGACAAGCACATTCAATCCCCACACTGCCATCAACAACCCCGCGGCGCCGCCCACCAGCCCAAGTACCGCGCTCTCGGTCAGTAGCTGTCTGACTATCCGCCAGCGGCGCGCCCCAAGCGCGAGCCGAATCGCGATTTCTCTTTCTCTGATGGCTGCTTGCGCCAGCAGCAGATTGGCGACGTTGGCGCACGCTATCAGCAGAACGAAAGCGACGGCTCCCAGCAGGACCATCAGGGCCGGTTTCACGGTCCGCGTCTCCTGGTCGCGTAAGAACACGAGATTCACTCCGTAGTCAGACTGAGAATATTGCTCGTCCAATCTCTTTGCGATGGCACCCATGTCTGCTCGGGCCTGGGCCATCGAGACGCCGGGCTTTAACCGCCCGACCGCTTTGTAGGAGATGACGCTGCGCGCCTGCTTTCGTTGCGGAGAGAGAGCGAGTGGCACCCAGACTTCGGTCCTCTTGTCGGGAAAGCTGAAGCCGGGGGGCATTACGCCAATCACAGTGCGATTTGCGCCGTTCATACTGATCGCTTGACCGATTGCGTTTGGGTTGCTTCCGAATCGGCTGCGCCACAGCCCGTTGCTCAGTACGACGACAAGATCTTTGCCCGGCTCTTCTTCTTCTTCGGTGAATACACGGCCCATCAAAGGCTCGACTCCCAAAACAGAGAACAGGCTCGCGGTGTTCCACGCGCCAAGTATACGAATCGGGTCACCAACACCGGTGAGGTTGAAGCTTCGATTGTTGAAAGCAGCCATGTCTTCATAGACCTGGTTCTGCAGTTTGTAATCTACGTAGTTGGGATAGGAGTGCCAGTCTTCCGCGACGCCCAGCTTCGGGTTGTCCATCCAGACCATCGAGATCCGGTCGAAATTCTTATAGGGCAGGGGGCGAAGCAGAATTGCGTTGACCACGCTGAAAATCGCGGTGTTCGCGCCGATGCCTATCGCCAGCGCAAGAACGACAATCGCTGTGAACGCGGGCTTCTTAAGCAGCACTCGAACCGTGTAGCGAAGATCTTGAAGCAGTGTTTCCATCAGTCAATCCTCCGAGTTTGGGGTCTCTAGTTTGTGATTGGTGAGGCGGCTTGATATCCAGAAACCAGAAACTACAAACCACAAACAAACCAGAAACCACAAAACAAACCTATTCATACCTGAGCGCCACCATCGGATCGACCTTCGTCGCGCGGCGTGCCGGCACGAAGCAAGCTGCCAGAGCCACCCCTGTCAGCAGCAATGAAATCCCTAGGAAGGTCACCGGATCGGTCGCGCTCACCTCGAACAGCAGACTCGCCATCAATCGGGCCAGTGCGAAGGCCGCGATACCGCCGATCGCCACGCCGCCGAGCACCAGGCCCGCTCCCCTCTTCAGCACCAACCCGAAGATGTCGCGCTGCAACGCACCCAAAGCCAGGCGCATCCCGATTTCGGGCGTCTGTTGCGCCACCAGGTAGGACAACACGCCGTAGACTCCAAGTGAGGCCAGCAGCAGCGCGAGCCCGGCATACGCCGACAGCAGGATCATTCCCAAGCGGCGCGACCCCGTCTCCCTGGTCAACAGCTCTTCCATCGTCGCAATGTTCGAGACCGGTTGATCCGGAGCGACGGTTCGAATCACCTCTCGTACTGCGGAAACCAGGCTCATCGGATCGCGGGCCGTACGAACAACCAGATCGCGCGGCCCATACCACGGGTGTGAAGAGATCTGGCGATAGGGCAGATACATTTCGGCTTTCACCGGAACATCCATGCCCATCTGCCGGACATCGGCGACTATTCCCACAATCGTCACCCACGGCGCATTCGGCACTCCCAGCTTGAACCGCTTGCCCACCGCATCTTCATTGGCCCAATACGCGCGCGCCATTGATTCGTTGACGATCGCGACGGGCAATGATTGTTGGCCGTCGCGGTCATCCAGGTAACGACCTGCCCTGAGACTGATCCCCATCGTCTGAAAATAAGCCGCGCTGACCTGTCGGTGAATGGCGTTCGTAACGAGGCCCGGTTCCGGTTGACGGCCTTCGATCGTGAAACCGTTCGCTCCACCCTTCCATGCCAGGGGCACTGAGGTGGTGTAGCCAGCGGAGACGACGCCGGGCAGCGCGCTCACCTGTTCCAGCACCTGGTCGTAAAAGGCGATGCGCCGAGCATGCTCGTTGGTTATGTACGCGCGCATGTCGCTGTATTTGTTGTCGGGCAGAATCGTTCTCAGCGTCAGCAGTTTCTCTGGCTGAAAGATGGAATATTGACCGCGGAGATTGGAGACGGTTCGAATCATCAGCCCTGCGCCAATCAGCAGCACCAACGCCAGCGCGACTTCGGCTACAACGAACGCACTGCGCAGCTTATGCCCGGACGCACTGAAACTCGTTCGCCCGCCGCCTTGTTTCAAAGCCTGGTTAAGATCGATCTTCGACGTTTGTAACGCCGGCGCCAATCCGAAAACGATCCCGGTGAGCAAGGACACCCCCATCGCATAACCGAGCACCGGCAGATCGATGTTCAACCCGGCGGAAAGCACCATCTCTGCGGGGATGAGTTGCTTCAGCAGCGTGAAGCTCAACACCGCAACCAGCAACCCGAGCGCGCCGCCTACTCCGGCAAGAAGGGTGCTCTCAGTCAGCAACTGCCGGATGATTCGAACGCGGCTCGCCCCCAGCGCCGTCCGGACTGCGATCTCCTTACGGCGGGCGGCGGCGCGCGACAGCAAAAGACCGGCGATGTTAGCGCAGGCGATCAGCAAGACGAATCCGACCGCGACCAGCAGCATGATGAGCGGGCGACGCACCTTTCCGGCCAGTTGTTCGCGCATCGACACGACCGCTGATTTCAAGTTTGCGGCGTCGTCAGGGTAGTCGCGTGCAATCCGCTGGCTGATTGTCGAAATGTCTGTCTGTGCCTGTTCGATCGAAACGCCGGGCTTTGTTCGCGCGACTATCGTCAGATAATGATTATCGCGATCCGCGAGTTGATACTGCGTAAGGGCGACTGGAACCCATACGCCAATGTCGCCTTGCAGAAACTGAAAGCCAGCCGGCATCACGCCCACAACGGCGTACTTCTCATCGTTGAGCAAGACGTCGCGCCCGACTATCGCCGGGTCGCCTCCGTAACGACCCTGCCACAGTCCGTAGCTGAGAATCGCGACTTTGTCCGCACCCGGTTTGTCCTCCTCAACCGAGAAGTTTCGCCCAACGATCGGTTGAATTCCGAGCAATGGAAAGAAATTGGCAGTCACGCCGTGAGCCAGGATCCTCTCAGGCTCGCCATCGCCGGTAAGATTGAAGTTCTTCCAGTTGAGCGCGGACACATCCTCGAACGACTGATTCTGCGCTTTCCAATCCACGTAGTTGGCCGGCGCCACGTCACTGCGCGGAAAGCCGATGGCCGATGCATCTTCCCAGACCATCACCAGCCGCTCCGGTTCCGTGAACGGCAGCGGCTTGAGTAACACCGCGTTCACCACGCTGAAGATCGCGGTGTTTGCGCCTATGCCGAGCGCCAGTGAGACCACGGCAATGAATGAAAAGCCGGGATTCTTCGTGAACGTCCGAAATCCGTATCGAAGGTCCTGCCAGAGTGTTTCCATAAAATTCTCCGGTTTCTGGTTTCTGGTTTCTGGTTTCTGGTTTCTGGTTCTTGATATGATGGTGCACACGAACCAGAAACTAGAAACTCGAAACTAGAAACTAGAAACTAGAAACCAGGAACTATTCGTATCTCAGCGCGATCATCGGATCGACTTTCGTCGCTCGGCGCGCCGGCACGAAACAGGCTGCCAGAGCCACTCCTGTCAAAACCGTCGAGATCACCGCAAACGTCAACGGGTCGGTTGCGCTCACGCCGAACAGCAGGCTCTCCATCAAACGAGTCAACGCGATCGCTCCAGCCACGCCTATTCCTACACCCGCCAGCACAAGCTTCAATCCATGTCCGACGACCAGCCTCAGCACATCCGGCGCTCCCGCTCCGAGAGCCATGCGAACGCCGATCTCGTGCGTGCGCTGCGAAACCGTATAGGCCATCACTCCGTAGATCCCACCCGCGGCCAGAATCATGGCAAGCGCCGCGAAGACGCCGAGCAACAGCATCACGAATCGACTCGTCGCCACAGTCTTCGAGAGGCGCTCTTCCATGGTCTTGATGTCGAAGACAGGTTGATCCGGGTCTACTCCCAAAACCTGATTGCGAATCTCAGCGATCGTGTTCGTCGGGTCTGAAGAGGTCCTCACTATCAGGCTCATAAAGTTGCTCGGATACTGCGAGTATGAGAAGTAGAGTTCCGGCTTTGGATCGGCGTTCAGACTACGGTGCTTGACGTTGCCGACGATGCCGACCACCTCGTGCCAGACCTGCGGGTCTGATGCTCTAAAGCCGAGCCGTTTGCCAAGCGCCTCTTCATCGGGCCAGAAGCTTCGTGCCAGCGCCTCGTTTATGATCACCACCCGCGGCGCATCCTCCCGGTCACGCTCGCTGAACGCACGACCCTTCAGAACAGGGATTCGCATCGCATGGAAGTAGTCAGTCGTGGCGGTGCGTTCATCTACTTCGGGTCGGTCTCCTACGGCTCGCGGGGCTGCTCCTTCGACGACGAAGCCGGTCGTTCCATCGCTACCGCTCATGGGAAGCGGATCGATGCCTCCAACCACCTCGACTCCGGGCACTGACCGGATGCGTTCAAAGAGTTGATCGAAGAAGGCGCTGATTTGCTGATTCTTCTGATACTTCTGCCGCGGAAGGGAAATGTTCATGGTCAGCAGGTTCTTCGCCTCAAAGCCGGGGCTGACCCGCTGCAAGCGCGCGAAGCTCCTGATCATCAGGCCGGCGCCGATCAACAGCACCAGAGCGAGAGCTATTTCGGAGACTACCAGGAGGTTGCGCATCCGGCTGCGACCCGGACCTGCTGTGCTTCGTCCGCCCTCCTTCAGCGATTCGTTGAGGTCCGGCTTCGATGCCCCGAGCGCCGGCGCGAGCCCGAACAGCACTCCGGTAATTATCGAAACCCCCAGCGTCCACGCGAAGACGGGAGCGTGCAGCCCAATCTCGCCGAGTCGTGGGACCTCAGGCGGTGTCAAAGCAACAAGCAGATCAGTTTCCCAGTATGCGAGCAGCAGACCGGCCAGTCCGCCGAGTGTAGAGAGCAGGATGCTCTCGGTAAGAAGCTGGCGGACGATGCGCCAGCGGCTTGCGCCGATCGCCATGCGGATCGCTACCTCTTTGTGGCGCGCGGTGACGCGGGCCAACAACAGGCTCGCGACGTTGGCGCAGGCGATCAACAGCACGAAGCCGACCGCTGCGAAGAGCACTCGAAGATAAAGCTGAACATTTCCGACCAGTTGTTGTTGCAAGGGAACAACGTTGGCGCCCCTGTCCGAGTTCGTTTTCGGATATTGCTCTTGTAGCTGACCGGCCAGTACGTTCATCCCCGCTTGCGCCTGTTCGATCGAGACGCCTTGCTTGACGCGTCCAATAACGTAGAGATAGTGACTCTGGCGATCGGTATTGGAAGCGGCTATGCGCATAGGCAACCACATCTCAACCTGCCGGGCGATTGGGAATTCAAGCACGAAGGCGGGCGGCATAATGCCAACGACTGAGACCTGATTGCCGTTCAGAGTGAGCGCCTTTCCAATGATGCCGGGATCAGACCCGAAGCGCCGCTGCCACAACTCGTGGCTGATGATGACAACGCGCGGGCTGTCGGGGTTTTCTTCCTCCGCAAGAAACCCACGCCCTGTCACGGGCTGGACGCCCAGCACCTGAAAGAGATTGGTCGTCACAGCCGCGCCCTGAATTCGTTCCGGCTCGGCGACTCCGGTCAGATTAACGTTGGCGTATGTGAGAGCGGCGATTCCGTCGAACACGTTTTGCTGCGTTCGCCAATCCAGGAAGTTGCCCATCGCGACTTCATTTCGATTGTTCATCTCGCGCCCGGCCTGCGCGCTGGTCTCCCACAGGGCCACGAGTCGTTCTGGTTCCGTGTAAGGAAGGGGACGCAGGAGGACGGCGCTGACGACACTGAAGATTGCGGTGTTGGCCCCGATGCCCAGCGCCAGCGTAGCTACCGCGACCAGAGTGAAGGCAGGTCTTTTTGAAAGTACCCGAAGCCCATAGCGAATGTCTTGTAACAAGGTTTCCATAGGTTCATCCTATTTTCTATTTTCTATTTTCTATTTTGGCTTGAGCATCTTGCACGGATCTGCCTGAGATTCCGAGTCGGAAATAGAAAATAGAAAATAGAAAATAACAAATAGAAAATAGCCTCATTCGTACCGCAGCGCGACCATCGGATCGACTTTCGTAGCCCGTCGAGCCGGCACGAAACAGGCTGCCAGAGCCACTCCTGTCAGAACCGCCGAGATCACCGCAAACGTCAATGGATCGGTTGCGCTGACTCCGAACAATAGGCTCTCCATCAGCCGAGTCAACGCGATCGCCGCTGCCAGTCCTGCTGTGACGCCAAGCAGAGTCAGAAGCATTGCTTGTCCGATGACCAGTTTGAGAATGTCTCGAGCTTGTGCGCCGACTGCGACTCGAATGCCTATTTCGTGGGTGCGCTGGGAGACCGAGTAGCTAATCACGCCGTAGATCCCGACCGCCGCCAGGAGCAACGCAACCGCCGCGAATACGCTCAACAGGACCATGTTGAAGCGACGCCGGGACAGCGAGTCGCGAAGGTACTCGGTCATGGGTTTGAGCGCATACACGGGCAGGGTCTGGTCCATCGACAACAGCTCCGCTCTCAAAGCTTCGGCTATCGTTCTGGGATCTGCCTTCGTTCGGACAACAATCGTCAGCGACCGGTCGTAGGTTTCGCCCAAAAGGTTTTGTAGATATGGAAAATAAGCCTCGGGAGTCGGCTGTTCATCCAGTCCGAGGTCACGCACGTTTCCAACCACGCCGACTATCAACGGAGGGTCGCGAAACTGACCTTGAAGTTTTATTCGATGGCCGAGTGGGTCTTCATCAGCGAAGTGGCGGCGGGCGAATGCTTCGTTGATCACGACGACATTTGGGGTTTGTTTTGTGTCGGTATCAGCGAAATCGCGTCCCTTCAAAATAGGAATGTCCATCGACTCGAAGTAATGAGGAGTGACGAAGCGGCATTCAATCGATGGCTCCTCCTGTTTTGCAATGGCCGGGCGTCCCTCGATTGTAAAGTTGTCGCTCGTGTTGGCTCCGGAGAGCGGCAGCTCGGTGGTCGCGCCGGCCGATTTGACGCCCGGCGCGGCCACCACTTGTTCGAGAAGCTGAGAATAGAAGGCCGCCACTCGACTGTCCTCCGGGTACTTGCTGCGCAGCAACGTCACTCCCATCGTGAGAAGCTTCTCAGGATTGAATCCGGGATCGACGCGGTTCAAAATCGCGAAACTCTTAATCATCAATCCCGCGCCGATCAACAGGACGAGTGATAACGCAATCTCTGAGACCACCAGTAAACTGCGAAGTCGATTCCGAGCCGCCCCGGCGGTCGTTCTGCCGCTCTCTTTGAGCGCATCGGTCAGATCGGGCTTTGAGACTTGCAACGCCGGAGCAAGACCGAACACCACTCCGGTTACAAGAGAAATCAACAGCGTGAAGGCCGCAACCTTAACATCGATGCCGATCTCGTGAACGCGGGGAATTGTGTCGGGACTCAAGGACACCAACGAACTGACGCCCCAGACCGCCACGAGCAACCGGCCATGCCCCCTGCGACTGCCAGCAGAATGCTCTCGGTCAGCAACTGCCGTATGATGCGCGTGCGGCTGGCTCCAAGCGCCGTTCTTACGGCGATCTCTCTTTGGCGCGCGCCCGCGCGGGCAAGCTGAAGGTTCGCAACGTTCGCACAGGCGATTAACAAGACGAATCCTACCGCCCCCAGAAGCACGAAGAGGGCTTGACCTATGTCGCCCACCACGACTTTGCTCAAAAGCTCGAGCTTGATTCCGTGCCCGGCGGTCTTCTCGGGATATTGCACGGCGAGGCGCGACGCAATCGTCGACATCTCGGCTTGCGCCTGCGGGAGCGTAACGCCGGGTTTGAGCCGGCCGACCACCCGCAGGTAATGAGGACCGCGATCCAGTTTGTTTGGATCAATCGGCAGAGGCCGCCAAAGCTGTGCTTCGTTTGGAAAGCTAAAGCCGGCAGGAATCACTCCGATGATTGTGCTAGCAGCGCCGCTGAGCTGCACCGTC
>Ga0137359_10001399_pt1 | contig 19149 bp, 16 predicted proteins | sample Mad1_40_16metaG_FD_108281 | JGI IMG/M metagenome (GOLD analysis project Ga0137359, IMG submission 108281) | Vadose zone soil microbial communities from Angelo Coast Range Reserve, California, USA - Mad1_40_16 metaG | ecosystem: Environmental > Terrestrial > Soil > Vadose zone | place: USA... | reverse complement strand
GGCGTAGGTATCAAAGACTGCGTCGGGGTTGGCATAGTTTCTCGTTACGATTGGCCGCCGCTGACCGCGTCCCCATGCTTGATAGTAGGCGTCCTGATTCCCTTTGACGTCGAGATACAAAAAGTCGTCGTGTCCCAGATTATGCTCGTCCCACATTGCCTGGAAGTAGGTGGCAAAACTCTCATTGAGCCAGATGTCCGACCAGGTGCGGCAGGTCAGGTAATCGCCAAACCATTGGTGGGCAAGTTCGTGAGATTGCAATCCATCAGAGGTCGAATCCAGTTCCGTGCGCGCATCGTGAATCATGTTGTCGGTTTGCGTCGTCGCGCTGATGTTCTCCATGCCGCCGCCAAAGTCTCGCACGGTCGTCTGCGCATACTTCGCATAGGGATATTTCACGCCCGTCTTTTCTGAGAAGAATTTCACCATCTCGGGCAAACGGGCCGCCGTGATTTTTCCTTCCTCGACTTCATTTCGGTAAACATTGGTGACGATGGGAATGCCTTCATAGTCGCCATTAACGGCAGCAAATTCGCCCACGATAATTGAAGTCAGATAAGTTGCGTGCGGTTCGTCGATCTTCCAGTCAAAGGTGCGAGTGCCATTGCCGTTTTCTTGCACCGAGACCAGCTTGCCGTTCGAGACCACACTCAGCGGTTTTTCGACGGTGGCAACGATCTCGGAACTTGCGAAATCGTTCGGATGATCAAAACAGGGAAACCACAGGTGATTAGACTCAGCTTCGCCCTGGGACCAAATTTGTCGCGGGCGGGTCGGGTCGTCCGTGCGCGGCTTAATGAAGCTTAGTCCACCGCCGCCCAGACCGGCACGCCTTTCCGGCGGTGGTTGATTGGTGTGATAGGAAATGACTACCGTGAGTTGCTCCGCAGGCTGGTAGGCCCTATCAAGTAGAATCGTGAGCTTTGCTTTCGTGACGTCGTTTTCAAACTTGAGCGGTGCCCCCGATGCCAGGGCCGCCCCGGATATGCTCATGTAGGCAGCGTCGAAATCTACGCGGCGCAAGTCCTTGACCAGGGGAGCGAGCGTGATAGTCGCAGTGCCGATGGCCTCTTCCTGATCCCAATCGAATCGAAGATCAAGTTTGATGTTGAGTTGGTCGTAGTCGTGCGGCGGAATGTACTGGGGTGGTGGAATCTGCCGCCCCGCGCGTCGGGCCTGCGGTTGGGGTGTCTGACTCTGAGCCGGACCGTATCCAAAATGCGCGACAATAAACGAGACGGCTAAGACCAGTAAACACTTTATCGCGGCTCTGCCAAATAGGTTACGTGATTTCATCAAGATCTCCAGCACGAATTTGTATGAAGTGACGCAGCCTGCGCCTGATACAGCCCGGAACGCTAGCGCTCCTGTATGCGTTTGACGACGGGAAGCGACGATTCTGGCACTCTGTTGCCGCAAAAGACAAGCGGCGAGGAATGAGTTGTGTACGGAAGAAGCAGAGGTAATTCAGCAGGTTATGGTTTGGATTTAAGTGTCTGACTAATCAACCAGGTCCCGCAATCGCGCGGCCTGGTTAATAGAGTTTGTTTTGTTGAATGCGCGCTTACTTCGCGCTGCCAGACAGACGCTCGCGTTCCGCCGCCGTCCAATCACAAAGCGTTTTCTTGTCCTGCTCTGACAGCCTGGCTTTTGCGTGCATGGGCAAGTATGAAGGCAAGGGCATGCCGCCGTCGGTAACCTCGTCGCATATTTGTCGCAGTTTTTTATCCTGACGGTCCCGATCCAGCTTGGCCCATTCTGAGAGGTTCAGATTCTGACGTCCCTCGGCGACATGGTCGGCAATCCACCACGAAAGTGGCGCGACATTCGTATACCAGGGCCATTCGGTCTTGTTTGAATGACAGTCGATACAGGAACGATCGAAAATCGCTTTTGCCTCCGGCGTCATTTGCGTGTGCGCTTCAATCGTCTGCGATTGGTCCACCAGAGGATTCGTCCGCGCCGGTCGCTTTAACTGTATGCCGACAAACAACACCACCAGCACGATCGCTGTCCACTTAAGTAGCTTTCGCAAGTCGTTCAACCTCTTCTTATTTAATTTGTTCTGGACTATCTCACCAAGTCTCGGATTTGTCTATTCTGGTTTTCGAGGGTTAGGGGTCCTGGTTTGAAATTCCCTGCGCCTCCTCTACGTGCTCGGCGCCTCTGCTGTGAATGTCCTTTGAAGGCTGTTCACGGCCGAGGACGCAGAGGTCGCGGAGATTGCGCAGAGAAACGAATTAAGACACAGGCTTTTCGATCACGTGGTCGATCAATTGCCTGAGGCGATCGCGGACTACTGGACTTCTCTCGGTAACAAGAATGCGTTTAAGGATGGGTTCTGAAAACCGTCCGTATTTCCGGATGGCCAGTATCGCTTCGGCGCCAGCCTTGGGATCATTCAGCATGCTCACCTGTCGCTGCAGGGACCTTTCCATCTCAGGCGTGATGACTTCGGCACGTCCGACCAGAACTCTGACCATCTGCACGGGCTGTGGATCGATGTCGATGGGAAGCACCGTGTCCGTAGTTTCTCTCGACAGAACGTAAAAAACCCGCACTCCCTCTTCGAACCAACTGGTGCGCCAGGTTTTGATCATAGCCTCGGCTTCTTTTTCGTAAAGGCCTGCGGAGACCAGCGTCTGTTTCAGATCACTAACCAACAATTCCATGTTGCCATCGAGAGCCGGGCGTTCGCTCGTCGTCTCGCCCGTGAACGCATCCACGACGCGATAGCCAATCTTTCCGCCCCGGTTCTCGAAAATGATCAGGCGAGCGATTTCGTTCTGCGAAAGATTCTTGAGCAGTATCTTATTGCCGGCGAGTTTGACGGAAAGCGGCAGGTCGAAAGTTCCCACGCCCCGATAAAAGAGAAACTTCTCCTGCTGCGCGGGCTTGCCGTCTGTGCTGCAAATCTGAACCGGAGCAGAGTCGGTTTCGCGGGCCGCGAAGTAGTGGCTGGCCGAGTATTCTACGGGAAGATTGAGCGATGCGCCGGGCATAACTTTGAATCGTCCCCAGTTGATGCCGGTGCTAACCAGGCGCGCCTGTGGATACCATTCGGTAATCTTGCCTTTGGGAAAATCAACTTTCACGGAAACATCGATTTCGTTATTGGAATAAAAATAAATGACCGGCGTTTCCATTCGTACCGCTGCCCTCAGATCCGCCTTAGGCGCGTTGCGCAAGCCGGCGTCAGTCTTTTCAATTGTGTGAACGAACTTCGGCAGATCAGCCGGGCCGTTCAGTGGACGCCACTCAAGCGCCACCCCATCCTTGCCGGCTATAGAGGTAAAGGTTCCCCACTCATGCACGATCAGATTGTTCTGGGCGGGGGCCTTGGCATTGTTTCGGGTATGCCGCGCCGAAAGCTTCACGCCAATGAACACGAGCACCGCGAGAGCTGGTATCAACGTTGCAGTAATTCTTAAAGCGCGCATCTTACTTCCTCCTAAACCAAATACCAGAACCGAACGACCAGATCAGAATTCAAGCTTTAGCATGCCGCAGAACGAAAGAGACTACCTAAAGAATGAACTCTGAACCATGACCAAACTTGCAACCGCTCGATTCATCTCTTGCCTTCAAGGCCGTTTAATTTACCAAGTCCTCGAGCCCAGGTCTTCGCCCAGGCTTTGAGCAACCCCGAAGATAAAGAATCGCTCCAACGGAATTCGAGCTGTTCTTTCCACGCATCGAGCATCTGCTGATTGAGTTTCAGAATCCCTTCACGCGTCACACCGCGAGGCGGGGGCACGAGCTTAGCAAGGCGATCGTATACACGCGATCGATCTGCGCCGGAAACCCGCGGCAACAAATTCCACAACGTCAGCGTGTCGCGAACGCGAGCGCTGGAAAGCACAGTCTCAAGCGGCGTGATATTGCCTGAGACAATGGACTCGTGATCAAAGTCGACCCTGGCCAACGCTGCGCGAAATGTCTCTGACGCGTCTTCAAAGTATGGCGTACCCGGTCCGATCCCGGGTTTTGTCGCGCAAGCGGCGCCGGCGGGTACAACCGACTCGCGATCTTTCAACTGAAGTGAAACCCAACCCATGGTTACCCGCAAAAGACTGTTACCCGCCTTGTCGACTTCCAACGAGTATGCGCAACCGAGGTCTTCGGCGACTCCCGATGGCGTGTCAACAAAGAAAAGTTTTGGCGGAGCAGAAATGCGCGCGCTCAAACGCCCCTCCGCCAGCTCAAGTCGATGCTCGGTCGGCTTGGTCTCGACCAGACGCACGCGAGTGTTGGGATCGATCTCAACCTGCCCGATATCGCTGACATTAATTTGCGCGCGCGAGTTTGTGTCAGTCTCGAGCCACTGACCAACGCCGAGTTTTGCTTTGTCGCCGACCGGGGAAGTGCCGATCCGCGGCGCGCCCTTCAGACGCGCGACATCCCACGGCGACCCCACCATCGCGACCGGCTTCACCGCCCGCGGACTATTGCGCAGCCAGTAAGCCGCAAATCCGATCACTAGCCCGGCTAAAACCATGGAAGCCAGAGCGAGCCGGGGCTGAATCGAAAACGGAACGATTCGCCGTGGTTGACGAGTAAGGGCTGTCCTACTCTCTCGATCGAGAGCGATCTTAATTCCGCCCCAAAGCGAATCTGGCGCTTCGAAGAGCGGCAACTGGGCCGCTAACGCGGCGCCAAACTTGATTTCTTCGAACTCGCCGCGACATCGCCGGCAACTAATCAAATGCTCGGCGACTCGCCGCGATTGTTCGGGCGAAAGCTCGTCGTGGCAGTAGGCCGAGGTCAAACTGGAAACGTGTCTTGCAAACATCTTCGGTCTCCAAGTGTCCGACAACTTCAGTTTGTCGACATAGCTTCAAAGGCTTTGCCTCTGATTTCTGGCTGCGATGACTGACCAGGATCGGCGCCAGAGCTCAGCGACAAACTGAAGTTCATCGGACATTCTTACATCTTTACCTCACCGCGCAGATGGCTCAGCTTTTTCGCCAACGTCTTATGCGCGCGATTCAGACGCGAAGCCACTGTGCCTTTTGAACAGCCCAGCACTTCGGCAATCTCCTCGTAGGAAAGTCCTTCGATATACTTCAACAAGATCGGCAGACGCATTTTCGGTTTCAGTCCACCGATCGCTTCTCTTACTGAGCCGGCAATTTCCCGCCGTTCGTATCCGGTCTCTGGCGATTTTCGATAAGCACCTTTGCGCATGGGCGTGAACTCTGCGGCCGGCAGCCAGCGCCGTTGTCTTCTGCGCTCATCAAGGCATGAATTAATTACCAGTCGATACAACCATGTGGTGAACTCAGAATCACCACGGAACTGGCCGATGCGGGTAAACAGCTTCACGAAGATTTGCTGAGTTATGTCGTCCGCGGCGGCCTTGTCGCCGAGCGAATAGCAGGCGATGGAAAACACACGATCCTTGTACGCCTCGAATAACAAGCGAAATGCTTCCCGGTCGCCTGCCTGACAAGCGTGGATGACGCCGGCGTCAATCGAATCTGGCGAACTTTGCACTCGCTGCTCCGCGTGGATGGCCGTTTGCTCGAGCATCGTCTATTTAGACGCAGGTGGGTTTGCTTTTCTTCCGCGCAAACAAAAAAAGGCTTTGCCACGGGAGGCAAAGCCGCTTCACATTCCGAAAAGTTTGCTGACTCGCTTTATCGCCAGAGCTAACGGGTGACGTGCACCAGCATCTCCGTGCCTGATTCCAGCTTTAGCTCTTTGCTGCCATTAATCGCGAGTGAGCCCGCTCCGCCGGCGCCGCCCAGAATCAATCCGATAGCCGCACCCTTGCCACCACCGGCGATGCCGCCGATGATCGCGCCCGCCGTGGCGCCGATGCCGCTGCGCTTGAGCGTCTGGTTGCCTCGGCTCTTTGATTGCACGCCGCCCTCATTGTCAGCGCTGCCTTCTGCGCCATAGACTTTCGTCACATAGCCATGAAGGACACCATGCTTTTCGCCAGGTAAATCAATCGAGTCGAACGCCAGGTTCATCGTTGTCCGGCCGGTTACTTTTCCCGATTTCACGATCGAGCGAATATGTCCGTGGACGATGGCCTCGCTGAAACGAACGGGATCGATTACCGTCGCCGCAAATCTATCGCCCGCCCGCGACTCTTTGGTCGAAAGCGTATCGTTCAAACGCACTTTAAGATTGGTGGCGATGGGAACCAGTGGTGGTGCAACGACAGTTGTCCGCGGGGCTGCCCGGCGCAGGCGCGGCTTTCTCCGTTGCCCGCTGGTAATAACGGGCATGGCAATAAGAATCGAAAGAACGATTAGAGTTTTGATTGTGTGATTGATTTTCATCAGACTCCTCCTGCTGCCAGGACGGCTATTCAAAAAAGGGGCGAGGGGGATTGACGGTCTTACTTGGCAGCCAACGCAATGCGGGCCGCTTCATTCGCTTGGGCAATCTGCATCTGGTCTTCGCCTTCAAAAGTTCGCTGACGGTGCACGGTGCCGTCGGATTCGAAGATATAGGTTGACGGTGCTTCGCGCATGATGATGTCCTGTAAGCGCATCAATCCGTAAAGCAAAGCCTCGGGTCGCGGTGGACAACCGGGAATGTAAACGTCCACCGGGATCGTGCGATCCACGCCCTGCATGGTCGAGTAAGAATCGAAAGGCCCGCCGGTTGAGGCGCACGCGCCCATCGAAATGACCCACTTTGGCTCAGGCATTTGATCGTATACGCGCCGCACGACGGGACCCATCTTCAGAGTCACCGTACCGGCAATGATGATCAGATCGCTTTGTCTGGGGCTGGGGCGGAACACGCCGGCGCCAAACCGATCGATATCAAAGCGGCCGGCGCCGGTGGCCATCATCTCAATCGCACAGCAGGCCAAACCAAACGTCATCGGCCAGATCGCGGACTTGCGCGCCCAATTCACCACCGGCGCCGCCATATCGATTGCCTTCGCGGCAATCGAGCGGCGCACGTAATTCGTGATCGAATCGACCGTGGTTAAGACAAAGCCTTCGTTGTGTTCAGCCATGAGTCATTGCCGATTTCTGATTGCCGATTGCCAATTTGCCGTTAGCTTTAGGCTTGAGCGATTCAGAAGCAGACTTCCTCGAACTTGCCATTATTTTCGCAAGCTCATTCGCCTCCTCCAATGGTGGCTGGACTAGCTGTTGCCCTAAGAGCTTACCCTCGATGATTAACTCCATCCAAAACGCGCTTTCATCCGCTTCCTCTTCGACGATGCCAATCTTTGCGATGAACTCAGGCTTTGATCGTGCCCGACAAGCGGCTCGACAGTTGGATCCGACCGATGTTCCTGATCTTACAAGTTGACCGCCAATTGTTTTCCCGCTTAGACTATTTGGTAAAGCCGCAACAAGTTTAAGAACTCGTAAAGCGAACTGCTTCGTGCGCTTTTTCAGATCGTCGGGTTTCATCACCTCAACTCAAATCTAAGTTCTTTAGTCAATAACCAATCGGCAATCCTCAATTGGCAATCGGCAATTGCGCTAGGCCCATTCCAGGGCGCCTTTGCGCCAGGCATAATAATACCCAACTACGAGGATCCCGATAAATACAAACATCTCGATCAGAGCAAACAGAGTGAATGAAAAATCCCTGCCCATGAAGATGATCGCCCAGGGCAATAGAAAGATCGTCTCGACATCGAAGATCAGAAACAGCATCGCGACGATGTAGTAACGCACCGTGAACCGGTCGTGCGCGCCGGATTCGGGATCGATGCCGCACTCGTACGGCCGCATCTTGTCCTTCTGATATTTCCAGGGCCGGAGGAAGCGTCCCAGAATCAAGGGCATCACCGGGAACGCCACCGCAAAAACAAAGAAGACCATCACCGGCAGATACGCCGTGCTCGGTCCGCCGACGGTGTGCGCGGTCGTGGTAGTGGCTTGAAGCAGCAGCAGCGGCATCACTCTCCGAGAAAACCTGGTCTAAATGCGTTTACGCGAAAATATTAAGGGCCGCGTGAGATCAATGTCAATGAAGAAGGTCGAAACTTTGTTGTGGATTGCGCCGACTTGTCGGCGCTTTGTTAGCTGGCGACTCGTCGCCAGCATCGTCGCGACAAGTCGCGAGATATGAAAGCGGTGACAAGTCACTGCACTCTAGATTAGAAGGCCAGGTTCTTCGCGCGGTCTCGGTGCCCTTCGGGCTCTTAATGAGCCGTTTTGCCTTCGAGCAAAGCAATCGCGTGCGGCAACACCGGGCGGATAACCTCGAAGCTTTCACGCACCGCCTTCGGTGAGCCGGGAAGATTGACGATCAAGGCGCCTGATCGGATCCCGCAGACGCCGCGCGAGATCATGGCCATCGGAGTGTCCTTCAGAGTCTGGATGCGCATCGCTTCCGCCAGGCCGGGAGCTTCGCGTTCAATCACGCTGCGGGTGGCCTCGGGGGTGTTATCGCGCGGACCAAAGCCGGTACCGCCCGTGGTCACGATCAGATTCACGTGCTTCAGATCGGCATAAGCTCGCAGCTTATGCGCGAGAGGTTCGAGATCGTCGTTGACGATCTCCTTCGCGACGATTTTAGCTCCGAGTTCAGTAAGGAGTTGGACTAACGCCTCGCCGGACGCATCTTCACGCTCGCCCACGGAGCAGGCGTCGCTGGAGGTGATTACTACTGCCCGGATCTGTTTTGGCATTGATGTTGTGGGCAAAGGGCAAAGGATTATTTAACGTGTGCCTCATCGGCAAAGTCCGTTACGCTCTGCTCCTTGCTCTTACCTCTTTGCAATTTAGCATGCTCCTTTAACCAGCAACGATCCATCACAACTAATAATCCGGCGTTCGCGGCCCGCTGTGTCGCCTGGTAATCAATCACGCCTTCCTGTAACCAAACTGCTTTCGCGCCGACGGCGATTGCCTGGTCAACGGCGGTGCCGGCTTCTTCTGACCTTCTAAAGACATCAACGAGGTCTATCTTCTCGGGAACATCAGCGAGAGACCCGAAAGAGTGCTCCCCGAACACTTCAGTTTCGTTGGGATTGACGGCGACGACATGATAGCCCGCACGCTTCATGTACGCCGCTACACCATTGGATGGCCGCGAGGGGTCGGAAGATAAACCCACCACCGCGATAGTGCGGCACTCGTCGAGAATTCTTACGATTGTTTCGGCGCTGTTGATGTCCAAAGCCTTCGATTCCTTGAAACCACATTCATCGCGGGCCTCCGGTTCGTGGAGAAAGTGACCCGCGGTTCTTCCTCCGTTACGAGCGAAACCTGAGACAAAGTTACGCTCCTAAAGGAGCTTCATTTAATTCGCTATGCGGTTCTATAAACATTTCGCTCCAGACGGAGCGAGGACCTGGCGGAGCCTTTCCGCACATCAGAGGGCAAAGCCCAATACGCTTGCTCGTCACGTCGCCGAAGCGCCGACTGAATGCAGATCCTGCAATGCGTACACGGCAAATTCTTTCACGGTCGCGCGCGAAGTGAGCGCTTCGACCAACGCCTGCGCGCCGGTCATCGTCGTCACGCAGGGAACATTGTATTGCAAAGCCGCGCGACGAATCGCCTGTTCGTCGTAATGCGAAGCCCGGCCCAGCGGCGTGTTGATTACCAGAGCCACTTCGCCTTGTTTGATGTGGTCGGCAACGTTTGGACGCCCTTCGTTGACTTTGAAAACGTTGACGACATCCAGACCGACTTCGCGCAGGCGTGCCGCGGTGCCGAACGTCGCCATCAAATCAAATCCCAGACGCGTAAGCCTTCGCGCGATCAATGCCGCCTGACCCTTGTCCGCTTCGTTGACGCTGATAAAGGCTGTGCCGCTTTCAGGCAGCTTAATACCGGCTCCCGTCATCGCCTTTGCGTATGCTTCGCCAAAACTTTCACCGATACCCATAACTTCTCCCGTCGAGTGCATTTCGGGACTCAAGACGGGATCGACTCCCGGAAATTTCCGGAAGGGAAAGACCGGCGACTTAATATAGAAACGGTCCACGGTGAGTTCTTCCGGCAGCCCAAATTCGGCCAGCTTCCGTCCGGCCATCACCAACGCCGCCACCCGGGCGAGTGGGACACCAGTGGCTTTTGAAACAAAAGGCACGGTGCGGGATGCTCGCGGATTAACTTCGAGCACATAGACGCGGTCGTCTTTAATCGCGAATTGAATATTCATCAGGCCATTCACCGTTAAAGCGGTCGCGAGTTTGCGTGTGTAGTGCCTCATCGTCTCGAGGTGTTCTTCGGCGATGCGCACCGGCGGGAGCACACATGAGGAATCGCCCGAATGAATTCCTGCTTCCTCAATGTGTTCCTGAATTCCCGCGATCACGCACGCGGTTTCATCAGCCAGAGCATCCACATCGAACTCCGCGGCCTGCTCGAGAAACTTATCGATCAGCACCGGACGATCGTGAGAAAAGTCGACGGCGGTGCGCATGTAATCGTCCAGCGTCTCTTCGTCATAAACGATCGCCATAGCGCGGCCGCCGAGCACATAACTGGGGCGCACCAGTACCGGATAAGCTAGGCGTTCGGCAATCTCTCTCGCTTCTTCGATCGACGTGGCGGTCCCGTTCTCGGGTTGGGGAATTCCCAAATCGCTGAGCAACGCACCAAAACGCTTTCGATCTTCCGCCAGGTCGATCGAGTCGGGTGACGTCCCGATGATTGGGACGCCCGCTCCATGCAGACGCATGGCCAGATTCAAAGGAGTCTGGCCGCCAAATTGAACAATCACACCGGTGGGCTTTTCGACGTCCACGATATTCATCACATCTTCAAAGGTGAGCGGTTCGAAGTACAAACGATCGGAAGTGTCATAGTCGGTCGAGACGGTTTCCGGATTGCAGTTGACCATGATCGTTTCCCAGCCGGCTTCGTGCAGCGCAAAGGAAGCGTGACAGCAACAATAATCGAACTCGATGCCCTGGCCGATCCGATTGGGCCCCGACCCGAGAATCATAATCTTCCTGCGATTGGTTGGCTGCGCTTCATCTTCCTCTTCGTAGGTTGAGTAAAGATACGGTGTGTAGGATTCGAACTCGGCGCCGCAGGTGTCCACGCGCTTGTAGACGGGAATCAGACCCGAGCTCTTGCGATAGGCGCGGACTTCGTCCTCAGTGCGACCGGTCAAATAAGCCAAACGCCGATCGGACAGCGCTGCTTCTTTGAAAGCGCGCAAGAGATCCGGTGGAATCTCTTCCAGCGTCTTGCCTTCGATCCGCTCCTGAATCTCCATTACCTGTTTGAGTTGATCGAGGAACCATCGATCAATACGCGACAGACGATAGATTTCGTCAATCGACCATCCGTGTTCCAACGCGTAGGTGATATACGAGAACCTCTGCGAGTTAGGCCGGGCGAGTTTTCTTTGCAGCTCATCGTTGGATATGTCTTCCAGGCGCAGCGGTTTGACCGCTTCCAGCGAACGCAGGCCTTTGAACAGAGATTCCTTGAAAGTGCGGCCGATGGCCATTACTTCGCCGACGGATTTCATCTGCGTCCCGATCACGTCTTCCGCTTCACGAAACTTTTCGAAGTTCCATTTGGGAATTTTGGTGACGACATAGTCGATGGTAGGCTCGAACGATGCCGGCGTCTTCTTCGTGATGTCGTTGGGAATTTCATCGAGGGTATAGCCGACCGCGAGCTTGGCCGCAATCTTGGCGATCGGAAATCCAGTGGCCTTTGACGCCAGGGCCGAGGAACGGGAAACGCGCGGGTTCATTTCGATGATGCGGATGTCGCCGTTTTCGGGATTTACCGCGAACTGAATGTTTGACCCGCCCGTCTCCACGCCGACTCTGCGGATAATGGTAATCGCCATGTCGCGCAGCCGCTGATACTCGCGATCAGTCAACGTCTGGGCCGGCGCGACCGTAATCGAGTCGCCGGTGTGCACACCCATCGGATCGAAGTTTTCAATGGAACAAATGATGACGACGTTGTCAGCGAGGTCGCGCATCACTTCGAGTTCGAACTCTTTCCAGCCGAGGATCGATTCTTCGATCAGCACTTCATGAATCGGTGAAGCAGCCAGGCCGTTGCGCACGATCTCTTCGAATTCTTCCGGGTTAAAAGCTGTTCCGGCTCCGGTGCCGCCCAGCGTGAACGACGGGCGAATGATTGCGGGATAACCGGTTTCTGACACGATCGCTTCAGCTTCCGCCCAGGCCCTGGCAAACCCGCCCCGCGGCATCGGCAGTCCAATCTCGTCCATCGCCTGCTTGAACAGCAGGCGATCTTCGGCGACCTTGATTGCCTCACGTTTGGCGCCGATCATCTCAACGCCGCATTCTTCAAGCACACCGGCATCGGCCAGATCGATCGCGAGATTCAAGGCTGTCTGTCCACCCACCGTGGGGAGCAGCGCGTCAGGTCGCTCGCGTCTGATGATTGCCGAGACTGATTCAACGGTCAGCGGCTCGATGTAAGTGCGATCGGCCGTCTCCGGATCAGTCATGATGGTGGCCGGATTCGAATTCACCAGGACGACCTCATAACCTTCCTGGCGCAGGGCTTTGCACGCTTGTGTGCCTGAGTAATCAAACTCGCACGCCTGTCCGATCACGATGGGACCAGAGCCGATGATTAGAATTTTGTGAATGTCGGTGCGCTTGGGCATCTATAGTACGGACTCGCGAAATGCTTGATTGATCGGTGGAGTCGAAGCATTATACATAAGCAATTGTAATCGCGGCACCAGCCCGACCTGAAATATATCGCCAGGTTCCCCTATGTGAGCTGGCCCGCTCCTGAAAACGAAGCCGTTAATGCGCTACTTCTCATACTCAGTAACTCTCCTCGTAATGCTTCTGGCGATAGGTGCTCACGCACAGAAGCCCGCTTCGCCTTCTCCGCCACCTCCAGTCGCAGAGTACAATCCCGCGAACTGGAAAGAGTTTACTTCGGCTGAAGGTGGTTTCACCGTCTCGATGCCGGGCGTACCAGCTATTAGCTCGGAGCCAGTCGATACAGAAGTAGGCCGAATTGTAATGCATCTCTATGTCTTGACGACAAAGTTAGGTGAGTATGGCGTTTCCTATTCTGACTTTCCGGTGCAATCCAATAACGCGGTCACGGTAAGGAAGGTTTTGGACGGAAGCCGCGACGAAATTTTAGCAAATGGAGCAAGGCGGCTCAACGAGAATGACGTCACTGTGGAGGGAATACTCGGCCGGGAATTGATCATCGAAAAAGGAGGAGTCATAGGACGGCATCGGATGTTTCTTGTTAACGGAAGATTGTATGCTCTGATTCTCGCCACCGCTCCAAACGTCGCCTTCAATAATGGAACGCCCAGCTCCAATCTCAACGAGCACTCTGATCTCTATGAGACAACGTGTGCCAGGTTCTTCGGCTCCTTCAAATTTACGAAGAGAAACGTCGTTGCTTCCCTGTCTGAACAAACTCGAGCCCCGAACGATGGAGTACTTGAATCGGTCGTCGTCAAGAAGGACCTGTATCCCTTAGACGCAGACCCGAAAAAAGAGATCGAGGAAGCGCTGAAGCTGGCCGTTGCGGATAAAAAACGGGTGTTGCTCTTGTTCGGAGGCAACTGGTGTTACGACTGTCACGTGCTGGATCGCGCGTTGCACGAAGGCGAGGCGGGCAAAGTCATGAAAGAGAGTTTTCTACTGCTGCATGTCGACATCGGCGAAGGCGACAAGAACCTTGATCTGGTTAAGAAGTACCAGACGACGCTCGATAAAGGCGTGCCTGTCGTGGTGGTTTTAAGTGCCCACGGCAACCCGCTTTACAGTAGTGATGATGGTGAGTTCGAAGCCGCGCGCAGGATGATGAAGAAAGACCTGGTAGCGTTCCTGACGCGTTGGAAAGTGACGGGGCAGTAGCCCGGCGGTAAGGGAGGGCGTGGTTGCGACTCTCTCAAATGCCCTCCTTACGGTCGGGCTACCGCCCCAGGACCGCTGGACACCTTTTCTCATTCTTCTGTCTTGAGAACGGTCGCACTTTTTGATAGTTTGCTCGCGGTTCCCCCACATACATAAAATATGACGCACGGAGTCGGCTGCGCTTCGTTTCGTGCGGTTTAGTAGATCGCCCTCCGTAGCCGGCGCGAGCTTACCGCGGCATCGAGGTAGGCCGAAGAGTTGTAAGAATGCAATCAGCCGAACAAACCGAGTCCGAGAGTCCGGCCCCGAAGGATGACCGGGGTACTGACGGTGACTCCCCGTTCGCCGATCTTCAAGGGCAAAAAGTCGGCCTTGAAGAACAAAATCGTAAGCTCCAGCAGGTCGCCGAATATCGTTCAGCATTTCTCGCCCGGCTGTCCCACGAACTTCGTACTCCACTTACTTCTATTCTGGGGTTCTCGGAAATCCTGCTCACCCAGGAAGAGTTGACCGCAGCGCAGCGAAGCTTCTGCGAGAGAATTCAAAACTCTGCGCGGCAATTGCAGGCGAGTCTCAATCAATTGTCGGATCTTTCGCGATTGGAAGCGGGCCAGTCTGAACTTCAGCGCGAAGAGTTTTCGCTTGAAGACCTGTTGCAGGAAGCGTGTCTGGGACTCACCCGACAGGCGCAGAAGCAAAACGCCGAGCTTCGGTGTCAGACTGAGACTGCCTTGCCGATGATCGTTTCTGATCGGGGGAAGCTGCGACAGGTGGTTTACAACCTTCTGGCTTACGCGATCACCCGCAGCCCGGGCGCCCTGGTGATTGCGTCGGCGGAAAGAGATCCGGACGGATTCCTGCTGAAGATCGAAGACGAAGGCCAGACGCCCGCGGATTCGACGGCGTTTCTTGAACTGGACCCTCTAAATCGGCGCGCAGGTAGCAGCGAACTGGGCCTGGCCATCGCACGACAGAATATTGATTTACTGGGGGCCAGGCTTAGCTTTCAGAATCGTGAACCGCGCGGATTGCAGGTCATGATTCAACTTCCGAGCGCTCCTTCCGAGCGCTCCTCTTGATTCGTCGCGGCATTGAGCTCCTGGTCCGGTCTTAATATCGGGCTATGTAGCAGGCTGACGGTCTGCGCAAGCTGATAGTTTGCGCTTCGCGCCATCCAATCGCGCACGGTCAAATCACCGTGATATGATTCCGGTGGTTTCAATTACCGCAAAATCATCCATGTGAAATTGCCGCTCCGAGCGATCGATAACCATGCCTGACCCAGTGCCGAGGTCGCAGACTCGTTCAGCGGATGTCGAAATACGCGAAGTATTGTCGATCGACGAATATGATGCGTGCATTAAGTTGCAGCGCGAGGTGTTTGGACTTTCGGATCTGGAAATATCCCCGCGCCGGCATTTAATCGTTTCGCGTCAAGCTGGGGGCTGGACCCTGGCTGCCTTTGATAAAGGAAGAATTGTCGGCTTTGTCCATCACCTGGCGGCGGTGCGCGGCGATGAAATCTTTGGATACTCGCACATGATGGCGGTCGCGTCGGACTATCAGAACCTCGGCGTTGGCGCGAAGTTGAAGTGGGCCCAGCGAGATCGTGCCCTGGCCGAGGGCCGCGACTTTATCAAGTGGACGTTTGAACCGATGCGCGGGCGGAACGCTCATTTCAATTTGAATCGGTTGGGCGTAGTTATCAGGGACTACGCGGTCAATTTTTACGGGACCGACTATGTCACAAATCCGGTTGAGAAAAATGCCGGGGCCCGCGGAATGGACAGCGATCGTCTGTTCGCGAGTTGGGATTTGCGCTCGCCACGGGTCGCCGCGTTCGCAGCCGGTCAGGAGTTTCCGTTAGCAGAGCCGGACAAAACTATCGAGATTCCCGCGGATTTTCCAGCGCTCTTAGATTCCGATCCGGACCTCGCCAGGCGCGAGCAGCTACGTGTGCGCGAAGAGTTTCGGACGTTGCTCAACGAAGGTTTCGTCTGTCGCGCGTTTGATCGTGATGCCGCTCGACCAAAATATCTGTTTTACGGAGATGAATAGTTCATGGACTTTCAGGGAGTCGGGACAATGGTGAGAAGCTTTGGTTTAAGGCCGCGGAGCGCGGCGATAGTATGAAGGCTGGGGGGTGGAGCAGAACCCCAGGTTGACGAGCAGTAACAAGCAGAGCGCGCGAAGCGTGCGATAGCCCAAACGCAGGCATTCATTTTGGTGGATGGCTGTCGCCCATTTCGCGGGCTCTGCTTTCGCATTACAACGATGCTGGGTTCCGCTTCGCTTCACCCCAGGCTCTATGCTTGCACCCGCTACGCGGGTTTTGGAGAATGCTACTGCGGTAACTTCATAACGTCTTTGGTCTGCGGTTAGTAAAGGAAATCACAGACTGAAGTCTGTGCCACATCAGGGGCTGGTCTTGCCAAAGAAAAAATCAATCCAAAAAACGGTCGAGAATCTCCGTGACGAAATCCAGCGCCACGAAGATCTCTACTACCTTCATGATAACCCCGAGATTTCGGATCGCGAATACGACGCACTAATCGAAAACCTTCGTCAACTCGAAGAAAAGAACCCTGAATTCATCAGTCCGGATAGTCCTACGCAGCGCGTTGGCGGAAAACCGGCAGAAGCGTTTCCGGAATTCCTACATCGCCGGCCCATGCTGTCGCTCGACAACAGCTACAACATCGACGAATTGCGGGCTTATGACGAACGTTGCCGCAAACTGGCGGACGGAGCGGCGCTGGAATATGTTGCCGAACTCAAGATTGACGGGCTGTCACTCTCAAGTCATTACCAGGACGGACTATTTGTGCGCGGCGTGACCCGCGGGGACGGCCAGCGCGGCGAAGACGTGACGGCCAACGTGCGTACTATCCGCAGCGTGCCGCTGAAGTTGCGTGTTGCTACCACCAAAGTTGGCCGCGAGATTGAAGTCCGCGGCGAAGCCTACCTGCCCCGGAAAGTCTTTGAAAGAATCAATGCCGAGCGAGAAGAGGAGGGCGAGCCCCGCTTTGCGAATCCGCGAAACGCGGCCGCGGGGGCAATTCGTCAACTGGATCCGGCCATGGTGGCGAAACGGAGACTGGATATGTTCGCGTACGATATGCTGGCCGGCGAACGCAAACCATTCGCAACTCACTGGGCGGCCCTCGATTGGATGGAAAGCGCGGGCTTTCGCGTCAATCCGAATCGCAGACTATGTAAATCGATCGATCAGGTAATCGATTTCTGCAATGCGATGGAACTAAAGCGAGACGACCTCGGGTACGAGATCGATGGTGTGGTGGTGAAAGTGAATTCGACAGCGTTACAGGATGAGTTTGGTGCAACTGGAAAAGCCCCCCGTTGGGCGATCGCCTACAAGTACGCTGCGCGACAGGCGACTACCAGGGTGAACGACATCATTTTGCAAGTCGGGCGCACCGGCGCGCTAACGCCGGTGGCTGTGCTTGAACCCGTGCAGCTTGGCGGTGTCACGGTCTCGCGCTCGACGCTGCACAACGAAGACGAGATAGAACGGCTCGGATTGCGCATCGGCGACCGGGTTTTGATTGAACGCGGCGGCGACGTCATCCCAAAAGTCGTAAAGGTTGTCGAATCTAAACGGACCGGCAAGGAGAAGAAATTCAAGATGCCGCAGGAATGTCCGGTGTGTGGGGGACGAGTTTCGCGACCCGAAGGCGAGGCTCTGTCGCGTTGCATTGCCGCTGATTGCCCGGCCCAACTGATCGGACGCCTATTGCACTTCGCATCCCGAAGGGCGATGCGAATCGAGGGACTCGGCTACGCGTTGGCGGAACAGCTAATCGCTAAGAAGATGATTCGCGACGTGGCGGACCTGTACGGTTTGAAACTGGACGACCTGTCATCGCTTGAAAGGATGGCAGCAAAGTCGGCCTCGAACGTGCTTTCGCAGATCGAGGCGAGCAAATCGCGCGACCTTTGGCATCTTATTTACGGTCTCGGCATTCGTCACGTGGGCGAGCGCACCGCCGGCATTCTGGCGCGCCAGTTCGGTTCGCTCGAGCGTTTGGGCCAGGCGACCGTCGCCGAGCTGGATGAGGTTCACGAGATCGGACTAACCATGGCGCAGAGTATTCGGGATTGGTTCGACGATCCCGGAAACAAAGACTTATGCCAGCGTTTGCGCGAAGCCGGCGTGCGCGCTGAGAGCGAGATGCAGTCAGGCGGCGCAGCGACCGGAGGCGATCAGAGGTTCGCGGGAAAACAGTTTGTATTGACGGGTTCGCTGCCCGGCATGACTCGTGACGAGGCCCGCATATTGATCGAAGCTGGTGGCGGCCGGGTCACGTCTTCGGTAAGCAAGAAGACCGATTTCGTCCTTGCCGGCGCTGAGCCGGGATCAAAACTGGACAAGGCGGTTCAGTTGGGTGTGCCCGTAATCGATGAAGCGGAATTCAAAAAGATGTTAGGATAAAGCTGGTGAAAAAAATGGAATCTGGTGAGCAGAAAAAAGAAGAACAAAGACTCGAACTTGTGTACACACTGTTTTGCGATGACGTGCGTCTCGAAGTAGGCAACAAGCTTTCTTACATGGGAGTCTTTCAGAATATCGTGGTGCCGCAATTACCCGTTTGGTTACCAAAGCTAGCCGTGGTCAACCACTGGCGAGGCGGCGGGTCGCATCTTTCGGAAGTGAGAATCCTAATGCCGGATCGACAGCAGGCGCTGGTGGTGTCACAACCGGCGCCCTTCGAGATCCTTCACGGCTCGGCGGATAACATCAGCTTCTTTGTGAACGTGACCTTTCCGGTTACCGGCCAATATTTGGTTCAGACTCTGATCGATTCAAACCTTTTTGAGGAGCGGGTACTGACGGTTTCCGACCAGCAGTTAATCGCGCCGGAGGAAGAATCCGACGCGGTCAATTAGAGCCACCTCTCGGTTCAGCCCCGGAGCGTCTAGAGCGTTTCGTAAGACTTGATTTTGTAGTTGAGAGTGGTGGTTCCCAATCCTAAAATGCGGGCGGCGCGTGCCTGGTTTCCACCGGCGAGTTCCAGGGCCCGACCAATGAGCCGCATCTCAAAACGCCGCACTTCGTCGAAGAAATTCACGCGGGATCTTACGTTGAGGCTATCGACCGCGGCCGAGGTTTCAGCCAGAGCGTTTTCATGTTCAAGTGACTCGGCTTCCTGAAGCAGTGCGCTGGCCATGCCCTTAATCTTTTCCAGACGCTCTGCGGGCGCCGCTTTTCGCGTAGGCAAACCGCGCAGGCGTCCTTTGGAAATCGACTCAACAATTGCGGCTTTTGCAGTGCTCATATTAATTCCCCCCTGAAAATCTCTTATTAATTAAGACGACCTGGAACCTGGTACGTTAACCGAAACTTCAAG
>Ga0137359_10001395_pt1 | contig 19178 bp, 23 predicted proteins | sample Mad1_40_16metaG_FD_108281 | JGI IMG/M metagenome (GOLD analysis project Ga0137359, IMG submission 108281) | Vadose zone soil microbial communities from Angelo Coast Range Reserve, California, USA - Mad1_40_16 metaG | ecosystem: Environmental > Terrestrial > Soil > Vadose zone | place: USA... | reverse complement strand
TTCGCTCTGGAAGGAACGGACGATGTATTGGAGACGATCGAGAAAGTCAAAGCCCGCCCGAATCCCAAGCTGGAAATGGTGGGAGTTCTGGTCACCCTCCACGACAAGCGCACGACGCTGGGCAAGGAAGTTTACGAACAAATTCGCCGCGTCTTTGGGCCGAAGCTCTTCGACACTGTAATCACAAAGAGCGTTCGACTGGAAGAGTCGCCGGCCTACAAAGAGTCTATTTTTACTTTCGCGCCGCAGTCTTCGGGCGCAATCGAGTATGAAAAACTTTGCAAAGAGGTAATGAGCCGTGTCTAGAAGAGGATTGCCCACCGGTCTTAGCATGCGCCACGACGCGCACTACGTCGAAGAGTTGACGCAGTCGAGTACTACCCACGTCGGGCGGCTGATTCCGATCGACAAATTGGATCCTAATCCTGATCAGCCGCGGACTGAGATCGGCGATCTCACGGAACTCACCGCCTCGATCAGCGAAAAAGGCGTGCTCGAGCCGTTATTGGTTAAGCCGATGATGGGCCGATGGATGATCATCGCGGGAGAACGCCGCTGGCGTGCGGCCAGCGCGGCTGGCCTGACAGAAGTTCCCTGCATTGAGATGGACGTCGATGAGAGCGCTGTCGCCGAGATCGCGCTGATCGAAAACATGCAGCGGAAGGATCTGACGCCCTGGGAAGAGGCCGACGGTTTGCGCGCTTTGTGCGAACGCTTTGGCTACACCCATGAAGATGTGGCCCGCAAAGTTGGGAAGAGCCGCAGCACGGTCACCGAGGCTTTATCGATCGCCTCAATCCCCAAAGAGATCCGCGATATCTGTCGCTCATCGGACATTACTTCGAAGTCTCTCTTGCTGCAGATCGTTCGCCAGCCCGATGACGAATCGATGCGCACGATGGCCGAGCAGATCGGATCCGAGGGCCTGACCCGCGACGGGGCACGAAAGGCCCGACGCGCTTTTGTCGATCCCACGGGAGCATCAGAGCCTTACGTTTACCGTTACGAAGCGCCGGGAAGGGAATTCAGAGTTGAGGTGAAGTTCAAGAAGTCCAATATCTCCGCTGAAGAACTTTTCGACGCGCTCAACGCCGCTGCTCAGAACATCGACGAAGCAACCTGATCAATTAGCGGCACAGACTTCAGTCTGTGATTCTTTCCAAGTGGGGAAAGCGATTACCAATGGATCGCGGACAGTCTGTCCACCTGAGCGCGCGGCGCGAACAACCTCGAAATAATTTCCCCTGGTAAGATATGAGCGGGCTGCGCCCGCTGGCGGACAGAATGTCTGCGATCCATCTGTCCGTGCGACGTCAACCTTTCTTCTTCTTCTCCTGCGCCGCTCGCTTTGCCAGAGATTTACTCCAGCGCTCCAGCGTCGGCTGAAGGGGTTTGAAAAGCTTCGCCCGGATCTTGTGCTGATCTTCGTTCCAGGCCTTCAACTGTTTCTCGACATACGCGCGCACCGCGGGTTCGACGGATCCGCGCTTAACCGAATGACGCAGCGTCAGATGATAGTGCTGTGCAACCAACGAAAAGATCACAGCCGACAGATTACCCTTGAATGACAGACGCGGAATTATGCGTTTGTGAAACGGCTTGTTCGCGGAGGTCAGGGGAGTAAGCGCGACTTCGAACCAGGGACCCTGATTCCCCTGACGTGGATGATACAGGCCCGGAAGGTCTGTGCCTTTCGCGGCCATGCGCGCCCGCGGCTCCGTAATCACGCTCACCAACCGCAGCCGCTCGATTCCACGCAGATGCTCGCGCGGTACGCTCGCGAGCGCGCTCTCGATATTCGCCAGCGTATTCCTCGGCAACTTTCCCGTGTATTGGTTCTCAATCTTTACAGCCATCTACTCTCAAACCCTCTTAACCAACAGCGTAATAACAAAGCAGTGAACTCTAGGAGACGCTGGCATGCTTCGTCAACCTGGGGCGAACCGTCGTCGATTCCAGAGGAGCAGGCCCACGGCCCCAGCTGGGTCCGGCGCGCCTCAACGCCGCAACGCCCGGGGAAGTAAGGATGGCCAAGACCACTTTGCCATGCCCGCTCACCGCACTCTCGCTGCGTCTGATAATACATATTATGTCAAAAGAGCTTTGCACAAGACCCCGCTGGATCACAATAAATCGGGCCACCTGCACGGAAATTGCGGATCTAAGGGTAGTTCTTTGGTGTATAGTCCGGTTACGTAAAAGGCCTGACAGCGGTTAGCTAAAACTCATGACAGCCGGATTTTGCGCCGACCGGAGTCTTGGGTAATCGACCAGGTGAAATGGTTGCGTGTGGTGGGTGCTGGCGCCAGTCAGCGTTGCAATGGCTCCATTAGCATTTCCCAATAGCATTCCGCAGCGCCTTCCTGGCTTAGCTTCTGGTCACGGTGTCGTCCAACTGAGAACATTCCTAAAGCTTGAAGGTACATTGTGTATCCGTCGTCGCCTACGGAGAGCGATTCGTTAAATCCGCTGCCTGACTGACGGCCAGCAGAATACGCAATACCGCCAAATACATTCCGCTGATCGCCAAAGGATATTCGGCAGGCGTTAATCTCGGACCCGTGGCGATAAATCGCCGCGCTGATTTGATTGGCGTCTATTCGGCGGTATTCAGTCTCAATTTGAGGGTTTCTTTCCGCTAGTTCCCTAAGTGATCCCTCGAAATAGTTTGCCATGTACTCAAAGGCTTCCGTCAGGAACCGGCTCTTGTCGTGATCGGTAAATGTCTTTTTGATCCTAAGGTTGCTTGAGCGCGTTTGTGGGACAGGCCCAGGAACGATGATTGAATCCACAATTGGCTCAACTGGGGTTCTTGCTGCTTTCGATTCGCTAGCTCCTTCGGCCGCCTGGCGTATCGCGATCGTTACTTGTAGAAATGCGTCATGCTGATTTGGAAACTTGGAGATTGGTTTTCCGTCCGTCGGCGTAGCCAGAAGCTTCCCAAATGGCAGCTGACGCCAGTCACAGGGATGTAGAATCACAGGAATTATTATTGCCTCGCCAGCTGCATGCCTCTCCAGCGCTCGTTTCATCTCAACATCGTAGCAGTAATCCGAAGCGATGAAGTATGGACTAACGAGGAGAAGAATAATATCTGCTTGTTCTAGATTATGGCTTACTACGTGATCGATCTGTTGGCCGGCTTCTATTCTTCGATCGTGCCAAGTCTCAATTACACCTTGTCGCTTTAGCGCAGCGAGGTGCGTTTCGAGCTCATCTCGAAGCGCTTCATCCCGGTGCGAATATGAAAAGAATACGACGGCCATTGGCACAGCTTCACTTAATGATCCGGTGTATTTGTTTGAAGAAGGCGATGAGGGCGCCACCACTGAAATCCGCTTTATTCATTCCAACCTTGTCCCAAAGATCAAACACCGTATCTTCTTGCTCGTTTGGAGGTCGGCCTCCACCACCGCCTCCGTTACAACCAGGGCTACTTAGGGACAAATTCAGTGGGTCCTCTTTAATTGAGACTCGGACGCATATCTCATTGCCAGCAAGACGTCGTCGATTAAGTTGTTCCATTATCCAGTTCTCATCAATGTCTCGAGCTTTTTCAAATTCGCGACTGATGTTCGATATTCGAATTATAATCATATCTCCAAGACCTCTAAAACGTTCCGCGTTGATGACTACGCATTTGCTTCAACCAAGAGAGTCGCTTCCATCTGGTTAGTTCTATCGCGTGCAGCGAGGCAAATTGTCGAGGTTATTGTCCGGTATGGCATCAGGTATTGACCGAATATGAGTTTTTGAACACCACGGGCAAACATACTTCTCGACCAGAGCGACCTTCTGCGATCGCTCGCCATAAGTATAGAAGCTATCGCCTTGGTCCATAGCAGTGAGCACTTCGGTCAGCCGCCAATAACGATCGTATCCGGATGGTAGTCCTGTCCCCACTGCAACAATGTGCGCTTTATCGTTAGGCAAGTACGCCGGTTCCTGCGTTGTGCATACAATTCGATATTGGGACATGTCTGAATTCCCTTCTTGTTAGTCAATCACACACGGATTCTTGCGGCTCAAGGCGCAGTTGAGTAGATGGCAAAGCAGATACGCCAATCTTCCGTGGCAAAAGGCACTAGCCTGGCGGCGGATACGGGTCGTTGTTACCTGTACTATCCCGCTCTCTAATCTGACCGTTTCGCCCGTGAATCAAGAGCTCTCCACCCTGGTTACGAGCAATTTCACGACCCGCATCAATCGCTTCGCGTTGCGTGTCATGTATTGAGGTAGCTCGGGAATTTCCTTCTCCTACTACGGCCCAGCTGTCGTCATGCGGAACGACATGTTGATATCCGTGTCTCGGCATCTTGGTTCTCCTTGGTCAAGTGCGCGCCGCGCAAGTCTATCGCTTTCTAAAAGCGGTAATACCCCTCATGTTAACTGTAGCACTGTGCCATTTATAGCACGAAGATGATCGACGTTTCAAGTTTTGTACTGTATTATTTGCAAGACGGTAGGCATCGAGTCCCGCTAAAGGAGAATCTGCTTATGAGTTCAAGGGCCGCATTGGCTCGCATAAGTGCGCTCATTAAGGCAAAAAGACGTGAAGAAGGAATCGGGCTGCGAGATGCTGCTGAGGCGTCTGGTGTCAGCGCTTCGACACTTTCGAGACTTGAAAGAGGCGCTGCAACTTCACTTCCTGATTCGGCAACCCTTACCAAGGTCGGGGAATGGTTGGGATTGTCGCTCGCGTCCTTGTTATCAGAGAAAGAGAAAGCGAGCGGATCCGAACCCGAACTAACGACGCCTGAGGTTGTTGAAGTTCACCTGCGAGCAGATCGCGAGCTCTCGCCAGAGACCGCCAAGGCGCTTGCGGAAATGTTCAAAACTCTGTACCAGCATTGCTTACAAACTCAGGAATCAAAAGAGAGATGAGGACTCCCCTGTGGCTTCGAAACATTTCCTCGCCTGGGTCGAAAGGCAGGCCCAATCGTTGCGACGACGACTGGCCTTGGCTCCTTTAGCCAGGCTAGATCCTTTCCAGCTTGCGAAGAACATGAGAGCAGTGGTGATGTCGCCATCTGACATTCCAGGGCTGGATCCTGCATGCGAAACGCAGCTCCTGAGAGCAGATTCGGACGCGTGGTCCGCGGGTAGTCTCAAACTGCCGAATGGCGACGTAAGAATTGTTTTGAATCCAAATCATCCGGATACAAGGAAGCGCGCCACGCTGATGGAGGAGCTTAGTCACATACATCTTGGTCACACCCCCACGCAACTGATTCTGATCGACGGCGGGCCTGCCATCAGAACCTTCAAGAAGTCTTATGAGACCGAAGCTTATTGGGTTGGTTCCGCTGCCCTTTTGCCACGGCCTATTTTGGAATATGCCCGAGTGAAACGAACTACTAAAGATGCCGTAGCGAAACAATATGGTGTGAGTAAAGCGCTTGTCACATTCCGAGAGAAAGTGACGGGCATTAAGATTTCTGAATAGCATGATGGATTGGCAGCTGAGCGCCTGCTCTTTAATAAAGTGTCAACGCTCACGCTGAAGGTAATATTCTTGAGCTTTCACCAGTGTTTGCTTTTTGGATCATCCGGTAGAGTGCGGAACGATCAACTCTTAAGCGCTGCGCAGCCTTGGTCATGTTCCCTTTCATGCGATTCTTAACTGCTTCGATTACGGTGCCGCGGGCGCGACAGGAATAATCCTCGAGGCACTCGCCGGGAAGAAGAGTGCTGCAGGAATCCGGAAGAATGATAGTGTCAGCCCCGAGGTCTTTAAAACGAGTTAACTCGGCGCGAACATGGGCGGCGCTGATCATCTGAGCCTTAGCATTACAAGCGAGCCGGGCGACGACGTTTTGCAACTGGCGAATATTCCCTGGCCAACTGTAGGAAGAAAGTTCGTTGAGTGCGCTTTCTTCTATTTGCAACGGTGGCAATCCTTCTTTCGTTTTCTCGGCGACGAACTGCCGGCAGACGAGTCCCCGGATGTCGCCCTGTCGTTCGCGTAACGGTGGAATGTCAAGCTCCAGCACAGCAACGCGGTAATAAAGGTCTTCCCGAAAGGTGCCTAGGCTTATCATTCGTTGGAGGTTGCGTGACGAAGCGGCGAGAAGGCGGACGTTGCAATTAATATCTTTGGTTCCTCCAAGTCGTCGTATCTTCTGCTGATCGATTGCCTTGAGAAGTTTGGCCTGGAGTTCAGGTTTGAGTTCGCCGATTTCGTCGAGAAAGAGGGTGCCGTTCTCAGCGACTTCGAAAAGGCCTTTCTTCCGACCGGCCGCTCCCGTAAAAGCGCCTTTTTCAAAACCAAACAGCTCGCTTTCAATTAGGCTGTCGGGTAGGGCGGCGCAATTAACATCGACCAAGCAAGCCGTCGCGCGCGGGCTACGATGGTGAATGATCTGGGCGACAGTTGTTTTGCCAGTCCCTGATTCGCCGGTTATTAATACGGGATGATTTGAATTCGCTACGCGCGTCATTTCCTCATCGAGACGCAACATAATTGGGTTTGAGCCACATAAGGTTGAATCTCGTAGTTTCGAATCATTTCTGCGCATAATTTCACTCACCCTTTCATAGTTCGCCACCATTGAGTCTCCGGCTATTGAGACGCTCTTCTGTTTTGGCGACTGTCATTGTTTCATGATGTACAGCTGCATTGCTCGGTCCTCCAAACCATTACCTTCCGCAGTTGAACCAGATCCCGGGCGTAGCAGCGACCGTCAGCTGATTCCTGATTGATCCTCCACATCAATTGCGAAATCGTTCTGATGAAATTCGCCGAACCTGTCGCACAGGATGCGCCATTCGTTGTCCTCCAAGTTAGCTGCTTTACTTCCCTTCTTTAGATCGGCCATTAAATGCTTTAGTTCCTGTTGTCGAAGGAAAACATCTGCACCGAGCGCATCGTCTGGGTGCTCCACTCCTTGCCGATCGAGAAATTCAGCCAGCAACCGATCCTCGGTGGATCGTATCAAGTCATTCATCAGGACTATGTTTCGCGGATACCGCGTGCAGTAGATTAAGTATGAATTTGAGCGGATACCAACAGCATCTCTTATGCAATGCGCTACAGCTATGAAACCGTACGCAGTAATTTGGTCAATGTAGTTCTTGAGTAAAGCGGCGCCAGGACCGGCGCTCGAAACATGCTTTAGTTTGTCTAAGCCCAAAATCCTCGCTAGCTGCCGCAGAACCGACGTGCAACGATTAGTGTGCCCACATTGTCCCAGACACGATTCCAAGGCTCGTTGCCAGATAGCTTCAGCATCGAATTTGATTATTATCTCCGTGTCTCGTTGCTTACGGCGCAGGATCGGTTTCAGCGCATTAAACGAAAGCATCGGAAGACTGCTGGGGTCGATAAACAACATTGCAGGCTCACTCCCAATGATCGATAGGATACGCGGAAAGATTTTTTCGAGCTGCCCCTCCATCATACCAACGGCCGCGGAAGGTAATTCGCTCGAGCTGCAGACCGCCGCCGCTGCTCTCTTTCCTGTGGCCACCTTGATCAACTTTACGCTCATTCCTTTTGGGCTGGCGCCGAAAGCGTGTGCAGTTCGATCTAAAGTTCGATGTTTTGCCCCGTTCACGGGCGTTGGGTAACTGAATGTGTCGATGCAGTAGAACTCATTGCGTCCCTTGTGCCCTTTTTCGAAGTGCTACAAAAAGCCAGAAAGTAAAGCGCACTTTCGCGCCGCCCAGGCCTCACGACTTAAGAAAAATGACTCCGCGCTCATGGTTATCCATTACCTGTGAAGGAAGCAGCGCAGCCGAACTGGCCGCGCTGCACCTCCGTCGACACCTATGCTTTGTTGATGCCCGGTTTGTAGTTGAAACGATCTACCGCGAACCCGAGCTGCCCGTTTGAGTTTTCCGTCGGCGTTGGTTGATCAGAGAAGTCAAGAGTGATCCCCAACTGATACTTGCACTGGATGAGCACCCGAATGTTATGGCTTAGCGCCTTGGCGAGGAGTTCGGTGCGTTGCGCACACTCTGACTTGGCCCGAAGACGAACGTCGAAGACCGCTTTCATCATCGAGAACACTGTCTCAACATTAGATCGTTGATGGTAATGCGCATTAAATTCTTCCCGGTCATTTTCATACAGGGAATACATTTGCTTCCAGGTGGTCGACTTCCCTTCCGCACTCGTTCGGGCTTTCGGCGGCACAAACGGAATGGCGCCTAACATGGCGATCGCCCTGATGTTTTCGCCACCCAGATATGCTTTGTCGGCGTAGACTTCGAGAATTTCGAATCCGCTTTCGCCAGTGGTACGCAGAAGCCCGCGCAGAAAGCTGTAATCGTTGGCATACGCAGCACTCGTTAAGGCAGCGGTAATGATGTGGGTATCTACTCCGCAAGCGATGTGAAGCTTTCGCCAGTCATGCCAATCCTCGCTCTTTCCAAACTTCGCCTGTCGCCAGGATATATATTGGTCCGTCGAAAACGACGTCGAATCAATCGCGATTCCCTTCTCGTGGTTGCGGAGCGGGAAGCTCGAACGGATGATTAACTGTTCGAGGATCTCGGCCAATTGCTCGTCGCGCGCATAATTTAAGACGGTGTTGAAGTGTGGTACGTTGGAAATCAAACCACGCTCTGCGGCTATTGTCAGGTCAGCCGTACATCGGCGCGCCGAATCGGATTCGAACGCCTTGATGACCACACAAAATACTTTCTCCTTGTAACCAGCGCTCGGACGTCCCGGACCACTGCTGAGCGGATCTACAACGTATTCACACAGCATCTGCAGAGTTGGCGAAAAGAGCACCTTCTCTGTTGTTTGGCCGAGATTGTATTGCTTCCAAACCTGCCCGTAGTTCCCGTTGACGGTTCTAGGTTTCTTTGTTTTCTTGATTCGCGTACTCATAGCAGAAATCTCCTTGCTTTCTTTTGCGGAGATCGCCAAGATCCAGACACCAGCCTGTGGCGAGGCGACCCCTCGCTGAAGGTTGCGCAGGGCCTCGTGGTTAAGCGCTTCGAGGTCCTGCTCTTATGAAACACGACCGTGTAAACAGATCGGTCCCCATTTCCGCGAAAAAGCCAACGCGAAATTATGGAGATCTGTTATTGACGCAATGATGATTTGTGAGTAGACTGCACATGGTTCTAACATGCCGTTCGTGCTTTGTTTAGCGATGATCACGCCCGGCTATTCAGGACTGAAGGCTCCGTTTCGCAAGATTCGGAGCCGCTTCTTTTTAGGCCACCTGAACTTTTAGAGGCAGCGCCCTTCCCTTCTCCGTCAAGACAAACAAGTCGTTTTCCTTTTTCAATAGTCCTCGACTACTCCGCAATTTGTTCAGAACTGTGTGGATGTAGTTGCGATCTACGTCCACACCCAAAGCCCCCAACCTTTCTTGAATGCTTGTGACACTGAGGCCCTCTTCACCGTTCTTTTTGAGGATGCCCAACATTAAATGGGTCTTATTTATTTTTGCCGATGGATCACCTCCACCTGACACAATCCTGCAGATTCGTTCATATTCAGCCTTGGCGCGATCGTCGCCACTGGTCTCGAGTGCAATTTCGATCAGTGTTTTTAGCCCTGATTCAAGCTTATCCAAGTTCTCTCTTCTTTTTTTCAGATCAATCTCTTGCTGTGAAAGCTCGCGCCGCTCACTCGAAATATCTTTGAGCACCTTTAAGTTTGTTACTAACAGTTCCGTCATCGCTTTGTCGCCCCTTCTGTAGTGATTTGAAAGCCCCTACACTCAACACAACCTTTACCTTAACAGGGATGACGATGACTTTATTCGACAATACAGACGCACTAATGTCCGGCGATTTTTCAATAACAGAGATCAACTGATCAAATACCGCTCCTTCCAATCAACCGCCACACTTCCGCACGCGGTTACCCTCGGATAATAAGGTTTCGGCATAATCTATAGTGGTGTCTAGTTGTTTAGCGACGACCTCCAGCGCAAGTTCCCGAGGAGTAAAGTGTTTGACGACAGGCACCTTATCCAAAACAGCTTCCAATTCAGGATATTCGCGCTTCACCTGTTGCCTTTTCTCTTCCCACGGTATCCAATCCGGCGTCGTCCGTCGAAGCTTTCCGGACTGAGTGCTAAAGTAACCCTTCCTTAATCCTTTGATGATTGAGTAGTAAAACTCGTAACGCTGCGACGCGACGAGGCACTTCTTGGCTCTGGTCATTTCACAACCCTCTACGATCCGTTTTGCTTTGGATTTCGCAAGGCCTGCGGCGTAGTCTCCGCACATCGTCTTGGCGGAAATTCTCTTTCCATTCTTTCCAGGCTTTGAAATGATCCATACTCTGCGTACTGTCATCTCCACAACAAAAGCAACCAAGCTCTCCTTGATACTGCGGTCCAGCAATTCACTCAGACCGTCCAGTACCAACGACGGTGCCATCTCCAGAATATGCCGCCGGCACTCTTCTACAATCTCGCGACGCCTACACTCATCAGGCCCGCGCTCCCAGTTTGGACGTTTCTTAATCACAAAACTCGAGAACGGGTTATCGTCAAATATGCTGCCGTTCTCAATGTGATCAATCAATAGCGTTAATTTCGCATCAATCTCCCTGACTAGGCCGTTGACCTCCAGATTTCCAGCTAGATCAAGGATTCCTTGAAGTACTTTGACCCCCCAGACGCCTGACCGATCGTCAATTTCCATTGACTTTTTCATTTCGCTAGCTGTCCGTTCTTTTCGTTCGAATTCACTATCGAACTTGAAAGAGTGGTATCAACTCCCGGGGCTGGGTCCGCGTCCTCAGGCAACTCGACTTTCAGCAACTCAACCAGGCGGTCGAACGAATCAAGCCACCGCACCTTCAATTCGTCCGGCCAACTTAGCTCCAACGGAGGCAACTTCGAGGCAAGCAATAAGAAACATTCACTACGGCCGCGCTCTGATGTTCGCGTCGTACACGCGGCCTCATTTCGAAATGCCCTCATTCGTCGATTGAAACCTCGTGTTCTTTCTTGCGCATCTGAGATGTGGATCGAAATCTTTAGCGCCGCATCTTCTGCGAGCGCTAAGAAGAACGCGACCACCTTTTGCAGTCTGAGCCCTGCCGCCCCCTGCTCTGCAAATACTTTCTCTAACTCGTGTCTCGTACCTCGCTCTAGATCAAAACCCTTACCACAGACAAACTTGTAAGAATGGTCAATCGTCCGCCGCAACAACCGCTGCCGGTCTGTTCCGTCGGCTCTCACGAGTTCGCCAAACAACTCGTTTGGCTTTCCCTTCACATCAATAAGGTCTAAGAACCGCAACGCACCGATCAACTGACTTTGGGTCCCACCCGACAGAGACTGCATAACACTTCGATCCACGCGTGACGGCAACCCGTGCCGCATGCGATTCACGAAATTTGCAAAAGTACCGTAGGCGATAGTCGGTAGACTAACCTGCCTTGAATTCTCGTTTGACACCCTTTTTCCCTCCCGTATTACCACGTCTCTGGGGCTACTTGGCCCAGGGGTTTTGGGGTCAGCAATAATTGTGCCGCCTTAAGACACCGACAGGATTCCAGACGGATTCCAGTGTCCGGCGAAACTCCGTTATGCGGATTTTCCTTGGATTTTCTCGGTTTCGTCCGTGATCTGCCGTCGAAAACAGCTAGAATGCTGCTGCTAAGGGCCTGTGGCTTTAAGGGAAGATTGGATTTTCCGACAAGGACGGATAGGCAAAAAAAGGCGGGCACCGAGCAAGTGAACATTTCAAGAAAAGAGGGCCGTTTGGTGGCAAAGGAAATCAGAGGAATTCAGGCTGTTGAATATGCAAGAACCCGCGGATTAGGGTTCTTGATCGACGAACCGTTTCTGACACGCGCAGAGACCACAATACAGCACCGTCCTGCCTCGATCGACGACATAGATATTTTACTTGAGCAACAAACCGGCGAAGAATACGATCCGACCAAAGTCCAAGAAGGCACTTCGACCTATGACTTCTTCCTCAATCGCTACGGCGATGGATGGATTTACGTGCCTCTTGAAAGTAACCACCCCCTGGAAGACGAACGCGCGGTCCTTAGCTTGTTTCACAACCTACTGACCACCGACAATCCGCGCAGCGGGGGAGACATTCTAGAAATCGCCTCGGGAAACCCTCCCCAACTTCAAGACACCGGCTTCCCCGCAGTCGCCGATGCCGCCCTTCTCTTTCACGCCGCGCTTCGGCTTGTCGATAAGCGACTTTTAGAAGCGGTTCCCGATCCAAAACCACTTCCAAAAAATGCTTTCCGAAACTACGGAAATACTTACTTCATCCTACCCACCGAACTCAGCATTTCCCTTCCCGGACTACTATGCGAACGCTGCCTCGGCCACCGCATTTCGACATCTCTAAAGCTGCATCACATGTGCGCACGAAAACTTAACGATGCGCTGTCAAACGCGCTCCAGCCAGCTCGAACCGGGCCCAGCCTAGCTGGCAGCCCGAACGCCCCATGAAATTAGCTCAGGGAACTTCAAACGGGCGCGCATCCAAGGCACTAAGGGTTAGAGGCTGGCAGCATCTTAAAACGCTATAAGTCGAGGGATGAAACTGCCCGCAGTGCCTATTCGTCCTTTACACCATACATTTGCTTGGCACCCTCGCTGTGCATGAACCACCAGCTGTAAATGCCAGCAGGCCAAAATATTATTATGAGCAGCGGAGCCGACCATAAGGCCAGCTTTCTGCCTAAAGGTTTTTTTCGGCGCATTGCGAACGCGGTAGTAAACATCAGCAGTGCTATGCATAACACAACGCCAAAGATTAAGACTGCGGCGGGAATCTGTTCTTTGTGGCGAAAGTTCTGAGCAATAATCCACGGAGACGCAACGAGGCCAAAGGCGAAGAACAGGCCAACCGCAAAGTGAATACCAACCAGCGTTTCGTTGTGATCTTTTGGAGACAACGGTTAATCCATCGACCGGTTGAAACTACTCCACATCCTGGCGCAGTCATATTTGGCCTAGATATTTGCTTACAGGGTCGGTACTCCCATATCGTATGAACCCTGCGGACGCTCACTGTTTATTAAAGCGCGAGGTTCAAACTACCTGATGCTCTTCGCCCGTACGATACGGGCGTTGCGGCTATCCGTTGGTTCAAGGCGCAGTCTATGTGAAAATACACATAAAGGGCGGAGGTGCCGTTTAATGGGACGCACCTGCCGTCGCCACCCCAAGCATCTTCGCCGGAAACTTCTCACGATCCGTCAGCGGCTAGGGATGAGTCAGACAGAAATGGCGAAAGCTCTCGGCCTACAAGTGCATTACTCGGCGGTATCGAATTATGAGTTGGGGACCAGAGAGCCAGACTTACTCACGGTTCTCCAAGTATGCCGAGCTTGCGGGCGTGTCAACCGATGTCTTGATCGACGACCAACAAAAGCTGTAGAAGGTTACGATATGGGGCGAGAGCCGTCCTATTCTTGTCAATTCCGCAGCGCCCGACTTGAACGGTCATTGGGGTCTAGCGCTAAGTGATATTGTTTTGATTGATGCTTAGAAGCAATGGTTGAAGGCACCATCCGAGAGCCCAAATAAGAGTGTCCGAAAGAGATTCAAATGATATCGGCGAGATGTTGCATGAATTGCCTAGCGAAGCCGAAAAGCCTACCCGCTTCTACTTCAGTATAAGCTTCCTTGGGATGCATCGTCGGATTTCTCCAAGCGATTCTTACATTATCCAGATAAGCAGCGGCAGTAGCATAAGCTTTGTATTTAGCTCGTTCTCGTGGCGTACTGTTGGGTAGGCGCTTCAGCGCTCCATTTATGTGACTACTGATCGTTCCCCAGTCCTTATCCTCAACTCGTATTGTAACCTTCAGTTTCTTTCCTAAACTCTGAACACCAAATTCCAACACTCGCATTAAGTGAAATACACAAGCGGTATGGCGACTGAGTGCGAGGCACTTTCCGGCCTCCTGAATATCGTTTGTAGCCTTAGGAAACTTTGCGGCAACTTGGGTGCCGAATTGCGTAGTGTCTTGATAATAGACAAGTTTGCTTGGCGAAACGTGGAGTAGAAAAACGGTCGATAACTCTTCTTCTATACGGCGCCTAAGTTCTCCGAATATCCCGTTGAGTGCTCGATATTTTAGATCTTGTTGGGGCAATGAAAGAACATAGTCGATTCCCTTAGTGGATGACTCCAGGCTCGCGGCGACACACCATGTACGAGCCGTCTGAAGCGCCTGCGTTACATGCTGCAACGCTTCTCCACGCAGCCGACCGACGATAGCATTCTCGCCCCGCCTGGCTGCCACGTCTAAGATTCCAAGTGAAATGCCAATTTGATAAAACCCTGCCGCATATTGTTGTAGCATTTTAGAATTACATTCTTAGATGAAGTAGACGAACGTTCTATTTTGCTCTTACAAGCTTTCATGATCAAATCGGATAATGGCCTCGAGTGAAAGCTTTGGTGCAAGTCAGTGCTATTCTTCATGCCGCGAATTTGTGTGCCAGTACGAAGCGCCTGCGTCGAACACTTTGTTCGCTCACGACCGTCTAGCGATTGAAATCAAGGAGATAGTGTCGGGGTGTTTCTTCAAAGGATTCGAGGGTAAAATGCACTCGTTCAAAGTCTTCGAGGGCAAGCGCGGCGCGGCCGGTTTTGTCCGCTGCATCGAGCGCGGCAAATGTCAAAGCATTCTAAAAAATATGAAGGTACACATTTAATGTTCGTCAATATTTGACCAAACACGCCGGCGAGATGGTGTTCGGCTGGGAGATCTCGGTCTGGGAGGGAGTGCTACTCGAGGCCGTAGCGGTTGCCGCGAAATGAAAGCTTCTTAACCACGCGCCATCAAACGGCTGCTGCGCTGACTTGCCGCACCGCATTCTCCTCTTGAAGAATTGATTTCCACATTTTTGGAAAATATCGGTCCTTCAGAAGTAGCGATATGAGCATCAAGCTGCGCGGCCCAGCCTTGGAAGTAATTGCGAATGAGTCCGGCTCGTGTTTGATATGTTCTGCGTAATTGAAGTTATCAAATTGATCGTCCAATGAGTATTGGTGCGGAATGTTAGGATAGTTCATACATTCTAGATTATCGATCGTGAAAATAGACGCAGTGTTTGGGAACTGCCAATAATTGTAGACTATTTCGCAGGCTTCGAAGTCGTTAACCAGATCGGCATAAAACTCCTTCTCTCCTATGAAAGCAGCAAGATCGACAATCATCGTTGCTAGAAATGAGCAACGGTTACGTTCGACCTTCACCGCGTCAAATGGATAACCAAGCAAGATCGCTGTTTCTTCATATGCATCGGATTCGTAACGCCCAATACCAAACCCTTTCTCGACCCGGTCACACAGCCAAATTGCGGCGCGCTGAATCAAGGCTATGGCTGTATCGTCTTCGCCTCCACCGATCAGAGCCAATGTTGCCCACCCAATAGATACCGCATGACGATCGCCTGGGATATGTCCACAACCTTCCTCATTGAGCGCAAAGTCGCTCAAAAGAGCTATTGCTTCCTGACGTTCTTGTTCGTCCTTCGTGAGGGACGCATAGAGCGCGCCGATTTCCAACACGCGGGCACACCACACAAGATAATTCACCATCGGAAGCGGAGTTTCCTTAAAACACAATCGGAGTAGCGATCTATTCTCTGCGTCCCATCTTGATCGGAATTCGTTACAAAACAACCGGCTCAGGGGATACAACTTAGTTCTCGTTATTTCTTCCAGGATATCAAGCACAAAGGGATCATCTGTTTCGTATGTCGCAACCATGACAAGACGCGAGAGGCTTAGGTATGTCGTGATCGCCTCATACAAATGACCGTTTTCGATGAGCTTTGTCGCAATTATTTCGGCTTCTATAGACGCTCTAAGAATCCTCTTTCGGTAGTTGATCGTTTCGTTCAACCAGAGACGCGAGAATTCTTCAATCTCCCTTTCCGATAGTGTTCCGGCTAGAGCCTTGCCGTAAGTCAGATAAAACTGTGCGAAGTCCGTAACGCCGGTCGCCGTATTTTGATGAATACCTGCAAAGCCAAATTCTTCCGCAAACTGCGCCAACTGCTCGTGTTCCCAAAAAAGAACTTCGTGAATTCGATTCTCGGCCTTTAGTTTCGTCTTGAATTCTTGACTCGCCAGTCGAGCGTTTCCCGAAAGCCGGCCTGTGGTTACCAGGATTGCCTTTCGTGGCAAATCGGTGCTGAACTGGGGATGCGATAAGTCGGATACAACCGCTTCTTCAAGTTGACCTCGAACCTCGTTTCGCCAAAGAGACTGATTGATATCACCCTTCTTAGATTGAATCGCGTACTGATACTCGACCCCATCGTCGACCCTCTTGGCGATAAAGTCTTTGCCGAATTCAACTCCGCCATGAGTGAAGTGAATGTCGTAGAAACCCATCGCTTGTAAGAGCGAACTTATCGGAAAATCCAGATCCCGCTCCTTAATTGAGCTAAGATAATCTTCTAGTACGTTTCTTAGCATAGTATTCGTCCTTCTTCGCTTTCATGACCGCCTCCCAACGTTGCTGCTGTTCAGTTGTTGGAGGGTTTGTTGATAGCTTCTTAAGTGTGTCCGGATGCATATAGAATTTCCAGTTGTGGTTCCCATTCTCATCGAAACGCACTTCGGTTTTCTCGAGCATCTCAATTTGGGCATCCCACATGTTCTTTCCTCCAGCATCAACGACGTTTCCTACTGCCTCGGTGGTACGGGACACGGTTTCAAATAGATATCTGGTGGTCTGCAACATCAGCGATTCGCATAGGCCCCAAACAAATTGAGCGAATTGTTCAACGTCGGTGTTACGAAATGCGTCGGCGTGAATCGTCACATCAGCCGAAAAGTCCTGCATATTCGTATCAACTATGTTCGGCGCGCTTACCTGTCGAGTTCTTCCGTCGTGTGCAACTGGAAGCCGTTGAACCTCGCTAAGTATCGGATCCGCCTTTTCAAAACCCCTCTGAATATCACGCAGTAAACGGGTCATGGACGAATCGTACTCAGTTAATGCTAATGAAATATTTGACATTTCAGAATCGTGGTTCTGCCGCCGCCATCGAAAGACGTCGGCGCCGCCTGTTAGTAAAATATTCGTGCCGCTTGCGTTCTACTACACGAGTCATTTGTTCTAATTGTTCTTGAGTAGGAGACACAGCGGTTAGTTTTGTTGCCAGCGCCGAGGGCACGTCGATCGAGTGTGGCTTTCCAGACTCCTCGAATCGAAGTTCGAGTTTTTCTAGCATCTCAACGTATACATCCCAAATATTCCGATCCTTACCTTCAACATAGGTTCCGACTGCCTTGGAGGTGTCCGAAATAACCTCAAGAGTATGCGCCTGCTGTTGTTCCTGTAAGGACGTAATCATGCCAAGCAGAAAGTCTCTAAATCTGTTCGCGTCAGTTCGAAGAAACATGCCGGGTTCAACGTCTACCGTTGCCCGATAGTCTCTCATCGCGTTATCCAGAATCCGCGGCGTGCTCAGTTGTCGCGTAGTGCCACCGTGGATCATTTCTTTCGGGGGAAATAAGCGCAGGACAGGGTCGAGCATATGAAAGCGATTACAGATATCATTGAAGAGCCGATTAATGGCCGAGTCATAGAACGGTAAGTCAAAAGACACTCTTTGCATTAGTCGCCTGTCCCTTAATTCCCACACATGATACTCTATTTCACGTAAAAGACAGAAACAATGGATCCGGTTCAGGGGATGTTTTATTCAAGCCTTTATTGCGCTCCCTCAGATTCTCCGGTATCCGACTAGAGCATCGCTGAGCGAATTTCCTGTCTCGCACTCGATGGTTAGTCCTGCCTACGCAACGCAATCTGGTAAAATAAAAATGCAAATAAGTGAGGTATCAAACGTGGTCAAGCGACGCGGGATGAACCGCGAGATTGAAAAATCAGTCGAACTCGGGCGTGAGAATGCGGCGCTGGCAGATAAAGTTACGAACTGGTGCCGACACCTTGAACTCAAAATGGAATCTGCCGGTTTGGTTGCCGAACTCTACGGCCTCCCGGTGGGCCTGATGTCCATCAGCTGTGAACACGCATCCGGCGGTGGCACGATGTCGATGCACCTCAATCAGGTTGCGACATCCTTCGTCATTGAGAATTGCAGAGGTTGTCCATACCATTCGCCCATAAGCGATGACAACATAGGGCAAACGATTCTCAAAGAGTACGAGGAGCTTGAAAATAGCAAGGAACACCCGACGCACGATAAGCCGACCGCAAAGGCGCGGCTCGGTGCGCTAATCTCTGGCGACCTAAGCGAAGCTCTGCGCCGTGAACCAATAACTGCCCAGTCCATCCTCGAACTCGTCGCCGGGCTCGATGACAAGGAACACCACAAGGACGCGGCCCTTAAACTCGCAAGCGCTGCCAACATCGCTCCAGAGTTTTTCACGGACCTCGCCGTCGAAGTGATCTGCAACCACTTTCACGATCTGGACCACGGACGGGATTGCATATCAACAATCAGAAGCTTGGCGAAACTCAAGGGCCACGTCCCTGACATAGCCTTCGAAAAGGTAAACCTGTGTATTCTGCAATCTGAGAATACCGATGATGCCTGCGGACTGATCGGTGACGTGATCGTGGAGCGCAATTGTGTGCCAGAGAGTGAGTTGATTGATCTGCTGACTGACATACAGCATCATGGTCGACCAATTGGCAATTTTTACGTGGCCCCGAGTTACGACGGAAACAATCATGTCTTGGTTGAAATCGGAAAAAGAGATCTCGCTGCACTTGAACGATCATTTAGTAAGCGTCTAAACGGCGAGAAGGCTACACGCGTCAATGCTTCGGGCACAATTTCCTCTCTCATTGAAGCACTACCCGAATTGGCAATCTCGATGGTTGATCCGCTTATTTCATCACTCGAACTTGATGATGATATGTACGATGTGCCAGCGGACGGTGCCGCATGCAAGACTCTTACAGCTATTTATGTGCGACATCCCGAGGCAACGCAGAAGAAGATAGATGCCAAGCTTCCGATGCTTTCCTCAGAAGCAAAGGAAATCTTATTTGATGTGTATCGTCGAATCGTTGTCGAGGCCGAAGGTTTTGGACGACGACCAAGTAGCGAATCTTCGCGACTTGCCGATGCCTGCATTCCAACGATTGTACCCATTTTGATAAGCACCGTTAGCCGTTTATCTGCGACGTTGGAAGTTAGGGCGGAGGCAGCCGAGACTCTTGAATCAATTGCCGAGCACCGAACAAAAGTCCTGGCGTCGCAACTCGACCCGCTGCTCGG
>Ga0137359_10001394_pt1 | contig 19178 bp, 20 predicted proteins | sample Mad1_40_16metaG_FD_108281 | JGI IMG/M metagenome (GOLD analysis project Ga0137359, IMG submission 108281) | Vadose zone soil microbial communities from Angelo Coast Range Reserve, California, USA - Mad1_40_16 metaG | ecosystem: Environmental > Terrestrial > Soil > Vadose zone | place: USA... | reverse complement strand
TGACGGCAGCGATGCGATTGCAGACTGGCCATTGCTCAACGCGCTCATCAATACCGCCGCAGGTGCATCTTGGGTGTCGATCCATAACGGCGGCGGCGTCGGCATCGGTTTTTCGCAGCATGCCGGCATGGTAGTGGTCGCCGACGGTACTGAGGATTCCAAGCGCCGCCTGGAGCGCGTTCTTACCAGCGATCCCGGCATGGGCATTCTCCGCCACGCCGATGCCGGCTATTCCCGCGCCATCGAATTTGCCGCTACGCACGACATCGAAATCCCGATGAATCCGGAGTCGCGCGATTGATTTGCTCAAGTCATCGGTAGGCGAAAGGTTTCAACAATTTTCCGCGCGATGGCGACTCGACGTAAAGGGCTCACTTTTCCGCGGCGCTCTCGAAATTCAGCCTTCGGCAGCAGATAGATGACGTCGCAGCGAAGAGCGGTCTTCCAGTCCAACCCATCCGCGGCATTCAGAATTACTTCGTGCTTCTTCGCTTCGCGATTCAGTCTTGCGGAGGTGCAGATGAGCGCGTTGACATATTCGAGATCGTCGTTTACGCAACGTTCCTCGTTGGAAAGGATCACTGCTGGATGAGGCTTCTCTTCCCGAAACGGGAAAAGGTAAATTTCCCACTGCCTCATTTGACAACTTTTCGGACCGAGTGAAAAGCAAGCCGATTGGATTCTTTGATCGCTTCGCGATCGTAGCAATCGTTGAAATATCCCGGGGGCCGCATCGGCACAGGCTCGGGCAGTTCCAGCGGCTTCAACACGAGCAGCTTTGATTTTCTCACGATGACAATGTGCTCGCCCTCAATTGCGCGGTCGGCGATCTCACCGAGGCGTTGTTTCGCCTCGCTGATGGAAACAGTGGTCGTCGGCATTTAGTCTGATTTTAGGCCAGAATCGGATTGATTCAAGACCGATACTCCGAAGGGAAACTGCTCGGAGCTTGCAATCTTGCTGATTCGATAAATCCTGTTCGGAATCCAACCGTATGCCAAAGCTAATCGAATGTGTGCCGAATTTTTCTGAGGGGCGCGAGCAGAATGTGATTCGGCAGATTACCGATGCGATTGAGTCGGTCGATGGCGTGTCGTTGCTCGATGTTGATGCTGGGGCGAGCACAAACCGGACAGTGGTGACTTTTGTTGGTGATCCTGATGTTGCGGTTGAGGCCGCGTTTCGGGGTATCAAAAAAGCGGCGGAACTGATCGAGATGCGCAAGCACAAAGGAGCGCATCCACGGATGGGCGCGACTGACGTTTGTCCGTTTATTCCGGTGAGCAACGTCAGCTGGGAGGAAGCGATTGAATGTGCAAATCGGCTGGGGAAACGTGTCGGGGAGGAACTACAAATCCCGGTTTATCTTTATGAAAGAGCGGCCAGAGAGAAATCGCGTGCGAATCTTGCCGCGATTCGAGCAGGCGAATACGAAGGATTTTTCGAGAAGATAAAACAACCGGAATGGAAACCGGATTTTGGACCTGCGGTTTTCAACGAGAAATCTGGCGCAACGGTGATTGGTGTTCGCGATTTTCTGATCGCATACAACGTGAATCTCAACACGAAATCGGTCCGGCGCGCGACTTCCGTGGCGTTTGATGTGCGAGAGCAGGGGAGAGTCAAGACCGAAGACGGCACGCCATCGGGCAAAGCAGTCTTGGATACCCATGGCGAACCGGTCCGTGTTCCCGGAATGTTGAAGCATGTGAAAGCGATCGGCTGGTTCGTCAAGGAATATGGCATTACGCAGGTTTCGATGAATCTGACGAACATTGAGGAAACGCCTTTACATGCAGCATTCGATGCGTGTGTTGAATCGGCGGCAAAGCGCGGCTTGCGTGTAACGGGCTCGGAGATTGTCGGAATGGTGCCGAAAAAATCTTTGGTCGATGCCGGCCGTTATTTCCTCCGCAAACAACAATGGTCCGAGGGCGTGTCGGAGGAGGAACTGATCGAGATCGCCGTTCGCTCGATGGGCTTGGGTGAACTGAAGCCCTTTGTCCCAAAAGAAAAAGTGATCGAATTGAAGATCGCATCCGCCGCACCCGTGTCCTCCCTCGCGGACCTGAACATGCGCGAGTTTTGTAATGAGACGTTGAGCGATTCGCCCGCGCCAGGTGGAGGTTCTGTCGCAGCACTGATGGGAGCGCTGGGCGCGTCGCTAGGCGGCATGGTCGCGAATCTTTCCGCGGGCAAACGCGGTTGGGACGATAAGCTCGAATATTTCAGCAATTGGGCGGTGAAAGCGCAGCAGCTCAAAGACGAACTGCTATCGCTCGTAGATGAGGATACGAATGCGTTCAACAAAGTGATGGACGCATTCGGGTTACCCAGGGATTCAGCCGAAGAAAAAGCCGCGCGCGCAGCGGCGATTGAACAAGCTACAAAACATGCAGCCGAGGTTCCGCTGAAAGTGATGGAGACAGCGGCCAAATGTTATGAATTGCTGTCGCAGATGGCGGGAAACGGAAATCCCGCTTCGATTTCAGATGTTGGCGTCGGAACACTGGCCACCCGCGCGTGCATTGAAGGCGCAGCGATGAATGTGCGAATCAATCTCGGCCAGTTGAAGGACCAAAAATTCAAGAGCGCGCTACGCCAAAAGGTTCAGGAAATCTGTGCAGATTCAGAGGTGCAGTTCAAGAGGATCAATGAAGTTGTGGACAGTAAGCTGCGTTGAGCGGTTGAAGCAGTTAGGAAATGTCATTCCGAGCGAAGTCAAGGCTGCAACGCAGCCCCGAACGCTTTTCGGGGCAAGAACCGGGCTTTCAATCCCGTGGTAGTATTGTTAGGTTCGGCCTCGGGATCCTTCGACTCCGCTTCGCTCCGTTCAGAATGACACTGTTCTTCATACGTTGCTGCTAAGGCCATTCATGAATTCCCTCGCTGTTCTGCATGCGTCGCAACTCGTCACGCTGACTGGACCAAGACGTCCTCGGGTCGGAACAGAGTTGTCCTCTCTCGAGATCATTCGCGACGGCGGGATGCTCATCCGCAACGGCCAAATCGAGAGCGTCGGTCCGAGTGCCGAGATCGAAAAGGATATTGGCGGCGCAGAAATTGTGGATGCCGGGGGTCGCATAGTGATGCCGGGATTTGTCGATGCGCACACGCATTTAGTTTTCGCCGGAAATCGCCTTGACGATTTCGAGCGGCGCGCGCAAGGCGAAAGTTATGAGCAGATCGCGCAGGCTTGTGGCGGGATTTGGTCAACGGTGGAAAAAACGCGTGCAGCGAGCGAGGCTGATCTTCTCGCGCAGGCAAGGAAACGCGCCAATTGGTTCCTGCGCTGTGGCACGACCACAGTCGAAACGAAGTCGGGCTACGGTCTGACCATTGAAGATGAATTCAAGATCTTGCGCGTTGTGCGGCAATTGAACGAGCAAGTGCCTTTGCAAATCGTTCCGACGTTCCTGGGCGCGCATGCGGTTCCGAGGGCAATGTCTGTACAAGAATATGTTGAGCTTGTGATCCACGAGATGTTGCCGCGCGTGGCAGCGGAAAATTTGGCCGAATTTTGCGATGTTTTTTGCGAGCGCGGCTATTTCGAAATTGATCAGTCACGTGAAATCTTGTCCGCGGCCAAAAAGCATGGGTTGAAATTGCGCGGACACGTTGATCAACTGACGAATTCCGGCGGCGCGAAATTGATGGCCGAACTGGGTGCGACTACGGCCGATCATCTGGAGCAAACGGACGACCAGGGGATCGTTGCATTGCGGAAGGCAAAGGTGCAACCGGTGTTGGTGCCCGGCTCAGTTTACGCGCTCGGGTTGAGCCGCTATCCGCGCGCGAGAGAAATGATCGAGGCCGGCCTCGCGGTCGTGCTCGCGACGGATTTCAATCCCGGATCGTCGCCAACACCGAGTATGCCGATGGTTCTTTCGCTCGCCTGCACGCGAATGAAGATGTCGCCTGCGGAAGCGATCACCGCGTCAACGATCAACGCCGCTTACAGTCTCAATCGCGGCGGTAAGATTGGCTCCCTTGAGCCGGGCAAGCTTGCGAATTTTGCAATCTTCGATTGCGAAGATTATCGGGAGTTGGCCTACTGGTTTGGATTCTCCCAGACGCACTCCGTTTACGTCCGCGGCGAATGCACTTTGAAATTGTAGGGCGAGCGCGTCGCCTGCCGGCAACCGCAGCGGTTGCCCGACAAAGGCTCGCAGCGTAGCGTGGTCTGCATGAAAGTCGCAGTAGAAAAACAGCCGGGTTCGATCTCGAAGCTACAGATTGAATTGCCGGCGGACGAGGTTGCGAAGGAATGGGATGCGATCGCGAACAGTTTCGTTCGATTCGCAAGAATTCCAGGATATCGGCCGGGGAAAGCGCCGCGCGCAGTGATCGACAAGAGATTTCGCAAGGAAATTCAGGATGAACTCACGAAGAAGCTCGTGTCGAGGAGTTATCACGAAGCGGTTGAACAAGAGCAGTTGCGAGTCGCTTCACTGACTAACATTGAGGAGATCGAATTTGGCGAAGATAAGTCGATGCGCTTCCGCGCGACTGTGGTCACCGCGCCGGAGTTTGAACTTCCGGATTACAAAAACATTCCTGTGCAATTGCCGGACGGAAAGGTTTCGAACGCAGAAGTCGAAGCCGCGATCGAACGCTTGCGCGATCAGTCCGCGGATTTCGTAGATGTGCCGGAGCGCGCATTGCAAATGGGCGATTTTGCGGTGCTTGATTTTGAGGGTTCCATAGAAAACAAGCCGATCAGCGAAATCGCGCCGCAAGCCAGCAAGAATTTGCACGGGGGAAAAAAATTCTGGCTGCATGTGGCGCCGGAAAATTTTCTGCCGAAGTTTTGCGAGCAACTGATCGGACTAAAACCCGGCGAAACGCGGCTGGTGATCGTCAATTTCCCTGATGAATTTCCAGTGAAGGAACTCGCCGGGAAAAAGGCCGATTACGCCGTTACGTTGCGCGAGATAAAGGAAAAGGTATTGCCAGCGATCGACGACGCGCTCGCGGCCAAGCTGGCGCCCGGGAAAACGCTGGCCGAGCTTCGCCAACTGATCGAGCACGACCTCGAACACGCGAAGGAGCATGATGCCGAACGCGCGAAAGAAGCGCAGATCGTGAAGTATTTGCACGAGCGAATCCAGTTCGAGTTGCCTCAGGCGCTTCTGCAAAATGAAACACGCCGCGCGCTCGCCGAATTAGTCCAACGGAATCGTGAGCGAGGCGTCACCGACGACATGCTGAAGGAGAAAGAAAAAGAATTGATCGATGCCGCCGCGGCCATGGCAGCGCACCGTTTGAAAACCAATTTCATTTTGCATCGCATCGCTGAACTCGAAAACATCCAGACAACAAAGGAAGATCTCGATTTGCGCGTCAGGCAGGAGGCTGCGCGTTACGACATTTCGCCGGAGAAAATGCGCAAGGAATTGCAGCAACGGAACGCACTTGATGACGTGTCCGAACAGCTTCTGTTGGGCAAGACTCTTGATTTCCTAAAGGCGAATGTTAGCATCGAATTAACGAAGGAAGCGCCCGTCAAAGAGGAAAAATCATGAGAGTGTCGAACGAAAATGTCTCGCAAGTGCTGATTCCGATGGTCGTGGAACAGACTGGCCGGGGCGAACGCAGCTACGATATTTACTCGCGGTTGCTGAAGGACCGCATCGTTTTCGTCGGCCAGATCGACGATCACATTGCGAACTTGATAATTGCACAATTGCTCTTCCTGCAAATGGAAGACGGCAAAAAGGACATAAACTTGTATATCAACTCGCCGGGTGGCGTGGTGACGGCGGGGCTGGCGATTTACGACACAATGCAGTTTCTGACGTGCGACGTGGTGACGTACTGCATCGGGATGGCAGCGAGCATGGCTGCGGTCTTGCTCTGTGCTGGCACGAAAGGTAAACGGTTCGCGTTGCCGAATTCCGATATCATGATTCACCAGGTGCACGGCGGCGCACAGGGTCAGGCCAGCGACGTAGAACGCCAGGTCGATTACATGTTCAAGCTAAGAAGCGCATCATCCGCATCATCTCGCAGCACACAGGCAGATCGGAAGATCAAGTGCGAATCGATTCCGATCGCGATTACTATATGTCTGCGGAGGAAGCGAAGGGATATGGCTTGGTGGATGACGTGATTAAGTCGCGAAAGGAAGTTAAGTTGCTGGATGGTAGCACGCCTCCGGACGGGCGGCTGGTGGACGTGCCCGAAGTAGCGCTATCGCGGAAAGGGTAGGCGACGATCTAAAGCATATGGCCCGCGCTTCCAACCTCACCATGTGCTCCTTCTGTGGCAAAAGCCACGCCGAGGTACGAAAGCTGATTGCCGGGCCCGGCGTTTACATCTGCGACAGTTGTATCAACGTTTGCAAGAGCATCCTCGATAAGGAACTCAACGAAGACGCCCGGCGTCAATCTTCGAATATTCGCGTGCCGAAGCCGGCAGAAATCCGGCGCGCATTGGATCAATATGTGGTTGGCCAGGAGATCGCCAAAAAGACGCTTTCTGTGGCCGTGCACAATCATTACAAACGCGTCCTCCAAACTTCAGCACCGGCAGACACATCAGCTGCTTTTCAGGCGGACCCGCTGGCGGATGTAGAGATCGAGAAGAGTAACATTTTGTTGATCGGCCCAACGGGCTCGGGCAAAACCTTGCTCGCGAAAACCATGGCCAGAATTCTCGATGTGCCGTTCTGCATCGCGGACGCGACGACGCTGACCGAAGCCGGTTACGTCGGCGAGGACGTCGAGAACATTATTTTGCGATTGCTCCAAAATGCCGATTACGATGTGAAGCGCGCTGAGATCGGGATCGTTTACATCGACGAGATCGACAAGATCGGACGCAAAACAGACAACGTAAGCATCACGCGCGACGTTTCCGGCGAAGGCGTGCAACAGGCGCTCTTGAAGATTTTGGAAGGAAGCACGTGCAATGTTCCGCCTCAAGGCGGGCGCAAACATCCGCACCAGGAATATATACAAGTCAATACAGAAAAGATTCTCTTCGTTTGCGGCGGCGCATTCATCGGGCTCGACAAAATCATCCAGAAACGCATTGGCCAAAAAGTGATGGGGTTTGGCAGCCCTACGCTCGAAGTAGAGGAAGCGTTACGAAAAGCGGCGATCCGGCATGTCGAACCGGAAGATTTGCTCGGTTTTGGAATGATACCGGAATTTGTCGGGCGCCTTCCCGTGGTCAGTTCGCTCGACGCGCTCACTGAAGATGAAATGGTAGCGATATTGACTGAAACGAAAAATGCGATGGTCAAGCAGTACACGAAGCTCTTCTCAATGGAAGGAGTCCGTTTGACCGTGACCAAAGATGCATTGCGTGCTCTGGCGGCGCAGGCGGTCACGAAGGGCACGGGGGCGCGCGCACTGCGTTCGATGCTCGAGCGCATTATGCTCGACATCATGTACGATGTGCCGAGCCGGGAAGATATCGCCGAGGTAACGATCAATCGCGCCGTCGTGGAAGGCAAAAAGCTTCCGCTCATTCGCAAGAAGCAGGACAAGACTGCGGCCTGAGCGGCCTTCGGTCGACATTGAATCGTTAAAAATGTTTGAACCGTTGAAGCGGTTCAACGATTAAACGCTTTGACGCTTCCACTTTCTCCATATGCGCGCCGCTCTCATCAATACCGGCACCGAGCTTTTGCTGGGTGACGTTCAGGACGCCCATCTGGCGTTTATTGCGCGTGAGATTTTTCCGTTGGGTTTACGGATCCTCGAACGGCGCACGGTGCCTGACAGCGAGGCCATCCGGCGTACGCTCACTGAATTGTTTCCGCATTGCGAAATTCTTTTCGTAACCGGGGGCCTTGGCCCAACGACGGACGATATCACGCGGGAGATGGTGGCCGAATCGCTCCGACTGCAGCTGCATCCGGACCCGCAATTGCTGGCCTGGCTTCAGCAGCGACTGCAAGTGCGTGGAATCAAATGGACGTCGGGCGTTGCGCGCCAGGCGGAAGTGCTGAAAGGCGCGCATGTTCTTCCCAATGAGAACGGAAGCGCATCCGGCTTCTATTTGAAGGCGAACATCAACCGACACATTCCGTCACCGCACGTGTTTGTTCTGCCGGGTCCACCTCGGGAGCTTCAACCCATGTTCAGGAAATTCGCGCTGCCGATTTTACATTCGATTATCACGGCACCGCTCCCAGTGGAGCGAAGGTCGTACAGCATTGCTGGAATGGGTGAGTCAGTGGTCGAAAAAGCGATTGGAGAAAGAGTTCTGGCGATCCCAGGAATCGAACTGGGCTACTGCGCGCGGCCGGGAGAAGTCGAAGTGCGCATCATCGGGGAACCGGACGCGATTCAAAAGGCCGACGCCATCATTCGCTACGAATTAGGTGTGTCGATCTTCTCTGCCGGCGACGAAGCGCTTGAGGCAGTCGTGGTGAAACTGCTGAGGCACCGGAAAGAAACATTGGCAACGGCCGAATCGTGCACTGGGGGTTTCATCGCAAACTGCATCACGAACGTGCCCGGCGCCTCGGAAGTTTTCCTGGCGGGTTACGTCACGTATGCGAATAACGCGAAGAGCGGCGTCTTAAATGTCGATCCCAAATTGATCGAAAAACATGGCGCGGTCAGTGAACCGGTCGCCCGTGCGATGGCCGAGGGCGCGCTCTCGCGCTCAGCTTCGACATACGGTGTCGCAACCACCGGAATTGCGGGACCGAACGGCGGCTCAGACGAAAAGCCGGTCGGAACCGTTTACATTGCGCTGGCTTCAGCAGACTCTAAAACGGTCGCCAAGAAATTCTTTTTCCCAACTGATCGCGAGACGTTCAAGCAATTAGCTGCTGTAACAGCACTAGATTTGTTGCGACGGAAAATTAGCCACAGCGCAACTGGTCACTCCGAGCGAAGTCGAGGAACTCCGTAGCAAAGGCTTTCGATTTGGCAGCGGGATGTCTCGACTACGCTCGACATGACGGTTGGATGTCAGTACTCGCCGACGTCCACGGGCGTCCCCACCTTGGCGTACTGGTAAAATAATTTTGCGCCGTCAGGCGATTGGCGGATGCAACCGTGCGAAGCGGGATAACCCGGCAAAATTCCGACGTGCATGCCCACGCCGTCCTCGGTCAAACGCAGAAACCACGTCATCGGCGCGCCGACGTAATGTGTTCCGCTCGGAGCCGCATCGCTGCGGGTGCTCACGCCGGCGCGTACTACGCGGCCTGAGGAGTCCACAAAGTCGCCATACAGATTTGAACGGTGGTCCGGGTCTTTTTCGAGCACCCTCAGGTGACCGTGGGGCGACTCATGACCGCGTTTCCCGGAGGAAATTGGGCCGTCAGCGACGACCTGATCGCCAATCATGAGGTACGCGCGTTGCTTCGGAATGGAGACTACGATGCGCGTGTTGTCAGGCGTTGCCTGATTCAGCAACGACTGATTTACCTTTAAAGGTTCCTGCCGGCTGATATAAGCGGACGCTTTCCGCATCGGTTGTGGTGTCGGCTTTTGCCGCGGCCCAAAAAGACGAAATTGGGCACTGATTGAAGACGCAAGCCCAGTCAGCAGAATCGTGCAGAGAAGGATACGAAGTGTCCCCGGCATAAGATTAGCCGCCATTGTAGCTATTTACGCGCCGAAGCCAACCCGTTAACCATTGTGATTCATGCCGTTCGGATGGAGAATTGTGAACGCGGCGCGTCAACACGCCTGTGGCCGCGCGCGCGAATTCATCAGCCGCTTCAGCTTCGGAGTTTCCATGCATGGCTTCGAGCACCTGAAGCAGCCCCCAACCCTGGCCCTGATAACGTTCGCTGTGCAGAACACCTTCTCCTTTGAAATTCACATAATCGACAAGTGCGTAACATCCCTGGGGTGTTTTTGTCAGGCGCTCAAATTGTTGCTGCACGTTGGGTCGAGCGGCGGGAGCCGCTTCGGCCAGCATTTTAGGCAGAGCGGCTTCCAATCTGGCAACAAGAAATTCTGCCTGCAGATCGATCGTATCGGCTAGAAACCTTCGTAACTGATTCATCTCAACTGAATTTTGCGCTCGAACAAATTCGGCACGCGCGTTCCATGGACAAGCCTTTCCGGCACCGGCATCCAAAAGAACAGCTGGTAACTTGGCGCCGCGGCTTGAGATGAAGTTCACGACTTTAGGGAAACTTTCCTCGAACGGGCCGCGTCGTCCTTTCGGATACCAGATGAAGTGGCCAATACCTAGTGACGCAAAATCTTCGCCTTGGTTCCATGAAGTGAGCCCGGCAACAGTCCCGTTGCATTCGTTTTGCCATACTCTTTTTCCGATTTTCAAAGCATCGCTGTGCGAAAGGCTGACGGAAGCAACGGTTCTCGGGCAGAGCCCAATCATTCCGCATGCGACCACTACAAATGCAAGGTCAGCGCGGCCAAACAAGCGGTAATGCTGTTTTCTTGACGGGCGGCATTTATCCATTAGCGTGCGACTTTCTGCGGCGACCAACTTTAAATTAAAACGACGCGGAAATACGATCTTATGAAACGTTCTATTGTTATTCTCAGCGCATCCTTACTTGCATTCCCATTATTCGGGCAAGAGAAATCACCACAATTCAAAGACCAGAAGGACAAGGTCAGCTACGCCATTGGCATGCAAATCGGATTTAACCTCGCTCGCCAAAAGGTGGACATTAATCCCGATGTCTTGAACGCAGGCATGAAAGACGCCATTGCCGGTAAACCGCAACTGACGCCTGACCAGGTGAAGGATGTCATGGCGCAATTCGAAAAGGACATGGAACAGAAACAGAAGCAGCTCGGCGAGAAGAATAAGACCGACGGCGCGAAGTTTCTTGAAGACAACAAGAAGAAACCCGGTGTGAAAACGACAGCGAGTGGCTTGCAATACAAGGTGGAGAAAGAAGGAACAGGATCACAGCCCAAAGCCACGGATATGGTGACAGTAAATTACCGGGGCACGCTGATTGACGGCACCGAGTTTGACAGTTCATACAAACGCGGTCAGCCGGCCACGTTCCCGGTTAACGGCGTCATCAAGGGTTGGACCGAAGCGCTTCAACTGATGAAACAGGGATCAAAATATCAGTTGGTCATCCCGTCGAATCTAGCTTATGGCGAGCGCGCAATGGGGGCGGACATTGGTCCCAACGCGACGCTGATTTTTGAAGTCGAATTGCAGGACGTGAAGCCTCCTCCGACGCCTGCTCCGTCGGGTGCTCCAAAGATTCCGCCGCCACCGTCGCCGGCTCCGACCAAGAAATAGCAACCCATCGCGCAAGGCTGCCGGCGTGTCGGCCAGCTCAGGTGGAAGCGTGGCCCGAACCGGGTTCGGCCGGCCGTACGAGCCTTGCCGCCTAGTCTACGCGTTCGCGGGAGGACTCAATGCAATTGGCTTCGGAGACGGCTGTTCACCTCAATTCGCTGCCGCGCTTTCCCATTCGACCACCGGCGCGTCCCCCCACAAATCTTCAAGGCTGTAGAAGGCTCGCTTGTCGCGATGAAAAATGTGGACAACCACTTGGAGGTAATCGAGTACCATCCATTGACTGGCGGGAAATCCGTCAACGGCTACCGGCCGCAGCGAATAGTCTTCTCGCAACCGAATCTCAATTTCATTTCCGATTGCTTTGAGTTGTGGCTCCGACGTGCCTGAGCAGATCACAAAAAAGTCCGTAAAGCTCGAGATCTCGCGCAAATCCAGCACCACAATATCCTCGGCCTTTTTGCTGGAGGCGAGTTCGGCACAACGTTTTGCTAAATTTTCCGGCGTTATTTCGAATGCTCCCGATAGAGTTTTTCGCGCTGAACGATTTTCTCCACTGACTCAGTTACCAGGTACCGAATCGACTCATGTTGCGCAACTCTTCGCCGTATCTCCGTGGCCGAAATGTCGATCCGACGATGGATCAACTGATAAGTATGCGTGGGTTGTTTGCCTGTGCGGTCGAGAACAACGAAGCGAACTAGTTTCTCCAGCTCATTGAAGCGATGCCACCGAGGCAGTTGTTCAACGTTGTCTTCACCGATCAAGCAGTAGAGGAGCGCATCGCATTCGCGCCGGCGAATTTCTTCAACAGTATCGATTGTGTACGAAGGCGGCGGACGCAGCAGCTCGCATTCATCCACTTCGAACTCCGGCTGGCCTCTTATCGCCGTCCGCAACATTGCTAATCGTACCTCCCCGCTGGCAACCGGAGCGGCCTTCTTGAGCGGCGATATCGCGGCCGGAACCAGAATGACTTTTTCAAGACCGAGCGTCTCAATCGCTTCGCGAGCAAGAATTAAATGCGCGTGATGGACCGGGTCGAAAGTGCCGCCATAAATCGCGATCTTCTTCAATCTGCCAACGCTTAAACGCGCAACGCTCAACGTTCAACTAAAAGCGTTCTCTCAATGGGCTGAAGTTCGTTGGACATTGAATATTGCCGTTGAGCATTCATCTTTGCGACCGATGAAGAACAATTCGCTTGGTCAACTGATCATGACCGGTGTGCCGGGCAAGGAAATCGATTCGAAAACGGCCGCCCTGTTTCGACGCATCCAACCGGGTGCCTTTATTCTTTTCGCACGCAACATCGAGAGTGCGACGCAACTCCGAAAGCTTATCGATGATTTGCGCGACCTCAGCGACGTCGAGCCGATCATTACCATCGACCAAGAAGGCGGGCGTGTGTCGCGATTGCGCCTGATTGGCAGTGAGCCGCCTAGCGCGCAACAACTGCGCGACAAGGATGACCTCAACCTGATTCGGCGCCATGGCGAGATCACCGGACGTTTGCTGCGCCTTTTCGGGTTCAATCTGGATCTTTGTCCGGTACTGGACATCTCCTTTGATGATGACGCTGAGAATTCGCTGCGCGGCCGGTGCTACGGAAAAAATGTCGAGCAGGTCGTGCGCAATGCCGGTGCATTCAATGCCGCTATGAGAGGGCAGGGGATCGCGAGCTGCGGCAAACATTTCCCCGGTTACTCTGCTGCAACTACAGACGCTCACTATCAGTTGCCGCAGATCGATCGCACCCGAGAAGAACTCGATCAGAATGAATTGGCAGTGTTTCGGCAGTTCGTTCGTGATGTGGACAGTATCATGATTTGCCATGGTTGGTATTCATCCTTCGAGCCAGAACGCACTCCTGCCACATTCTCGAGCAGTATCGTCACCGGCCTATTGCGCGACGAACTTGGTTTCGACGGTCTTGTCATGACTGACGATCTCGATATGGGCGCGATCCTGACAGGATACCGATTAGAGGACACCATTCGGGGCGCAATCAATGCCGGTAACGACGTCGTGATGATTTGCCATCGCATTCCGGAAATCGAAACCGTGCACCGAATTCTCGGGACGCTGCCATCAGACCAAATCAATCGCGCTTTGGGCAACGTCGCGAGTGTCAAAAGGAAGCTATCTCCGCCGGACAAGTTTTCCGAATCCACTTTCCGCAAAATTGATGACGAAGTCGGCGAGCTTCGGATATCCGTAGTCGGCCAGGAACGCGCAGTCCAGAGCACTTCCAAAACTGTTCAACGCTCGCCTGTGGAAATGTTTTGATCCGAGGAGCACACGCGGCAGCGGGTGTTTGCTTGAAAGCCTGGCCGTCGCTTCGCGTCCGTTGCAGCGGCGCTCTCGCCGAAATGCTTTCATGCACGTCAGCACGTGCGTCTTGACCTTGCGGACGGTTCGCCACTATTCTGCGCTCTCGTCCCAGAACGATGCAGTCGCCGAAAAACCATTTCGAGGCAAACGAGTGAAACCAAGAACCTGTTTATGACGGTCGGTCAGCAAGGGAACGCAAACCGCCGTGCCGAGCTTACCATTCGCGGAATAATCATCGGAGTCGTCATCACTTTGGTTTTTACCGCGGCGAATGTTTACGCCGGTCTCAAAGCTGCCCTCACTTTTTCGACATCAATTCCCGCGGCCGTGATTTCCATGGCGATCCTGCGGAGTTTTCGCGACGCGACCATCCAGGAAAACAATATCGTGCAAACGGTTGCTTCGGCAGCGGGCACGCTCTCATCGATTATTTTTGTTTTGCCCGGACTAATCATGATCGGTTACTGGACCGATTTTCCGTTCTGGACCTCGTTTTGGATTTGTGCGCTTGGCGGAATTCTCGGTGTGATGTATTCGATCCCGCTCCGTCGCGCATTGGTGACGAACTCGGATTTGCCATATCCGGAGGGAGTCGCCTGCGCCGAGGTTCTCAAGGTTGGAAGTGGCGGGGACGCCGCCGATGCTCACGACGTTGAGCACGGCCGCGCTGGTTTACTTGCAGTTCTGTGGGGATCGATCGTGTCCGCCGCTTTTGCACTAATCATCGAGACACAGCTGTTCGCCTCCGATGTGGCGCAAAATTTTCGAATCGGAAAGAAAGGTGCCGTCAGTGGCTACGATTTCTCCTTATCGTTTTTGTTGTTCGGGATAGGGCACCTTGTCGGCCTCTCAGTCGGCATCGCGATGCTGATTGGTGCGCTGATCGGTTGGGGCTGGGGAGTGCCGCATTATTCGGGCCTTGCCCACGACTTCACCACACCGCTGGCTGCGCTCGCGCGCAGCGCCTGGACCGGGAAGGTCAGGTACGTTGGCGCCGGCGCGATCGGCATTTCTGCGATCTGGACTTTGTTGAAGCTTGCAAAACCGCTGATCAGCGGTCTCGCGAGCGCAATGGCCGCGTCGCGCGCGCGCAAAGCGGGCAAAGCCGACACGCTACCGATTACCGAACGCGACATTCCGATCGGCATTGTCGGCGTGGTCACGCTGGTTTGCATGTTGCCGATCGGTTGGTTGCTCGGATTTTTCGGAAATCAAACTGGACTCGGCGCGCAGTTACCAACGCTCATTATCGGCGGCGTCGTTTACATCGTGTTGATGAGTTTCTTTGTTTCCGCAGTATGCGGTTACATGGCCGGCCTGATCGGTTCATCGAACAGTCCGTTGTCCGGCATTGGAATTTTGGTCGTGATTGGTGCGGCGTTGCTGCTGGTGATCGGCGTTAAGCCGTACGTTTCACCGGATTCGGGCAAAGCATTGATGGCGTTCGCGCTTTTCACGACGGCCGTAATTTTCAACGTGGCCGCGATCGCAAACAACAATCTTCAGGACCTCAAGACGGGACAATTGGTCGATGCAACACCGTGGAAACAACAAGTCGCGCTGGTGATAGGTGTTGTCGCAGGTGCGTTGGTCATTCCACCTGTGCTAGATCTTATGAATCATACTTATGGGTTCGCTGGTGCGCCGGGCGCGGATCCACGCCGCGCGTTGCCCGCGCCGCAAGCCGGTTTGATTTCGTCGCTCGCACGAGGCGTGATCGCCGCGGACATCGATTGGAGTTTAATTGGGATCGGCGCATTGATTGGCGTGGGCATAGTTTTGCTGGATGAAATTCTTGGCCGCACGACCAAACACATGCGTGTTCCGCCGCTCGCAGTCGGTCTCGGAATTTATTTGCCGACTTCGAGCACCTTGATGATCGTTGTGGGAGCCGTTGCCGGTTCGTTCTACGACCGGCGAGCTGATCGTACTCCCAAGCCGGCAGCTGCGAAGCAGCTTGGCGTGCTTCTCGCATCAGGTCTGATCGTTGGGGAAGGCATAATCGCGGTCGTGATTTCTCTGATCAGGGCAGTCTCTGAAAAGCCTGCGCCGCTGGCGCTAGTCGGTTCGGATGGAGTCTTGGCGAAATGGATTCCAATTCTTGCGAAGTTTGAAACTGCGGGAATCGTTCTCGGCGGTATTACATTCGCCGCGATGGCATTCATTCTCTATCGATGGATTTTGCGAATGTCACAGGCAAGATCGACATGAAGCGGAAGTGGAACTGGCCGCTATGGCTCGGCTTCATCGTAGCAGTCGGGGCAATGTTCTCCTACCCATTCTTCGCGCAGTTTCCGATGACGCGCGATTTTCCATGGGCAAATCTTCTGCTCTTTGGAATCGGCGCCACGTTGTTAATCGGCGGCTTGTTTCGCGCGTTTGGCCGGCCGCAACATTATCGCGGCAAAGTTTTTGGTTCCATTCTTAGCGCGATAGCGTTCCTATTCTTTTCGTTTTTCTGTTACGAAATCTTTTACGCGTTGCGGCAGGTTCCCTCGTCGAGTAACGCGCCGCGTGTTGGGCAAAAAGCGCCGGACTTTATACTACTGGATCAAAATGGTAATGCCGTTGGGCTTGGCGATTTGCTCCGCGGACCGTCCGGACCGAAGGCGGTCGTGCTGATTTTCTATCGCGGCTTTTGGTGACCTCTGTGCAACTCCGAGTTGCGGAGTTTTCAGCAACGGCTTCCGGATTTCGCCGCACGCGGTATTAACGTTGTTGGTATCAGCGTCGATCCGCCCGATATTAACCAGCGGCAATCGCAAAAGCTCGGCTATACGTTTCCGCTGCTTTCCGATCCGAAGGCTAAGGTTATTCGCCGATACGATGTGTCGCATCCCGGGGCCGGTCCGAAGAGCGAGGACATCGCGCGTCCGGCTGAATTTCTTCTTGATTCAAATGGCATTGTTCGCTGGGTCAACCTCACTGAAAACATCGCCGTGCGCGCGCGGCCGGAGCAAGTGCTCGAAGCTTTCAGCGAACTTAAGTCCACAGGCCAATGATTGACGCCGCTCCGCCGAATCAATAGGTTGAGCGCTCGTGCACTCGGAACTGGAACAACTGCTCGTTCTTCAAGATCGACAACAAAAGATCAGACAAATCCAGGCTGAGATCAAAACGGTGCCATTGGAACGCAGTCATCTCGAGTCGCAACTGGCTGCAAGTGCAGCGGGGGTTGACGCACTGAAACAAAAAACGCGCCATCTTGAAGTTGAGCGAAAAAAGCTGGAGCTCGATGTGGGCACACGCACCGAAAGCATCGCACGGCTCAAGACGCAGCAGTATCAAACCCGCAAGAATAACGAGTTCCAAGCGATCGGCCACGAGATTGAGCGATACGAAAATGAAATCCGCAAGCTCGAGGATCAGGAGCTCGAGTTGATGATCGAGGCCGACAAGATGAAAGCCGAATTTGAAGCGGCGCAGAACACTGCGCGAGCGACTAAAGAGACGATCTCACGGCAGTTGATCGATCTCGAAAGCAAATCAAAAGCGCTGGAAACGCAGCAGCGAGAACTAGAAAATGAGCGGGAAGCGCTTGCGTCTAAGATTGACGCCGATTTGCTTGACCAGTTCGAGCGTCTCTTCAACAGCAAAGGCGACGCTGCGATCGTCGCTGTCGAGCACGGCGTTTGCACAGGCTGCCACATGAAAGTAACGACCGCGACCGCGGCAGGAGTCAAAGCCGGAAAAGAAATCGTTAGCTGCGAGCAATGCGGACGCATTCTATACCTCGGAGCGTAATGCGGTCTTCCTCTCCGTCTTGCTCTCAATCTTCTCTCTTGGGGTGAGACCAAGCGGAAGAGGAAGAGTTAGACGTTGAACCGGAACAGAATCACGTCGCCGTCGCGGACTTCGTACTCTTTTCCTTCAAGCCGCAGTTTGCCTGCTTCGCGGGCTTTCGCGAAAGAACCGGCCGCGATCAGATCGTTACAGTGAATGGTTTCCGCCGCGATAAAACCGCGTTCGAAATCGGAGTGGATCGCTCCGGCAGCGGCTGGCGCCTTTTCGCCGGCGTGAATGGTCCAAGCGCGCGTCTCCTTTTCGCCGGCGGTAAAAAACGTGTGCAGCCCGAGCAGATGATAGACCGCGCGAATGAGCGCGTGTACACCGCTGTCCTCCACGCCGAGGCCGCGTAAATATTCGAGCGCCTCCTGCTCGGTAAGATCGACAAGTTCGCTCTCGATCTGCGCGCTGATCACGATTGCTTCCGTGGCGAAATGGTGCCTCGCGTAATCTTGAACTGCAGCAACGCGCTTCGCGGCGCTGTAGCCGGGATCGGTGATCCCGGTTTCATATGATTGCGGCGCTTTATTCCGGCCGGTATCACCGATGCCGGCTACAGCTGCCAAATCCGATTCCGCTACGTTGCAGGCAAAAATTGTCGGCTTTGAGCTCAACAGGAAAAAACCTCGCACGATTGATCTTTCTTCAGGTGTCAACGTTGCCGTGATCGCCGGTTTTCCGCGATCGAGATGCGCCACCAGTTTTTCGATGACCTCAGTCTCAATCATTGCTGACTTTTCGCCGGCGTGCAGTTGCTTCTGCAACCGTTCGCGTCGCTTTTGCAACGAAGCAAGGTCAGCCAACACGAGCTCGGTATTGATGACCTCGATATCGCGAATTGGGTCGATGGTCGCGCTGACATGGTGAACGTCAGGATTTTCAAAACAACGCACGACCTGCACGATGGCCTCGACTTCGCGAATGTGATGGAGGAACTGGTTGCCAAGGCCTTCGCCTGCGCTCGCACCTTTCACCAGCCCGGCGATATCTACAAACTCGATTGCCGTTGGTGTAATTTTTTTTGAGTGAGAAATCTGCGCGATTTTTCCCAGTCGCGGATCGGGTACGGTTACAACGCCCACGTTGGGATCAATCGTGCAGAAAGGATAGTTCTCCGCCGGCGCCTTGTGTGTGCGTGTGACCGCATTGAAGAGCGTTGATTTCCCGACATTCGGTAGACCCACAATTCCAGCGCTAAGCATCGGCGCGCATGGTAACGCGACACGTCGCCGGTCGCAAACAACCCTGAGGACGCATGCGCAAAATCCCAAACGCCAATAACCAAACCTCAGGGAAATTTCAATGAGCAGACTCCAAGACCGACAACGCAGCGGTTTGGAAATTGGAACTTGAAGCTTCTTTAGACATCGGAGCTTTGAACTTGGAGCTTATCAAAAATCGCGTCGGCGGGATTTGAACGCGCGACCTCTTGGACCCCGTTCAGCCGGCAAAGACCGTCTTATGACATTAGCGCAGATAGTATCGTAAGAGCTTCGTGCCTAGCCGGTTCGATCAGATTTGCTATAAAACAATCCGGAGCGTTCGATTGATTCTTCGATTGCTTCGTAATTGGAATGGCAGCGCCCGATCGATTTGTTTCATCGAGTCGGTTGCGGGGGCGAAAGATCGCTGAGGGCCGATCATGCAGCTACAAGTCGCTGAGTTGTCCCGCTAATGCGCTCAGCAATGGATGAACCAGATCTGGGAGAACTTCCTTGCATCAGGCCTGCCAAAAAGACGCCCACGTGCTGATCACGTTGCGCGTTGGCAACACCGTCGACCGAAAAGATCAGCACCGACGGTCGCCCACACAGTTCAAATTCAAAACGTCCTGGCGTGACTAGCTC
>Ga0137359_10001393_pt1 | contig 19187 bp, 15 predicted proteins | sample Mad1_40_16metaG_FD_108281 | JGI IMG/M metagenome (GOLD analysis project Ga0137359, IMG submission 108281) | Vadose zone soil microbial communities from Angelo Coast Range Reserve, California, USA - Mad1_40_16 metaG | ecosystem: Environmental > Terrestrial > Soil > Vadose zone | place: USA... | reverse complement strand
CCTTTCGGCGGGCGGCGCCATGGCGCCGAGCTTGAGCATCAAATTGGCGCCGACGGTCAGGGCGACCATGCTCGCAATGCCAAGCAGTGGTATGACGGTCACCGCCGTCCCGCCGCTTCTGGTCGCGTCCCGATGGCCGACCACGACATCTCGTTCACCCAGCTAAGCCGGACATCGTCGAGGCCCGCCTCCGCCATCATGTTCGCCACTGTTTCTCGCGGCCAATAGTGAGCGATGCGCGGCAGCATCTGATCAAATACGATTGCACGCAGGTGCGGGAAGTTGAATTTTGCGATGAGGCGGAAATATTCGACCGGGTGCACCCCGAGCCTAAGCAGTGCCCAGACCAGGGCCGCCGGATACAAGGACAGGTGATGCGTCAGCCCGATCGGCAATCGGCTGAAGAGCATCCGGCGCAACGGGTTGAGCACAGAAACCAGCCAGCGGTTATTTTCGCGGCCATAGACCCAGATCAGGACGCGGCCACCCGGTTTGACGGCGTGCGCCATTTTTTCGAGCGCTCGCTCCGGGTGCTCGAGGTGGTGGATTACGCCGATCGAGTAGGCCAGGTCGAAACGGTCTTCGAAGGGCAGGTCGTAGACGCTCGCCCGCATGACCTGCATGGTCGGGAAGGATTTCAGGTTGCGGCGCGCACTCTCCAGCGAACGCTCGTCGACATCGACCGCGACACCGCCGGCTGCGCCGTATGTTAGCGGCCAGAAACTGTTCCGCCCCATGCCGCAGCCGACATCGAGAACTTCCTTGCCCTGCCAATCCTCCGGAGACAAGGGCGCTGTCCACCGCCGAAACTGCTCTTCGTGCTCGGGCAATATCTCGGCATAGGTATCCCACTCGTAGCCGAAGCGGTCGGCCGAACCCGCGAATTCGTCTCTTGGCAGGTCGGCCATTTTATCGCGCGGCCGTGAGTGCAGGCAGGTTTGTGAGGGAGGAGGGCTTTCGCTGACGCCCTGCGACCGAGAACAGGACGTAAAGAGCCCACAGCTTCTTGCCATGGTCGATGCGGCCTGACGCATGCTCGGAGAGCAACGCCTCGATCGCATCACGTCGGTACCACGCGGCTACCGGATTGCCGGTCGACATCAACACATCCCGACACTGGGTCCAGAAGAGGGTTCTGATCAGGCTGCCGATCGGTACGGCGAAGCCGTGCTTTTTTCGATACGCGATCCGTTCCGGTAGGTGCCGGCACGCCAGCTGCTTGAGGATGTACTTTTTTACGCCCCGCCGCAGCTTTAGCCCGGTCGGCAAGCCGCACGCATACTCGGCCAAATCACGGCTCAGAAATGGTGCCCGTACTTCCAGGCTATTGAACATCGAGGCGCGGTCGGTCTTGGTTAGGATGTCCTCGGGCAAGTAGGTCGTCAGGAATTGGTAGGCCAGCCGCTCGACATCGGTCACGTTGCCGGCTTCCGCCGCGCGGCGTTCGACGGCGGCAAAGGCATGGTCGCCGACCGTCTCCGAAGGCAGCGCCGAACGGCGCCACAAAGCCGCCATCCGGTTTGGGCCAAAGGGTGCCATCCACAGAAAAGACTGGCGCGTCACCGCGGCGCCAAAGCCCTGGACCAATTGCGTGGCAAGAAAGCGGCGGTTCATATAATTTTCATCGCCGGGCAGCGCATTTATCGCGTGCTCGATAAATCCGGCTACTGACGCCGGAATTAACCGCATCACCCGCGCAAAGCGCTGCACCGCGAAATTCGGATAGCCGAAGAGGAGCTCGTCGGCGCCATCGCCCCCGAGCGCGACGGTCATCAGGCCGCGCGCTGCCCTGCATACAAGATAGGCGGGCAGAAGGGACGAATCCGCCAGAGGCTCCCCGAGCTTTTCGGCAATGGCGTCGAACGCGACCGTCAGGTCGACATCATCGAGCGCGACCACCTGATGGCGCACGCCCAGATGGCGAGCGACCTCGATCGCATAGGGGGTCTCGTCAAAGCTGTCTCGGCCGATGCGCACGCTGAAGGCGGTAAGGTCGGGCGACACCTTCAGCGCGAACGCGGTGATCAGGCTGGAATCGAGGCCGCCCGACAGGAAGACACCGACGGGTACGTCCGCGATGACGCGGTCTCGGACGGAAGCGGAGAGCAGTTCTTCGAGACGATCCTCGGCCTCTGCTTCGCGACGAGCGGCGACGCCAACCGGCCCCAGCGGAGGCCGCCAATATTGCTCGATGGCGATGTCGCCACCCTTGGCGATCAGGATGGTTCCGGGCTCGAGCTTGGCTATGCCTTCCCAGCCTGACTCCGCTCCGGGCAGGTATTCATAGAGAAGAAAATTGTAGGCTGCCGTGCGGTCCGGCACTACATCCGAAAATCCCGGATGACATTGCAATGCCGTAACCTCCGAAGCGAAGACGATCTCTCCACCGAGCATTCCGTAATAGAGCGGCTTTTCGCCGAAACGGTCGCGAACCAGGTAGAGCGCGCCAGTCGCGCCGTCGCGAAAGGCAAAGGCGAACATGCCATCGATTTGCTGAACGGCGCGCCGGACCCCTTCGCGGCGGATCAGCTGAAACAGCACCTCGGTATCGGAGCGGTCGCGCAGCGCCACCCCGCAGCCCCTGAGCTCGGCGGCCAGAGCGCGATAGCCGTAAATTTCCCCGTTGAACACCAGCGCATCGCCGGAAGCTTGGTCGACGCGCGGCTGCGCACCGCCCGAAACATCGATGATCGCCAGGCGGGTGTGACCAAGCGCGATGCCATCGTCAACGAAGTCACCGGTACCGTCGGGTCCGCGATGACCTAAAGCGGCATTCATCTCGGCAAGGATGCGGTGCGCACCCGGAGCCGGGTTGGTAAACCCGACGATACCGCACATTACACTACCACCGGCTGGCCAATACCGTCGGCCGCATGTCCGCCGATTGTCGCGTGACACTCTTCACTTTGTAAGGCGGCTTGCCGCGCGCCTCGAAATAGATCCGGGCCTGAACCTCGGCGATGAGGCCGAGCAATATGAACAGCACTCCGGAAAGTCCGATCGTTGCGGCGAGCAGCGGCAGCGGTGTCTGGATCAAGGAAACCTCATACCCAAACTTTAGCACCACCGCCCAGACGAACGTCAACCCTGCCAAAACCCAAAATGCCAGACCGAGTTTTCCAAAGAACTGCATTGGCCGATCAAAGGCACGATCGATAAAATACATAATGACAAGGTCGAGAAATACTCTAGAAATTCGGCCCAGCCCATATTTCGACTTGCCATGCTGGCGTGCGTGATGGCTGACAGGGAGCTCCGTAACACTTGCCCCCTCCCACGCCGCGTAGATCGGGATGAAGCGGTGCATCTCGCCATAGAGGCGGATGTCTTCGATGACCTCCCGCCGGTACGCTTTCATCGTGCAGCCGTAATCGTGCAGGGGCACGCCGAGCAACGAGGAGATCAGACGATTGGCGACTACCGAAGGAAGTCGCCGCGAAAATCGGTCATCCCGGCGCTTGCGCCAACCCGATACCACGTCGAAACCCTCGGAGAGCTTGTCCAGCAGGCGAGGAATATCGCCGGGGTCATTCTGACCATCACCGTCCATCGGTATGATCACCTCCCCCGTGCTGTGCTGGAAGGCCGCCATCAGGGCAGCCGTCTGGCCATAATTCCGCCGGAGGTGGAGAACCTGAACACGTCCGTCGGCATGGGCGAGGCCGTCGAGGACGGCAGCGGAACCGTCGCCAGACCCGTCATCCACAAAAACGATCTCGGCGGATTGGCTGATGCGGTCCAGGACGTCGGTCAATGCTTTGTGCAATTCCGGAACGGCTTCAACCTCGTTGTAAACCGGAATGACGACTGAAATGTCCATGGCGGCCCTTGGCCCGCGCCAAACCATCAAAGCCCGGCCAAGCGGACCCATTAGCGAGCTTATGCTCTATCTTTAAACACGGTGTTCAGATTTTGTCAAGAATAAGGCTCATCCCGCGCAGTGATCCTATGCTGAAGCTTGATCAGACGTTGAGATGACCGGGTTCGCCGTTTCTAACAAGCGAAGATTTTACTCGATATCAAAGTTTCATTTGATGCGTCGCACGGCTTCGCCCGCCAGTGGTGCTTTGCTGATCTAGGCGGGCAGCCATCCCGACGCGCTACCGATCGAGCACATCTGGGGGAAGGACCCGAGCAGGCCGATGTGTGCATAGGTCCCGCTACGACAGGTGCTACCGACGGAGCAGGAGAGCCTTATTCTTCGGGCATCCCGGCCTTGCGCAGGCCGACGAAATAAGTCGCTTCGGCCAACGCGCGGATCTTCGGTCGTTGAAGCCATTGTTGGCCTGGAGCGGCACTCAAATGCGCGATGCTCGAGTTGAGATCGCTCAGTTTACGGGCCTCGCCAAGGGCTGCCGAGGCGCGATCCATCTCGCCTTTGAGACCATAAGCAGCTGCAAGCCACCTATGGACAAAGGCGTAGGCCGCATAGGCATTCCGCGCCTTCTCCAGCCAGACAATCGCGTCGTCGATACGTGATTGGAGCAAATGGAGGGCACCCAAATCAAAGTACCATGTCGCTATGATGGGATCGCGCGGGCTCAGGCGGATCGCTTGCTCCTCTAGGGACAAGACCTCGTCCAGTGCTCCGGTCACGAGCTTACACCAACCAAGATATGCATAAGCGTCGGCGAAATTGCGATCGAGTGCGATCACCGTCTCATATTCGAAGATCGCCTCCTCGTACCGCAACTGTGCGCGCATCACTTGGCCCTTCACGTGATGAGCCCATGCGTTATTGGGTGACAGCGCCAAAGCTCGCGTGATCAGACCATCAGCACGTTCAATGTCTGCGTCGAAAGAATTGCTCAGTTGATCAAGCGCGCGGGACACGAGCACCCTCGCCAATCCGATCTGCGCCTCAGGCGCGCGAGCATCGAGTGATAGCGCGCGCCCAAACAGGCTCTCGGCCTCTGCATAGGTTTCTCGGGAGATCGGCTTTGTCAGTGCCGCGCGCCCGCGCAGAATGTAGTCTTGCGCGTCGGGACTGTCGATCGAACGGCCTGCCTCCGCAATCACGAGCTGGGACTGGAGGGCGCGCGCGATCCGGCCGGTAATCTCGTTTTGAAGGTCGAATAGATTACCCATGTCGCGATCGAATCGCTCGGCCCAGAGGTGGGCGCCGGATTGGGCATCGACAAGCTGTGCGTTGACGCGAACCTTTTCCGCCGACCGGCGAACGCTCCCTTCCAGCACATAGCGCACTCCGAGCTCGCGACCGATCCACTTCACATCGACCGATTTGCCTCTGTAGGTGAAGGCGGTATTGCGCGCGATCACGAAGCTTTCGGAAATCCGCGAGAGATCGGTGGTAAGGTCGTCGGTGATCCCGTCCGCGAAATACTGCTGCTCCTGGTCGTCGGTGAGATTGGCAAACGGCAACACGATGATCGACAGGCGCGGCGCGACGAAGGGTTGCACCACTGCCGCACTGGCCGCAAAGTTCCCGGGCGTTGAGCCATCAGCCGTCACCGCCGGAGATGATCTCACAGCGGTCCACATCCACCAGGCGATGACGGTGATGACGAGCGCCGCTGCAACGGCTGCCGCCGATGCGGTAAGGGCGGTGGGGCGATGCCGCGGCGCCGCAGCGGGAACACCCGCTGCCTTCAATTCGTTGGTGGCTTCAGGCCGCAACGCATACACCCGCACCGGCCGCGCGATGTTCTTGACGCTCTGCTCGCCTCTGTCCTCGAAGGGGTAAGGCAGCTTGTCCCGGATCTGGTCTCGCACCACTCGCGAGATGCAGATCCCGCGGGGCTCGGCGAGTGTCTCCAGCCGCGCGGCTATGTTGACGCCATCCCCGAAGATGTCGTCCTCTTCGGCGATCACGTCGCCGAGGTTGACCCCGATGCGAAACTCGATCCGCTGATCGACCGGGGTAGCCGCATTGCGCTCGACCATGCCCCGCTGCACGTCGACGGCGCACCGCACGGCATCGACCACGCTCGGAAACTCGACGAGCATTCCGTCTCCGGTGTTCTTGACGATCCGGCCATGGTGTTCGGCGATCTTGGGATCGACAAGCGCGCGGCGATGCGCTTTGAGGCGTTCGTGCGTCCCTTCCTCGTCCGCACCCATCAAGCGCGAATAGCCTGCCACGTCGGCGGCGAGGATCGCGGAGAGGCGGCGGACAGAAGACATTTCTCGCCCGGCGGTCGATTGTCGCGATGGAGCCTACCCCGAAAACAGCACCGACCCTAGTGCCGAGATGATCCGTCTCGCGAGATCGCGAGGCGATCTCCCAGTCTCATCCGACGTTTAAAACACTACGCCGGAAATCTCCAACCGGCCGCAAATGGTTACGGCACCGTGTGCGCCGGCCCGGCTCACGCCGCCGTTTCGACATACCGGGCGATAATCTCTTCGACGGGGCCGATCGCTTCGGCGACCCCCTGTCGCAGATAGATGGCGCGATGGCACCATTGCTGCACCAGTGCCAGCGAATGCGAGGCGAGAATGACGACGCTCGATCCGGAGACAAACTCCTCCATGCGTCTTTGCGCCTTGGCGAGGAATTGCGCGTCACCGGCGGCGAGCCACTCGTCAAGGATCAGAATTTCAGGGCGGATGCAGGTCGAAATTGCAAAGCCAAGACGGATTATCATGCCGCTCGAATACGTGCGCACCGGCATGTCGAGATAATTGCCGAGCTCGGTGAATTCGGCAATTTGATCGACATGTTCGCGCATCTCGCGCGGGTGGATATCCATGTACATGCCGCGCAGAAAGATGTTTTCGCGTCCGGTCGCATCGGCGTTCAGCCCGACCGAGGCGTTGATCAGCGCCATCGCGCGGCCCGAGATGTGAACCCGGCCCTGCGTCGGTTTGTAGATCCCCGCGAGGACCTTGAGCAGCGTAGTCTTGCCGGCACCGTTGGCGCCGATGATGCCGATCCTCTCGCCATCGGCAATATCCAAACTGATATCGCTCAGCGCCCGCACGTTGACGCGGTCATGGGCGTCGCGCGCCAAATTGCCCATCGTCGTTCCGGCAAACAGGATCTTTTTCAGCGACCGTGCTCCGGCCTGATAGATCGGAAATTCCACGGAAACGTGCTGCAGGCGCAATGAGGACATCAGCCGAGGGTGCCGTCAGATCCAGTAGGCGATGCGCTCACGGAATCGGATAAAAACGGCCAGGCTGCCAACACTGCCGATTACGGTGCAGGCGAGCAGGATCGGCCAGGACGCGGGTTCGGGCGGCCCGCCGAGGAGCGGCGACCGTAGGACGTCGATCGCGGCAAAGACCGGGTTCAGCGCGAGGAACGATGCCCATGAGCCGGCCGCGGCGAGCGGCCAAAAGATCGGAGTGACGAAAAAGACGACCTGCACGAAATTCGCCACGATCGGCGGTATGTCGCGAAAACGGGTGCTGATCGTGCCCAGCAGCAGGCTGATCCAAAGCCCGTTGAGGCACAATACGAGCATTGCCGGCACGACCTCAAACAGATGCCAGCTCACCGGCACATCGAAGATCACAAGCCCGAACGGGATGATGACGGCGTTGTGTGCGAGGACGATCAGGTTGCGGTAGACGGTGCGATACGCCTGGATCGAGAACGGCAGCGGTACTTGCTGGATGACATCCGCCGCGGCGGTGAACGTGGCGCAGCCCTCGGTCGCCATCGTGGAGATGAATTGCCAGATCGACAGACCGCACATCAGGAATGGCACGTAGATTTCGGTCTTGATATGGAAGAGGGCGCCATAGATGCCGCCCATCGCCACCACCAGGATCAGATTGGTCAGCGTAACCCAAAACGGCCCGAGCAGCGAACCGCGGTAGCGCAGCTTGATATCCTGGAAGGAAAGCGCCGACCATATCCAGCTCCTGGCGAGGCCGGCGGCCAAATCCGCGAGCGCCTCGGCCGTCCGCGAGGCCTCGGGCAACGCCGCTATATCGGCGTCGATCGATGGCGCAGAGGAAGAATAGAGCGCAGGGTTAAGCCACATCTCTCGAGCCGGCTGCAGCTATCGGGTGGGTTCATTGCAACTGCCACAGGGTCGGCCGCGATGAACAACGCAGCGCCCAAATAGCATCGGCTCGACAAGCTGTCCAGTTCGAGGCGGCTGTGATGCGGCACCGCTTACCGGCTTGACGGGGCGATCTGAGAGGCGGTCACAATGGGCGAGGGCCGCCGCTGCTGTCGTCGCAACGTGGCCTCGAGGTGAGGGACAACGCCTGGATCGGCCAAGCATTCGCTGAGCCCACGACGATGCGTCGGCCAGGTCCTCGGCGGTTGTTGAGCTGCGCACCCGTGGCCGGCGGTCTTGCGAGGCCCGTCGCCACGGTGATGACGCCATTTGTCGCGTGCGGTACGCTCAGGCCCCGGGGACACCCTCGACGTCAAGCGCGGTGGTGGCGACACCGGCCGATTGGCGTCGAGATCGCCGCGGACACCGCGGCTAACTACGACGCAAGGGAGGAGGGGGAGATGCGGCGAAATCTTCGCGCGTTCGCAGTTGCGGCGGTGCTGCCGCTCGCCGTGTCGGGGACGGAGGCGGCCTTTGCGCAAAAGGCGGGCGGTATTCTCAGAATTCCCGCACTCGACAGTCCGGCGAGCATGTCGATCCACGAGGAATCGACGATCGCCGTGCTGGGGCCGATGATGGGAGTGTTCAACAACCTCGTCATGTTCGATCAGCATGTAAAGCAAAATAGCGTCGAATCGATTGTGCCCGATTTGGCTTCCAGTTGGTCGTGGAACGAGGAGGGGACCAAGCTGACTTTCGCTTTGCGCCAGGGCGTCGGGTGGCATGACGGCAAGCCCTTCACCGCCCGGGACGTGCAGTGCACCTGGAGCCTTGTCACCGGCAAGTCGAGCGAGAAGCTGCGGGTCAATCCGCGCAAGTCCTGGTACCGAAACCTCGATGAGGTGACGGTCAACGGCGATTACGAAGTCACCTTTCATCTGAAGCGGCCGCAACCGGCCTTTATTGCATTACTGGCGTCGGGCTGGTCGCCGGTCTATCCCTGTCATGTCTCGCCGCGCGATATGCGGTCGCATCCGATTGGCACCGGCCCCTTCAAATTCGTTGAATTCAAGCCCAACGAGGTGATCAGGGTCGCGAAGAACCCCGGTTATTGGAAAAACGGACGGCCTTATCTCGACGGCATCGAATACACGATCATCAGAAACCCATCGACCGCGGTCATGGCCTTCGCCGCCGGCAATTTCGACCGGTATGCAATGGGCATCCTGTCGATCCCGCTGATGAAGCAGATCGAGAGCCAGGCACCACAGGCGATCTGCGAGACGGTACCGTGGAACATCAGCCGCACATTGATCATCAACCGAGCCGCGCCGCCGTTCGACAACCCTGACCTGCGGCGTGCTGCGGCGTTGACTCTCGATCGCCAAACCTTCATCGGCATCTTAGGTGACGGGCAGGGCTCGATCGGCGGAGCGATGATGCCGCCGCCGGCGGGCCGCTGGGCATGCCCCCGGAGGTTCTCGTCACCTTGCCGACTTATGGGCCCGATGTGGCAAAGAACCGCGCCGAGGCCCGCCAGATCATGCACAAGCTCGGTTATGGACCCGACAAGCGGCTCGCCGTCACAGTGACCACCCGCAATGTCCCCGCCTATCGCGACGCAGCGGTGATCCTGATCGACCAGCTGAAAGAGATCTACATCGACGGCGTGCTCGATGCCGTCGACACTACGGCCTGGTACCCCAAGGTCATGCGTAAGGACTACACGGTCGGTCTTACGGTCAGCGAGAACGGGCTCGATGACCCTGACCAGCAATTCTATGAGAATTTCGTGTGCGGAGCGGAACGGAATTACACCGGATACTGCAGCCCGGAGGTGGATAAGCTGATCGATCAGCAGTCGATGGAACCTGATCCTGAAAAGCGCAAGAAGCTCGTGTGGGAGATCGAGCGGCAGCTGGCGGAAGACGGCGCGCGGCCGATCATCTTCTATCCCGTTTCGGGAGCCTGCTGGCAACCCCAGTTCAAGGGGCACACGATGATGGTCAACGGCAACTACAACGGCTGGCGTCTTGAAGACGCTTGGCTCGACAAATAGCAGCTCCGTTATCCCGCGCTATTGCGCGATGAAACCCCCGTCGATCACCAGCTCGGTGCCGGTGACAAAGGACGCTTCGTCGGAGGCGAGGAACAGCACGCCATAGGCCACCTCGATCGGCTTGCCGATGCGGCGCAGCGGTGTGGCGGCGATCTTGTCGGCGCGCTCGTCGGCGTTGGTCGCGTTCAGCATCGGCGGCATGTAGCCGGGATGCACCGTGTTCACCCTCACCCCTGAGGGGCCATAGCGCACTGCCGCCGCCTTTGAGTAGATTCGTACGGCGCCTTTCGAGGCATGGTAGGCGGGATGGCCGCTGGCGCTGCCGACAAACCCCATGATCGAGCTGATGTTGACGATCGACCCGCCGCCGGTCTTCGCCATCTGCTCGGCGGCGAGCTTGGTGCCGAGGAACACGCTGGTCTGGTTGACCGCGATGATGCGGTGCCAGCCCTCGACGCCGTCGGGGCTGCCGACCGAGCTGCCCGAGATGCCGGCGTTGTTCACCAGGATGTCCAGCCTGCCATAGGTCGCCACAGCCTTGGAGATCACACCGCCCCACTCAGCCTCGCGGGGGACGTCTATTTTCGCGGCGATCGCCTCGCCGCCAGCCGCGCGGATGTCGCCGGCCACCCCCTCGGCGTCATCTCCCAGAATATCGGCGACCACGACCTTGGCGCCCTCCGCCGCGAAAAGCCCCGACTCGGCCTCGCCCATGCCGTGAGCACCGCCGGTGACGATCGCAACCTTGTCTTTCAGACGCATGACCGCCCCTCTTTCGTAGGCTGAAAACATACCCAGTCAGGGCCGGCGCTTGCTATGCACTAATAAGCGGCGTGATCGTGGGCTGGGTTCCGATCAATCCGATCGCGGCGCCGCCCACCTCACCTTCCGACGCCTGCGGTGTGGGCCCTCTCTTCGCCGCTGGCCGGGGCTAGGGAGAGGATGTCGGCTGGTGCACCGGGCAGCCGTGGAGTACTCATTCATCGAGGAGGGCGTACGTACATGGCTCAAGCGGCCCGACAATCCATTTTGCTCCAATCCGGGCATTTTGCTCTAATCCGGAAATTGTCGCGTCGGGTGACAAACCCGAATTAGCCGCATCTTGAGTGACGGCCCATGCGCGGCGTCTTCGGCATTTTACTTTTGCTGCTCCTCGCCTGGGCGCTTGGTGAGCGGCGGCACGGCGATGATCCACCGCGCATCCCATGGCGCACTGTTGTTGCGGGCCTGGCGCTGCAGGCCATGCTTGCGCTGTTGCTGCTGCGGTTTCCGCCGGCGTCCCATGCCCTGCTGATGCTGAACAGGCTGGCGCTTGCGCTGCAGGAGGCGACCGACCAAGGCACCGCCTTCGTGTTCGGTTATCTCGGCGGCGGCGCGCTTCCGTTCACTGAGACATCTGCCGGCGCCAGCTTCATTCTCGCCTTCAAGGTGCTGCCCCTCGTGCTGACGATCAGCGCGCTCTCTGCGCTCCTTTACTATTGGGGCGTGCTGCAGGCGGTGACCCGAGCCTTCGCCTGGGTGTTGCGGCGGAGCATGGGAATATCCGGGGCGCTCGCGCTTGGCGCCGCTGTTCACATCTATGTCGGCATGATCGAGGCACCGCTGCTGATCCGCCCCTATCTCGCGCGAATGCAGCGCGGTGAGCTATTCGCCGTAATGAGCTGCGGCATGGCTGGCGTGGCTGGAACGGTGATGGTGGTGTACGCGACGATGCTCGGCCGGGTAATCCCGGACGCGCTGGGCAACATTTTGATCTGTTCCGTCATCAGCACGCCGGCCGCTCTTGCGATTGCGGCGCTGATGGTGCCGTTCAGACCCGCCGAAAACTAAGCCGAGATCAGCGTTGGCGAGCGGCCGGCAGGCGCCCTCGACGCACTGGTGCGGGGGACCAGGGACGGCATCGCGCCGCTGGTCGGCATTGTCACCGTGCTGGTGGTTACCGTGGCGCTGGTGGCGCTGGTCAACATGGCCCTCGGCCTGCTGCCGGGTGGCATCACGCTCCAGAGCCTCTTCGCCCTATTGTTCCGCCCGGTGATGTGGCTGATCGGCGTGCCTTGGGCGGAGAGTGCGCAGGCGGCGGCACTAATGGGCACCAAAACCGCGCTGAACGAGTTTGTCGCCTATCTGGACTTCGCGAAATTGCCGGAGGGCGCGCTCGGGCCACAAGCGCGGCTGATCGTCACCTATGCACTTTGCGGTTTCGCCAATTTTGGCTCGCTCGGCATTCTGGTCGGAGGGCTCGGAGCGATGGTTCCCGAACGCCGGCGAGAGATCACCGCGTTAGGCTTGCGCTCGATCGTGTCAGGGACGATCGCAACATGCATGAGCGGGGCGGTGGCCGGGCTTCTGGTTTAGAGGGAGATGGCGCCGCGCACATCGCGGTGAATACGGTGGCTTCGGCTGGAGAGCCGCGGCACCCGCCAGCTCACGCGCACGATGCTGCCGCGGGCGAACGCCTATGCGATGATCCGCCGTCGCGCCGCCGGAGCCCAAGCTCGGCAACAACAGCTTCCGGGCGACCGTGATTACCGCTTATTCTCATGCCAGACGCAAATGCCGAAGCCGCTGACGAGCGTCAGCGCCAAAAGGCTCGTTCAAGAATGGGGCGCAAAGACTTCACCGGGGCCTAGGCATTGGCCCGTGAACGATCGGCGGGCGCTGGACGATGATTACCGGCTATCGGTACTGTGGCAGACAGCCACTCCCGTTTGGCAGGCGGCGAGCGATATCCCGACATGGATCTGGTGGCCCCACGTGGAGCGTATCTTCATGGCGGTCGACGATCTCGGGTGCCGCGATCTGCTCGCCTGATAATTGCAACGGCCAAAGTCGGGGACCGGCGGGCGTCAACACCGGACAAATTCCGCCCGCGTCGGTCGCTGAGGACTTCGTGACCCTCCGCGCGCTACACCCGATCCTCACGTATACGCACCCACCCTCGGAGACCGCGGGGCTAGTAAGCAGGTCGTGGGGCGGTCAATTAGGGTGTATGCTCATAAACCGGGGAGCGTCGGGCTGTCCGTGATCCATACAAATGCCGACTAGGTCCTGCACGAAGCAAGAGTCACATGGGTGCCAGAAGCCGCCATTCGCCGATCCGTTCTCACGCGGCCGAATATGGCTCGGGGCGGACATTCGCAAGAGTTTTCATGCCGAACGCGCCGGGTCTCGAGGCCCCTACGGGGCGCAGGCGTTGAAGTGGGTATTGGCGTTCGGGCAGGCCAGCAACAGCGACCAGACAAAATCGCGCCGGATCCAGGCGTTCGACGGCAGGGGCTGCGGGAATCCGACAGGATCGGCGGGAAGGGCCTGCAACAACGTGAGGCCATCGGTGCCGTCGCTTTTGACCGAAGACAAATCGTGGCACGTGGTGCAGGACGCGCGATTGGCTGGTATGGCAGCATTTTCTCCTTCGATGACCGAATTTTGGAGGAGCTTCGGTGAAAAGTAGTCGGTCTGCACCCCGTCCAACCGGTAGTTTCTCCATTCCGGCGCCAGATTGGCGGCATCCATCAGCTGCTCCAATTTTCGGCTCAGCCGGGTATCGCGGCCGGCGCTTTTGGCCGGCTTTGAACCGAACGGATCGTAGCACCCCAACTCCTTGCAACGGTTGGGGTTGGTTATCGAGTTTTGTGGTTCGAATGTCGCCCAGATCCATTTATCGATCAGTTTCGACATGACGTGCATCCCTGTCATAGCAAAGCAATTTCCATGGATGGTTTCGATATGCACCGGATGCGTTGTGAATTCGGCAGGAAGATTGTTGCAATCGAGCCCGAGACTGTTGAGCAAGGTCCAGTCGACCTTCACCTCGACCGCCGCCCGCGGAAACTCGATATCCTCCCCGTTGGCCGCTGCCTCCTCCTGGCCTGTCCGGTTCCACAGGTTGGCGCCGGCAATGTAATCCTCGGCCGCGCCGTTCACCCGCACCTCCTCGCAAAAGATCAAGTTCGGCTGGCCGGGCGGGGGCGCCTTGGCTTTGTTGCAGGGGGCATCCGGGGCTCCGAGCAGCCCGGGAACGATCACCGCCAGCTCCGGGCTTAGCGCTATCGTGAGCGGACTGTTGTGCAATATATGCGTCGCGGTCGGCGCGCCCGAATTCGGCACCTTGAGGCCCTGCGACGGGTTGGCCGGATATAATTGCGCCTGCTCTATCCAGTTCTCCCAGACGACAAACGGATATTGATCGCTGTTGACCGGGCACGCAGCGGCGACCCAGATCTGCCAGGCCGTTTCTTCGAACGAAAAGGCGACCTCGTCTGGCGCGGCGCAAGGGTTCAGCTGCGAACCCGCGGCCGCCTCCGCCACTCCGGCAGAGTTGCCGTATGAAAAAACTGCAAACACCAGCGAAATCAATGCCTCTGTCACGACTGCAGCACGTTTCATTCCTCGTCTCCTTGTCCATCGGATGAGGATCTATCTCCTGCTGTTTTTGTCAGTTGAAAAATCCGGCGCATCGGTTGGCCGCCCCTCGACGGATTAAGTGGTAAAACCAGCATTGCGGTGATCAGCCCAAATGCTCCACCGATCAGTGTTTCCCAGGCGCGGGAAAGGAGTGTTGTGGCCGAGCTTTCTCCGCCGGCCGCCAGCGTCACGATGAGAGCGAATGCATATGCCCCGCAGGCGATATCGTACCTCTCGGGGAGCGCCATGGCGTAGATGATCATCGCGAGTGCCGCAGCAATCCAGATCACAATGGGCAACTGCAGCGCGAACGGTAGGCAGGCGAGGCCGAGGGGGACGCCGATCGCCGTCCCAATAATCCGGCGGAACACCCTATCAATTGTGCCGAAAGTAGTGCCTGCGATCACGTAAGTGCATGCGGTAATGGCCCAGGCCGACTCTTTGAGGCCAACCAAATCATTCAAGATAACGATGACAAGCGCGGCGCTAGCCGCCTGCAGTCCCATCCTCAGCTCCGGCGAGAGATGGGCCCGATCGGTCTCCGGGTCGGATACGGCCGGTGCTGCGAGCGCGGGACGCTCGGCCGGACCGCTGAGCAGTCGTGGAATGATAGCCGCCACTGCTGCGATCAGCTCCGCAATGGCCACCATCGCGAGATCGTCGGATGTCGATCCGGCGCCGTAGGCAAGCAGCTGCCCGATATAGATCTGGGAGCCGAGACCCGCACCGAGCACGCCGAAACGCTTCAGATAGCCGACGAGGAAGGCCCCTGTCACCAGCGTCAGTTCCGGGCCCGCCCGTCCGATCGTCGCCAGCACCGGGGCGAGACCTAGCATCATGACGGCCCCGATGACCGCCGCGAGAACGAGTAGCGCCAAGTCTCGGCTGGAAGCCGCTCGCGTGGTCCGGCCCTCCGATACGCTTGCCCACAGGGCGAAGCCGGCGGCCATGGCACCGAGCGAACCGCGCCCGGAAGGTTGAATGGACAGCCCCTGCAGGTTGGCCATCATCCAGGCGATGCCGAATGCCGTGACCAGCCGCAATCCTTTGATGCGGCGGTGAGTGCCGGAGTCGATACGTTCCAGCCAGGCTATCGCGGTCCCAACAGGCCATAATGGGCCAGAGCGCAGGATCGCATCACGCGCGACCTCGCCGCCTCGGGAGCCTTGTTCGACCGCCCCTTTATCCCGCATTCCGCAGCCTAATAGTCAAATCAGCCTCCATGCGGGAATCAGGTGCCATCGCAACGAAAGCCCGCCAGCCGCGGTTTTAAGCAGAGATCGCCTGCGGGGCTGGCGAAATTACTTTCTCCGCGGCGGGCGTGGTCACACCAAACCCTGCTGCGTCCGCTCCTAGCCGACAGCTAATCCAATAGATCGATCCAATCGTGCTGGACCTGCTGCAAATCGCCAGTTCGTCAAGGAAGTCCGAAATTCGATCAGTTCTCTTCCCACAGTTTATAGGGCGGCACCCCCTAGAAAGAAACATACGCGACGGCAGACGATATTCTCGCTTTCCGGCGAAAGCCGGGATCCATCTCTCGGCGGCACGAGCGGCGGCGAAATGGGTCCCGGCTTTCGCCGGGACAGCGGCGCCTGGACGGTTTCATTCAGGGGGGTCAGCCACCGGCCGGTCGGGAACTCGCAAGCCACCGTCCCGCTGATAGCCAGGTAGTGCGGCAGAACGCTGAACTCCTGCAGTTCGATGAACAGAATTCAATGTTTCGAAGGCAGATTCACCGCCCAGTGTCTGCAAGCCGATCGCCCACCATTTGCCGATGGCTACCGGGCCTCCTTTACTGCTTCCGACTGCGGAAGCGCACTGCAGAGCTGGAGCAAATCTGGAAGCTGCTCCTACTCGCAATGAATTTCTCGATGAGGGGCGCAGCAGAAGCTTGGTCGAGATTGCAACCGCTGGGCTGACCGGGCGCGGGTAGGATGTCCATCCGCTGCATCATGCCCAGATCCTCATGATCGAGAGTATGGCAATGCGCGACAAAGCAGCCGACAGTGACCGGATTGAAATAGGTCCGAAACGTGATTGATCCCGGTGGTAAATTATTGATGTTCACGGGCTGAGTACAGGTGGCAGGGCTATTGGGACACACGGCAGCAGGGACATCCAACGTGTCGTGCCATTCGGGCTGCGGCAGGGTGATACCGTTTATCTTTGTGACCAGCACATGATTTTGATGAAGATGGAACGGATGGTCAGAAAACGAGCGATTGTACACCGTCCATTCTTCGTAATTTCCCGCGATCATGTCGGGGAATAATGGCTGGGTCGCATCGAACAACCCGTCTTTTTTGAAATTAATCCGTATATTCGGGTCGCTGGGGCTAGGCTCCCCGACATCATCGGCATCCCGCATCATCAGAAGATCAAGGAACGGGGCACCTCCCCAATACGCCGCATCGTATTTTGCGAGATACCAGCCACAACTCGGTAATGACACAAAGTCCTTGAAGTCCTTAACATCACCGCAGTTTTCGAAGACGACGTTGCGCACTGCATCCGGTGTTCTGTTGCGCATTGTCTCAATACTCGGAAGCCCCTTTGGAGTGGGCAACGGATCGGCGGGCAGATCCATCTCTTTGGGCTTACCGGAGACCTCGACGGTTGCAAGCGTAACCGGATAAGAGAATTCTTTTGCTGGGTCACACGTATTGGACTGGTTACCCAGAGCGGGGCATGGGACGGGAAAATCATTACTGTGCCGGGATACCCTCGTCTCCGGATCGATCCCGTTGCGAAAGTTTGAGTCCCGGTACGGTGAAACCGACGCTTTTACGTCGCCCGAAACCGGATCGAGCGCCCGGAGGAGGTAAGTGCCGGGTTTGCCCGCCTTGATCATCACATCATAGCGTTGACCCGGCCCGATCACGAGCGGGTCGCGGGGTTTGAGCCGATAGGTTTTCGGCACCGTAATCGCGTCCATCGCGACGACGTTGAGCCCGAGACCTTCTTTTCCCTTCTCGTTCGACACCAAAACCAGCTGAAGGTTGTCGCCGTCCGTGGCGTTGAGCAGCCGCCACCGCTGCACCTCACCGGGCCGCATATGCAAGGTCGGGTTGGCGACCCCGTTTGTCGTATAGGAGAATCGGCTTGGTTTGCCCGGAAAACTACCATCGGGTGCTAGCGGCTGCTGACCATCCAAACCATACGTGCTCCAGAGGCCCTGCTGAACTATACTCGGGAACGGACCCTCACCCGGGATGGGAAAGGTCCCGAACTGTTGCGCTTGCTGATGAACGAAGACGACTTTGCCGTCGTTTGTTGACCGAATGACCTGAAAGGCCATTGGGACATCTTTCGCGGCGGCAACCTCGGGCACCTCATCAAGGGTTGCCTCACCCCCTTTGACGATCAGAAAACCGGCCATGCCGCCGAGAAATTGGTACGTCACCGCTCCGTGCTTGTGCACATGGTACCAGTAGGTGCCAGACGGATGATCTTTGGGGATGTCGATTTCTATCTGGTTCGCCGTGCCGGGTCTCATCTCGCGGAAAATGTTGTCGGACATGCCCAACGGCGAAACTGTCAGACCATGTGTGTGAAGGTTGAGGGTGTCTTCGTGATTCGGAAAAGCGCTATCCCGCTCGTTCGGCGGGTTGTATGGCAAGTCATTGATTAGAAGAATTGACAGCCTATCACCCGGCTCGACCTCCAAAGTCGGCCCCGGAATCGTCCCTTCGAACGTCGGCGGGTGGAACTCCACAGTCGTCGGTGGCTGAGCATTTTGATCCAGCATCTCGTGCGTGGAAATGCAGGCGTGAAGGGTCGTCCGTAGCACCCCGTGACGGGACCGGCGCACCTGCGGCTGCGGGAAGCCCGACGGGTCAGAGTTCGCCTCGCTGATCGGGCCGCCGCGACATCTCCGCCCGCCGCCATCGTCACGGTCGTCGGCAACGGTCCCGCGGGGCGCAGCCAGAGCGACAGCCAAGTAGATGCCCGTGAAGAGCATCAGGGCAGGCCCGCGAGTGCCGCTTTTTTGTGGTTTCAAGATTTTCCTCCCTGGTGTTGCCGGGCGCGAACTTAGCCGCAAACGCTACTAACTTGTCTTAATGTTAACCTTGTCTTAATGTTAACGTATCAGGGAAAGCGTCCACAAGGGACAAATTCGAGGCGGAGATTCTTTTTCTCAGCTGTATGGCGAGACTTCGTCGGCCGCCGATATCCGCGCAGCACAATTGATTGTGATCACGCGAAGATTAAAGTTAACACAGCGAGGGCGTTGTCGCGCATCGGCAAGTACATCCGCCCCGGGGCCGTTGCGTCGGCGCGCGAACGCGCGGTTATCGTTCTCGAATCCTCGGTGCGCGCGAATCCTCAGTGCGGCTTTGTCGCAGCCAACGCTCACACGGCACATGATGCGGCGATAGCTTGGATGGCCCTTTTGGTGGGCGAGCGGCACGCCGAGCCGGGGCGCTGAACCGATCGTCGCGGAACGTCGGGTTTGGGTCAGCCTGAGACCTTGCCGACTTGCTCGCCGCTAGGCTGGATGGGACTTGATTCCGGACATTCGGTGGCGGCTGCCTTCGGTTGGTTTATGAGTACACGCCCTAGTGAGTAGCGCGCCGCTGGCGGGGTTCCCCCGCATTTGCGTCGCTGGGAAAGGTGATCACTTGGAGCATGGCGCGACCGGTCATGACGTGCTTCACTCCTGTTGTCCGGAATTTGCGATATAGACAACCAAGCAATTGCCATAGTCGCATTGTATTCTCGCGGACATCGGTACCCGTGAGCGG
>Ga0137359_10001392_pt1 | contig 19209 bp, 22 predicted proteins | sample Mad1_40_16metaG_FD_108281 | JGI IMG/M metagenome (GOLD analysis project Ga0137359, IMG submission 108281) | Vadose zone soil microbial communities from Angelo Coast Range Reserve, California, USA - Mad1_40_16 metaG | ecosystem: Environmental > Terrestrial > Soil > Vadose zone | place: USA... | reverse complement strand
TTCAAGAGATTGTATCCGAAACGCTCAGACCGCATTCGCTGAGTTCCTGCCAGCACGTCTCCTGAGCGTTTCAGATACAATCCTCTGCCTTATCCTTTTCGCTCTTAGGGTGATTTGCACGGAATACGATCCACTGGCTGTCGTAAGACCAGAACGGACCACCGTCGTAACCGACTTCACTGGTAAGCCGCTTAACGTCCTTTCCGTCGATGTCCATCGTGTAGATGTCCAGGTCGCCGTCGCGCGTTGACGTGAACGCTATCTTCTTACCGTTTGGAGAAATGACAGACTCGGCATCGTAGCCTTGAGTCTTTGTGAGCTGCTTGAGATCAGAGCCGTCGGGCCGTGCACTGAATATGTCGTAGCCCGGATAAATAGCCCACACGTAGCCTTTCGAGAAGTCGGGCTTCGGCGGACAGTCGGCGTTGGCAAGGTGGGTCGACGAATACGTGATTCGCTTTCCGTTTGGATAAAAGTACGAGCAAGTCGTTCGCCCCTTGCCGGTAGAAACCATTCGCACATCCGAGCCGTCGATGTTCATAATGTAGATCTGGTCGCAAGCCCGGCCGTCGCGTGTCGATTGAAAGATCAACTGTTTCCCGTCGCCCGAGAAGTAGGCTTCCGCGTTTTCACCGCCATTGCTGAGCTGCCGAATGTTGCGAAGGTGCTTTTCATTGGGCAGTCGAAGCGGGTCATCCGAAGCGGGGTTTGCGTACCCGGCGGCAAGAGCGGCAACGGAAAAAATCAAGACCACAAGTGCAGGTTTCATCTTTCCTCCGAAAACGATGTCCGACAACTTCACAGTTTGTCGTTGAACGGCAACACAGCCTGAGCATCATCGACAAACTGTGAAGTTTGCCGGACAAGCCCGACCGCAACCTTGATAGCTTCAACCAAACTGCGATGATCCGCAACTCCGCGACCGGCGATGTCGAATGCCGTCCCGTGGTCAACCGAGGTACGAATGATCGGCAGACCGAGAGTAACGTTCACCGCCTGTCCAAACGCGAGACACTTTACCGCCACCAATCCCTGATCGTGGTAGCAGGCCGCTACCGCGTCAAACTCGCCTTTGAACGCGCGCAGGAACAGGGTGTCGGCAGGGAAGGGACCTGTCACGTCGATGTGTTTTCCACGACACTCTTTGATGGCTGGCTCGATCTGGCTGGCTTCTTCCGAGCCGAACAACCCGTGTTCACCAGCGTGAGGATTTAGTCCCGCAACGGCGATTCGAGGTCGAGCGATTCCATGTCTCCGAAGCTCGTGATCAGCCAATTCGATCGCGCTCGCGACTCGCTCTGTCGTGATCCCTTTGATTGCGTCGCTAAGGCTGCAGTGTACGGTCAACAGAAAGACCCTAAGATTACCAGCGAAGAAGCACATCAATGATTGCGAGGCGCCGCACAGAGCAGTCAGCATTTCGGTGTGACCAGGAAATGGCGAACCCGCCAGCTTGAGCGATTCTTTGTTGATAGGAGCGGTGGCCATTGCCTCCAGCTTACCGGCGAGACAAAGGCGGACGCACGCTTCGATTGCGGCAATCGCCGCGTGTCCCGACGCGGCCGATAAACTTCCCCACGTCGGGGGTTCACTAATGCGGTTCGTATCGAGGATGACAGGACCATCGAGGCCGGTGAGGTCGAGGCCGCTTTCGTGTCGTATGGGGAAATCGGAAGCGAGGCCGAGCTCGCGCGCCTGTCTGCTTAGCTCGCCTGCATTGCCAGCAATAACCGGCAGGCAAATTGCGCGAACCTCTTCATCGGCAACGGCCTTCAATACAATTTCTGGTCCGATGCCGGAGGGATCTCCGATCGTTATTCCAATGCGCGGTTTGTCAGGACTAGATGCTGGATTCACAGGTCCCATCATCGTGAGGTGGGGAATGGAGTTTGTCGGACGCGGGATCACTCCCGGTTTACTCCGCTACTCCTCTGGGGCGTCCTCGCCATTGTCACCGTTGGGGTCCCCGTCATGATCATCCCGATCCCCGCCGTCATCATCACTAGACCCACCGCCGTTTTCAGCATCTTCGAGCTTGAACAAATACTTGATGTTGTGTTTCAGCACAAGCAGATTTGGTCCATCGATACGATGGAGTTTGATACAACCACGGTCATACCACTCGATGCTGCCGCGCAGTTCTTCGCCGTCTTGAAGCACGATAACCATCGGGGTTCTGTTATCCATCTGCTTCTTGTAATAGAAGCTTTCGGCATGAGTCTGTTCCGGAGGCACCCGCTTGCGATTCGGATCGTTCTGATTTCGACGATGTTGATTGTCGCGATCGCGATCTCCTCGCTCGCGTACCTCCGCAAGAGTTGGTCTTATTAGTTTCCTATTCACAGCACATCCTCCAGTCGACGAATGAATTCCCAAACGGTTAGCGAGCGGCGCACTCGCTCCTGGCTGTTTCGATCGGGTCTCAAGCGCAAAGCCAAACACAGTCGTTCAAGCGGATTCGGCGCTAATTCCCGGTAGTTTTCCAGCTAGAAATGTCGCGGGTGTTTGTCCACCGTTCAGAATGGTGTCATAGTAGCCAATCGGAAACGAAAACGCAAGCGAGAGGATGGAAGATAGACGATTGAAGATCGATCAATTTAACTTCTATTCTCAATCGTCAATCCTCGATTCTCGATCCTCGCCGACATTACGCTGAACCATGCCGGCTGGTGTAGAATAGGTTCATCCGGCTGACAAACCGGCCAGTGGAGGAAAGAACCATCAGCAACATTGAAGGGAACCTGCAGGGACTAAAGCCTAATCAAATTCGCCGTCTCGAAAAGTTGTATCAGAGGCGGATCCCGCCGCGACAGATTGTCACTCAGGAGTTTGCGCGCCAATTATCCGAAGCCTCGCACGAGATTCATCGTCAGGTCGGAGTGTTGGTTAATCGTAACGGTTATGTCGAGCACGTGGTGGTCGGCAACGCTCGAAGCATCGTGCTTCCTGACCTGAAACGCGTCCGCATGGGTTTCGACAGGTTTCGTGGTCTGCGCTGCCTGCACACTCATCTGGCGGGCGAGGGACTGACGCAGGATGACTTGACTGATCTTGCGCTGCTCAGGCTCGACCTGATGGCTGCGATTGATGTTCGCAGTGACGGGATGCCGGGCGTGGTTCGCGCGGCGCATCTGCTGCCGGCCAGCGCCCAGGATTCGCGACAAGTCTCAAGCGATCTTGACGACGCATTGAACGCACCTGAGCCCACAGCGATGTGGGTGTTTCTGGAGCCGCAAGTGCCCAGTCAGATCGATACAGATTTTGTTGACCTGATCGAATCGCTCGAAGAAGAGCTGGCGCGTGCGCGTCACGTTCGGAACCCGCGCGATCAACGTGACCGAGCGATCCTGGTTGGTGTCACCACCGGTAGCGCTGCTTCTGTACAGGAATCACTCGATGAGTTGCGCGAACTCGCGCGTTCCGCGGGAGTAGTAGTGCTCGATTCAATAATTCAGCGTAGGCCGAAGCTCGATCCGCGATCGCTGGTTGGCAAAGGCAAGCTCGACGAATTGATCATTCGCAGTCTTCAACTCGGCGCCGATGTAATAATCTTCGATCAGAATCTTTCACCGGCGCAGGTGCGCGCGATCAACGAGGCGACCGACCTGAAGATCATAGACCGCACCCAGTTGATACTCGACATCTTCGCCCAGCGCGCGCAAAGTCGAGAGGGAAAAATTCAAGTTGAGCTCGCCCAGTTGAAGTACATGTTGCCGCGGCTGTCTGGTTCCGGCATCGAAATGTCGCGGTTAATGGGCGGAATCGGCGGGCGAGGTCCCGGTGAGACAAAGCTCGAAGTCGATCGGCGTCGAGTGCGCGATCGAATACACCTTCTGGAAAAGCAAATCGAGCAGATCCGCACGAGCCGGCGGGTGCAACGTACCCGGCGTACGCGACGCGACCTTTCGATAATTTCGATAGTCGGCTACACGAACGCGGGTAAGTCTACCCTGCTGAACGCGCTTACTACTTCCACTGTCACCGCGGAAGACCGAATGTTCGCGACGCTGGACCCGACCAGCCGGCGCCTCCGACTGCCCCGCGATCAAGAGGTCATCATTAATGACACAGTCGGCTTCATCCGAGATCTTCCGCCCGATCTCATTACAGCCTTTCGAGCGACGCTCGAGGAAATGGAAGGCTCGGATGTCTTGATCCACCTGGTCGACGCGAGCAGTTCCCAACTCGAGAGCCATATCGCTTCCGTCGAGAAGATTCTCGCGGATCTGAGCCTGGCGGGAATTCCACGATTGCTTGTCTTTAACAAGTCTGATTTGTTGAGCGAGGACGAACTGTCAAACCTCAGGCAGGCGTTCTCGGCGGTAATGATCTCAGCCCTGGACTCCAAATCGCTCGTGCCTATGATCGAGCGGATGAGTGGTATGCTTGAAGGTGTGAATGCTGATCGGACCACGAACCACGAGCGTCCTGACAACGTAGCTCTTATCGACGCAAGGAGAATCGTATGAGCGGACTGTATGACAAAGGCACAGCGACTGACGAACGCGAACAGTTTCGTCAGGAGTTTGCGACGCAACAAAACCAGCTTGAGCACCAGAAGCGGTCTCGCTCGAGATGGGTGATCGGGAGCGTTGTAGGTGTGCTTCTCTTGTTGCTGATTATGGGCGGCTCGGCGTGTGGAACCTATAATTCCCTGATCGCCAAACAACAACAAGTCAAGAACGGGTTCTCAAACGTCGACGTTCAGCTCCAGCGGCGGGCCGATTTGATTCCAAATCTCGTGAATACCGTGAAGGGTTATACCAAGCACGAAGAATCGGTCTTCAGCGAGATCGCGCAGGCGCGATCGAGACTGCTCAGCGCACAAACGGTTGACGAAAAATCCGAGGCAAACGCTCAACTCACCGGCACCCTTGGCCGATTGCTTGCGCTTCAGGAGAACTATCCGAACCTGAAAGCCGACCAGCAATTCCTGAGACTCGAGGACGAACTGGCCGGTACCGAGAACCGGATCGGCGTCGCGCGTCGCGACTACAATCAGACGGTGCTGAACTACAACACGTCACGCCAGCGATTCCCAACTGTGATAATGGCAAACCTATTCGGCTTTCAAAACGAACCGGAATTCAAAGCGGATGCCGGCGCCCGCGACGTTCCGAAAGTGGATTTCACCAAGTAGGCGCAGCAACCTTCTCTGAGTGTGCAGAGGAGCATTGCCAGATCGCGACCATCAGCCTGCAGCCACCAGGTTCTGAATGACTGAACAGCGGTTGGCGTGTTATCGTATGCCAGATTCGTTAACGCTCGATTCCTGGGTTAAGAGCTGCCACTAACATAAACTCAGGAGGAATGCCATGACCGACGAAATGAGCACCAAGCCGACAATGGAAACGCTTCTTGCGCGGATGAACGAATGGGGCGCAAGTATCACTAGTGAATTGGTTGAGATCAAGAAAGGCTACGCCGAGCTGCGACAGGACGTCGAAGGGTTACACAAGGGCCTTGATGAATTACGGAGCGGTCAAGACGAATTACGGAAGGGCCTTGAAGAGTTGCGAAAGGGTCAGGATGAAATCCGCGCCGATATGAACACCGGCCTTTACCGAGTCAAGCTCAAGATACAGGGTCTGAACGACACCTTTCTTGAAATGCAGTCGGATATTCGCGCGTTGAACCTTCTATTCCAAAAACTCGAGGCAGAATCGTCAGCTCCGAAGTGAAGCGTGTAGTCGCGTTTGTCCAACACACGGACGCCGATAGAATCGCGCGAGTTCACTCGCAAGTTCATATGTCAGTACTCGTCGAGAAGAACGGGCCGGTTACAACTGTGATCTTAAGCCGGCCCGAGGTCCGCAACGCCGTTGATCGCTCTACTGCAGAAGCGCTAGCCGAAGCGTTCCGGGATTTTGATTCAGATGATGAAGCCCGTATTGGGGTCCTGTTCGGCGATAACGGAACCTTTTGCGCGGGCGCGGACCTGAAAGCGATCGCCGCAGGCAATCACAACCGCACTGAAGTTACGGGCGATGGCCCGATGGGTCCTTCGCGATTGGTTCTTAGTAAGCCCGTTGTGGCGGCGATCTCGGGATACGCGGTGGCCGGCGGGCTCGAGTTGGCGCTCTGGTGCGACTTGCGCGTGATGGAGGAGGACGCGGTACTCGGAGTCTTCTGCCGCCGCTGGGGAATTCCTCTGATCGATGGCGGAACCGTCCGCTTGCCGAGATTGATAGGACTCAGTCGCGCACTTGATTTGATTTTGACCGGCCGGCCAGTTGAAGCGCAGGAGGCCTTAGGCATCGGGTTGGTGAATCGCGTTGTGAGAAAGGGAAGTGCGAGAGAAGCTGCTGAAGCACTTGCTCGCGAGATAGCGGAGTTCCCGCAGGTCTGCATGCGCGGTGACCGGATGTCAGCTTATCAGCAGTTTGATCTGAGTTTCGAGGAAGCGATGGCAAACGAATTCAAGCATGGTCTTTCGGCTTTGAAAGAGGAAACCTCCGCCGGAGCAAAGCGCTTCGCCGGCGGCGTCGGCCGCCACGGAAGCTTCGATGAAAAAGCATCGTAGATTCAACCGCGCCGCATCAACGCGTCAAGCCTTCATTCAATGATCCGGTCCGATAACCTTCCAAATCGAGCGTCACGTATTTGAAGCCGAGAGCCTTCAGCTCTTTGGACATTCGTCGAGCCATCGCAGCATCGAGCGCGCGAGGCATTTCTTCTTCAGCGATCTCGATCCGAGCAACATCGCCATGATGACGCACGCGCACTTGCCTGAAGCCCAGTTGTTTCAACGCGATTTCTGCTTTGTCTACCATGGAAAGCTTCTCGATCGTCACCATCTGCCCGTAAGGCACTCGCGAAGACAGGCAGGCCGAGGCCGGTTCGTTCCAGGTCGAGAGTCCCGCGCGTTGCGACAGCTCGCGAATCTCAGCCTTGGTCATGCCGCATTCGAGTAAGGGCGAGCGCACGCCCTTCTCGCGAGCGGCTTGTCTGCCGGGCCTGTAGTCACCGACGTCATCGGCGTTCGTGCCGTCGCAGATAACGGCGAATCCTCGATCGCGCGCGAGTTCGCTCAGCTTGCCGTACAGCTCGGTTTTGCAATAGTAGCATCGGTTCGGAGGATTGCTCGTGTAATTGAAATCATCAAACTCTTCGGTAAGAATCATTTCGTGTTTGATGCGAAATGCTTTTGTTATTTGATCAGCTAAGTCGCGCTGAAAAGTCGGATACGAAGCGCTGTCACCGGTTACCGCTATCGCTCGATCACCAAGCTCCTCGGTCGCAACGTACGCCAGGTAAGCGCTATCGACGCCGCCCGAGAATGCGACAATAACCGACCCGAAGCTTCGCAGCAGCTCTCTCAGTTTGGTTTCCTTTGATAGCGCGGATGCGTCGAACGAGTTGTTGATTCCGGATGCGTGTGCATGAGTCGTCACGTTTCCATGTTATCGGGTTGCGCCGGTTCCAGCAATTGAGACTCTGGTATAATCCGGGCGCACACGAGGCCGTTTCATAAATGCCATTACATAAGACAGAAGCTTTCGTACTGCGAACGTACGCGTTAAAAGAGGCCGACAAGATTTGTGTATTCCTGACCCGGGATCAGGGCAAAGTTCGCGGTGTTGCGCACGGCGCGAGAAAGATCAGGAGCCGTTTCGGCTCGGCGCTCGAGCCGTTCACTGAAGTGACTCTGGGTTATTTCCAAAAAGAGGGTCAGGAACTCGTCAGCATTTCTACGTGCGACATTCTGCACTCACACTTCGAGCGGGGCGCGCGTGACGTCGAAACCGCAAGCGCCTTCTCATACATGGCGGAGCTGCTAACCGAGTTTCTGCCCGAGCAAGAAGCGAATGAGCGGCTTTACAGGCTCGTGGTGGCGACGCTCGAAGCGATCGAAGATCAGGCCGATCTCGCACAAACTTTGAGATACTTCGAGGCCTGGTTGCTCAAGCTCGTGGGTTTTTTTCCTGACACGTCGCGCTGCGCGATCTGCGATTCCGTGATAGTTGATAACGAATCTGTTTTCCTAACCGGGGAGGGCGCGCCTCGTTGCGCGGCGTGCGGCGGAGGAAAGGGGTTTTCTGTGGACTCCGATCTGCGTAGTGTTATCGCAGAGATGTTCCGCCTTCATCCGACAACGTTTGCACGCCGGCGCGTCAGGCCGGAACACATTTCGAGGATAGGAGAGCTAAACTACCAGATCATCCGCCACGCTCTTGAACGAGATCTTCGCTCACGGTCTTTGCTGAAACAGCTCACCACTGCGTAAGGAGATTGAGGTGTAGGACGTCCCCCGTGGGTGCCCAATTCTTTGTGTGCTTTGCGGTCCTTTGCGAGGAACGATACTCAACGCAAAGGACCGCAAAGCACGTCATCAAATCCGCGCAAGTGCATCAACTAGATTATCGATCGTTTCCTTGCGGGTGGTTTCAGTCACACACACGAGCAGCGAGTCTCTCATTTCCGGGTAGTAGCGGCCGAGCGCCACGCCGGCAATGATCTTCTGGTCGAGCAGCCGGTCGCTCACCTCATTAGCGGGCCTCGGCGTGCGAACGACAAACTCGTTGAAGAAAGGTGACTTAAATTGCAAATCAAATCCCTTCAGGTCGCTAATACGCGAGGCCGCATAATGCGCCTTCTGCAGATTCTGCTGCGCAACCTCCTGCACGCCGCGCTTGCCGAGCGTCGCGAGATAGACCGTTGCCATCAGCGCAAACAATCCCTGGTTTGTGCAGATATTTGAAGTCGCCTTCTCGCGGCGAATATGCTGCTCGCGAGTCGACAGGGTGAGCACGTAGCCGCGGCGTCCCTGATCGTCGTAAGCTTCGCCGACCAGGCGGCCGGGCATTTGACGCACGTGCTTTTCCAGAGTTGCAAACATTCCGCAGTAAGGCCCGCCGTAGCTCAATGGAATTCCGAACGATTGAGTCTCCCCGGCGACAATGTCGGCCCCGCAAGCGCCCGGCGGTTTCAGGACACCAAAGCTCATAGGCTCGGTGACTGCGACTATGAACAGCGCTCCGGCGTCGTGCGCTGCGTCTGCGAGTGACTGAAGGTCCTCGATCGATCCAAAAAAGTTAGGCGACTGCACGACAAGAGCAGCCGTGCTGTTATCGATGCCCAGGGATGTAGGATCCAGTGTTCCCGCGTCTGTATGAGGAGCTGTGTCAATTGTCAGGCCGAGGTGCTTCGTGTATGCAGAGACGACTTCGCGATAGTGAGGGTGCAGCGTGCCGGCGATGACGAAGCGATTTCTGCGCGTCACTCGGTGAGCCATAAGTACAGCTTCCGCCACTGCGGTTGAACCGTCATACAGCGATGCGTTAGCCACCTCCATCCCGGTGAGTTGGCAGATCATCGTCTGGAATTCGAAGGTGTACTGAAGCGTGCCCTGGCTGAGCTCCGGTTGGTACGGCGTATAGGCGGTAAAGAACTCGGCGCGCGAGATCAAAGAGTCGATGATGACCGGGATGAAATGCGAGTAGGCCCCGGCTCCAAGGAAAGAGTGGTAGCCGGTTCCGTTTATCGACGCGAGCGAGCGAAAATACTCGAGCAGTTCGGGCTCGCTTACGGGATCGCCGACACCGATAGGCTCTTTGAGTCTTAGTTGTTCGGGGATTTGATCGAAGAGATCTTCAATTCGCTCTACTCCGATGTCCGCAAGCATTGCCTTGCGCTCATCGGGCGAGTTCGGAATATATCTCATTGGCGATTACTCCGCCGCTTCTTCTTTGATGTAGTCGTCGTATTCGATGGAAGTCAACAGGGCGTCGACCTGAGCGGGGTTGTCGATGCTGATGCGTATCATCCAGCCGTCGCCGTAGGGATCCTCGTTGACTTGTTCAGGCGAATCATTGAGGCTTTCATTCACCTCGATAACCGCTCCGCTGACAGGCATGTAAATCTCGCTGACTGCCTTCACGCTTTCGACGGAGCCGAAAGGCTCAGAAGCTTCGAACTTGTCGCCGACCTTCGGTAGTTCCACGTACACGACATCGCCAAGCTGGTTTTGTGCGTGGGCGGTGATACCTACTGTTGCTTCGCTGCCCTTAACTCGGACCCACTCGTGGTCTTTGGTGTAGCTAAGATCTTCTGGTGTGTCTGCCATCTTTATTGTCTCCATTACCGGGTTTGCTGCGGGTTCCAAGCCAGGATCCGATTCAGCATTAATCAAACCTTCTTTCGCGCTTGTAGAAGGGTGTCTCGACTATGCGGGCGGGAACGTGACGACTCCGCACCGCTACAACGAATTCGGTTCCGACGGCCGCATGCTCAGTCGGAACGTAAGCGAGACCTATGTTTTTTTTCAAGAAAGGCGCCGGACTGCCGGATGTGACAACTCCGACCTCGCGTCCGTCGATAAGAACCGGATAACCATCGCGAGCGGGGGCTCGGTCCAGCACCTCAAAGCCCACGAGCTTGCGCGTCAACCCGTTCTCCTTTTGGCGCACCAGCGTGTCACGTCCGACGAAATCTCCTTTGGAGAGCTTTACTACCCACCCAAGCCCAGCTTCAAGCGGTGTTGTCGTTTGATCCATATCGTGACCGTAGAGACGGTACGCGGCCTCGAGTCTCAATGTGTTACGCGCCGCAAGGCCACAGGGAAGAAGTCCTCGATCCTGGCCGACGATGAGCAAACGATTCCACAAGTGGCGCGCATCACCGGCCTCGCACAGTATTTCGAAGCCGTCCTCGCCGGTGTAACCCGTTCGCGACACGCGGCAATCGAGCTTATCCACGAGGACACGCTGCGACCAGTAATAGGGAATTCGGTCGAGCATGTGATCGGTCAGCTCTTGCAGGATATGCTCCGCGCGAGGTCCCTGGAGCGCGAGCAATGCGAACGCGGTGCTGGTGTTATGGACTTCAGCGTTCAAGCCGGCGGCGTGGCTCTTGATCCACTCGAAGTCCTCATCGGTGGTCCCTGCATTGACCACCAGAAGGAAATACTCACAGTTGATTCGATAGACCAACAGATCGTCGAGGACTCCACCTGAGTCAATGGTCATCGTTGAATACTGAACCTGATTATCTTCAAGCTTCGATGCGTCGTTGGTGCTAATGCGCTGAACGAGCGCTAATGCATCCGCGCCGCGTATCTCGACTTCGCCCATATGCGACACATCGAAAAGACCGGCGGCCTCGCGCACAGCCATGTGCTCCTGGACGTGCCCGGCGTATTGGACCGGCATTTCCCAGCCGGCGAATTCAACCATCCGAGCGCCAATTGAAACGTGGGCTTCGTAGAGCGGTGTGTGCTTGAGCATCAGGGTTATGATCGCCTTTACAAGCGCAATTATCTATTGCTTCCAGCCGTATCGAGATTAACCAGACTCAAGAGAAGTCGCAAGCTAACACGCGAGGAAATTTTGAGTCAAGGTTTCCTACTTGTTTACTCGGTGTTTGCATCAGGGTTGCAACAGATTAGAACAAAACTGCTTTCCGTATTGCAAACCCGTCGGTTGCTAGGGGGCTGCGCGATATGGGAAACTCTCCCGCGACGCGGAGGAGTCTATGCCGAAGCTTGCTGAGCTGGCCGAAACAATCGGGGCCGAGTTATTCGGAGATCCGAACGCCGATATTAGTCGAGCACGGTCTTTTGAGACTGCTTCGGAAGGAGACGTAACGCTCGCTGCGAGATCTGATCTTATCGGGCGGATTGATGAGTCTCGCGCATCGGCTATCATCGTGTCCGCGCCAACTGCGAATTGCGCTAGAAATTTACTGATCGCGACAAGTCCCAAGCTTGCCTTTGCTCGTGCGATCGAAGCGCTGCACGCGATCCGGTACAAACCGCTTGGCGTCGCCGCTGATTTGATTGCCGGACCGGGAACAAAATTCGGGAGTGACTTATCGATTCACTCACGCGTCACGATTGGCCGGGATGTTGTGATTGGCGATCGCGTCACTCTGCATCCCGGCGTCGTGATTGGTGATCGATGCAGCGTTGGCTCGGACGCCGTGGTCCATTCCAATGTCTCAATCTATCACGACTGCGAAATTGGCAGCCGAGTCATCATTCACGCCGGGACCGTCATCGGTGCGGACGGTTTCAGCTTTGTGCCTGACGAGGAAGGTCATCAAGTCAAGCTGCTGCATCTTGGCCGTGTGCTCATAGAAGACGACTGCGAAATCGGGGCTAACTGCGCGATCGATCGCGGAGGGTTCGGTGACACAGTTCTAAGGCGCGGCGTCAAGCTCGACAATCTCATTCAAGTCGGACACAACTGCGATTTGGGTGAAGACACGGTTGTAGCCGCGCTGACGGGATTCTCAGGCGGCACTCGGGCCGGGCGGCGTTGCGTGATCGCCGGGCAGGTCGGGACGAATCAGCACGTCACTATTGGAGACGGAGTTACGATCATCGGGCAAGCGGGTGTTACGAAAGACGTGCCGGATGGATCGATAATCGCCGGGATGGGCCAGAGCTACAATTCGTGGCGTCGTTCGCAGGTGCTATACTCGAACCTCCCGGAGTTAGCCGCGCGGTTGAGGCGACTTGAGAAGACAGTCGACACGATTGGACACGCCGCGAAAGATGATGACGAGTAAGGACAAACTGGAGGTTGAAGAAATGGAAATTGCGCCTCGAATTGCAGTTGACCCCAATGTCGTCCACGGAACGCCGGTCATAACCGGTACTCGCGTGCCAGTATCGCTGGTGATAGGTTCTCTCGCCGGAGGTATGAGCAAGGAAGAAGTAGAAGCTGAGTACGGAATACAGGCGGCGGATATTGAGGCTGCACTTGCATACGCCGCCGAGTTAGTAGCGACAACGGAGGTCACTCCGTTGGTTGGAACCTAGAATTGCGATTCCTAGTCGATGAGAATATGCCGAGATCCCTCGCAGCGATCATCTCCAACTTTGGTTTTCAGGCGGACGATGTGCGCGACATCGGGCTGCGCGGAAAATCCGACGCAGAGGTTCTAGCGGCAGCGGCGGGACTGGACTCGATTGTTGTTACTAGGGACCGAGGGTTCAAAAACGACAAGGAGTGGCCAGCCGACTTTACAGCAGGCGTCATCCTAGTAAAACTTCCTGATGATACTCCGGCGAGCATTGTGATTGGACGGGTGCTTGCACTACTTTCCAACAGACTGCCTGAGTCACTGCTTGGCGGAGTGACTTTCGTCGAGCCGAGGCGGGCGCTCTCCCGTATCGTCCGACGGAGGCCTTAGACGACCAGGTTTGAGATGGAAACACTACTCGATATTACTCAAATTCAGGCGATTCTGCCTCACCGTTATCCTTTCCTGTTGGTTGATCGGATACTCGAGTACGAGCCCAACAAACGGGTGGTCGGAATCAAGAACGTCACGCTGAACGAACCGTTCTTTGCCGGGCACTTTCCCGGTGCCCCGGTCATGCCCGGAGTGCTTATCGTCGAAGCAATGGCGCAGACGGCCGGCGTTATGATGCTCGCAAATATTCCGGACCGCGAGAGCAAGCTGGTCTTCTTCACCGGCATCGACAACGCAAGGTTTCGCCGCCCGGTTGTGCCGGGCGATCAGCTCCGGCTCGAGTTGACCGTTTTGAGATTGAGGCCACGATACATTCGGCTGCGCGGAGAGGCCTCGGTTGATGGGCAACTGGTGGCCGAAGCTGAAATCTCATCCTCTCTGGTTGATCGCAGCCTCGTAGAGCGTGGTGATCAAATCAACAACGCCGCGTTCACCCCGGTGGAGCAGTCTTAGAAGCACCTAGGGACCACCGAAGGGAGGCCAGCGACGAAGTGTCCGTTCATCCCACAGCAATAGTCAGCTCGAAGGCGGAGCTCGGTTCGAACGTTTCGATAGGTCCGTATTCGATTATCGGAGACGACGTTATACTGCACGATGACGTCCGTGTCGCAAGTCATTGCGTGATTGAAGGCCCCTCCGAGTTCGGCCGCGCATCGGTCTTTTTCCCCTATGTTTCGGCTGGTCAGCCGCCGCAGGATTTGAAATACGGCGGCGAGCGAAGCTGGCTGCGCGCGGGAGAGCGCAATACGTTTCGCGAGTTCACCACGCTGCATCGCGGCACCGAAGGCGGCGGCAACATAACCGAAATCGGATCGGACAACTTCTTCATGGCTCAGTCTCACGTTGCCCACGACTGCCGCATCGGTAACCACACCATCTTCGCAAACGCTGCCACGCTGGCGGGGCACGTGATCGTCGAAGACCACGCCACCATCGGCGCTTACGCGGGTGTGCATCAGTTTTGCAGAGTAGGGAAGTACGCATTCATCGGAGGCTATTCGGTGGTAGTCAAGGATGCACTCCCTTATGCGCGGACAGTCGGGAATCATGCCCGGTGCTATGGGCAGAACACCATCGGGTTGCGCCGCAGCGGCTTTGGCGCCGAAGAAATCCGCCGAATAACTCATGCCTTTCGGTTGTTGCTCGCAGCGAAACTGAACACGACGCAGGCTGTTGAAGCGATCAAGCTGGACCTGAGTGGCTATCCCGAAATCGATTACATTGTAAATTTCATTGAAAGTTCAGAGCGAGGAGTAACGAAGTGAGCCAACTGAAAAAGATACTGATTCTAACGCACCAGGAAGTTGGAGAACTGCTTCCAATTCGTGAGTGCATGCCGGTGATGGCGGAGGCGCTGGCTGATCTAGCTCGAGGCAATGCGTTTCAGCCATTGAGAATGATTGTTAGTCCGCCCGGCGCCGCGGGCGACATCGGCCTGATGCCATCATATAGGGCAGGCGAGCGCGCAGCTTACGGAGTCAAAGCGGTTTGCTTTTTTCCCGACAACCCGTCGAAGGGATTGGATTCGCATCAGGGCAGTGTGATGCTGTTCAGCGCGGAGACAGGCGAGTTGCTCGCGTTGATGAATGCTTCGGCTATCACTGCCATTCGCACCGCTGCAGTTTCAGGTGTCGCGACGCAGCTTCTTGCTCGTGAAGACGCCGGCGAACTGGCGATAATCGGCGCCGGCATTCAGGCTCGCGCGCACATTGAAGCTATGGCTTGCGCGCGGCCGATCAAACGCGCGCGAGTAGCCAGTTTGCACATCGAACGAGCGCGAAGGTTTGCCGAAGAGTGTAGACCGATGTATTCGTTTCCGATCGAACCGGTCGACAGCGTCGAAGCTGCGGTTCGCGGCGCGGACTTGATTGTAACCGCGACTACGGCTGCGCAGCCGATATTGAAGCGAGAATGGATTTCAGAGGGCGCGCACCTCAACGTGGTGGGCTCGAGCATTCCAACAACACGTGAGGTTGACAGCGCAACGATCGCCGCTTCGAGCTTGTTTGTTGACCGGCGCGAATCGACGATCAACGAGGGCGGAGACTATCTGTTTGCTTTGCGGGACGGCGCGATCGGGCCGGATCACATAAGGGCAGAGATAGGCGAGTTGTTGATTGGCGCGAAGGCTGGCCGCGCTTCGCCGGACCAGATCACAGTGTTTAAGTCGCTCGGTTTGGCGATCGAAGACCTGGCTTCAGCCGACTACCTCTATCGCAAGGCGACGGAAAATCAGAAAGGAACCTGGGTGGACTTCTAGGCAGGGCTGGGTGTGGGGATTGGGGGTTGGATTTCACAACCCTAATCCCCAACCCCTGACCCCTATCCCCCATCTTATGAAGTACGGTTTGATTGCTGGCAACGGGCGTTTTCCATTTCTCGTGCTGCAGGGCGCGCGAGACAGCGGCGTCGAGATGGTAGTAGCGGCGATCAAAGAGGAGACGGCGCCGGAGATCGAATCGGCGGGCGCTCGAGTTGAATGGCTGAGCGTCGGCCAACTTGGCCGCTTGATTCGATTCTTCAAGCAGGAGCAGGTTACGCATGCGATTATGGCGGGTCAGGTAAAGCATCATCAGATTTTCCGGTTGAACGCGCTGCCGGATCTAAGAATGGTTCGTCTTCTGGCTCGCCTGTCAACAAGAAACACCGACAGCCTGATAGGTGCGGTTGCAGACGAACTTGCGCGAGAAGGCATCACGCTAATCGATTCGACTACGTTTCTGGCGCCGCTCCTTGCAGCACGAGGGGTGCTGACACGTCGCGCGCCGACGAAAGAAGAGCTTGCCGATATCGAGTATGGCCTTGGAATCGCGCGCGAGATTGCCGGACTCGACCTGGGTCAAACGATCGCGGTAAAAGATCGAGCGGTAGTTGCGATTGAAGCAATGGAGGGAACCGACGCGGTGATCCTCCGTGCCGGCGACGTTACGCGAGGCAGACCTTTCGTAGTAATCAAGGTGGCAAAGCCCAATCAAGATATGCGGTTTGACGTTCCGGTGATCGGCATCCCAACGATTGAGAGCATGAACCGAGCCGGCGCTACCGTGATACACATTACGGCGCAAAAGACGCTGTTGTTTGATCAAGCGGAGCTTATAGCTTCGGCTGATCGGGACCACATCGCAATCGTCGCCGGTTAATCGACGGATTGCCTGGATTCTGCTCCGATCGGCTGCCCGGTCCCGGGCCAAATCTCTTCCATTAAGTAATGTCTGGTGGCCGCGGCAGGTTATGTTAGACTGAACCCGGCGGCGGCAGGCACTGGGATGATGGCTAAGAGTAATCCAAACGAATTTGATCCGGACAGCGCGATAATCGACGCTGACTTGCTGGTGAAGTATCGAATGGTGACTCGAGCGGTCGAAACGCTCGAACGGGCAATCGATGCAGCACCGCGGCATATCGGATTACGAGAGAAGCTTCGCGAGATCCTGATCGATGCGGGGCGCCGCGACCAGGCTGCGCAACACTGCCTGGCACTGGCAAGCCTTCATGTTTCGGCAGGGGATGTCGAGCGCGCCAACGAAAGACTGCTCGAGGCTAAGCGGCTTGATCCAAGAGTCTCGGTCACCGGACAACTCCGCGATGTCCGACAAACCAGCCAGGTCCCACAGCGTCCGCAAAAAATACTCTCCGGTAATCTTGCCGACATCAATTTGTTCGACATCATCCAGATTTTGGAGAACAATCGCCTTACGGGAATGCTCGAGGTGACCTCATCCGCAGTGTCGGGTGAAATCCATTTTGACGAAGGCCTTGTCGTCGGAGCCAAGTCGGGACTGGATTTTGGCCGAAAGGCGCTGAGCCTTTTTGCCGGAGCCGCAGATGGGAGTTTTGAGTTTGAGAAAACCAGCGAAGCGTATGACCGGTCAATCAAGACGACCAGCAATACTGCGCTCATACTCGACATGCTTCGTATCAAGGACGAAGAGGATCACGGTCTCGGCAAGCTCGACACGTTGCAATAAATGTAGGGGCGGCTCTCTGCGGCCGCCCCTCTTCTGATATCTAATTGTGATGGAACAACGAGGGGCGGCCACCGAAGGCCGGCCCCTCGATTTCTTTTAAGGCTTCGCCGGAGGTTTCGGCGCCGGCGCGGTAGTCATCGGGTTGGCCTTGTTATAGGCGGTGACGAAGTCCTGGGTGACGTCCGTGCGAGGATCGTACCAGAGGACCGTACCCGACTGCACAGCGTTTGAAATGTCTACCAGCACAACAATCCCGCGCTTTGCAGTGTAGTCCTCGGCGAACTTTGTAAGCTTCCCGGTTATTGGCTCAAAGGCCTTGTCCCGTGTCCGACCGGCTTCCGCCTGAAGGTCCTCGCCCTTGCGTTGATACTCGCGCTTCATCGACTCGAGGTTCTCGGTCATCTCGGCTACTCTTGCAGGAGTCAGTACGCTGCTCTGCGACTTGATAGTCGTTTCGAGAGCATTGATCTTGTCGGCGAGGCTCTGGACTTCCTTTACACGCGGTTCGAACTGGCGATTCAACTGTTCGACCTTCGCTTTGAACTCTTCAACCTGCTCCTGAAATATCGCGGTATTGATTACCGCAACTTTGCCTTTTGGAAGCAGCGCTGGTCCCGGCGCGGGTTTCGGAGCGGTCGCCGCGGGTTGCTGCGCGAAAGCTGAAACGGCGATCAGCAGTAACGTGATGGATACGAATTGTAGTTTGAATAGCTTCATCGATGAGTTCCTTTCCATCCTCAGGGCTTCTTGACTTGCGGGGTAGCCGCGGGAGCGCCGCCCGGCACAGGATTGGCCTTGTTGTATTCGCCGATGAAGTCTTCAGTAATGTCAGTGCCTGGATTCCAGTATGCAAGTGACCCTGACTGAGCGGCGCCGGCAAGATTGATAACCAGGACGATACCGCGTTGAGACGCATAGTTATTCAGGAACTGGTACAGCTTGTCTCGGACAGGCTTTGTCGCGGTATCGATCAAGCGGTCGTATTCCGCCTTGAGGTCTTCGTAATCTCGCTGCCCCTTCCTCTTCATGTCTTCGTAACTGTTCTGCATCTCCTGACACTTGTCCGGAGTTAGCTGAGGACACTTCACCTTTATGTCCGTCTCCTGCTGCTTGAGTTGGTTCTCGAGCGTCTGGAGCTGCTGATAGCGAGGCTGGAATTGCTTGTCTACCGCCTCATACTTTTGCTTCAGCTCGCCGATACCACCTGGAAATGCCTGAGTGTTAACAACCGCAACCTTGCCGTCGGGAAGCGCAGCGCCGACACCTGCCTGAGTGGCCTGCTGCGCTTTGGCGGTTACCCCAGCCGATGCGAGCACCACCGCCGCAAGAATAGCTAACTTGATCTTAAACATACCTGCTCCTGTCTTCTTTTGGTTTGAGCCGGCGCCGACGGTCAGCGACGGCGTCGTGTTTGCAAAAACGTGATTATAGCAGCACCGCTCTCGCCTTTAGAAGCGGCAATGCAAAAAAACATCTGCTAGAAAGTCCGCCCGACGGAGAATCTTATGGCGCGTTTCTGTTCAAAGAAAAAATTATTGGTGTCCGACTGAGTCCTCGCATTCGGGTTCCATGCGAATATGAGCCGGAACGGAACATTTATCACTGGGACTTGTACTCGCAATTCGCCTCCCATGCTGTACCGATAGTTGTCGAATATTCCGCTCGCCGCGTTTGTAAGGAGTACGTCCCTGGACGTTTGCTTATCACCGAGTACCAACACCTGCTGGAAGCCCGGGGGAAGTCCGCCCTGACTTTCAGGCGGAGCCGCCTTTCGTAGCTCACGCCTCGTCGCCTCCTCCCCGCGCGGGTTAAGAGTTACCACGCCCAGTGTCTGGTTCGGCAGGAATTCTGATCGCTCGAATTGATTAGCCAGGCCGCGCAAATTGAAGGCAGAGCCGATATCGAAGTACGGAGCAAACTGCAAAGGTCCGATGATCGGTATCCTGTATTCGAGATTGAACAGCATTTCGGTATCGCCGCCGATGAAAGCCGGGAAGTTCGGCACCGAAGTGTCGACGGCATTCTCCGCTACGAATTTCTC
>Ga0137359_10001389_pt1 | contig 19232 bp, 13 predicted proteins | sample Mad1_40_16metaG_FD_108281 | JGI IMG/M metagenome (GOLD analysis project Ga0137359, IMG submission 108281) | Vadose zone soil microbial communities from Angelo Coast Range Reserve, California, USA - Mad1_40_16 metaG | ecosystem: Environmental > Terrestrial > Soil > Vadose zone | place: USA... | reverse complement strand
GACGGTCTGACGGCCTTTTCACGAGAGCGACCTGGGGAGCCCGTTGCGGGCAATCCGCTCGGCGGGTTCTGCGCGGGGGGACGGGCACAAGCGACCTTGTCGCAAGATCCGTCCCTACCCACCGGCGCCCATCTGTGGGGTCGTTGAGCTGGGCCAGATTGGGTAGGTACAACTCGTCCCCAAGCATAATGGTTTTCAATCGCTCAAGATGCTCCGGGCTGGTGTACTTGTAAAAATGAGAACCGGTCGCCTTGGTCGGTATCGGAGTGCTCATGAAATCTATTTTCGCAGAGCCTCAGCGCGCCCCAAAAACAACTCTATTCCGAACCGGTTGGCGCCGATCAAACGCCGGTTGAAAGCGCACGGCATTTCCGTGGGGCTTTCCGGATGGATTACCGAACCCTTCGCCTGGCCGAGCCGCTCGCCCGCCTCGCTAATCCAGGGTCAGTCGTTCTCGCCGTACCAAGCGCTTCGTCGTACCCGATCGAGATCATGCGAGGGTCGGTGAAGTTGTGAGCGCGCAGAGGCACTATCCAGAAAGGTGCAGTCTCGCGCTACTGTCCGGAATCCCGGACAGTTTTAGAATTTCCACCCCTCGCCAAGGTGCTTGCCAGACAATTTGCCCCTAGTGCCATGAGCTCCAAGACGCATGACGCTCTTTTGTGTCTAGCGCGCAATCCGGACGACAGCGACGCGATGATCACCGTCTATGGAGAGAATCGCGAGGTGATCGGCGCGGCGTTTCGCCGGTGGATCGGCGGGCGCAAGCACAAGAACTACGTTGAGGTGGGCATGATGCTGCAGGTTTGCAAGACTGCGCACTTGTTCGACCCAAAGAAACATCGGGCTGAAACTTGGGTATTTCAACGCGCAAATGCGTATTGCTGGGACCTCCGCACGAAGGTGGAAAATAGATCGGCTTGGAAGAATTGACGCTCTCAGTCTGCGGGGTTTTGCCTTCGCAAACTGGTTGGGCGCCGCGGTAGAATTGTAAGTGACTTGCGTCGGTCAGCCTCCGCACGAGGTTAGAGAGGAGGCAAAGCATGAACATAGTCCCCCGGCGATCCGACCCTCGGCCCGAACACACACACCACGTTTGCAATGTGTGCGGCAAGCCTTCCGAAATCACCATCTGCGACGAGTGCTCGGAGCGCCTTCGCGTCGAAGCCCTCGCTAGAAAGAAACACGAAGAGCAGGGTAACGCCTGGTCACACTGGGAGGGTTAGCTACGCTCGACAAGCGTACGCTTCATTAAAAACAGTTCTTTTTGGCGGATAGGAAACTACCTCAATCGGCTGCGTGTTCGCAACGATTTGCGAAGCCGTAAACGTCGGGATTTTGGCGGACGCTGAGCCACCCTGTATACGGTGACTTCTTCGACTCCGGAGCAAGCTTCACAGAACCCGCTGGCGTGACGCAGAAGGGGCGAGAGTGGGATTCCTGGTGGTGAGGGGCTTGCCGGGCAAGACCGTCGCCCAGCGTCCGTTGTCTCCGCAGACACAAGACATCTAGAAAGAATGGTAATCCGGGTTCTCTCCGAGCAACGGTACGTCTTCCTCGGTCGGCAAAAACAGGTATCTCTCCCTCAACATCTCCCACGCCGCGTAGTAATCCATCCCGTCTTCGATCGCTGAGCCCATATCGTCCTTGGTCTGGGTCGCCGCTTTTTCGGCTGCTTCGTCCAGCGTTCCCGCCTTCTCCAGTTCCGCGTACATTCTCGGACGGTGTTCCTTCCAGTGCGCTTTCGCCTCCTCCGCCCAGGGGCTCAATCGCCTACGCATGACTGTTACGATCGCGAGGCGTTCCGGATTCACTGGCTTTTTCGGTTCGCATTCTTGAACTCCCTAACGAATGTCCGCACAAGACGGAAGGCGGCGAATAAATTCAATTTCAGGGTCTTCACCTGCTTGTGGGTTTGCCGGCGCGCTTCGTATGGCATCAAGGATCCGGTCCTCAGAACGCGATCCGAAGGGACGATCAGATGACGGAGCAGTTGGCGTGATTTTTGGTGATGAACCCACCCGGTACGTTCGGCAAAGTTGTCCCGTTGCCGTATCGAAGGCCGCATAGCCGTATTCATCCACTCGCTTGAATCGGTTGACCGAGTGAGGATGGAGGAGAATGTACCCGCCTTCCCCAGCAGCGACAAGGGCGAGAACGCAGGTGAGGGTCTTAAGGAGCATATGCGTGTCGATAAGTATGTGAGGGCATTAAGAAAAAGATACTCATAGTCCGTGGACACATTAGCAGCGGGGAAGCCAAATATGCAATCTCATTATGGAAGATGTTCGAGTCCGGTTCGGCAAAGCCCTGCGCGAGCGCCGTCACAAGCTGGGTGTGTCGCAGGAAGAATTTGCCGATATTTGTGGTCTCGATCGGACCTATGTTGGAGGGATTGAACGCGGCGAACGCAATGTCGCCCTGATCAACATCGAGAAGTTAGCCAAAGCTCTTAAAATCCCTCTCTTGGAATTGTTCCGAGGAGTGTGAAGCATTACCCCCCTCCCGAGCTGTATCAAATGGGTGCCAAATCTGCCGACCGCAAGTGCTTATTCTGGAATCGTTTCAATCGGTGATTGTGACCGTATCAAAGGATTTGGTTTGATACGGGCGCAAGAAGGGCCCTCTGGTTCCGTTCGTCTTCGAGCATTGCTGCCGCTTTTGGGCCACGCTATCATGATCATGAGATGGTACCGACGTTACGCTTAACCCCCGAAGAAGAACTTAGGTTTCAGCAGTTCCAGCAAATCGACTTCTGGCAAAGTCAAAGCAAAGATCAAAATACCCACGCGCGCTCTGGCGAGTCTTCCGTCGCTTCCGAGAGCAAGACGGCTCCCCTACCCAATCGATGGGAATTGACACGTGATCTCGTGCTTCATGATTGGCAGAGCAGTTGTGTAGACCGCTGGTTCGCCGCCAGGAAGCGTGGCGTGGTTAAAGTAGTTACGGGTGCTGGCAAGACGACACTCGCGCTCGCCATCATAGAGCGGCTGCAGCAGACAACTGTTTCTGACCTCCGCGTTGCAATAGTTGTCCCAACCGTCGTGCTCCTAGATCAGTGGCGCAGCGAAATCCTGAAGAGGTCAAATCTGCCTCCAGCTTGCATCGGTTTTGTTGGAGCGGGGCAGTCAGATTCATTCGAATCCGGCGCTCGAATCATTATCGCAGTCCTTAACTCAGCCTCAAAGAAACTTGCTCAGGACGTTCAGCGATCCGGGATCTCCGACCGTCTGCTCTTAATCGTGGACGAATGTCATAGAGCTGGAGCACCTGAGATGCGCCGCGTGTTTGAAACCAGACGAGCGTTTTCGCTTGGCCTTTCCGCCACTCCAGAACGGGAGACGGATATCTCCGAAGAATCCGAGAATGGTGAAGCCGAGAATTCAGATAGTGTTCCCCCTTTCGAGTCCACTGCAATCGGCCAAGAGCTTGGAAATGTTGTTTACGAGCTGAATTATGTAGAGGCCATTCGGCAAGGAATATTGCCGCCGTTTAGTATCGTCCACTATGGTCTGCCGCTGTCTGAACCAGAATCTCAGGAATACAAGCGGCTAGGCCGAGAAATAAGCGACTTGCAAGGAGACCTCCAGACTAGGCACCGCAGGGGCCTCGGTCTCATTCGGTGGTGCAAATCACAGGCTAGTAGAGGTGACAAGAGGGCCGCACGATACATATCGCTACTCGGCGATCGAAAGCGGTTGCTATATACGACCGAGTCGCGCTCCGCAGCCGTCGTACAGATTCTCCAGCAGCATCTTGCTCAAAATCCCGAAGCGAACGCAATTCTGTTTCACGAGAGCATCGAGGAAGTGATGAGTTTGTTTGCGAAGCTCCGGGAACTAGGGTTTCAAGTCGTTGCCGAACACAGCGGATTCCCCGATTGGATGCGGGCAAGATCGATTCACCTATTTCGAGATGGTATCGCTCGCATCATTGTCTCCGCGCGTTCTCTTATCGAGGGTTTTAACGTGCCTGCAGCAGACATAGGAATTGTTGTGGCCGCTTCCGCATCGGTCAGACAACGAATCCAGACACTCGGACGCCTTCTGCGAAAGAATCGTCTGACCGACGGTAGCGAGAAGACAGCGAAACTGTTCGTCCTGTATACGCGCGACACCGTCGATGAATTCATCTATGAGAAAGCCGACTGGGAAGGTTTCATCGGTGCCGAACGGAATGAATATTACCGATGGGATCCTTTGTCAGGTTTGGCCCCAATTCCGAGAGGCGGCCCGCCGCGTCGACCGCCAATCTCGGAGGATGAAGTCACAACCTTGGCACTTCGTCCGGGTGATGAGTATCCTGGCGATCTAAACCAAGGAGCGTTATATTCTCTCGATACTCAAGGCAACATCCGCGACGAGGATGGAATTCCGATTGAACTCAATCAGGAGTTGCGCGATTTGCTTGTGCGTGGGCGCAGAAGAGCCGGCCGATTCCGTATTACGCCGCAGAGGTTCCTAGTGTTCGTCCTGGAAAAGGGCCCTTTAGGTGCTTGGCGCGGGCTTTATTTGGGCCAGCTCACGTCTGCACCAAAATCCTCGAGGGGAAACGATATCGGGACACCTGAGTTTGAGGCGACGCTCGGCGGCGACCTGTATCCGCTTGCGAAGGCGCGCGGAGAGACATTCCATGTCCTTCTGCGTGATCGGCGTCTCATAGCGCGAAAGGAACGCGGACAGATTAGGTTTGTACTTCCGCTGGATCAAATTTCCGACCCCCAAAAACGAGCCGCAACCGAGCAGATTCAACGTGCCCTCCATGATGCCCACAACAAAGGCCACCGTATCAGCAGGATTACGGTGACGCCGGACGGAGAGGTGGTTTATGTGTTTGGCAACCAAGCCTACCTGCTTGGCAGGGCTCCCGAAGGAGCGAAAGGCTTTGAACTGGAAGAAGCGCACCAAAATGTTAAAATGTGAGCTTCCGGATTGAGGTGGTGACGACCTAAGCAGTCGCGCGGAGGTAAGTTTTATGGCGACACCAGCATTTATTCCAAGGCACGAAAAAGCTTCGTGGGGGATTCCGTGTAACCAGGACGCGCAAGGCGAGCTTTTCGTGGGCAAAGGGATGACGTGCCCCTTCGCCAGCCAGTTCCCAGAGATCACGGCTCGCGTTCAACGCTGTCTGTCCGAGAATCGTGGTGACCGGAACGGACATTTTTGGATCAACCTAGCCACTGAAACGATCACGATGCAGGTCGGTAATGGTGCCGACAACGAAATTCTTCCGGCTGGGTACTAGCGGTTGGGCGAGTTGCGCAGGCTTGGTGTGCCAGGACAATCATAACCGAATCGTCCCGCCTCTTTTCACGTTGACTGAGTTTTGACATTGTGAGGCGCAGGGACTGGGGGCCATAGTTTTATAAGTCCTTTTCTGATCGGGTCGAACGTGGTTTCCTCCAGAACCCGATCAAACAAAACAATGCTTCAAATTGCCCGCCTGACATTTCTGAAATCCATCACTCGATAGAAACGGAACTACCGAAAAGTGAAGGTACACTAATTTACTGGACGAATATATAGTCTTTATTTGCCTAAGTCGCTCAGCTAACATCAAGCAATCCGAGCGACTCTGCAATTCTGAAATTTGTGGGGAACTGACGACACCGGCTTACCGGTCTGACCTCAATGATTTGTGAGACGACTATTAGATACCGGGCAGATATCTCCGCGGGAGCATTGAAAGTTCCAGAAACCAGAGTTATCGCTGATCTTCTCCTGCGTTCACTCGATGAACGGGGATGGAAGCGCGCCATAACCTGCGAAAACGTGCTACAAACGCGTAACCCCGCCACGGCCATCCGACTCGCCCGGCTCATCAAAGGTCGCCTAACTTTGATGGACGCCGAACTCTGGAAGATGATCCACGAAGGCACCGGGGTCGTAGTTGTACATGCGGCGCTGGCATCGGCAATTAAGCACTCCATCCTCCTGGGAGATTTCCTTGATCTAGTTGTGCGTGAGCAGTACCACATATTCAACCCCGCTCTGTCGAACAAGCTGTGGGACGACTACCTTAGTGACTGCCGGGGCCGCGATCCTGAGATGCCGGAGTGGCGCGAGCCGACGCGCAGCCGTCTCCGCTCATCGATATTCCAAACGCTCGCTCAGGCTGGTTTTGTTGAAAACACAAAAACTTTGAAGCTGCAACCGGTCCATATCGCCCCGCAGGTACTTCGCTACCTAGCCGACCGAGACGAAGACTATGTACTCCGCTGCATTCAGGTGTCGCCGTGAGCGACCCGTTGACGGAACGGCTGAACAAGATTCTATCCAGGGTTGTCTCCAACGACTTTCTGAAGGGGACTGGCATCGGTAACGAGATCGCCTTCTATATCTTTGACTACCCGCCGGAAGATGAGTTGCGGGTACGGGAGCACATTAGGTTTCTGCTCGAACATATTCCGAAGCAAAGGCCGGAGTTGCGAGTCAAGCACATCAATGTGTTCGATTTTGTGCTTGATTATCTTAAGAGGCGAAACCTGCTTGACAAGGTTATCACGATGCAACGGGAAAGAGGCGACGCGGCCGTCATCAAGGCCCTGTCGGGGCCGCTAGACGAGAATAAGATCGCAACTCAATTCGCTGAAGAGGCTGAGCCAGAACAGCATGATCTGGTGATCTTATCCGGTGTTGGAAGCGTGTGGCCGCTCCTTCGATCGCACACGCTTCTCAATAACCTACATCCGATTATGGGGCGCACTCCGCTGGTCATGTTTTATCCAGGCCGTTATGACGGACAGTCGCTACGTTTATTCGGCAAGTTAAGAAACGCGAACTACTATCGAGCCTTTAAGTTAGTTCCGTAAAGAGGCCCAAATCATGCGGATTCAAAACCTTTTTGAACGCGACATCTTCCGACCGATTAATGGCGTCGTGAAGGCGGACCAGCTCGACGACTCCTCTGTGTGGCAAGAGTTGGATGAATTCGTCGTCACTAAGGAACTGGACCAGCATTTTCGAAAGTTCTTTTCGAACTATTGCGACGCAATCAAACTGAAAAACGATCCCGATGTGTCCGGCAAGATTGGAGTCTGGATCTCCGGCTTTTTCGGTTCCGGCAAATCCCATTTCATCAAAGTGCTGTCCTATCTCCTTCGCAATCGGACGCACACGCACAACGGCCAGAGCAAAAAGGCTGTCGAGTTCTTCGAGAGTAAGATCAAGGATCCGATGCTCTTCGGTGACATCAAGAGGGCAGTCGCCTCGGATACGGATGTCATCCTTTTTAACATAGACAGCAAGGCCGGGCCGATGGCTGGCCGCGACGCGATTCTAGCAGTCTTCTTACGAGTCTTGAACGAAATGCAGGGCTACAGTGGAGACTACCCGCATATCGCCCACCTAGAACGCTACTTGGAAAGCAAAGGGAAGCTGGAGAAATTCAAGGCGGCTTTTCGCGAGGTGACGGGGACTGATTGGACTAAAGAACGAGATGCCTACCATTTCCATCGAGATGACGTCGTCAAAGCGCTTACTGCAACCCTCAACCTCAGCGCAGATTCCGCAGAGAAGTGGATTGACGGAGCTGAAGGCAGTTTTGCCCTGACCATCGAGAATTTCTGCAAATGGGTTAAGGAATATCTCGATTCGAAGGGACCGGATCACCGTCTTATCTTTCTAGTTGATGAAGTGGGGCAGTTTATCGGCGGGGATTCGCACTTAATGCTCAACTTGCAAACGATTACCGAAGAACTTGGCATAATCTGCGGAGGCCGGGCTTGGATCGTCGTGACTTCCCAAGAGGATATCGACTCTGTTCTCGGCGAAATGAAGCAGAGCAAGGCAAACGACTTCTCCAAAATCCAGGGACGTTTCCGAACCCGTCTTTCACTCTCCAGTGCAAACGTCGATGAAGTGATCCAAGAGCGTTTGCTTGCCAAACGTTCGGAAGTGGTGGGTGAACTTCAAACCCTCTTCAAGGAAAAGGGGGATATTCTCAAGAACCAACTTACGTTTACCAACTGCGGCATGACGCTGAAGTCTTACAAAGACGCTGAGGACTTCTCCAAGGCATACCCATTTGCGCCGTATCAGTTCCAGCTTGTGCAGAAAATCTTCGAAGCGATTCGCAGGGTCGGAGCCACAGGCTTGCATTTGTCTCGGGGCGAGCGGTCCACCCTCGATGCCTTCCAATCGGCAGCCAAAGAGGTTGCCTTGCAAGAGGTCGGAGTTCTCGTTCCGCTGTATCGCTTCTACCGGTCGATTGAAAGCTTTCTTGACACAGCAATCAAGAAAACCATTGACCAGGCCCAAGAAAACACAAGTCTTGAGCCTTTCGATACCGAGCTGCTTAGAGTGCTCTTCCTCATCCGGTATGTGGAAGAGGTCAAAAGCAACGTCGATAACCTAGTCACGTTGTGTATGGACGAGATTGACGCAGACCGTCTTGCTTTACGCGTGAAGATTGAAGCGAGCCTCGCGCGGTTAGAGAAAGAAACCCTCATTAAGCGCAGCGGCGATGTCTTCTTTTTCCTGACCAATGAAGAACGGGACATCAATAAAGAAATCAAAGCTGTGGAAATGTCCGGGGGCGAGGAAGCCAAACTGCTTGGAGAGATCATTTTCAACGATGTGCTCAAGGAACAGCGGAAGTATCGCTACCCCACCAATAAGATGGACTTCACTTTCAATCGCCTCTGTGACCTGAATCCGATTGGAAACCGGGTTGATGGGGGACTGCTTGTCTCCGTTGTCACCCCGCTCAACGACGATTACGAGACCTACCAAAATGCCCGATGCATCCTTGAGAGCAGTGGCGAGGGTGGGCACATCCTCATCAAGCTCGGCAACGATGAGACTCTGGGCCGCGAGATACGCACTTGCATTCAGACCGACAAATATGTCCGTCACAAAAACGATGGAACACTTCCCGAATCAGCCAAGCGAATTTTGCGAAATTTCTCAGAGGACAATCAAGAGCGCCGCAAGAATCTGGCCACACTGACCAGCAAGATGCTTGCTGAGGCCGAATACTATGGTGCGGGCCAGAAGTTGAAACTGAAGTCGACAACTGCGATGTTGGCTCTGAATGAAGCGCTTGATTATCTTGTGCAGAACACCTTCACCAAGATGGGCTACTTGAAGGTGGTCTGTCAGGAACCACTCAAAGAGGTCCAGGCGATCCTTCGCAGCAATGACATTGGTGCACAGACGCTCGCACTCAAATCGGAAGAGGGCAACAAGCAAGCGATGGACGATGTCCGCACCTACGTCGCGTTAATGGCTGCGTCGAACAGGCAAGTCGTACTGAACGAAATGATCGAGAAGCGTTATTCGTTGAGGCCGTATGGCTGGCCGGATGATGAAGTGTTACTGCTAATCGCCCGCCTGATTGTTCTTGGCGAAATAAGCTTGCTGATGGACGGTGCGCTTTTGCCTCTGGACAAAATATACGAGGCGATAACGACTCCAGCGAAGCGCCGCAGAATCGTTGTCCTCAAGCGTCAAACGACCGACCCAGCGTCAATTCAAGAAGCCCGGAGCCTTGCAAAGGAGCTATTCCACGAGATGGGACCAGATGGTGAAGACGCCATTTTCTCTTTCTCACAGAACAAGCTGAGGAATTGGCAGACTTCACTGATCAGCTACAAGTCGCTGGCCGACACGGGTAGTTATCCGGGGAAGGAAGAGATTGCCGATGGCCTCGTCCTGGTTAGGAAGCTGTTGTCCAGTGATAGCAGCTACAAGTTCATTGAGCAGTTCGACGGCCAGAAGGCCGATCTCCTCAGATTGGCAGAGAATTTCAATGATCTGGAACAGTTTTATGAGCACCAGAAGCCTACGTGGGAAAAACTGCGTAAAGCGTTTGAGCGATTCCAACTCAACAGGCTAGAGCTTGAGCGTGCACCTCAAGCGGCGGAAGCTCTGGCACGAATGCAACAAATTCTTGCGTCTCCCAGTCCCTACAGTCTGATAAAAGAAGCCGAGGGGCTGATTTCGACGGTTGGAACCGCTAATACGGCACTCATAACAGCTCGACGCACGGAAGCTATCCGGAGAATCGACGGTCTTTTGGTCAAGTTGACCTCTGAAGTGGACGCAGCATCGGGGGATGACGGGCTGCGCGCTGGATGCGTCAAGCCGCTCGAAACGCTAAAAGGCCGCGTACAGAGAGAGGAGAGCCTGGCTCACATAACGCAGGCCGAATCGGAAGCTCTGAAGGAGTACGACGCCGCGTCCGTCCAGGTTGAGGAGTATGTCAATAAGTTGACGGAAAAGCCCCCGAAAGAAGGCAGTGATCCGCAGCCAAAGCCCACACTGAAGAAGAAGCGGGTTGTCGAACCCTCAAAATTCGTCACGACGACATACCTGGAGAGTAAGGCCGACGTGAATCGCTTTCTGGACACTCTAAGAACGGAGCTTGAGCAAGCCATAGACAGCGGCGAGCGGATTGAAATTCGCTGAGAAAGCTCATCTCCGATGAACCACACCGTACTCAAGAACTATGCCCCACAGGCACGCCGTGATTTTATTCAGGCGGTAACGGATCGTGCTGCGTTCTACGGGATCACGGCTGCGAAGATTGAGCCGGTCACGGAGCAGGGCGATGTGGCAATCATCGGAGGCCGCGCCTTCCCCGCATCAGTTGTCGCTAAGCGAAAGAAGTTGCTCAATCGTATCGAACGAGACGGGTTCAGTCAGACGATGGAAGCGTTTGCGTACACCTGGTTTAACCGCCTCGTCGCGATCCGCTTCATGGAGCTCCACGGCTACCTCGATCACGGTTACCGAGTCCTGAGCCATCCCGATCCAACGAAGATAATCCCTGAGGTTCTGGAGCTCGCTGAGCACGTCGATTTGCCCGGCCTGAGCAAAGACAAGGTCATCGATCTCAAACTCGATGGCAACAAGGAAGCGGAGCTGTACCAGATGTTGCTTCTCGCTCAATGCCACGCACTTCATTCGGCCATGCCGTTCCTGTTCGAGGGGATCGACGATGAGACCGAGTTGGTGCTCCCTGAGAATCTGCTGCACTCCGATTCGATCATCCGGAAGTTGGTTGACGCTAGCGACCCGGAGGATTGGCAAGAAGTCGAAGTGCTTGGCTGGCTCTACCAATTCTATATTTCCGAGCGGAAAGATGAGGTCATGGCCCGGAAGAGTGCCGTGCCCACAGAAGATATCCCCGCTGTTACTCAACTCTTCACACCACACTGGATCGTCCGCTACATCGTCGAGAACTCTCTCGGTCGCCTTTGGCTGCTCAACCGCCCCGAATCCCTGCTGCGGGCACGGATGCCGTACTACATCGAAGGCGAACCGGAGACCGATTTTCTGCGCGTCTCCCGGCCAGAAGATATTCGCCTTTGCGATCCCGCTGTAGGCAGCGGGCACATGCTCACCTACGCCTTCGACCTTTTATACGTAATCTATGAGGAGGAAGGTTATGCTCCCAGCGAGATCCCCGCGCTCATCCTCCGCAACAATTTGCACGGGCTGGATATTTGTCCACGTGCTACGCAACTCGCCGAGCTGGCCCTCGCTTTTAAGGCGCGGGAGAAATCGAATCGATTCTTCCGACCTGAAAACCTTATTCGGCCCCGCATCCTCGCCCTCCAGGACGTGCACTTTGCCGAGAATGAGCTGCGCGGCTACATTGAGGCACTTCAGTTGGGCGACCTTTTCGATGAACCAATGCTTAGGCTCCTCCATCAATTCGAGGAAGCTACGACTTTCGGCTCACTTATCCAGCCCTGTCTCGACGAACAGGAAATTGTCTTCTCACGCGGCTTTATTGAGCTCAAAGATCTGGGCGGACATCTTTTTCTGCACGAGACGCACCTCAAAGTCCTGCGTGTGCTCGAACAGGCTGAGGCGCTAAGCCAGCGGTATCACGTGACTGTCATGAACCCTCCCTACTTGGGAGGGCGGCAGATGAATCCGGCTGTAAAGGCGTTCTCCGACAAAAATTACCGTAACTCTAAAGCCGATCTTTTCGCGATGTTCATCGAGCGGGCATTCAGTCTAGCGATTTCCAAAGGCTTTACCGGCATGGTTACGATGCAAAGTTGGATGTTTCTTTCGACTTTTGAAGCCCTCAGGCAGGACCTGCTGAGAAATAGAACTATGCACAACATGGCGCATCTCGGTGCCCGAGCATTTGACACAATTGGTGGGGAGGTCGTCCAGGCAACGGCGTTCATCTACGAGAACACCGTTTCGAATGATCGGGTAGCTATATTCCTCAGACTAATCGATGGTCAATCTGAATCGGAAAAAGCCTCAGCCTGTCGCGAAGCCATCGCGAATCCAACATGCAGTTGGCTTTTCCGTGCCTCGTCCAATGACTTTGCGAAGGTCCCGGGTACACCGATCGCATATTGGCTTTCTCGCGGTATTCGCGAGATTTTTTCAGCAGGTGCCAGGCTAGGATCGACCGCCGAGACGCGTAAAGGGATGGTCACGGCGCGAAACGACGTCTATGTGCGCTTCTGGTATGAACCGAGTCTCTCTCGATGCGGTCTAGACAAATTCCCCTCCAGCGAATCTGCAATGGGTTCCGGGCTCAAGTGGTTCTCATACATCAAGGGTGGGCCATACAGGAAATGGTTCGGAAATCGCCTTTTCGTTGTGGATTGGGAGGAGAATGGCATCCGGCTTCAAACAACTCGCCATCCAACTGAGAACAGGGTTTGGGCAACGAATTTCAACCTTGATTATATTTTCAGACCGAATGTGAACTGGGGGGACATCACCGGTGGCAGCTTTGCTGCGCGTGCTAGCAGTGGGGGAGAGCTGTTTGACGCAACAGGACTGTCGTGCTTTCCACCCACACAGCTACGCCCATATGTTCTCGGCTTTTTGAACTCATGCTTGGTGGATATCTGTCTGCAAGCCTTGAACCCGACATTGCACTTCCAAGCTGGAAACATCGCGGATCTCCCGTTCCATCCAGAGATCACAGACGGGCTACAGTCCGTGGCCGGGCTGGTGGATACAGCAGTTTCTCTCGCTCGCGCCGACTGGGATAACTTCGAAACCTCTTGGGATTTCCTCGACCTGCCTCTAATTCGGCCCGGGACCAAGGGTGCGACGCTGGCTGCAACTTGGGAAGCGTGGCGAGACAAGTGCGACGTCGCCATTCGCCGCATGCAGAAGCTGGAGACAGAGAACAATCGACTCTTCATAGCCGCCTACGGCCTTGACGGAGAGTTGCAGCCCGAAGTGCCCGAGGAACAAATCACGCTCGCCCGCGCTGACAAGCGCAGGGATATGGCCGCTTTCCTCTCCTTCGCTATCGGTTGCATGATGGGTCGTTACTCGCTGGACAAGCGAGGCCTCATTCTCGCTAACTCCGGTGACTCCCTGTCAGAGTATCTGGCCATGGTCGGCAAGCCGCTCGACGGCCTCACATTCATTCCCGATGAGGACGGCATCATCCCAGTGCTCGACGGAGAATGGTTTAGGAATGATATCGTGGCGCGGGTGCACGCTTTTCTGCGCGCCACTTTCGCAGAGGCCACGCTAGAGACGAATCTTCGTTTCATCGAGGAATCGCTTGGCAAAGACTTACGCAAGTACGTCCTCACCGACTTCTATAAAGACCACTTGCAGGTATACAAGAAACGCCCCATTTACTGGCTTTTCTCCAGCGGCAAAGAGCGAGCGTTCCAAGCCTTAGTTTATCTGCACCGCTACCACGAGGGAACCCTGTCCCGGATGAGGACGGAATACGTTATTCCCCTGCTAGGGAAAATCGCCTCCCGCATCGATCAATTGGCAGGCGATATTCAGAAGGCGACATCGACCTCTCACCTCAAAAAACTGGAGAAGGAACGGGATACGCTGCAAAGGCAGCGAACTGAACTCCAAGCATTCGACGAGAAGCTTCGGCACTATGCCGACCAGCGAATCCAACTCGAGCTCGACGAGGGAGTGAAAGTGAACTATGGCAAATTCGGCGATCTCCTGGCCGAGGTGAAGGCTGTAACCGGAGGGAGCGACGAGTGACCGACATCAAGCAAATTAACGACGCTCTGGACCGTGTCTTTAACGAAGAGAAGCAACGGATTGTGTTTTGGAATGATCCAGAGCGCGAATTCAAGAATGTCCTGCCATTTCTTCTGCTCGAAAACGTAACAGTACTACGGCTGGACGAAACCGGCGCATTGGAAGTCAAGCTTCGCATCGAGCAAGATAACCCGATAGGCCGGTATCTGCTCTACTCTCCCGCAGAAGAACCTGACTATGAGCACGACTGGTTGCTCGACATCCGCCTCTACAGCCGCAGTTTTCGGGCAGATCGGGCCTCAATTCTCCTCGACGAGCTTGGCCTGGCCAATCAGCACCTGCGCCAACATATAGCAGACAGGAGGAAATTCTTCGACAACCGTGAACGTTTCCAAAAGCTCAAGACAATCGTGCGGCCTGGCGATATCGGCCCTGACCTTGACTGCAAGATGACTGCGGTTGTAGCAAAAGCTGACCAGCCGGAGGTATTCAATATCCTTTGCACTCTTTTCCACTCGTACACTGAATCTGGGGAAGAAATCGACCTTGATGCATCACCACCTACCTGGGTGCAGCTTGAGAAATTCGAACTGGACGGGCCGTTTTGGGAGATGGTCAAGACGACCTTTTGGTATGCCGACGAAGTTCCAAGCCTCAAAAAATTGCTGATCCGCCTTCTCGTTACCGATTATGCCCATCACCTGAGGGCGAATTTACCGAGGGCACTTGAACATCTTGTGCTACCACCTGCCGGCGGCCGGAACGCAGTTGTCTGTCTTGCTCAATGGCGGGACAGCAGCAGTAAAGGAAGCAGTTACGACAAGCTCTCCGCCGAGGTGGCTGCGCTCATCAAGCTGGAGGAGCACCTCATCGGTCTCGAGATCGACGACCAAGTCGACGTTATGACATTCCTGGCAGTCGAGAAGAGGATCGCCAGCGACCTGCGCGAGCGAGTGCAAAGCACAGCGGGCACGATCAACACAGACGATGTGAGAGCAATTGTCAATCGACGACATGCCGGTCATTGGGCTTCGCTGAATGCTGTTGGTGCTCCGGAAGTCCCCCGAAGGGCCCTCCACGCGGTTTATGACGCACTAGTTGCAGCAGCGGATTTTTTCTCTCTCCGCAACCAGTACCAGAAAGGATTCGCGTTTGAAGATCCAGCCGCGATGTTTCGCAGCTATGAACAGGAACTCTATCGGTTCGACCAGTTGTACCGACACTTCTGCGAGGCTGCCGATCAGGCTGAGACTCAAGGGTGGAACATTCTGAAGCCGCTGCGAGAGTTGATCGAAGCCTGCTACACGAACTGGTTTGTTCCCAACTTGGGATTAGTTTGGAGCAAATTCGTAGAGCCACTAGGACCAACCCATCTGCTCACCGACTGGGACATCGACAAGACACCAAAACAGGAAGAGTTCTTTAAATCGCATGTGCGGCCTCGGTTGGAAGAGGCTGGCAATCGCAGAGTGTACATCATCATTAGCGACGCATTTCGCTATGAAGCCGCGCACGAACTTACTGAAGAACTAAACGGCAAATATCGGTTCGAAGCCACCTTGACCTCGCAGTTAGGGGTACTCCCGTCGTACACCGCCCTGGGTATGGCCGTCCTGCTGCCGCACAAGGTTCTATCGTACAAATCCACTGGCGACGTGATCGTTGATGAGAAGCCGACTTCGCTGATCGAGCAGCGTGATGAGATTCTGAAAACCGTGGAGGGCATGGCTTGTAAATCCACAGATTTGCTGGGCCTGAAGAAGGAGCAAGGGCGGGATTTCGTTAAGGACAAGCGGGTTGTTTATATCTATCACAACACTATCGATGCTGTTGGGGAATCGACTGACGAGAAGACTTTCGGAGCTGTGCGCACCGCGATTGACGAATTGGCAGCGTTGGTGACGTACGTTATCAACAATCTGAACGGCAATTACATCCTCATCACTTCAGATCATGGATTCCTGTTTACAGAGTCAGCTCCGGGCGATGCGGAGAGGAGTAAGCTCGATCAGAAACCCGATGGAACTGTGAAGGCGAAAAAACGTTATCTGATTGGCCATCACCTGCCGGACCACGAGGCAGCATGGCACGGCCACACCCGAGTCACGGCGGGCGCCGAAGGGGAAATGGAGTTTTGGATACCGAAGGCGGCGAATCTGTTTCACTTTGGTGGCGGCGCGAGGTTTGTCCATGGCGGGGCCATGCTTCAGGAGATCGTGGTGCCGGTAGTCACGGTCAGGCACGTCAAAGGGAAGTCCGCCGAGGAAACAAAGGTTAAACCGGTGACGGTGCATGTTCTTGGCAGCAGTCACAAGATCACGACTGGTCGCCACCGCTTTGAGTTAATCCAGATGGAACCGGTTAGCGAGAGGATCAAACCGATTACCTTGAAAATTGCGGTATATGAAGGGGACGAGCCGGTTACCAACATCGAAAGCATGACTTTCGAAAGTACCTCTGACAGGATGGAAGAACGTAAAAAATGGATTTCTCTGGTGCTGCAAGACCGCGAGTACGACAAGAAAATGTCATATCGGTTGGTGCTGCGCGACGCCGAAACAGGTATCGAGCAACAGAGCGTGCCAGTGATAATCGACAGGGCGTTTACTGATGACTTCTGAGATAAAACCGATCGACGCCAGTCTCGACAACCTGCTCAACCAGCACTTCGCTGGGAAGGTTGTACGCAAAGACCTGACTAAGCTGCTAAAGGAAGGCGCAAATGTCCCTGTGTACGTGCTGGAGTACCTCCTGGGTACGTACTGCGCCTCGAACGATGAGATCGTCATTCAGGACGGGCTGAAAACCGTTAAACGGATTCTCGCTGAGAACTACGTTCGTCCCGACGAAGCTGAGAAAGTCAAATCGACGGTTCGCGAGCGCGGCAGCCTCAAGGTGATCGACAAAGTCACCGTAGCGCTCAATGAAAAGCGAGACGTTTACGAAGCCTTTTTGGCGAACCTTAGCGTGAAGGGGGTCGAGGTCAGTAATACCTATGTGAAAAAATTCGAGAAGCTTCTTGTTGGCGGGATCTGGTGCATTGTGACATTGGAATATTTCTATGAGGAAGAGCAGCGAGGGTCCCCATTCATCCTTCGGGATTTAAAACCAATTCAGATGCCGAACATGGAGCTCGAAGAACTGTTCGGCGGTAGGCGGGCTTTCACCGAGGAGCAGTGGATTGACGTACTCCTACGCTCAACCGGCATGGAGCCGACCAACTTCACGGAGCGGGTAAAATGGCATTTATTGGGTCGAATGATTCCTCTGGTTGAGAACAACTTCAACGTCTGCGAACTAGGTCCTCGGGGGACTGGAAAGAGTCATATCTACAAGGAAATTAGCCCCAACAGCATCCTCATCTCCGGTGGGCAGACGACAGTAGCGAATTTGTTTTACAACATGGCGCGGAATACGGTCGGCCTTGTCGGCCACTGGGATGTGGTCGCGTTCGACGAAGTGGCTGGCATTTCGTTCAAGGACAAGGATGGCGTCCAGATTATGAAGGACTACATGGCCTCTGGATCATTTGCTCGTGGCCGGGACGCCATCAACGCCTACGCCTCAATGGTCTTTGTCGGCAATATCAACCAGCCCGTGGACACAATGGTCAAAACGAGCCACTTGTTTGCGCCGTTCCCCGAACCGATGGTCGATGCCGCCTTCTTCGACAGATTCCATGCTTATATCCCCGGATGGGAAATCCCAAAAATGCGGCCCGAGTTTTTCACAAATCAGTATGGCCTCATCGTGGACTATCTCGCCGAATGGATGCGCGAAATGCGAAAGCGTACCTTCGGTGATTCGATAAACAAGTTTTTCAAGTTGGGTCGGGATTTGAACCAGCGGGACACAATTGCAGTGAAGAGGACTGTGTCAGGCCTCCTCAAACTGCTCTATCCTCATGAAGATTACCCCAAAGAAGCTGTGCGCCGATGCGTGGAATACGCCCTCGAATCACGACGCCGGGTCAAGGAACAATTGAAAAAGATCGGTGGCATGGAGTTTTTCGATGTGCATTTTAGTTTTATCGACATCGAGACATTGGAGGAAAAGTTCATTACCGTGCCGGAGCAGGGAGGCGGCACGTTGATTCCCGACGGTCCTCTCAGCCCTGGCATTATGCACACAGTTGCGACGGGTAGCGGCGGGCATCTCGGCCTCTACCGCCTTGAAACTCAAATCACTTCGGGAAACGGTTCCCTGAAAACATCGGGCCTTGGCTCAAATAGCTTGGCAAGGGAGGCCATCAAAGTCGGTTTCGATTTCTTTAAAGCTAACGCCTCGCGCATCAGCGCCTCAATTAAGGTGGGCGAGCACGACTACCACCTGCACGTCGTGGAGTTGCACAATTCCGGCCCAACTGCTGCACTTACGCTTTCGACTTTCGTTACTCTCTGCTCGGGAGTCATGGGCAAACCAATCCAGCAGCAAATGGTCGTTCTCGGAAGCATGAGTCTAGGCGGCAACGTCGTTCCGGTCGAGAATCTCGCCGAGTCGCTGCAGGTGGCTCTTGATTCGGGTGCGCGCCGTATTCTCCTCCCGATGGCCAGTGTTCGCGATATCCCCACAATTCCGGGAGAACTTTTTGCCAAGTTTCAAACGAGTTTTTACTCGGATCCGACCGATGCTGTGTTTAAAGCGCTTGGTGTGCAGTGATTGCTATTTCCGCCGGAAATTCCGCTGAATCGTTTTGCCGAACTTGTGATGAGTGCGCTCCAAATCGATGTGCAATTCGGAAGCCTCGTTGCCAGTATCTGGCCGAATATGGGGCTTAAATCCTAAATCTAGAAGCCTGCCTCGGTGGAAATTGAGAATTATATTGAGCAGTTTTCACAAAGGTTCGCTGGGCTGTATCAAACCACCTGGTTTGGTACAGACCCTTGGCGGCGAAGAAGAAAGCTGAAAAATAGGCACTTACATCTGGCTAATTAGGTAGCCTTTGATACGCCTGAAAGCAGCGTTACGAGAAGCTCGAGGAAGATCAAAATTGCGCCGCTAGGCTGGCGGGGGCCTCACGCCATCGCCGCCGTGGCCTTCAGAGCCATGCTATTTGAGATCGTTCGTCAGGGCCCGTTGTCTCTGCAGACACGCAGGTTCTACAAAGCGTCGTAGCCACCAGAGTCTCAGGTCTCACGATCTGGCTCTTAGAGGATTCTACTTGCCCGGTAGGCGAATGGTTCCTAAAACCTACTTAAGTTGACGTACTGCCTCCGCCATCAGGAGCCTAGCGAAATGATCCTGTTTCTGCTGTTCCAACGCCGTGTCCTCTTCCAT
>Ga0137359_10001387_pt1 | contig 19239 bp, 14 predicted proteins | sample Mad1_40_16metaG_FD_108281 | JGI IMG/M metagenome (GOLD analysis project Ga0137359, IMG submission 108281) | Vadose zone soil microbial communities from Angelo Coast Range Reserve, California, USA - Mad1_40_16 metaG | ecosystem: Environmental > Terrestrial > Soil > Vadose zone | place: USA... | reverse complement strand
CGCGTCGGTGGCCGCACCGGCCCCTGCGGCAGTGAACCCAAATGAAGAACTCCAACGTGCCGAGGGCGACGTGGGCCGTTACGGCGGGCGGTTGGTCGTAGGGCAGCGCTCCGAGCCCAAGACGCTGAATCCGGTCACGGCAACTGATGCCGTGTCGCGCGAAGTAATTGGCCGGCTCATGGCCGACCTCATCACAATTAATAGAGCTTCACAGCAGACAGAACCTGCGCTGGCGAAATCATGGAAAATGTCGGCGGACGGGCGCACCTTCACGCTCAAGCTACGCAAGGGTGTTCGGTTTTCAGACGGGCATCCGTTCGATGCCGATGATGTTGTCTTTTCTTTCACCGTGTACCTGGACGAGGCGGTGAATTCACCGCAACGCGATCTGCTGCTCATCGACGGCAAGCCGGTCATCGTAACCAAACTCGATCAGCAGACCGTGCGATTCACGCTGCCACGACCCTATGCCGCCGCTGAAAGAATTTTCGACGGTCTGGCGATGCTTCCCAAACACATTCTAGAGAAGCCGTATCAAGAAGGAAGATTTGTTCAGGCTTGGACGTTGAGTACTCCTGCTGCCGAAGTCGCAGGCCTAGGACCGTTCCGGGTGAAGCAGTATACCGCCGGACAGCAGATCGTGATCGAGCGGAATCCGTATTACTGGAAGACCGATCGCGACAACCACCGTTTGCCCTATCTGGACGAGCTGGTTTTTCTTTTCGTGGGCAGCGAGGACGCACAGGTGATGCGTTTTGAAGCCGGTGAAACGGACATCATTAATAGGCTCAGCACGGAAAACTACAGCCTGCTCACAAGGGAGCAGTCCCGCACCAACTCTCAGCTCATGGATCTCGGTCCCAGCTTGGAATACAACTTCTTGGTTTTTAATCTCAACGATCTAAGCTCGAAAAAGCTGGACGACATTACTCGTAAGCAGGCATGGTTCCGAGATCTGAAATTTCGGCAAGCGGTATCGGCGGCGGTTGACCGCGACGCGATCGTGAGGCTGGTCTATGGCAAGCGAGGCACCGCGCTATGGGGCAATGTAGGTCCGGGAAACAAGCTGTGGATGAACCAGGCGCTCCCGCATCCCCAACGGTCGGTGGAGACTGCGCGCCAACTTTTGAAATCCGCAGGATTTTCGTGGAGCGGTGCCGGTCAACTGCTTGATCCCTCGGGCAAAGCAGTCGAATTTTCCCTCGTAACCAGCTCTTCCAACACGCAGCGCATGAAGATCGCAACCCTTCTTCAGGATGATCTGGCACATCTCGGCATGCAGGTTCATGTTGTGCCCTTGGATTTCCGGGCAATGATTGATCGGGTATTCCAGAGCTTCGATTACGAGGCGGCAATCATGGGTTTGGGTGGGGGCGATGCCGATCCAAATCCAGAAATGAATGTTTGGCTCTCAAGCGGAAGCAGTCACCTCTGGAACCTCGGAGAAGCCCAGCCCGCCACTGCATGGGAGGGTGAGATTGACGGACTCATGCAGCAGCAGATGGTCACGCTGGATTACCAGAAGCGTAAGCGGCTATACGACCGGGTGCAGCAACTCATTGCTGAAAACCTGCCCTTTATCTTTCTTGCGACGCCAAACATCCTGGTCAGCGCGGGACCGCAGGTTGGTAACTTTCATCCTGCGGTGCTCGACCACTACACGCTTTGGAATGCCGCCCAGCTCTACGTGCGCTTGCAAGCCAAGAGTAGCGAAAGAGCGGGCCTGCGGTGAACGTTGCAGTCAAATTGCAGCGTGAGAAGCAGGCGCCCTGGCCAGACGACAGGCTCGTGGCTGAATGTCTGAAGGGAAATGAGCAAGCATGGTCGGCGCTGCTGGATAAGTACAAGAACCTGATTTTTTCGATTCCCATCAAGCTTGAGATGTATGACGACGCAGCCGATATTTTCCAGGCTGTGTGTCTCGATCTACTCTCAGACTTGCCACGACTGCGTGAGCCGCGCGCTCTGCCCAAGTGGCTGATGCAGACTTGCTACCACAAATGCCTCCAGTATCAGCGCAGAACGGAAAGGCATGTTCCACTGGCGGACGAGGACCGGGAGGACTCGTCTGGGACTAGCGCTACCCTTCCTGACGACATGCTAGCCCAGCTTGAACGGGAGCAGATGGTTCGCGATGCCATGACGGAATTAAACCCGCGCTGTGAGCGGCTGGTCCGCATGCTGTTTTTCGAATCCCCGCCTCGACCGTATCAAGAGATTGCGAACCAGCTCGGAATCGCCACCGGGTCCATTGGATTCATCCGCGGCCGCTGCCTCGGAAAACTCAGAAAACAGCTGGAGAAAAAGGGATTCTAAGGGATTCTAGATGAGCGTCAAAGCCGCTCCCCGGACCGAGTGCGACGCGATGATCGAGCGTTTGCTGGCGCTAGAGGACACCGGCGCCCGGCAGCAATTGATCGAGCAGCAGCCGTCACTCGACTGGGACCAAGTTGTCTCTACACTGAGCGACCGTGTCCGGCAGGAAGTCCATGTTGACACAGCGCGTGCGCAACGTCTGGCAGATATCGCTATCAGCATTGCAGAAAAGATCGGCAGCAATACGGCGTTAGCTAAGGGCCTGCGCGCCAAGGGCAATGCGCTGTATTCGCAGGACCAGCATTCCGCAGCCATCGAGATGCAGGAGCGGGCAGCAGCGCTATTCGAGGCTGCCGGTGAGGAGCAAGAGCTGGCGCGCACTTTGAGCGGGTCTATCCAGCCGCTGCTTCTATTGGGCCGCTACGAACAGGCCATGGCTTCCGGCGAGCGGGCGCGGGCAATCTTTGCAGGCCAAGAAAACACCTGGCGTTTGGCCCGGCTGGAAATCAATATTGGAAACATTTACCACCGGCAGGATCGCTTTGCTGAGGCGCTGACGTGTTACGACCGCGCATATTGCGAGCTACTGACGCAAGATGATCCCGAAGGTCTCGCAGCGGTCCTGAGCAACCTCTCTCTTTGCTACATCAGCTTGAATGAGTTTGCCAAAGCGCTGGAGACGTACAAAACGGCACGGGCACACTGCGAACAGAAAGGTATGCCAATTCTGGTCGCTTATGCCGACTACAACATCGCATACCTCTATTTCCTGCGTGGCGAGTACGGTCGTGCCATCCAGATGCTCCATGATGCGTCGGCCAGTGCAAAGAAAGCCAACGATGCTTATCAACTCGCCTTGTGCAATTTGGATCTCGCGGAAATCTATCTGGAACTGAATCTCAGCGCTGAGGCTTCCGAACTCGCGCGCGCCGCCCATGAGGGCTTTGAGCGACTCGGGTTTGGTTATGAATCTGCCAAGGCGCTTGCCTTTGCTGCCATGGCGGTTAGCCGCGAGGGGCACGCTTTCGAGAGCCTGAAGCTGTTTGCTCAATCCAAAGAGATGTTCATCCGCGACCAGAATCGGGTCTGGCCGTCGCTCATCGACCTATACCAAGCGCTGGTGCTGTTTAATGAAGGCCGCATGTTCGAGTCGCGCAGGCTGTGCACCAGCGCCCGTGACTTTTTCAACGCTTCGACGATGCCGGGCAAAGCTGTGCTGGCGGAACTGCTGCTGGCTCGCATTGCGCTACGAATGAATGACGCCGGCGCAGCTCGTCAGCATTGCAATCATGCGCTTCAACAAGTAAGCCGGCTGGAATCGCCTGCGCTGACATACCAGGCCGAGTTTCTGATGGGCGAAGTCGCACGTGCTGCAGGCGAGGAGACGAAGGCGTATGAATCCTATTGCCGGGCGCGCGCTGCGCTCGAGACGTTGCGCGGAAACCTGCGGGGCGAAGAACTCAAAATTGCGTTCTTTCAGAACAAGCTGGAGGTTTATGAGAACCTGGTGGAGATCTGCCTGTCTCGCCCGCGCGGATTCGAAGAAGCATTCACTTATATCGAGCAGGCCAAGTCACGTAATTTGATGGACCTCCTAATTCAGCCGGTGCACGTACCTACGGAAGCCGACGCCGGACAAAGCGATCTGGTGCGGTCCATTCGTAATCTGCGCGAAGAGCTCAACTGGTACTACAACCTGATTGAGCGGGAACAACTCCGGCCGGAAGAACACTCGCACGCCCGCATTCAACAGTTGCAGGAGCAAGTGCGCGCGCGCGAAACCGGACTGATGCGTGCCCTGCAGGAAGCCAGCATTACAGAGGTCAACCAGGCAGGCCTGCCGGCGCCCAGCAGCATGGCGCTGGAGCAAATTCGCGCTTCCCTTCCCGCGGATACCGTGCTGGTAGAGTACTTCCGCGTGCAAGACCGCGCCATTGCCTGCGTTCTCGGGCGCGACGATCTGCAAATCTGCCCGGTTACTTTGCGCTCCCGTGTGCAAAAGCTGCTGCACTTGCTGCAATTCCAGTTATCAAAGTTTCGCCTTGAGCCACAATACGTGAGCATGTTTCAGACATCTATGCTTGAGGCGACCCAAGGGCATTTGAAGAGCCTCTACGAGGAACTGGTTGCTCCAATACGCGACCTGATTAACGGCAAGCACGTGGTCTTCGTGCCGCATGGGCTGCTGCACTATGTTCCTTTCCACGCTCTGCACGATGGCCAGTCGTACCTGATAGATCAATTCTCCATTTCGTATGCGCCGAGCGCGAGCATTTATGCGCTATGCCAGGCGAGCACAGCGAATACTAGTGGCGAATCGCTCGTCATGGGCATTGCCGATGCGCAAGCGCCTTCGATCCTGGATGAAGTGCAGGCTGTACGCGACCTTCTGCCAAACGCCAGGCTTTTTACAGGCGCGGACGCCACCGAAGACGCTTTGCGAACCTATGGACCCAACAGTCGGATTGTGCACATTGCCACGCACGGATACTTTCGCCAGGACAACCCAATGTTTTCGTCCATACGCCTCGGCACTTCGTATTTAAGCTTGTACGATCTTTATCACTTCAAGCTGCCTGCTGAACTTGTCATCTTGAGCGGATGCGCAACTGGACTGAACGTCGTCCAGCCCGGTGACGAACAGATCGGCTTGGTTCGCGGGCTGCTCCAAGCTGGAGCACAATCGCTGGTGCTGAGCCTGTGGGACGTTCACGACCACAGCACCAAAGAGTTCATGATTGAGTTCTATACGCGGTTACAGCAGGGCGATACCAAGCCCGCAGCCTTACAAGGAGCGATGATTGAATTGCGGCAGCGGTACCCTCACCCTTACTACTGGGCGCCATTCACACTGATTGGAAAAGCTTGAAGGGCTCTGCTAACGCGTCGTGTTCCAATCGCGAGGATAACTCACATATGAGGAATCCAACCCTGCGATGGTCTGACATCCGAGCAATCTCAGGGTGCGATCAACGTCTTCTCGCAGGATTTCGAGAGCGCGGGTGACTCCGGCATGTCCTGCGGCAGCCAGGCCATACGCGTAAGCGCGGCCGACCAGCACTGCGCGTGCTCCCAGGCAGATTGCTTTTACAATGTCGCTGCCGCGCCGGACACCGCCATCCATCAGCACCTCAGTTTGTCCCTTCACTGCCGCAACTATCTCAGGCAGGGCTTTGATCGTCGGTGACACGCTATCAAGTTGCCGTCCGCCATGATTTGAAACAACAATTGCCGCCGCGCCCTCATCCACGGCGCGACGGGCATCTTCGGCAGTGAGAACGCCTTTGATGACAATCGGCCCAGGCCAGCTCTGGCGAATCCAGCGGAGGTCCGCCCAGGTCACCACCGCGCGGCTCAAAGCCGAAGTCACATCAATGAGCGGCATAGGCCCTTGCCCCGGCACCACAATATTTTCGAGGTTGGGAACTCCGCCATCGAGCAGGAACGAGGCCAGCCATCCGGGTCGAGACAACAGTTGCGGGACAAACGGAAGTTTCGCGAACAAACTGCCGGCCAGGAGTTCTTTCATGCCATTGCGGGGATCCCGTTCCCGCATTCCTGCTACCGGGGTATCAATTGTGATCACCAACGCAGAGAACCCTGCATTGCGCGCGCGCTCGATTGCGCCTTCCGCCACGTCCCGCCCGCCAACCAGATAGAGCTGGTACCAAACAGGACCGCGAGTCCCCGCTTTGACATTTTCGAGCTTGTGTCCAGAAATTGTGGACAGGATGTATCCGGTGCCGGCATCACCGGCTGCGCGAGCAGCGGCAACTTCTCCGCCCGCATGCATGAGCCGGCTATAGCCTACTGGGGCCAGCAGTGCGGGAAATGCAATCTCTGTTCCCAGCACTTGCGTGCGCAGGTCGCATGGCGCCACATCTATTGCCTGGCGCGGACGGAAGCTGATCTCCTCAAAAGCGCGGCAATTTTCCCGGAGTGTGATCTCACCGTCTGCGCCGCCATCAAGATAATCGAAAACGACTTGCGGCAAGCGCCGCTGAGCGATTCGGCGAAGGTCGTGAATATTCACGACCTTCGGAGATGCAACTCTGTTTTTGGCTGCGATCGTTTCCTCCCGGCCCAAACGAGATAGCGCACCGTGGGCATTGTGCCAGCCATTCTCCAGATGCTACCGTATCAAAACGACGAGGGTTGATCCTACCAAAATAAGAAGCGCCGAAGTGAAGCCAATGCCTCCCGCCGGCTGTATTTTTTTTAGCAAGAAAAGATGATACCTTCGCCTGGCCTGGGCCAACGAGACACCTGGCACGGTCCGATTCTGATATCGAGGGCATTGAATATGGACAAAAGACAGTTCTTGAAGACATCGGGTGTGCTTATCGCCGGTAGCGTATTCTCGCGCCTGGTCACGGGTGAACAACAACCTGCTACTCGAACTAATTGGGCCGGCAACTATAAATACAGTACGGACCGATTGCACCTTCCCAAAACCGTTGAAGAGGTTCAACAAGTCGTGAAGGAGTGCACCCGGCTGAAGGCGCTTGGCGCCCGACATTCTTTCAACGGGATTGCCGACAGCACGGAAAATCAAATTTCCCTCAAGCATCTCGATCAGATGACGCTAGACAAGGGATCGCACACTGTTACGGTCGGCGCAGGCGTGACTTATGGGCAGTTGTCTCCATATCTCGATGGTCAGGGATATGCAGTGCATAACCTGGCCTCTTTGCCACATGTTTCGGTAGCAGGCGCGTGCGCAACCGCGACCCACGGATCGGGCATTAAGAACGGCAATCTGTCAACGGCGGTTTCTGGGCTGGAAATCGTCACGGCGGACGGCGAGTTGGTTGTTCTGTCACGGGCAAAGGATGGCGAACGCTTTCGCGGGGCGGTCGTTGCTCTGGGTGGGCTTGGCGTCGTGACCAAGGTCACGCTGGACGTTCAGCCGGCTTTCATCATGAGACAAGTTGTTTATGAGAATCTGACCTTCGGGCAATTGGAAAATCATTTCGAAGACATTTTCTCGAGCGGCTACAGCGTGAGTCTCTTTACCGACTGGCAAAACCGTCGGGCCACTCAGGTATGGATCAAACGCCGAATTGAACCGGGAAAATCTTCCGACTTCGAACCGGAGTTTTTTGGGGCGAAGCTTGCGACTGCAAAACTCCACCCGGTGGCAGGACATTCAGCCGAAAGTTGCACAGAGCAGATGGGAATTCCGGGTCCATGGTATGAGCGCTTGCCGCATTTCCGGATGAACTTCACCCCAAGTAGCGGTAACGAGCTGCAGTCCGAGTACTTTGTTCCACGCGACAAGGGATACGAAGCGATTCTCGCCATCGAAAAACTTCGGGACGAGGTGACACCCCATCTGTTTATTTCAGAATTGCGCACCATCGACGCTGACGATCTTTGGACGAGTCCTTGTTACAAACGGCCTTCCATGGCAATTCACTTTACGTGGAAACCAGAATGGCCTTCAGTCCAGAAGTTATTGCCGATGATTGAAGAACGCTTAACACCTTTCGATGCCCGGCCACACTGGGCAAAGATTTTTACAATGGCACCTTCACACCTGAAGTCGCTTTATGAGAGATTGCCTGACTATCAAGAGCTGCTGGCGCACTACGATCCGCATGGCAAATTCCGCAATGAATTTCTGAACACCAATATTTACGGCGCTTGAGACAGATGGTTAACAGTTTGAGAGCGCGAGGCCTGCGTCTTCAGCCCCATGGGGCTCATACGCATTCGAGCTCAAAGTAGAACCCCATCTAGGGGATGTAGGGCCCGTTTCCTACCCGCAAATAAATATGCTGCCCCTATATTTTTCGCCAGCCTGCCCTCCCTTATTAGATAACTGAGATCCAGAACTCTCTGCAAGACATGAGAGAGTCCCGGGCTCTATCCCCAAAGCATGAGGTCGAGAATGGAACACTTTCCGGAGCAAGCGTGGGCTGATTTGGTTCGTGGAATCAAGTCGGAAACAACTATCACTATGAACTCGCACCTGACAAGCGCCTGTACTGATTGCGCGGCCGTTCTCGACATTTGGAAACGGCTACACGCAATCGCTTCTAGAGAAAGCAGTTATACGCCTCCGGAAGATCGCGTACGGATGATGAGAGTGGAGTTTCAAGCCAGGAATAGGTCTCGCAAAGCCGAGCCGATCACGGCGAAGCTGATTTTCGACACACTGGTTCAGCCTTTGACGGCCGGCATTCGATCCGCCGCGGCGACGGCGAGGCAGCTGGTGTACGAAGCCGAAGGCCTGACGGTGGACGTGCGGCTGGATGCGAAGCCACAGTCAAAAACGGTGTTCGCGGTCGGACAAATTCTAGACAAACGAATGCCGGTGATCCCATCCAGCGAGGCTTCCGTCACATTGTGGACGGAAAAAGGATTGCCGTTGGTTGAGACGAGGCCCAACCAGTATGGCGAATTTCACCTGGAGTTTGAGGCTCAAGACAACCTGCGGCTTTCGGTCACGGTGCTGGGGCGTACGCCAATCCTCATACCGTTGGCAAATTTGAGGTAGGCAGGAAAAAGGAGATTACTTAGGGCACCAAAGCTGGTTACTACTGAGATATTACAGCTGTAATTAGGACAGCGGGTAACCGCGTTCTACACTCTTGGTTCGGATCTCGAAACTCCCCCGTTTGGAGAATGGAAATGAAGGCCATGATTATGAGCGGCGGCAAGATTTTCAGTCGACGGGGAATAGTGATTTGTTTGCTGCTTCTTTCAATTTCGCTTTGTGCACCGGCGGCACATGCGCAAGCCCGCCTCGTTGTGCGTGATTCGCTTGGTCTGTCGGGAATCAATCTGACCTGCGTCATACTGGGATGCAATGTGGTCCAGGCCATTGGCGATCCGCAGGGGCAACTGTTTGTGGTTACGTTTCCCTCGCTCCTAAATCCGGTCACCGCTTTGCTGAAACTCAATCTGCAACTCGGAATCGTGGGCGTTGAAATTGATCAAATCGTCAAGACGCAAGCTGCTTACGCTGGGCCCGCGCCTTCATACCTGACGGACGAGACCCCGACTTCCTACTATGGCACGACCGTATGGCACGGCTATGTAGCGCAGCCGGCCAACCAGTTGATCCGGACAAGTACAACTCAGTCCGCGTATCACGTCACAGGATCCGGAGTAACGGTGGCTGTAATCGACACTGGTGTGGACCCGACCAACGCCGTGTTGAAGAACCTTCTTGTATCGGGCTACGACTTTACGCGAAACACGGGCGGTGGCTCGGAGAAGTCGGACGTCAGCACTTCGCCGGACCTGAGCCAGGCGCAAACCGCTCAGGTTAACCAGAGGACCGTCGCGGTGCTCGATCAACGCACCGTGGCCGTACTCGACGGAACATCATATTCAGCGTTCGGACATGGCACCATGACAGCTGGGATTGTGCACCTTGTGGCGCCGCAAGCAAAGATCATGCCGCTCAAATCTTTTAACGCAGATGGGACCGGCTACGATTCCGATATTCTGCGCGCGATTTATTACGCGGTGAAAAATGGCGCCAAGGTGCTGAATATGAGCTTCGATTATTCGAGCTATTCACCGGAGCTGGCGAACGCCATTAAGTATGCGAATAACAATGGGGTCGTCTCCGTAGCATCCGCCGGAAATGACGGCCAGCAGGTGGCGGTTTATCCGGGTGCCCTGCCGTCTGTAATCGATGTGGCGTCAACATCCAATTCTGATATTCAGTCCACATTCACGAACTATGGGGCGCCTCCAGTTTGGATCGCCGCGCCGGGAGAAGGCGTAGTGACCACTTATCCCTGGGGCACCTATGCTGCTGGCTGGGGCACTTCGTTCAGCACACCCTTTGTCAGCGGAACCGCAGCGCTGATGCTGGGCGCGAACGGGAACTGCACAAAGTCGAATGTGGCCTCGGGCCTGGCGCATGCGCGTAACATATCTGATCCGCAATTGGGATATGGCCGGCTGGATACATATTTGGCCGTGCAGGCGTGTCACTGATGGCGACTCAAGTCTTCCACACCGGTGCGATGGGTGGAGTTCCCAATCCGCTTTTCGAGCAGTCTTCGTTAAAGCTGCGGGTGAAGGAATTGGAGGAGCAGCACCTGGCATTTCGCAACTCGCTCATCTGTGGCTTCAACCAGTTGCTCGATCTCAAGGACATCAGTACCGGCGTTCACAGCACGCGACTTGCGGAATGGGCGATCCGGGTGGCGCGAAAGCTGAATATCGCTGAAGGAGATTTGTATCAGGTTGAGGTCGCGGCGCTACTTCATGATGTCGGCAAGATCGGTGTTCCGGATGCCATTCTGAAAAAACAAGGCCCGCTCACAGCCGAGGAACGCGCCTTGATTAACCGGCATCCCGAATACAGCTGGTCGATTCTGCGCCTGTTCCCTGGACTTGAACAGGCAAGCTTGTACGCCCTGCATCATCACGAAAACCTGGACGGAACCGGCTACCCCGCAGGGTTGAAAGGCTACGACATTCCGCTGGTTTCGCGCATTGTATCGGTCATCGATGCCTACGATGCGATGGTGTCAAACCGCTGCTATCGAAAAGGCCTTGATCACGCTGAAGCAATCCGCCGCTTACTCGAAAGCTCCGACTCCCAGTTCGATCGCGCGGTTGTGGAGACGTTCCTCCCGATTGCCGAACAAGAAGCTGCCGATGTATTCGCCGCAGCAGGAACTAGCGCGGCTGCTGCACTCTAGAAAAATGCCGCGCTGAGTTGCGGCATGCGCCTCGGTTGGCCTGCAATCAACTCCTAATCGTCGATCCCCATTTGCGTCAAGATAAACGAATAGTCAAACGCCGCTTCCTTCAGGCGGTCATATCTTCCGGATGCCCCTCCGTGGCCGGCAGGATCGAGGTTCGTCTTTAAGATCAGAAGATTGTGATCGTTTCTGGTGGCTCGCATCTTGGCCACGTATTTGGCAGGTTCCCAGTACATTACCTGGCTATCGTTGAATGATGTTTTGACCAGGATGTTTGGATACGGCTTCGCCGCAATGTTGTCATACGGGGAATAAGAGATCATGTAATCGAATGCCGCTTTCTCCTTAGGATTGCCCCACTCTTCAAATTCGGGGACTGTCAGCGGTATCGATTCGTCGAGCATGGTATTGATGACGTCAACAAAAGGCACTCCAACAACGGCAGCGTGGAACAGGTCCGGCCTCATATTGAGCACAGCACCCATCAGCAGACCACCTGCGCTTCTGCCCTCGATTACCAGCCTGTCCTTCGAACCGTAGCCTTGCGCGACCAGATATTCGGCGGAGGCAATAAAGTCCGTGAAAGTATTTTTCTTGTGCATCATGCGGCCATCGTCGTGCCATGCCTTGCCCATCTCCCCGCCGCCCCGGATGTGCGCAACAGCCGCGACTACACCGCGATCCACCATCGAGAAAATGTTGGAGTTAAAGTAGATGTCAATCGGGTAGCCGTACGAACCATAGCCGTAGAGATAGAGTGGCCCTCTGCCGTCGAGCTTGGCGCCTTTCAAGTGGACGACCGAAATCGGGATTTTGACACCGTCCGAAGCCGTCGCATAAATCTGCTCCACCTGGTAGCGCGTGCGGTCGTATCCACCGGGCACTTCTTTTTGCTTAAGCAAAGCTGAAGCCCCGCTTTGCATGTCATATTCGAAAATCGAAGGCGGAGTTATGAAGGATTGATAGTTGTAACGAAACTCACTGGTGTCGTACTCGCGGTTGACATACGAGGACACGTCGTACGCGGATTCGGGTAACTCAATCCTGCGCGACTGACCGCTGCGTAGATCGGAGACGCGAATCTGCGGTAATCCGTTCTCACGCTCGTAAAGCACATAATAGTTCTTGAAGAAGTCAGCGTCATCGAGCATGACATTGGGACGATGGGCAACGACCTCCTGCCAGTTCTGGCTTCTCGGGTCGCTAACCGGGGCCTTCACCAAGCGGAAGTTGCGGCCGGTGTCATTCACGCGAATATAGAAGAAGTCGCCGTTGTGGTCCGGGTAGTATTCGACATCCTGCCTCCGGGGTTCCAGCACCTTCCACTCACTCATCGGCCGATCTGCTGGAATATAGCGGACTTCCGTAGTCGTATGGCTGCCTGAGACCAGGAAGATGAACGCCTTGCTGCGCGCCTTGCCGGCGTCAACATTGAACCGCTCGTCTTTCTCCTCGTAAACCAGATCGTCTTCGCCGGTCGCCCCTAACGAATGCCGGTAAAGCCGATACTGCCGCTTCGCGGAGTCTTCCACGGTGTAGAACAAAGTTTTGTTGTCGTTCGCCCAAACCACTGAGCCGACCTTTTCAGCGTGGTCAGAAAGCACTTTTCCCGTCCGCAAATCTTTGACTGCGAGCGTGTATTGGCGGAAACCAGTGTTGTCCGTGGAGTAGGCGAGAAGATTCCCGTCGTCGCTGACCTGGTACGCAGCCACTGACATGAATTTCTGCCCTTTGGACATTTCATTAATGTCGAGCAACACTTCTTCCGGCGCGTCCAGGCTGCCTTTTTTCCGGCAGCGGATCTGGTACTGCTTGCCCGCTTCAGTCCGCGAGTAATAAAAATAGTTCCCCTCTTTATAAGGAACATCGACGTCGGTTTCCTTGATGCGTCCCAACATCTCGTCATAGAGTTTCTTCTGCAGGGGACCCGTCGGCTTCATTACCGCATCGGTATAGGCATTCTCGGCTTCCAGATACGACTTGACCTCAGGGTTCTGCTTATCACGCAGCCAGAAATACTCATCCACCAAGTTGCGGCCGTTGATCTCCGTGACTTTGGGAACTTTCTTCGCGACTGGCGGCGCCGGCAATGGAGCCGTGTTCGCCGCATACATTTCGAAGCTGAGAACAGAAGCGAAAACCAGGACTGCAAGGGGAACAGATCGTAGGAACAGCTTATTCATGAAAAGCTCCTGAGGTGTTAGTCCATGGACGCGCGTAAGTATAGCCGAAGCTCACTTCACAACTAAAATCTTCGTCCATAGGATCTCGGCGCTGGAAATAGGTGAGCATCTGCCGTCCCTACGGGACTCGGGGTCTTGTGAACGCAACCCAGGGCTTACGCCCTGGGCTGAGATATGCCGCTCCTCCGGAGCTGATGTTGGACTGATACGGTCGCCGGTATCATCACCATTGAATCATCTATCCTAGGAACTTCCGGTGATTGAAGAGAAAATACTTGTGGCGTGCCTCCCTTTATGCTTCGCTCGAAACGACAAAAACTTACCGTACTTAGAGCCCAACATAGCCGGGATGCTGTTAGCATGTTTCGCGCGACGCCACAGAGCATTTGCAGCTTGACCGTAAATCGTGCTTCCGAATGGGAGGTCCAAGGATGAATACGATCAAGGGGCCGGCCATATTTCTCGCCCAGTTCATGGACGATGCACCGCCTTTTAACAACTTGGACAGCATTGCCGGGTGGGCGGCCCGCCTCGGTTACAAGGGAGTGCAGCTGCCCTCTTGGGACCAACGTGCGATCGATCTGAAGCGAGCAGCAGAAAGTAAAGCCTATTGCAATGAGGTGCTCGGAATTCTCGACAAGCATGGATTGAAACTTACGGAACTCTCGACCCATCTGCAAGGTCAACTGGTCGCCGTGCATCCCGCTTATGACTCTCTGTTCGACGGGTTTGCAGCCCCAGAGGTTCGCGGTGATCGGCGTGCGCGGCAGGCCTGGGCGGTCGAGCAGTTGCTGCTGGCGGCAAGAGCGTCCGCCAATTTAGGACTGAAGTGCCATGTCACGTTTTCTGGCGCTTTGGCATGGCCTTACGTTTACCCTTGGCCGCAGCGGGCACCGGGTCTAATTGCGACCGCTTTTGAAGAACTGGCCTCTCGCTGGTTACCCATATTGAATGCCTTTGATGAGGCCGGAGTCGACTTGTGTTTCGAAATACATCCGGGAGAAGACTTGCACGATGGTGCCACCTACGAAATGTTCTTGGAACGGGTGCATGAACATCGCCGGTGCAATTTGCTGTTCGATCCCAGTCACTTCGCGCTTCAGCAGCTGGATTATCTGCAGTTCATTGATCTGTATCACAGCCGGATAAAAATGTTCCATGTGAAGGACGCTGAATTCCATCCATCGGGACGGCAAGGCGTGTACGGCGGCTATCAACCATGGCTGCAACGGGCGGGACGGTTTCGCTCGCCGGGAGATGGGCAGGTTGATTTTCGGCGTGTCTTCTCAAAGCTTACCGAATACGGATTTGACGGCTGGGCAGTGCTGGAGTGGGAGTGCTGCATCAAGAGCAGCGAACAGGGCGCGGCCGAGGGCGCGCAGTTCATCGAGCTCCATATCATTCAGGCCTCCACTCGTGCGTTCGATGATTTTGCGGCCGCCGGCGCGAGTGGAGAAGTGGCCGCGAATCGGCGGATGCTGGGCATTGAGTAAGATGATTTGTGAGTAAGAACTCCTCGCAGGTCGCGGCCAGTTGATTGACAGCTGCGAATGTTACAGACAAATGAAACTACGTGAAGGCAACCCTTGAGCTTGTAAGAGCATTTACGCTGCGGTCCCGATAGGAAAACTTATGCGAAAACTTGTTCTCTGGATGAGCGTCTTCGTCATCGGCATGCTTCTGGGATTCGTCCCGCAATATGTCAAAGCCCGACGCTTGCAGCAACAGGCCAATTTTTGCAGTGCGAACCTGCAACTGGCTGAAGTTCAGCGATTGGCAGGGCTGACGTATCTCTCTGCGACCCAGTTGAATTACGGCGTTGCTGCCGGATACGCTGATCAGTTCTTCAATCAATTACAGAGGCTGGCGGGGTCAAGTCACGATGCCGCACTAGATGCCACGCTGGCGGAAATCCAGTCGGCCCGCGACAAAATTACCGCCGACCTGGCCAAAGGAAATCCCCAGGTTGTCAGCGAACTGCAACCAATTCTCTTGAAGCTGGAGCAAAGCACTACTCAGTAAGTTATTGAACTTTCGTAACCTTCGCCGTCCGATATGACTGCGCTACCTTTGTCCCAAGCGGTCGGACGGATGCTCCTCAAAACCAAGTTCAAACGAGCCACGCGTCGCTCACTACGCCACTGGCTGAACACGTCTGTGCAGGTATTCACTGGATCCGGCCAGATTGATGCTATGGGCATCAATGTGAGCGACGGCGGTATGTGCCTGTTTACGATCGCAAATTTGGACTTGGGCTCTGAAATCCAGATTGAATTTCTTCCGCCCCGATCCGAAGAGCGGGTCCGAGTTGCCGGAACTGTTCGCCATCGCGCTCTGTATCTGTACGGGATCGAGTTCCTCGATTCCGGCCAGCACCAGAGCCATTGGGTCAACGTAAGCCCAACCAGCGGCGAACCTATTCCTTCCTGACGCAGAGTGTAGCGGAAAGCCGTGTTCAAGAGTTGAACGATAAGGACTTCCCGCGGGCCGCAGCATTGGCCAGCCGGTTAGCTTCGCTATTCTTTTCCCGTCGGATGTAGGAAATGGAAAAATCGAGCGACCGCGCCAGTTTTCGACATAACCAATTGAGGGAGTAAAGGCGAGGACTTCGACAGCGGTAGTGACCCACCATTTGCCTGACTATTACCTGTGAGTCGGAATAGACATGCAGCTTTCTCGCGTCGAGAGTCAAAGCATATTGCAGAGCTTCCAGTAGGGCGAGGTACTCGGCCACGTTATTGTCCTGGTGCCCGATCGACTTACCGAAGGTGATCCTGCCGGTTTCAGGACCTTCAATCACTACTCCCAGGCCAGCAGGCCCGGGATTTCCCAGCGAGCCGCCATCGACGTAGGCAACAAGATCAAGCATGGAGAGTTTTCCTGTCTAGTACAACATGCTAAAGAATTTCTTCGCCGTCAAGATGGTTCTGAGGTTCGCGCCAAGAGAAGACACGCTGTGCAAGCCGCTGTGGAAAACAGAGCATAAACTATTTTAACCACGAGTAAGGGCAAGCAGTGCAGTGAATTACGAGCTGTGGAATTTGCCTAGGAAATCTTTACCATTGCCCTAATCTTGGGCATTGACACTGATAGCAGAACTATTTACTTTGCTCCCGTCGACGGCTGAAAGGGATTGGCGAAAATAAAAAGTTGCCAGCCCGAAGTAGGCTGAGTGATTAGCAAACCGAGGCAACTCGGTAGGCATCCAGACCCGAAAAAACCGACTGACTCTGCGAGGAGCAGTTGGGGTTTGGAACTGCGAAAGCAGTGATCGCATCAAGGGTCGTGACGGTACATGCATCCACGCTGTGGGCTCCCTCGCAGGAGCTGATGGCTAGAGCATAACCAATGTCACGGCCCTTTTAATTTGTCTTCCCTCCTATCTCCAAATCATCCGTTGGCTTCATTCTTGTCTTCCACATAAGCTAGGACTCAGCGCCTCCTTCCCGCACTGCTCCTTGTGTGCTGAAACTAGTGCATAAGCAGAACACGGTTTCTGAAATAATTTGCTTATGGACGCGCTGCTGCTGCACCGGATCCACTTCGGATTCACCATCACGTTTCATTACTTGTTCCCACAGCTCACCATGGGTCTCGCATTGCTGATCGTGGTGATGAAGACGATCGCGTTGCGCACCGGGAACGAGCGCTATAACGAAGCTGCGAGATTCTGGGCGAAGATTTTTGCCATCAACTTCCTGATCGGTGTGGTGACAGGAATTCCCATGGAATTTCAGTTCGGCACGAACTGGTCGCAATTCTCGCGACTTACGGGCGGCGTAATTGGCCAGCCGTTGGCGATGGAGGGAGTTTTCTCTTTCTTTCTGGAGTCGACATCTCTCGGGCTGTTTCTGTTCGGCGAGAAGCGGCTCTCGCCCTGGGCACACTGGGCATCGGCATTTCTCGTGTGGTTGGGATCGTGGATCTCCGGCTTTTTCATCATTGTGACCAACGCCTGGATGCAGCATCCGGTGGCATATCGCGTTCTTCCGAACGGCAGTTATGAGATCACTAGTTTCTGGGGACTGCTTACGAATCCCTGGGCTTTGATCGAGTACTCCCACACCATGTCTGGCGCGGTGGTGACTGGGTCGCTGGTGATGTGCTCAGTCGGGGCGTATTACCTGCTGGAGAACAAATCTGCCGAGCACGCCAAGTTGTTCTTGAGGGTCGGCGTTGTGGCCGGTGTGGTCTCTTGCGTCACACAAATCTTTCCCACGGGTGACTTTCACGGGCGTTACATGGCCGAGCATCAACCGGCTGCGCTTGCCGCTATGGAAGCGCTGTTCCATTCGGAGAGGGGCGCGCCGATCGTACTCTTTGGTCAACCTAATGAGCGGCGCGAGACGATTGATAATCCGCTGGCGGCGAACGGAATATTGAGCTTTCTGATTTACGGCACGACCAAGGCTGAAGTAGAAGGCCTCGATAAAATTCCTCGCGACCAGTGGCCCGAGCCGTTGCCGCTGCTGTATTACGCGTACCACATCATGGCGGGACTGGGTACCTACTTCGCGCTACTCATGGTCGTCACTGCATTTCTGCTGTGGCGCGGAAAACTCTTTCAGACGCGTTGGGCGCTGTGGGCGCTGCTTCTCAGTTTCCCGCTGCCATATATCGCGAATACCGCGGGATGGATGACCGCTGAAATTGGCCGGCAACCGTGGGTTGTGTATGGATTGATGCGGACGTCACAGGGCTACTCGAAATATGTCTCCGCGGGAAATGGGCTGTTCACACTTCTAGGATTTATGGGGATGTACACCGTTCTAGCTATTCTTTTTATCCTCCTGGTTTACCGGATTATTCAGGCCGGACCGGCAATTCCGGCAGACAAGCAAGTCCCGCGAGATTCGGCGTTGGTGCAAGCGTGAGGAGCGATTGAATGGGACCCATTTGGTTTTGGTAAATCGCGCTGGTGCTGATCGTTTACGTCGTACTGGATGGCTTTGATCTAGGTGTGGGTACTGTTCATTCGCTGCTCGGGCGAACTGAGTTGGAACGCAAAACCATGATTCATTCCATCGGTCCAGTGTGGGATGGGAACGAGGTCTGGTTGATTGCCGCTGGCGGCACTCTGTTTTTCGCGTTCCCGCTAGTCTATGCCTCTGCCTTCAGCGGCTTCTATCTCGCGCTGATGATTGTGTTATGGCTCCTTATTATGCGTGGAGTCAGCATCGAACTCCGTTCGCAAGCGGATAGCGCCGTGTGGCGGTCATTTTTCGACGGCCTCTTCTCCGTCTCCAGTGCGCTGCTGGCTATCTTTTTCGGCGCAGCACTGGCGAACGTGATTCGCGGCGTGCCAATAGGCGACGACGGTTACTTCTTCCTCCCGCTCTGGACTGATTGGAGGCCCGGACCTAATCCTGGCATTCTGGATTGGTACAGCGTTCTCGGCGGACTCATTGCATTGGTGGCTTTGGCAGTGCACGGCGCTCTTTATCTGGGGGTGAAAACCGAACGAGAGTTGCAGTTGCGAGCGAGGAAATTTGCACAACGAGCAGGAACCGCGCTGGTCGCATTGACAATCATCAGCGTACCGGCGTCAGTCATTGTTCGGCCTGACATGATCGGGAATTACCGCGCGTATCCAATCCTATTTGCGGTCCCGGTTCTTGTAGCGGTCGCGCTGTTCGGTATCTTCTATTTTTCGCGGATTGGCGACGACCGCAAAGCATTCGCGTCCTCCTGCTTATACCTTGGAATGATGCTGGCGGGCGCCGCGATTGGGCTCTATCCCAGGCTTCTGCCCTCAAGCAACGACCCCGATCGTGACATCACAATCTGGAACGCGATGTCCGGACCGTACGCCTTGCACGTAGGGCTGGTTTGGTGGTCCTTTGGAATGCTGCTGGCAATCACGTATTTTGTGATTGTTTACCGGATGTTCCGCGGCAAGGTATCGCCAGACGGCGAAGGGTACGGCCATTGACACGAAGGACACTCAATATCTCGCGTACCGTTCGGAACGATGAGCGAGATTATTTGCCAAAACCCTCGCTGAAAACAAGTCACCTTTCAATGTCGAAGTAAATCTTTGTTGTGGCACGGTACTCGGCTATCTT
>Ga0137359_10001385_pt1 | contig 19254 bp, 20 predicted proteins | sample Mad1_40_16metaG_FD_108281 | JGI IMG/M metagenome (GOLD analysis project Ga0137359, IMG submission 108281) | Vadose zone soil microbial communities from Angelo Coast Range Reserve, California, USA - Mad1_40_16 metaG | ecosystem: Environmental > Terrestrial > Soil > Vadose zone | place: USA... | reverse complement strand
GTGCTCGAACCGCTCGAAAATCCGTTCGGCCCAAAAGTGTTACCTATGTCTTAGGTACGTTGTGTAACCCATGTCTCCGGGCCGGACCCCCGGAAGAATGGCGCGCTCGGGGCGATTCGAACGCCCGACCTTGTGCTTCGGAGGCACACGCTCTATCCAGCTGAGCTACGAGCGCGCAGTGCAATTTCTATTCTAACGTGAATTTGTAAGCTTTGCTGCTAGTTCCTGACGAACGAAAACGTCGGCTTCAGCCCTTCGCGCGATCGCGAATCGAGTGCGCCAATTTTTCAATCTCTTCCGTTTTTCGCACCATGGCTACGGAAAGCACGGTCGTCGCATCGGTTTTTTCCACTTGTTCCTTCAACTCCGACGCCAGTTGAAATAATTTCTCGATGTCCTTCTTTATGTCCTTCTGATTCTGTTCGAGGATAGCTTTGGCGCGCTTGGGGTCGAGGGTCGCATCCGGAGTAGCGTCCCCACTCGGGCTCGTTCGCGAGGGATTGCGCTGCGAAGCATCCTGGCCGCTCGCGAGCCAGGCTCCGACGCTGACCATCCCGGCCGCGCCAGCCACCCATTTCAACGCTTCTCTTCGAGTCCCGTACATCTTTGCCTCCCCGGCACTAATCCTCACGCGTGGGCCCGGCGCTTGAGCCGACTCCATCCCTCAATGCTATACTCGCCCTGCAAATTGGCTATGTCCAGCGCTCTCAAGTTCCTGTCCGGCATAACACTCTCCACGGCGCTCCATCTTCTCGGGATCATTCTTCTCGCGCTGCTGGTCAATTACTTTCTGAAGGTACTCACCAAGCTCATTATTAAGCCGGCGAGCGGCCAATCGCGCGCGGCGCAAGTCCGCGAACAGCAAACGCGCACGCTTGCCGGTGTGCTCTACAGTGCGGCGAGCAAGGTGGTCTGGGTGGTCGCGCTGATCACCGCGCTCGATCTCTTCGGCATCAATCCCACGCCCGCGCTTACGCTCGCCGGACTCGCCAGCGTCGCGGTCGGCTTCGGAGCGCAAAACCTCGTGCGCGACGTCATCACCGGTTTTTACATCGTGCTCGAAGACCAATACACCGTCGGCGACACGATTCAAATTGGCGACACCAACGGCCGCGTTGAGCACCTGACGCTGCGCCGCACGGTGATTCGCGACGCGCGCGGCGCGTTGGTCACCATCGCCAACGGCGACATTCGCACCGTGGCGAACCTCAGCCGCGACTGGTCGCAAACGTTTGTGGACGTCGCGCTCGCCCCGGAAATTGCGCTCAGTCAACCGCTTGCCGCGCTCGAGGCTGCGTGCGCGGAGCTTCGCGCGGATTCCGCGTGGTCGCAGGCGCTGGTGGACGGCCCGCGCATTCTTGGGGTGGAATCAATCAACCGCAGCGCGACGCTGGTGCGCCTGCAGGCACGCACGGCGCCGACCCGCCAGGACGAAGTCGCGCGCGAATTGCGCCGCCGCATTCACGTCGAGCTGCAACGCCGCGGTATACCGCTTTCTAGCGTTCAGCGCATCGAATTAACAGGTGCCACGGAAATTGCCGCAGAAGCCGCAGCCAATTCGCTCGCCGGAAACGACCGATGAGGCAAGGAGCCAGCCTATGTCCAACGTCACCTACGAAGAAGTGAACCTGATGCTCCGGCTCTACGACATGCGCCGCGAGCCGCGCATCCGCCAGGCGCGCAACTGGTTCGTGGACCACTTTCATCCGGCGAGTGTTGATGACCTGACGCAGAAATATCCCGCAGGAACCGAGGAATACACGAACATCCGCATGGTCATCAGTTATTGGGAAATGGTCGCGAGCATCGTGAATCGCGGTTTGATCAACGACGAATTGTTTTTTGAAAGCAACGGGGAGATCTGGGTGGTGTGGGACCGCATTCGGAACGTCGTGCCGACGTGGCGCGCGGCGTTCAAGAACCCGACCGTTTTTTGCAACATGGAAACTCTTTGCAAGCGTTTCGAAGCGTGGCGGGAAAAGCGCGCACCTGGTTCGAACAACGCCATGCGGCAGATGATGGAGCAGATGCGGTCCAAGGCGTGATTGGCAGACCTCGATTTTCGTTTGTCACGCGATGATCAGCTGCCCTGCCGGATGTACCTGATCGAAACCCTCCGGCCGCGCAATCACCACGCGGTTTCTCCCGTCCGGTTTCGCCCGGTATAAAGCCTCATCCGCCTTTCGAATAAATGATTCCGCCTCAAGGCCGGTCCACTCGGCGCTGTTGGCCACACCCATGCTCACGGTCAATGGAATTTTTGCTTCGCCGGCTTGCGCGGGCGACACTTCAATTTCCTGACGGATGTGCTCGGCACGCTTACAACCGGCCTTCGCGTCGCAGCCGGGAAGAACCACCAGAAATTCCTCGCCACCGTAGCGGCTTACGGCATCGTAATTCCGAACGGAGTCGGCCAGAATTTTGGCTACTTTACGAAGCGCGGTATCACCCGCGGCGTGCCCGAACGTATCGTTGACTCTTGAAGTGATCGATATCCGCCAGGATAATCGTCACGCTTCCGTTCTGATGATCCCGCCGGCCGCGTTGCAATTCCCGCTGCAAGAGCTCCAGAATCACGCCGCGGTTCCACAAGCCGGTGAGCACGTCGTGAGTCGCGCGAAACCTCATCTCCTCTCGCGCTTCCACGAGCGTGTCCTCGAGTTGCAAGATGCGTTCACCGGTAATCGAACGCACGAGCAGCGAAGTGACCAAATACACGACCAACAACATTCCCAGGGCTACTTTTGCCGTTAGCGATTCGACCTGTCTGGTCCGCCCCTGCAGATCCTTGAGATCCGATTCGAGGTAAAGCCGAAAAAGCGGCGGGCTATTTAGAAGTTTGTGCTGAGGATTGTTGCAGACTTGTGCTGGGAGGGAAAGGCTTCGCGAGACAGACGGGTACGAAGGTTCTAATCTGCACCGCGCCGTGCTACAACATTTTCGTAACCAAAACAATCTTGCAGTTGATTATGCCAGTCTGGCAGCACGACGCCGAAAGTCCTATTCAGACTGGAGTTGGACAGAACTGAATAAGACGGGCGCCCTGTCCGAGACGCAAATTCCTTTGTGGAAATGGGGATAACACGCCGCGCTATGATCGGTCGTCCCTGAGTAGCGGTCCCGAGCCACTCCAGACTATGCGAGCTGTTTTCGGCCTTCTCGAGTATCGTTTTGGCAAAATCATACCAAGTCGTCTGCCCTGCCGCGCTCATGTGGTAGGTGCCGCCTGTCTCGGAAAAGACGAACCCGCCGTTATTCCTTGCGCCAATTCTGGCCAAAATCTTGATCGTGGCCGCCGCCACTTCAGAAGCGCAGGTGGGAGCTCCAATCTGATCGCTCACAATTTTCAGTTCCTCCCGATCCGTTGCAAGGCGCAAAATCGTCAGCAGAAAGTTGTGGCCTCGCGTGGCATAAACCCAGGAAGTTCGGAATATAAGGTGGTCCGAACATGAATCGCGAATGGTTTGCTCACCAGCTAGTTTGGTTTTCCCGTAAACGTTAATAGGATTTGCAGAATCCATCTCATCGTAGGGTGTCTGTTTCGTCCCATCAAATACATAGTCGGTCGAGTAATGAACCAGGGCCGCGCCGATTTTCCTAGCTTCCTCGCCAATCAGCCCAGGGGCTTCTGCGTTCACAGCTCGAGCCATCGCTTCGTCTGTTTCTGCACGATCTACAGCAGTATAGGCTGCTGCATTGACGATAAGTTGCGGCCGAACTTCTCGAATTGAACGACGGATGTCCGTGGGACTTGAAAGATCCAATTCATCGTGGCCGAATGCGACCACTTCGCCCAGCTGGGGCAAGAGACGCAGAAGCTCGCCGCCAACTTGGCCGTTCTTTCCGGTTAGCAAGATTACGGGTTTCATTTCCCAGGATGCCTCGGTAGATGTTCTGGCGGAACTTGAGCAAGGATTGGGTACTTCGCGTCTTTTTCGGAAACAATCGGAGCGCTCACACCCCAGGATATTTTTAGGCTCGGATCATTCCAGGCGATGCCATGTTCGTCCTCTCGAACGTAGAAGTCGCTGCATTTGTAAAGAAATTGAACTGTTTCCGTGAGGGCCAAGAAGGCATGCGCAAACCCACTCGGGACATAAATTTGATTTTGCTCTTTCGCAGAAAGAAGCACGCTTGTCCATTTTCCGAAATTAGGTGAGCCGACCCGAATATCGACTGCGACGTCCAGAGCTTCGCCTTCTATCACTCGGCAAAGTTTTGCTTGCGGATGACGTAGTTGGTAGTGAAGACCACGAAGCGTCCCCATGGTGGAATGCGAATGGTTGTCTTGAACAAAAGCATCCGCTATCCCCAAGTCTGCGAACTTTTTTTTCTGATACGTTTCAAGGAAGAAGCCGCGCGTGTCGTGATGGATAATCGGCCGCAGCTCAAGTACGCCGGGAAGGGATGTCTCGATTCGTTGCATTTTCTCCGATGTTCGCACGTTTGCAATAAAGTCCGAAAGTTAATGGTTGTGCAATTCAATCGGAGGCCGTGGACCCAGATCGGGCAACGGCACGAAGAGAACTCTCGCGATTTTCGTAGTACTTTTCGTAATACGAAAGGTACTCGCGGCTGCGAACACTGGCAAGCCAATCCCCACTATTCTTATACCAATCTATAGTTCGGCCGAGGCCATCTTCCAGAGCGATGGCGGGGCGCCAGCCCAGCTCGGTTTCCATTTTCTTGCAGTTCAGAGCATAACGACGATCGTGACCCGGACGGTCCTGCACATAGGACACTAGGCCCTCGGATTTTCCAGTCAGTTTGAGGATGCGCCGGACCAGTGTCAGGTTTTCCTCGAGATCTAGTCCGCCGATGTTGTAAACCTCGCCGACTTTGCCCTTTTCCAATACTGAAAAAATCCCTCTGCAATTGTCCTCGACGTGCAACCAATCCCGCTGCTGCTTCCCGTCTCCATAAATGGGAAGAGCCTTTCCGCTTTGGGCATTCGTGATCATGAGCGGCACAAATTTCTCAGGGAATTGATAAGGACCGTAGTTGTTCGACGACCTCGTAATCACCGCCGGAAAGTTGTAGGTGCGGATGTACGATTGAACCAGGAGGTCGGAGGCCGCCTTCGACGCGGAGTATGGGCTGCTCGGCCGCAACGGGAAATTCTCATCGGCGAAAACACCCGGCGGAATATCGCCATATACCTCGTCGGTAGAAACATGGACAAAACGACCCACTGAGATTTTGCGTGACACCTCGAGCAAAGTGAAAGTGCCGGTAACATTTGTCTGAATTACTGGAGCCGGCTCATAGATGCTTCTATCAACGTGAGATTCCGCGGCAAAGTGAACCACGGCATCGCATCCATTCATTGCTTTTTCCAAACTGGCCGCATCACAAATATCTCCCCTTTCGAATTTATGGTTGGAATTGTCCGAAACCGATTGCAGATTTGCGAGATTGCCAGCGTAAGTCAATTTGTCAAAGTTAACGACAATATCGCTCGGTCGCTTCCCAAGAACATGCCGTATGAAATTGGAGCCAATGAATCCGGCGCCGCCTGTGACAAAAATCTTCATCGAGATTCTCCCAAATTATGACGATTCCCGTTTCGCGAACTACGGTTGCCCCGGCATTCCGCTGGGATCTTCCTCGAGTCTTCCTCTCGAATTCGAATCGGCGGTTTTCGTGAAGCCTATTCCGCCTAGCGCGCAGAAGCCGCGGCCAGTCTCTGCTCCTCGGCGAGCAACACTTTTTCGCGCACCATTTTCGTGGCGCGCCACAGCGATTCGAATGTTCCAGCGTCGGTCCAACCGCCCTCAATGATCTCGTGTTCCAGCCGACGTTCGCGAATGTAGGAGTTGTTGACGTCGGTGATTTCGAATTCTCCCCGTCCTGACGGCTTCAGGGACCGCACACGGTCGAACACCGTCCCGTCATAAAAATACACACCGATTACGGCGTACGGCGAGCAGGGCACCTTGGGTTTCTCTTCGATTTGTGTGATTCTTCCGCGTTCGAGAATTGGCACACCGAATCGCTCCGGGTCAGGCACTTCCTTCAGCAAGATGCGCGCACCTTCTCGCTGCCGCTCAAAGTTTTCTCTTGGTCTCCGAATGCCGTTTTCCAGGATGTTATCCCCAAGAATTACGCAGATTGGTTCGCCTGCCGCAAAAGGCTCCGCGAGCCGCAACGCGTCTGCGATTCCTCCTTCACCCTCTTGATAAGCAAAGTGCAATCGCTCCAGACCGAAGTCCTTGCCGTTCCGCAACAACCGCAGGAAGTCTCCAGCGCTATTGCCGCCGGTCACGAGCAGAATATCGTGGATTCCAGCATCCACTAATGTCTGTAACGGGTAATACACCATCGGCTTGTCGTATATCGGTAGTAGATGTTTGTTGGTTACCTTTGTCAACGGATGAAGTCGGCTCCCTGTTCCGCCTGCAAGTACAACACCCTTCATCTGAACCTCCTTAGTTCGTTTCTGCACGCCACGATCAAACGCAAACTTCTAAGAGTCGCTTCGACTGGATTCCCATCTTGTGATGGCTTAAGAGGCCCGCAGGCTTTAACTCCAAGGTTCAGCCAAAGTCGGTTGGGAGGAAATCTCACAAGAGGGTACGACAAAAATGAAGGACGAGCTATTCGTGACCACCTGCTGCTCGAGACTGACGACCAGCAAGGAGCCTACTACTATTTTTCTGAAGATCACTTTCTTGAAAAACATACTCAGGAACAATTTCCTTGATCTTGGCACGGATGGGTGCTGCGCCATCGATTGTTAATGAAGCCCGCAGTTCCTCAAGCTGGCGGCTTAAGCTAACCCAGTCGCTCAGCAATCCACTTGTCCGCTTAATCTTGTCACATGACGTGGGCATTACTTTTTCCTGCTCATAAAAAAGCTCTTCTTTGAGTTTTTCTCCGTCCCGCAGACCCGTGAAGCGGATTTCCACGTCATCCTCGGATCTACCAGAAAGCCGAATAAGGCTACGCGCCAAGTCGACGATTCTCACTGGTTCGCCCATGTCCAATACCAAGATGTCGCCATGGGACCCGATGGCAAAGCCCTGTAAGACCAAGGCCACTGCTTCTGGCGTAATCATGAAGAACCTCTTGATGTCCGGATGGGTGATCGTAAGAGCCTGATGATTGCAAAGCTGCTGTTTTAGAACGGGGACCACGCTCCCGCTGGAACCTAGTACATTCCCGAAGCGCACAGAGACACAACGCATTCCATTGAGAGGTTTGGCCGATATGATTAATTCGCAGATTCGTTTGGTAGCACCCATCACATTGGTGGGATTCACTGCTTTATCAGAGGAAATCAAAACGAAGCTTTTACAGCCTGCTTCGCCAGCCAAATTCAAAAGGCCCATGAATCCGAGCACGTTGTTCTTCACAGCTTCTTGAACGTTTGATTCCATCATTGGCACGTGCTTGTATGCGGCGGCGTGGAAAATGATCTCCGGTGAATATTCTTTCAGCAAAACTCGCACTCGCTCGTTGTCACAGACGTCGGCAACGCGGAAGGCAAGTTGGGCACCATTTTTATGGTCAACAAGACTCAAGCGGAGGAAGTAGAGTCCTGTTTCGCTTTGATCCAAACAGATCAGTTGAGCAGGGCTATAATCCAGGATTTGACGACAAAGCTCCGACCCGATGGAACCTGCTGCTCCTGTTACTAGAATGCGTCGACCAGCAATCTGTCTCCGGACAATCTCAAGATCTACCTGAACGGGCTCCCTGCCGAGGAGATCTTCTAGACTGACTTCGCGAAGCTGGCTTATCTCAATCCGCCCGGCAATAACATCTTTAAGTGCGGGGACTGTTCGGAAACTGATTTTAGCTCGATTGCAGATTTCCACGAATCTGCGCATTTGGGCGCCAGTGGCCGAGGGTACCACGATAAGTGCTTCGTCTGCGGGTTCAGATGAAAGCACTTCTGAAAGTTGATCGACTGTACCGAGAACTCTGACATTGTCGATCCTAATGCCCAGTTTGGACTGGTCGTCATCCAAGCAGCCCACGGCAACATAGGGACTTCCAGGCCGACGGATTTCGCGAAGAATGGTATGCGCTGCAAAACCTGCACCAATTAGGATCACTCTTTTACACGACGAAATATCTTCTCGTACTGATTCTGCAATTACCCGCGACAGTACACGAACACCTGACAATAACGCCGCTGTGAGCAGCGGCTCCAACACATAGATGGCGCGAGGGAATGCCGTCGCTCGTAAAATAAGCCGCATGACGACCCAGAACAGGATTGAACCTGTCCCAACAGCTCTCAGAATGTCAATTCCGTCCCTGATCCCCGCATATCTCCACCAGCCACGGAGGAGGCCAACGTATGCCATTGTCGCCAAGCGACTCAACACAAGAACCGGAATAGCGGAAAGCAGTACTAGGCGATACGGCAGAGTGAAATCAAACCGTAGAAGCCAGGCGAGGATCAGTGAGCAAATGACGAGCCAAGCCTGAAATATACCAATGAACCAAGACCTATACCGCAACAGCATTAGAGGTATTTTATGAGTCATAGTTTTGTGAACTTAGGAGGGTCACCTACAAATTCACCACGACTAAGAACGTAGCCACTACCTTCTACAGAACTTACTCAGAGCTTCTATTGTATTTTCTTGAGGATCGCCTCGCGCAATTCGGCGAGACCATCGAACCGGGTCTAGCTGTTGATCCCGCTCTCTATTTCACAATGCGCATTATCTCGAATTAGAGGCGGGACTTCCGTGTCACAGGTTGATCCGACCGACTTTCTCGCATTCAATGGACATCGCTCGAATCTCAGCCTGCTCGATGTGTGCGCTGCGTTTGCTTAAGGGCAGTGTCACGAAGCTCCTCGCTAGTCCGCTACCGCGGTACTCAGAGTCGCTGGACGCGAAGCAAAGAAGTCACGGATGCAACCGACAGTAATATCCACGTGCTCCGTAGTCGTTTCCGCGCTCATTGGCAAAGAAATGACTTCTCGGCAAATGCTTTCCGTCTCTGGAAGTCCCGGATCTACGAGCCCGAGGCGCTCGTGTTCCCACATCGGCCTAGCCCAATGCACAAGAGTCTCCACGGATTGGTCTTTCAAATATTGGCGCAGCTCGTCGCGGTACGACGTTCGAATGACATAATTTTGGTAGCTATCAAAGTATTGATCACCCGAGAAGTGAGGCAAACTAAGGCTGTTAATTCCTTCGAGTCCTTCGCGATAGAGTCCCGCGATCTTGCGTCGATGCTCGATCCACTTTGGAAGGTGACACAGCTTAACATCCAGAACGGAGGCTTGAACATTGTCGAGCAATGCGGTGTAGCCATGGTAATGGAACTCACCTGTTTGGCGGTCCTCGCCGTTAAATCGCACCAGAGTTGCAAAACGGGCGACTTCAGGATCGTTAGTTGTAACCGCACCGCCGTCTCCAAGTCCGCCTAAAGACTTGAACGGATAGAAACTGAAACATCCTGCTAGGCCAAATGAGCCCGCCTTCTTGCCCCGGAAGGTGGCGCCGAGAGCCTGGGCTGCGTCTTCGATGACGGCGACCCCGCGCTTCTTAGCCACGGCCATGATTTCATCCATCTCACATACACGACCGTTTAGGTGCACGGGGATAACCGCCTTAGTTCTAGGCGTTATCGCAGCCTCGAACTTATCGGGGGCCATATTGTAATCATCGCGGACATCAACCAACACTGGCTTGGCGCCTGCGTGAACGATAGCGGATACTGTAGCCACAAATGTGTGGCCAACAGTAATGACTTCGTCCCCAGGTCCCACGCCGGCAGCGAGCAACGAAAAATGCAGCGCGTGATAGCAACTATTTACTCCGACTGCATACTTCACACCAACATACTCAGCCAGATTTGCTTCGAAGCTTCTCAATTGTTGGCGTAAAACCAAATCACCCTTCGCGAGCGTATCGGTAATGGCGAAATCGATTTCCGTTTTCATCTTGCGGTAATGCTCGCGTGGATCTATGAACGGGACACGGTATGACAAGTGTTTCTCCTCCTTAAAGCGTTTAAACAAACTCGTTGTCAAATAGGAAGGCTAACCCTCACTAGTGGCGGCCAACGTTCGGCTTTTTTCCAACATTGAACGGATGGCACTTGCCAAGGAGTCCACGGAAAGCCCGTGCTGCGCTCGAAGATATTCCTGCGTTCCCACCACAGAGCAAAAAGCGGAAGGAAGGCCAAGTCGCTTAAATACGACCACTCCTGCGCAAGCCTCGGCCAGAAGTTCGGCAACAGCGCCTCCCAAGCCGCCAACCACACTATGTTCCTCGAGTGTGAAAACTGCGCCGGTTTCCTGTGCAGCTGCGAGGATGGAATCAGCGTCGAGGGGTTTCACCGTATGCATGCTCAGGAGGCGCGTATGTAAGCCAGCGCGATGCAGTCTATCGGCTACTTTAGCCGCCGTCTCCAGCATCCCTCCCGTAGTAACAAGTGTAAGATCCTTCCCCTCGCGAACTTGGATTGCTTTGCCCAATTGGAAGTCAATTCCTCCGCGATGGACCGTCGCCTCTCCCGCTCGTCCTAGGCGCAGGTAGCATGGGCCATCATGCGCAGTCACAGCTCTTGTTGCGGCGTCCGTTTCGACCGGATCGCCAGGAGCCACCACGACCATTTGGGGCAGGGATCGCAGAATCGCCAGATCCTCTGTGGCATGGTGAGTCGTGCCAAGTGCTCCGTAGGCTAGGCCCCCTCCCACGGCTACGATCTTTACGTTGGCATTGTGATAGCACACATCATTGCGCACTTGTTCTAAGCACCGCAGAATCGGGAAGTTGGCGATTGAATACGTAAATACAATCTTTCCACACAGTGCCATGCCTGCCGCGATTCCCGTCATATTCTGCTCGGCCACTCCCGCGTTGAGAAATCTCTTCGGGAATCGCCGGGCGAACTCCTCGACCACTCCGAACCCTATGTCTCCGACAACCAGATGAACGCGCTCATTCTGCTCGGCCATTTCAAGCAATGCGCGAAAGAACGCTCCCCTCATTCCTCTGCCCCCAACTCCTCTAATGCTTTAGCCATTTCCGCCGGATCCGGAGCGCGGTAGTGCCAAAGCAAATTGTTCTCCATGAAGCTGACCCCTTTCCCTTTCACTGTATGCGCAACCACACAGGTAGGTTTGTTTGTCTCTGCTGGCACTGTCGTCAATGTCTCCTCAATCTGCGCGACGTCGTGACCATTGATTTCTCGGACTCCCCAACCAAATGCTCGCCACTTCTCGGCGAGCGGTTCGAGATCCAACACTTCTTTCACAGTCCCGAGGCTCTGAATCTTGTTGTAATCGATGATCGCGATGAGGTTGTCTAGCCGATGATGTCCCGCAAACAAAACTGCCTCCCAGGTTGAGCCTTCGTCGCACTCGCCATCACTCAACATAGCGAACACGCGATACTGACTGCCGTCGCGCCTGCCCGTCAGCGCCATCCCGCAGGCGATCGGAAGTCCATGGCCCAGCGAGCCCGTAGACACTTCCACTCCAGGTATGCCCTGATGCGTGACGTGGCCGGGAAGCCGCGATCCGTCTCCATAAAAGTCGTCCAGCCATTCGCGAGGGAAAAATCCGCGCTCTGCTAACGTGACATAAAGCGGCGCACAGGCATGTCCTTTGCTGAGGATGAAGCGATCCCGTTCAGGCCAGTCCGGGCGAGCCTGGTCCACTCGCAGAATCTTCGTGTACAGGACCGCTAACAAATCCGCCATGGAAAACGCCGAACCGACATGAGAACTCTTGGCTCGATGAATCAGTCTGAGCGTTCTCAAACGGATTCGTCTGGAAAAGTCCTCGAGGTCATCTTCACAACCGCTACTCGGTTGCATTCCACCACCCCTGTCCCAAGTTGTCCCTTGAATTATTCAAGGACTGCGTACCCTATATATGGATCCCATTCGAGGCGCCGAATCTTCAGACGATTCACAGCGAGACTATCCAGGAGTGCTTTGGTTTCCCCCGGCCAGATTGGATTATCCAGCTCATCGAATGCTAGCACTGCACCCTTGGGCATTCTCGGAACGATCTGTTCAAGCGCTACCTTAGTAGGCTCGTAAAGGTCAAAATCCAAGAATAGTAAGCTCACCAATAAATGCGTGTTCCGTTGCACGAACTCAGGAATGGTTTTCGACGCATCCCCAGGGATCAGCTCAACCTTTGGCATATGACCAAGAAAGCGATCTTGATCGTAGACGCGGATCAGTTCCAAAAGTTCGTCGTAACTTGTGGTTTGAAAATCCCCTGGCGCGGCGACTCCTGCGCTACTCCGGTCTTCATGGCTGACAGAAGGAAACCCGCCAAAACTGTCAAATCCATAGATCCGCCTCGTCAAGTTTTCCGGCTCAAGGATCGCGCTCAGCTTTGCCCATGCCATCACACTAAATCCCCGAAAGACGCCGCACTCGACAATGGAACCCTTGACGGGCAGGATCAGCTTGAAGATCTCGTACATGGCCAGGAAGCGCTTCAAGTGCTGTCGCCGCACGTACTTCGGGAAATTCTCCAGTTTCGTCTCAATCCGGTCTGGGCAATTCACAAAGATGTTTTCTAGCGACTTGCCAACTTCCAGTTCAGTCTCCGTCTTAAACGACTTCATCAGCTCGCTCCTGGTTTTCGCTCTCACGCTTTGAATCACTATCATGCGAGGGTTCTTGAACTGGCCCGCCGTCTATCTTGTGGCCAGATTCCGCCCGCACTGGTCGCAACACAACGGCCTCCAGCGTCTTCCACAAAATCTGGCAGTCCAGCCAAAGGGATTGTTTTCGCACATACTCCAGACTGAGTCGCATTTTCTCCGGATGAATTTTTTCAAAGTAGTCCTTATCTGGATTTGCGCTGCCTCGCAGAATTTCTCCCTCATCGCGAAAACGTACAGAGGCATAGTCGGTGATGCCAGGCCGCGCATTCAGGACGATCCGTTCTTCTTGTGTGTACAGTTCTACGGCCCAGAGGACTTGCGGTCTTGGCCCAACTAAGCTCATCTCGCCCGTAATCACATTCAAGATTTGGGGTAGTTCATCCAGTTTGTACTTTCTTAGGAATCGCCCGACTCGTGTTACGCGCGGATCGTCTTCAGGCGTCGAGGCGCCACCAAGCTTTTCAGCGTCTACCACCATGGTCCGAAACTTGAAGATACGAAACGACTTCCCATGCCGTCCAACTCGCAGCCCCCGATAGAAAACCGGTCCCGTTGAGTCTATCTTAACGAACACAATGAGAGCGAACAGCAGCGGCGATAGCAAAACTAAGCCGAAAATTGCAAAGAGCAAATCAAACGTGCGCTTCGTCATCGGAGTAAGGAGACTGCTACTTCCTTTAAATACCAGGGATGTCTCGTCGCTCAAAATTGCACACCGAAGTCATTATGGGGGTTGACTGCTGTTTCGGCGCGATCGCATTCAGATCTTCATCAAACCCCAACAATATGTGCCCCTTTGGGGGCCCTTTAGAATTCTCGTTTCTTCTTCAGCACCGTAATCGTGTGGCCTGCTGAGAACGGGAATAGTGCGTGGATAAGGAAATAAAAAGGCGAAAGATAGTGGGAGACAAACCGTCCGATTGGGGGCACAAGCGGTCCACGAAAGGTATAACATTCAAGAGTCCGCGATCCCACCCGATAAATATCTCTTATCCTCCTCTTAGATACGCCCTTAAACTCATGACTTCCGGGCTTCGAATACCTCCAGTCAGAGACCAGCAACATTCCTCCCGGTTTTGTGACGCGTATCATCTCGGACGCTATCCGACTGGCGATGTCGTCGTCCGTAAGTTGAAGGAACATCATCGATTCCATGCTGATGTCAAATGTGTTATCCGGGAACGCTAAGCACGTTGCATCGGTGCATTCAAAGTTCACAAATGGATTCGTTGCCTTGGCCTTAAGTATCCTGTCTTTCTGAATGTCCACACCGAATAGGTTCGAAGGTTCGAATCCGAGCCGCAGGAAAATCCAGAGACTATCCCCATCGCCGCAGCCAACATCCAGGACCCGTGCCGACTCCGGCTGGGGGTTGATCGACCGTAGTGCCCGCACCATCGCTGCATCTCGGGCAAGACTCTGAAATAACACTTCCGGATTGCGAAGCAGGCTATTTCTGTCCGCCCCCTTCTTCGTGGCGTACTCGCAGTAATAGTTTTGCGTAGCAGTTTGAATTCTTTTCGAAGAAGGAGTTAACCGAGTCTCTGGCATATTTGTCTTGTCGAGCTTTACAAACATCAGAACGCGCGATTATTGCTTGAAAAACGTACGACTAGCTCGTGATTTCCGTTGCCAATTTGTTGACTGTGGGCATTACCCTGTGCCCCTACGGCCTATCCAGCGGTTTCCGGGTAGTACCAAGAGGCAGGCACCATATATCGCACCTATTCCGTGCGCAAAATGGCGAATTCCAAACGCCAGTGGAAGGAGGAAAAGGAAATTCGCTTGTTTTTCTCGAGTAGAAATTTGGATTGATGAAATAAGAGCGGTGAGTAAATAAGAACAAAGAATGACCGCAAAGGCTCCTTCAAAAGCCCGTGAAAAAGGTGCGAGGGCAGCTGAAGCAAGCAGGCTCAATAGAAAAGCCATAGGGACCCAATGCCTCCAAGCCCAAGCCTTGCTGCCGAATTTCAGGACATACGTAGTCCAGACGCCATCGGCAAAATTGTGTTTCCAATAGGATTGGAAACTCGAGTCCGCGTAATAACCTACTTGGATGTCTGGATGTAGAAGAATTTTCCCGCCTGCTTGTTTCAGCCGGACGTTTAAATCCATATCCGAGCTCCCCGCGAGATTCTCATTCCACCCGCCAATCTTCTCCAGGTCTTCTTTTTTCCAACAACCAAACGCCGCGGAGTCTGCCCATCGTGGTCGTTTCGATCCGACTTTTACATAAGCATTTCCCGAAGCAAAAGGATGGGCCAGCGCAAACGCGATGGCTTTAGCCGTAGCTGACTCGTCTCCGGGCAAGATGCGCCACGTGCCGCCTGCATTGCAAGCTCTGTACCGGATGAGTGCGTCCACACATCTTGTAATGTAGTCTGCAGAGTACTGTGCGTGTGCCCCAACGACCATAATAAGTTCGCCCTTAGCTTCGCGGATCCCAATGTTGCATGCAGCGGGAATGATTTTGCGCGGGTTGTCGACAAGACGCACAAAGGGAAACTTTGAAGCTATTTCTTCAACAATCCGACGACTTCCATCGTCACTCATTCCATCGAGGACCAGGATTTCTAGGCGTTCCCTTGGATAGTCACTAGCGATTAGTGTGTTCAAACACGGCCCGATTCTTCGTTTCTCGTTGCGACATAGAACAATCACCGACACTAGCGGCGTTTCCGTCATAAGCTTTGCGGTTTGAGACATCCTAACGGGATTCTCTTCCTGACGATACAAAATCCATTGGTACCTCGAGCAAATACACGAGTTGAATGTCTTCCGTTTCCACCAACGCCCGAGGCTGTTTGTAAGGACTTCTTATGGGCATGTTCAGCATGATTGCGACTTTAGGATATTAATTCGGCCATCGCCTTCGGCATATGCATGGTTCGCGAACTTATTGATTCCACAGCAGTTTCTAGCACGCGTACAACCTTGACCCCAAATTCCCCGTTTGTCGCTGGCTGCTTTCCTGTTTCGATGCATTCCAGGAAATGGTCAACTTCCAGAATAAGCGGTTCCTGATTGCTGAGGTGAGGAGCGACCATATCGCCCATGCGATAACTGAGCTGGTATTCTCCGAAACTCTGGGGATCGTGCAGCATGACTCCATGGTCGTAGATTCGAACCTTCTCACTGGAATGTGTATCGTCGTAAACCACCATGCGCTTCGAACCGGCAACGATAGATCGGCGCAGTTTCTGTGGAGACAGCCAGCTTACCTCGATCGCGGCAATTATCCCGCTTGGGAACTTTAGCCAAATAAAAGCAACATCGCTTTTGTCTAGTTGGACGCAAGCGCGGCTAAATGCAGTGGCTGAGCATGGAACTTCATTAAGCCAGTAGAGCAAAATCGAAATGTCGTGAACTGCTAAATCCCAAATCACATCGACGTCTTTTTGGTACAGACCCAAATTCACACGCGACAAGCTGATGTAGTAGATCTCGCCGAGGGCTCCCGAATCGATCGCCTCTTTTACTTTATTCACGGGTGGGCTGTAAATGAAGGTATGTCCGGTCAATAGAGTGAGACGCTTGGAGTGAGCGAGGCTCGCGAGCCTTTCAGCACACGCGGAATTGTGAGCTAATGGTTTTTCGACCATCACATGCAAGCCGCTATTCAGAGCCTTCTGCGCAATTTCGAAATGGGTTGAGATTGGCGTGGAAATGATTACCGCGTCTAACCCTTCGTCCAGCATCTCATCGACGGTCGTGAATCCCTTAAGCGATGGATATTGTTCCGTAATCTTCTGGAGATTGCCCTTATTGACGTCGCAGCAGGCTACGAACTTACACCGTCGGTTCTGATTTAATACTCGCGCTAGATTGGGACCCCAATATCCGACTCCCACTAACCCTACTCTGATCATTGCCCCATCTCCTGCGTCACCGCATCTCGCACTTGTTTCGCCTGATTAGACTCGAGGACAGCATCCAGGTATTTAGAGTCGAAGTACTCGCGTAACAGCAAAATGTTTGACATGACACAATGCCCACCAATCACACCCGGGAAAATATGGGAAGGCAAGAAGTCAATCTCTCTCAGGAACGAATTCACGTCTTCGTAAGATCCTCCAAGTTGAGCAGCTAGACGCTCGACTTCCTGGGACCAACCCACCAGCACGCCCAACCACGTGGTTTCTAGCAATTTACTCAATTCAGCGATTTCGGGAGTGCGAAAAGCGGCTGTCTCAAATCCTGCTTTGGAGAAATGCTCCATGGCGAGCTCTGTCTCATCAGAATGAAATCCCGCGACAAACTTCTTATAACGGAGCATATCCTCTTGCATGCGCGCGTGTTTTCCGCGCACTGGACTATAAATGACAGGGGGATCAACACGAGCCTGGATCTGGCGGGTGGTTCCCGGGGGTACCGTACTATTGATGATGGTAAATGACGGGTGGTATTTTTCAACGTACCCTACCGTAGCGCTCATGAAATCTTCGATTTGGTATGGGTAGCAAATATGTAGGACGGAACATGGACTTCCTGCGTCCACGGGCTCGATATCTACACCTATGCATTCATACGATCGGCTCAATATTTCGAGTAGTGGTCGTCCAATTTCACCTTGCCCGACTACCACAACTGGACCGTTCATTGTCATCGCTTCTCCTAATGGTGCTGAGTCAGTCCACCATTTAGTGATTTAGGACAGCCTTGTATACCTGCTCCATTCGGGTTGCATTTTCGGACCATTCATATTCCCGCAAGACAAACTCTCGTCCCCCTGCACCTAACTTACGCCGCAGCCCCGCGTCCTCAGCCAGCGTACAAAGTGCGGCAGCCGCAGCCTCCGGGTCTCGCGGAGGGACCACCATCCCCGTAATCCCGTCCTGAACAACCTCGGAGAGCCCTCCAATATTCGTCACTATAACGGGAACCCCGCAACTTGATGCTTCGAGAACCGCGACACCGAAGCTTTCTCTGAGCGACAGCATGGCAAAGACGGAAAAAGTACCTAGAAGCTCGGGAACTTTTCCATGCGGAACGAACCCCAGGAAAGTGGTTTGACTCTGGATTCCTAGGTCGTCAGTCAATCTCTCAAGCGGCTTTCGGAGAACGCCCTCTCCGGCTATTACGAGACGCAATTTCTCGCCACTGCGATATTTCCCAGCGGCGATAGCAAAGCTCCTTATCAGGAGTTCGACCCCGGACGCCGACTCCAGATTCTTCACAGTGCCCACCACAAACTCATTCAACGAACAGGACCGTGCCTCTAGCGGACGAAAGCGCTCACAATCCACTCCGAACGGAGTCACCGTAATGGGCCGATCACAATACTGACGCGTATGATCGGCCATGAATTGGCTCGTTGAGCAAACTTGGTCTGCACTTGCCAGATTTCTTTCCACGAGCCGCTTGTGAAAAGGCGACCTGAAGGGCACAGCAAAAACGTCGCTTCCCCAGACGGATAAAGCATAGGGATGAAATTCTGCTAACCTTCCCAAGGTCCCGTAACCTGAGGCATAGTGGGCGTGGAGCAGATCGGGTCGGATCTCCTTGATGATGTCCCTCACCTGGCGCGCAGCCAGGAAATAGCGCAAGCTGGGCCCGAGTTGACTTTTAAGTATGTGCACAAACACCTCAGGTGCGATGTCCCGACCTGCGTCAAAAGACAGTAGGTGCACTTCATGACCTTTCGAACAGAAATAATTCACCCACTTCGCTGTATGCGAACTGTTTGCATTTGCTAGAAAGCAGAGCTTCAATTTTCTCGAGAGGCCTTGAGCCCGCGAGCCTAGGTCACCGCACTGGCCTAACAGCGCGTTCGGCAAGGGTGAAATCTCCAATGTCATTTACGAATTCAGCCCTGCGGCGCTCTTCCCGCAGCCTGGAAGACCCTTTCCAGGTCGCAATGTAGCCAGGAAAGAACCCACCCGGCGACGGCAGCCGCAGACATGCCCGGGTCCGACAGGCTTAGCGCGTGAGAGAAGTGTCTCCGCGCTTCTGCCCATTGCTTCTCGAAAGACCTCAGCCGTCCAAGCGCGAACTGCTCACCATGATCTAGAGACTGCCAGTCTCTTTCTATTGCTTTGCGGTCGGCTGACGTCAGGCAAAACCGAGGATCAGCTAGTAGCAGGGAGAGATGCTCCCGCGACGTCTTGACCATCGTCCTGACGTACTGCACTGTAGCGGATGCAGAATGCATTCGGCGGTGCCCCATAACTTCCGGGAAGTAGAAAAACTTGCCTCTGAAAGAAAGCTCGACGAAAGTTGGAAAATCCACAAAGCACTGATTAGGCACATACTGGAATCCGCCGATTGCCTCCAGCGCCGACCGCCGAATCACCACCGTGGATGCAGGGATAAGAGAGTGCCCATGAACCGTAAGCATATAAAGAGACGCAGACCGCACAGGATCGTTGAACAGAATGGATCTTGCCAATTTCTTGCGTTTTCGGGCCGTTCTCGAGATACGCATGGCTGATCGACCTTCGGGATCAATTTCCTGCATCTCCCCGTAGGCCAGTACCACGCCTGGGTCGGAAAAGGCTGGAATCATCTTTCGCAGTTTGTCTGCTGGCCAAGTATCATCACCCTCGAGAATAGCAACTAAGCTTCCCTTCGACAGGGAGAGCGCTCGATTGTAGGTATGCGCTAGGGCCTCAATACCTCGATTTTCCTGAAAAACATATTTGATGCGTGAATC
>Ga0137359_10001383_pt1 | contig 19258 bp, 18 predicted proteins | sample Mad1_40_16metaG_FD_108281 | JGI IMG/M metagenome (GOLD analysis project Ga0137359, IMG submission 108281) | Vadose zone soil microbial communities from Angelo Coast Range Reserve, California, USA - Mad1_40_16 metaG | ecosystem: Environmental > Terrestrial > Soil > Vadose zone | place: USA... | reverse complement strand
GTGACGAAGAAATTCGGGTTGCATTCTTTGCCGGCGAAGTTGGAAGTGCCGGCATTGGGGCTGATCAGGATCGCGCCGCCCTCGGTCACCGGCCTCATGATCGCCGCCAGCACGTTGGAAAAGATGGGACCAACCACGAACTCGACTTTGTCACGCTCGACCAGCGCCTTCGCTTTGGTCACGGCGAGGTCGGGCTTAAGCTCATCGTCGGCCACGATCACCTCAACCTCGCGGCCGCCGAGCTTGCCGTCGAGCGTCTTGACCGCAAGGTTGAATCCGTTGCGGAGCTGCTGGCCGAGCACCGCCGGCGGCCCGGACAAGGTGGCAATGATGCCGATTTTGAGCTTCTCCTGCGCCTGCACTCCCGTAGGCCCCAGAGCGATTGCCGCGGCGGCGAGCAGGATCAGTCTCTTCATGGCCATCTCCTGTGACAATTCGGTTCGAGCGGACCAGCAGCCCGGTTCGGACGGCTGCGATCAATCCTGGCAGTCTAGGTGCGAAGTCCGTCTCCTGTGAAGGCTGCAGGTCGCTCTCCGAGCGGGCGGCCGGCCACGTTGCACCGCCATCCCATGACATCTACGCTGTAGCCGATTCATGCTTTGCCGCGCGGTACGTTCTGCTGCGGCGGGGTGCACATCAAAGAAATGGCGCACGCGGCAAGACGAGGGGAGTTCCATGCAACCGCTGACCGCAGGCATCACCAAGGCCAATACTGGTATCGACGGAATCGTATGGCAGATCCTGGGACAGACCTATGTGCCGAAGCAGGTGTCCGAGCATTCGTTCGCCTGGCATGCGACATTTCCTGCCGGCACCTTCGTGCCACCGCACATTCATCCGACTCAGGAAGAATTCATCTACATGTTCGAAGGTCGCCTCGACCTGTTGATCGACGGAAAAGATTACGTGGCGGGCCCCGGCGACCTCATTCGGCTGCCGATCGGCATCTCTCACGGTATCTTCAACAAGTTGGACCAGGCGGTGAAGTGCTTCTTCTGGGTGACGCCTACGCGCGCGCTCTACGACCTGTTCTGGGCCATCCACAGCATGAAGGAACAGAAGCCGGACGAGGTCGTCGCGCTGGCGGCCAAGCACGAAGTGGTGTTCCTGCCGCCGCCTCAGTAACCAGTGGTCAGTCAGCGTAGGTGGGCAAAATCGCGTGCCGAACTCTTGCTGCGTGCGGCACGGCACGGGCGCGATTTTGCCCACGCGTTGAGACCGAGCAACGCGCCTTTGCCCGCCCGACCTGGCTACTAATCGCTGGCCGCTAGGCGGCCTTGTTGACCTGTTCCCGCGCAAACCCTGCGGTCGCGGCATAGCCGCGCACGATGGCCTGCCGCTCCTCGAACGACAGCACGTCGTCGATACGGGTGAAGCCGTCCGGTGCCCGCTCTTCGACCGCATCGATCACGCCCTCGGGGCCGCCCTTGCGGTTCATCCGCACGATCTGCGCCGTCATCGGTAGCCGCTCCTGCTCGTACATCCAGAGCGCGTGCAGCGCGTGCTCGGCGCTACGCAACCGGTCGGCCAGACAGCGCGCATCCAGGATGGCCTGCGACGCACCGTTCGAGCCGACCGGATACATCGGATGGGCGGCATCGCCGAGCAATGTGACGCGCCCGTGCGACCAGCGCGGCAGCGGATCGCGGTCGCACATGGGGTATTCCCAGAACTCGGGCGTCGCCTCGATCAGCGCCTGCGCGTTGACGTATGGAATGCGGAAGCGCTGCACGTGCGGCATCAACTCCTCGAAGCGCCCTTTGCGCGACCAGTCCTCCTTGTTCGGCGGGGGGCTCGAGCCGTCGCTGATGCGCGCCACCACGGCCCAGTTGGTGAGGCGCCGATCCGGCCGCGTCCCCTCGGCGATCGGGTAAACGACGAGCTTTGCCGCCATGCCGCCGGCGATGACCATCGAACGGCCGGTGAGGAATGTCGGCCACTCCACGGCGCCGCGCCAGAGCATCGCTCCGTTCCAGCGCGCGGGGCCTTCGTTGGGGTAGAGTGTCTCGCGCACCGTCGAGTGAATGCCGTCGGCCCCGACCAGCACGTCGCCCCGCGCGGTCAAGCGATGCGAGCCGTGGCGGTCGAAAAAGTAGGCGCTCACGCCGGCTTCGTCCTCGCGAAAATACCCGAGACGATGGCCGGTGTGGATGCGCGCCTCGCCGAGGCGGGCGCGGACTGCCTGGTGGATGACCGCCTGCAGCCGGCCGCGATGGATCGAGAATTGCGGCACCTCGTAGCCGGCGTCGGTTCCGCGCAGCTCGCGCCAGATCTCCTGCCCGAAACGGTTGGTATAGAACAACTCGTAGGTTCGGATCCCCACCGCGTCGAGACGATCGAGCAGCCCGAGCTCCGCCAATTCCTTGATGGCGTGCGGCAGCGTGTTGATGCCGACCCCAAGCTCGCGGATGGCGTCCGACTGCTCGTAAACGTCGCAGTCGATGCCGCGGGCATGCAGCATAAGCGCGGTCGTGAGCCCACCGATGCCGCCTCCGACCACGATAACCTTCATCGCCCAACTCACGAAACCAACGCGCGCTTTTCACGATAATGGTTCGCAAAGTTCGTCCGGTGCAACGATTTTCGCTCGACGTCGTTGACGGCACCGGAGCGGCACAAGCGCATTGGCTATCCGTTTGCAGTTGCTCAGGAATTCGGCGGCTGCGCTGGGCCCGTCGCGCGCATCCGAATTCAACCTGAATCCTCAGAATTTCTAGGGCCGGCCCAAAGTTTGATGCGTTGCGCCGGCGCGACTGGCGGCCCATCAACGGCCCCGAACGGAAATGCTCACATGCGCTCACTCCACTTCGCGGGCTGGCTGGCTGCTAGCGTCGTTGTTTTTACCGCGACGCCAAATGCCGCTCAGCAGATGTGCAAGCCTGCTTTGGCGGTGACGGAGGCGAGCATCTCCGAGGCGCAAAACCGGCAGAGAACATGGACTGGCGTTCTGACCGTCGATGCATCGCCGTGTTCAAGCGCGTCCGGCGAATTCGAAGTCGAGTTTACTCGCTCGAAGGAAAACGCGCCTGATTTGCGGTTTGTCCAGCGCTTCACATGAGCGTCAGGGCAAACCAAGGTGTCGCTGGACATTTGGTGGGACGAGTGGGTGCAAGATTACCGGGTTCGTCGCGTCCCGCCATGCCCATGCCGTAAGTGAAGTCTGAGCACAGTGACGGTAACGATCTGACGCCTCCGACCCCCCCGTTCGTTACCGCCATCCTTTGGCGGCGCCTAAGCGGGCGTGCGAACCTTCGAGCGTCGATGGTACCCAGCGTGGCTCAATCGTGCACGCTGAAGCGCCCGTGTCGCGCGCCGGACATCAGCCGAGCGAATTGAGCCTGGCTGAGGTGAACCAGGCTCGTGTGATCGCCGCCCTCGAGATAGACCTCGGGCTGCTCCTGAATGCTGTCGTCGACGATCACGTCGAGGTCGTAGCATTCGCCGATCGCCGGAACCGCCCCGATCGCGCAGTCCGGGAACAGCCGCTCGATTTCTGTTTCATCGGCCAATTTCACATCTTCCCCGACTTGCTGCCGCAGATCCGGCAGGCGGATGTGGTGCGAGGCCGGCAGAACCGCCAGCATGTAGCCGCCGTCACGGCGCAGCACGATCGCCTTGGCGAGACGGTCGCCGGAGACACGGCAGGCTTGGGCGGTGCGCGTGGACGACATCGTCGGGTCGTGCGTGATCACTTCGTAAGTGACGTTTTGATCGAGATGCTTTTGCAGTGTGGGGGCGAGAGGCATGGCTACCCTCCATCGATGGGCATGCGATGGGCGATCTCGCACACGTGAGGGGCCTACCTGCAGCCCGACGATCACAATGCGCGGGCGCGCGGTGAGGGAAGCTTAGGCCCGATTCTGACGCGGCTCAATGTCCCAAAGTGGGCTTCGAGCGACGGAAATTTGGCGGCACGCCCTCATGCCGCAGGGCGCGGCGCGGCCTTGTTGGACCGGCTTTTCGTGCCGCCCCACAGCTCCTTGCTCGCCAGCCGTGCGCCCTCAACCAGCGCCTCGAGTTTTGCCCACATGATCTGCGGGTGCACGCGCGCGAAATACGTCACCTGCGCGAAGCCGCAGTCCGTGCTCGCGATCACGTTCTCGCGCCCGACGAGTCGCGCCAGGCGCACGACGCGTTCCGCGACCAGCTCCGGGTGCTCTACGATGTTGGTGGCATGACTGATCACGCCCGGGATCAGCACGGTGTCGTTCGGCAGTTTTAGATGCTCCCACAGCCGCCATTCGTGCTCGTGCCGTGGATTGGCAAGCTCGATGGAATAGCCGCCGGCGCGCACCTGCAAAACGAGATCGGCGATATCCTTGAAGGGAACGTCGGAGCTGTGCGGCCCCGGCCAGCTGCCCCAGCAGACGTGATATCGGATCTTTTCCCGTGGAAGCCCCTTGATCGCGTGGTTTATGATCTCGACTTGGCGGGCGAGCCAGGTGCGGTACTGCTGCAGTGTCTTGGGCGGCACCATCCGATCGTAGCTCACGGCGGCGCGCGCGTCGTCGAGTTGCACCAGCAAACCGGCATCGATGATCGTCTTGTACTCGGTGTGCATCGCATCGGCGATCGCCTGCTGGAGATCATCGTCGAGCGCATAATATTCGTTCTTGCGATCGGGAATGACGCTCGCCGGCGCCGCCACGGGCAAGAACGCTTCCACCACCTCGACGCCGTTGAGCGCATCCTTGAAGTTGTCGATGTCCTGCTGCAGCTCGGCTTGACCGGCATAAGTGATCGGCGCCACCACTACCGAGTCCATGACGGTTTCGACCTTGTCGCGCGCATCGAGCTCCGCGTAGAACTCCGCAAAACGCGTCCGGTCGACGCCACGGGCGAACGGATTGCTGCCCGTAAACGGCCGCCGCTCGAAACCGCCGAGGCGAAAGAGCGCGTATTGTGCCCAGCTGATCGCTTTTCCGAACTCGCCGTCGCTGATGACGTCGATGCCGATCTCGGCCTGCTTGCGCACGACTTCGGCAACGGATGCTTGGAGGCATCTCGCATAGGCAGTCTTGTCGAAGGGTTGGCCGGCCTCTTTCGCGGCGAGAAACTCGCGCAGCGCCGCGGGACGGATGAGGCTGCCGACATGGGTGGTGAGGATCCGATCCGTGCTGCGTTTCATTGCCGTCCTGCGCCTTCTGTCGATCGTGACTGCCGCTGGTGGATTGCAGGGTACCGCCCGCGCGCCGAAAACGACAGCGCGGGCCCGAGGCCCGCGCTGGGTCTTTAATTTCGTGCCGGCAGCGGCCGGCCGAGCGTCAATCAGAAGCTTGGTCGCCGTGGCGGGCGTGGCGCACCGCCTGCGCCGGCGGTGGGCCTTGGTTTCATGGGCAGCAAGCCTTCGCGCTGCATACGCTTGCGCGCGAGCTTGCGCGCCCGGCGGATCGCTTCCGCCTTCTCGCGCGCCTTCTTTTCGGAGGGTTTTTCGTAATGGCCGCGAAGCTTCATTTCGCGGAAGATGCCCTCGCGCTGCATCTTCTTCTTCAGCGCCTTGAGCGCCTGGTCGACGTTGTTGTCACGGACGAGAACCTGCACGCATCGTTCCTTTGCTTCCGATGTGGCTGGTGCACCGGAGCCCGCCGATCCGCCACCGAAGCGCGACCGCGCGGGCTCCCCATGACGTGGGCGTGTAGCAGAATCAGCGTGAAGAGTCTATTCGGTGCTCACGCCTTGCCGTCCTCGGGCGCCTCCGGGACCGCTTCGCTCTGGCGTTGGCGCCAGGCTTCGAGCCGCTTGGCCACTTCGCCGTCGCCAAGCGCAAGGACACTCGCGGCGAGCAGCGCCGCGTTGATTGCGCCCGCCCGCCCGATGGCGAGCGTCCCGACGGGGACGCCGGGCGGCATCTGCACGATCGAAAAGAGCGAATCGATTCCTGAGAGCGCCTTCGATTCGACCGGCACGCCGAACACCGGAAGCGTGGTCAGCGCCGCCGTCACGCCGGGCAGGTGCGCCGCGCCGCCCGCGCCGGCAATAATGATTTTGAATCCCTGCGCTTTGGCGGATTTGGTGAAGGCGTGGTGCCGCTCTGGCGTGCGGTGCGCGGAAATGATCTTCGCCTCATACCCGATGCCCAGCGCATCGAGCGTCTCGGCCGCATGCTTCATGGTCGGCCAGTCGGACTGGCTGCCCATGATGATCGCAACTGGCTTCCCCGCCATCGACCCCTCGACACGGCCTAAAGGAAGCGGGCGATTATAGGGACGGTCCTCGGGGTGGCAAGGCGGCGGCACCCGCGCGTCGCGCCCGTTTCCGCCGTAAAAACAGGCCAATTCCGGTGCATGGCCCCCTGCGGGCCCGAGCCGGGAAACAGCCTCAGTTTCGCCAATGATATAAGTGATTGCTGCGGTGCAAATACGGGGTCGGGGGACTTCCTGTCATGCGCCGGGCCAACGCCCAGCTCCAGTGCGATTGTCGCGTCGGCGCGACGCAACGCGACTGCGTGCCCGCACGCTTTAACGGCGCGTTCATCAGACCGACTCAAAACCAAACGAGCGTGGCTCACAGGGCCAAGGAGAGCTCTCGATGAACGCGAGCCGCCTCATCGCCATCGGCCTCGTTGCGGCCGCCGGGCTTTGGATCGCATCCGGACACTTCCTTCCGCACCAGACTGCGGGGAGCCGCGCGGGGTTACCCGCGGGCGAAGGCGAAGCGAAGAAACCTTTCCGCGTCGCGGTGGCGATGACGAGCGTCGTTCCGCACAGCCGCAAGCTCACGATTGCGGGCCGCACCGAGGCCGACAAGCGGGTCACCGTGACGGCGCGCACCGGCGGCGTGTTGACCGATCTCAAGGTGAAACGCGGGATGTCGGTGCAAAAGGGCGAGATCATCGCCATCCTGTCCGATGAGGCGCGGGAAGCGCAGGTGGCGCAAGCGCAGGCCGTGGTGACGCAGAAACGCACGGAGCTCGATGCCAAACGGACGCTCATTCTCAGCGGCACGCTGCCGCGCCTTCAGCTCGTCGACCTCGAGGCGCAACTCAAGTCCGCGGAGGCCGCGCTCGCCGCCGCCCAAGCCGAACAGGACCGCGGTGTGGTGCGCGCGCCATGGTCGGCTGTCGTGCATGACGTTACAGTCGAGGTCGGGCAGGCCGCCTTCTCCATGGCCGGACGCGAAATCGCCTCGCTGGTCGCGCTCGATCCGATGCTGGCCGTGGTGGAAGTGGCCGAGCGCCAGCTCGCCGGCATCAAGGTGGACGCGGTCGCCGAGGTACGGCTGGTGACCGGCGAACGCGCGAATGGAAAAATCCGCTTCGTCGCCAAGACCGCAAGTCCGACCACGCGCACATATCGGGTCGAAGTCGAATTGCCAAACGCCGACGGCAACATTCCGGACGGCATCACGGCGGAGGTTGTTATTCCGCTGGCGCCCGTTTTGGCGACGCGCGTACCGCGCTCGGCGATTACCTTCTCCTCCTCCGGCGATCTCGGCCTGCGCGTTGTCGACGCAAACGACACGGTCGAGTTCACTCCTGTCGGGGTCATCGAGGACGAGCAGAGTTACATGTGGGTTACGGGCCTTCCCGATCGCACTCGCGTGATCGTGCAAGGACAGGATTTCGTGCGCGAAGGCCAAACTGTGGACGCCGTCGGGGTGCCGGAGCTGACCGCGGTCGCCAAATAGTGATGTCCAAGTTTATCGACTACGCCATTGGTCACGCGCGGCTCACCGTCGCGACGCTCATTTTCCTGCTGAGCGCGGGCCTATTGGCCTATGTCACGATCCCGAAGGAAGCGGAGCCGGACGTCAGGATTCCGATCATCTACGTGCAGCTCTCCCAGCGCGGCATCAGCCCGGAGGATTCCGAGCGGCTGTTGCTGCGGCCGCTCGAGACCCAGCTCAAATCGGTCGGCAATGTGAAGGAGATGCGCTCGACCGCGTTCGAGGGCGGCGGGTTCGTGTTGCTCGAGTTCGAAGCGGGCTTCGATTCCAAGTCGGCGCTGGCGGATGTGCGCGCGAAGGTGGATCAGGCCAAGCACGACCTGCCCCGCGACGTCGACGAACCGCAGGTGCTCGAGGTCAACCTCTCGCTTTATCCGGTGCTGGTCGTGGGGCTCGCCGGAGACGTGCCCGAGCGCACCCTGCTGCGCATCGCCCGCGCCGCCAAAAATGCGATCGAGCAAGCGCCCGGGGTGCTCTCGGCCGAGCTTCGCGGGGCGCGCGATGAGGCGGTGGAGATCATTCTCAATCCGATGCTGTTGGCGAGCTATGGGCTCTCGCTCGACCAGCTCGGCTCGATCACGCAATCCTTCAACATCCTCATCGCCGCCGGTGCACTCGAAGGCGAGACCGGCCGCTTCGCCGTCAAGGTGCCCTCGCTATTCGAGAAGCCGCAGGACATCCTGAAGATTCCCATCGTCGCCTCGCCCAAGGCCTCGGTGCGGCTGCTCGACATCGCGCAGGTCAAGCCCACCTTCAAGGACGCGACCTCGGTCACGCGGGTGAACGGTCGACCCGCCATGACCATCGAGGTCTCCAAGCGCACCGGCGCCAACCTGATCGAGACGGTCGACGCGGTCAAAGCGACGGTGGCGGCGCTGCAAAAGACGTGGCCGGAAGCCGTGCACGTCTCCTTCACCCAGGACAAGTCGAAAATCATCCGGCAGATGCTCGGGGATTTGCAGAACTCGGTCTTGACCGGCGTGCTGCTGGTCGCAATCGTGATTCTGTTCGCGCTCGGCTTGCGCGCCTCGCTCTTCATCGGCATCGCAATACCCGCTTCGTTCCTGGCCGGCGTGCTCGGGCTGCAGCTCGCGGGGCTGACCGTCAACATCGTTGTTTTGTTTTCGCTCATCCTCGCCGTCGGGATGCTGGTCGACGACGCCATCATCGTGTCGGAATTCGCCGAGCGGCGCATGGCAGAAGGCGTGCCGCCGCGGGAGGCCTATTCGCTCGCCGCCAAGCGCATGTCCGGACCGGTGATCGCCGCGACGGCGACCCGCATCGCTGCGTTTTCGCCGCTCCTGTTCTGGCCCGGCGTGGTCGGCCAATTCATGAAATATCTGCCGATCACGCTGATCGCGACGCTCTCGGCGTCGCTCGCGGTTGCGCTGTTCTTCACGCCGACGCTCGGCGTTCTGCTCGGCAAGGCCGCACGCGTCCCACACGAGCAGCACGCAGGCGATCGCGGGCCCTATATGCGAACAGTGCGGCTCGCGCTGCAACGGCCGGGCACGACGCTGGCGCTCGCGGCATTGCTTTTGGTCGCGGTGCTGGTTGCCTACGGAAAGTTCGGCCGCGGGGTGGAGTTTTTCCCGAAGGTCGAGCCCGATTACGGCCAGGTCATCGTGCATGCCCGTGGCAATCTCTCGCTCGAGGAGAAAAACCGCTTGGTCAGCGCTGTCGAGAAGCGCGTTCTCGCCTTCGATGGGCTCAAGACCGTGTACACCCGCATCGGCGAGCAGCCGCGCGGCATGAGCGAACTCACCGAAGACACCATCGGTGTCATCCAGTTCGAGTTCGCGGACTGGCGCAGCCGGCCGCCGGCGCATGAGATCATGGACGCCATCCGCGCCAAGACCGTCGATATCCCAGGCATCCTCGTCGAAGTGACGGCGCCGCGCGCGGGCCCGCCGACGGGCAAGCCGATTCAGGTGCAGCTCGCGGCGCTCGATCCCGCGGAGCTGCTGGCGGCTGCGAGCAAGGTTGCCGCCATGCTTAGCGCGCGCAGCGACATCCGCGATCTCGATGATGGCCTGCCGCTGCCTGGCATCGATTGGAAGATCGAAATCGACAAATCCGAGGCCGCGAAATACGGCGCCGGCGTGAACACGGTCGGCAGCGCCGTCCAGCTTGTCACCAATGGACTGAAAGCGACCGAATACCGGCCGGTCGACAGCGACAAATCGGTGGACATTCTCGTGCGCTTTCCGCCCGATCGCCGCAGCCTCGACCAGATCGACGATTTGCGCGTGCAGACGCAGGTGGGACACGTGCCGATCGGCAACTTCGTACAGCGCGTGCCGGCGCCGCGCGTGGGCTACATTAATCGCGTCAACGGGAACCGGGTGATCACGGTTTCGGCCAATGTCACCGAGGGCGTGCAGACCGCCAAGATCCAGCAGGAGATCGCGGCAGACCTCGCCAAAGCCGATCTCGGTGCAGGCGTCACCTTCAGACTCAAGGGCGAGGACGAAGAGCGTGCCAAAGCCTCGGCGTTCCTGCTCAAGGCGTTCGGCACCGCGATCTTCCTCATTTTCGCGATCCTGCTGGCGCAGTTCAACAAGCTGACCTCGGTCGGCCTGGTGCTCACCGCGGTCGTGCTCTCGACCTTCGGCGTGATGCTAGGACTCTTGATCATGGGCCAGCCCTTCGGCGTGGTGATGGCCGGTATCGGCGTCATCGCCAATGCGGGCGTGATCGTGAACAACAATATCGTGCTGATCGACACCTATGACCGATTGCGGCGCGAAGGCGTGGCGGCTTACGACGCGATCATCGAGACGTGCCGCGAGCGCGCCCGGCCCGTCGTTCTCACCGCGGTGACGGCGATCCTCGGCGTGCTGCCGATCGCATTTGGAATGAATATCGAATTCCTCTCCCGCGAGATCACGCTCGGCGCGCCGGCGACGCAATGGTGGATCAACCTCTCGACCGCCATCGTGTTCGGCCTGGGCTTCGCCACCGTGCTGACCCTGGTCGTCACGCCGGCGGCGCTGATGGCGATCGCCAATCTGCGCGAGCGGCGTCTGCGCCTCTCTGCGGCGCTGCGCCACTGGCGACTGCCGGCGTTCGGGCGGTCCTGAGACCCGAGAAGGCCCGCAGCCCGCATCAATCAGTTGCTGCTCGCATGCCGCACCTGTGATTAGCGCGGCCGATGCGGCGCACGCGACGAGAAGCGGGACGAGACGAGGGCGCTCGCCGGCCCCCACCGTGTTCCTGTAAATTGAAGGTGACGCGGAAAGAATACTGCAGGTGGGTGGCACGCGGCGCGATTGAGAGGACAGCATGTACCGGCATATTTTGATCCCAACCGACGGTTCGGAGCTTGCCGGCAGGGCCGTGCGCCATGGATTGGCCCTTGCCAAAGCAGTGGGGGCAAAGGTCACAGCATTGACGGTGGAGGCATCTTTCGATGTCTACGCGGTTCCTGCTTCGAGGGTCTATGAGATGTCAGACGCTTTTGCCGAGCACGCCGAGCGCACCAAGGCGCACGGACAAAAAATATTGAATGGCGTCGCGGAGCAAGCGCGCGCCGCGGGTGTGGCATGCGAAACCGTGCAAATCGAACAAGATCATCCCTACGAAGGCATCATCGAGACTGCCGAGCGGAGAGGGTGCGATCTCATCGTCATGGCCTCGCACGGAAGGAGCGGGATTGCGGCAATTGTGCTCGGCAGCGTGACCACGAAGGTGCTTACGCACACCAAAATTCCGGTTCTCGTCTGTCATTGATGAAGGCAAGGAGCCTCCAATGGCGCTGCCCCACCTGCTCAAGCGCATCCGGCTCGAACTCGCTCGCTCCAAGGACTTCCCGATGGGTTCGGCGCGACACGGCTATGAATTCGTGGCGCCGCTGGATAGCAAGGCCCACATCGACCCGCAGATGTGGGAGAAATACCGAGAACACTGCGGAGTCCGAAGGTTCTGGAACGGCGCAGACGACGAGATCGGACGACTCCTGCACAAACCGGGCGGCGCGGAGCACGCTCGCTGGGTTTTCGACTACGATCCCGGTTCAACCGACGACGATGAAGCCGGGTACCGTTTCGGCGCGCATGCTTTTGTCCCGGGCGAGTATGTTTCGATTACTGACGACGAGGGCGAGTCCCATACTTTCAAGGTCGTGTCCGTTGAACCGGCCGCATAATCGAGCGAGAATGCCGGATAGCACGGACAGAACTCAGCCATGCCGCGGCGTACCTGGCGCACTGGCGCAAATCTAAGGCGCCGGTTGTACGGAATCTTAGAGCACGGCACGATCGGTGACCGGGCGGCGGTCATAGTCGGCCGGCTTATCGTGATCCTGATCGTCGTCAACCTCGTCGCGATGACGCTTGATTCGGTGCCGGCACTGCAGGCGCAATACGGTCCGCTGTTCCTTGCGATCGAACTTTTATCGCTGGTGCTCTTCACCATCGAGTACGTATTACGGGTTTGGGTGGCGGCCGAACACGCGCCGTATCGGCACGCGAGCGAGCGCAGGGCAAGATGGAAATTCGTGTCGAGCCCGTTCGGCATCATCGACCTTCTCGCGGTCCTGCCGTTTTGGTTCGCCCTCGTCCTGCCGGCCGATCTGCGGGTCTTTCTGGTCTTTCGGATGGTGCGCTTTCTCAAATTGGCGCGTTACTCGCCCGCCATGCGCTCGCTGTTGGACGCGCTCTACAACGAGCGCCGCGCCCTGTTCGGCTGCTTCGTCATCTTGCTGGGTGCGACGCTGGTGGCGGCCAGCATCATGCACGTGATCGAGGGCCATGTGCAGCCCGACAAATTCGGCACCATTCCCGACGCAATGTGGTGGGCCATCGTCACGTTGGGCACGATCGGCTATGGCGACGTGGTGCCCGTGACCGCGCTCGGACGAGTGGTCGCGTCGATCACCATCTTCGCGGGCTTGATCATGGTCGCCTTACCCATCGGCATCGTCGCCACCGCCTTCGCCGACGAGGTCCACCGGCGCGACTTTGTCGTCACTTGGGGCATGGTCGCGCGCGTGCCGCTATTTGCGGAACTTCAGGCAACGGAGATCGCCGATATCATGCGGCTCCTGCACGCGCAGCAAGTGGAGGTCGGGGACGTTATCGTCAGGCGCGGCGAGCCCGCGCATTCGATGTACTTCATCGCGGCCGGAGACGTGGAGATCGAGCTCAAGCACGAGCGCGTGCGGCTTGGGGCCGGGCATTTCTTCGGTGAGGTGGCGGCACTACATCGCACGCGCCGGTCCGCAACCGTTACCGCAGTCACGCGAACGAGCCTTCTCGTGCTTGATGCCCACGATCTGCACGTCCTCATGGACCGCGAGCCCCGCATCGCAGAGCATATCCGTGAAGTGGCGCGCGCCCGCGTGGGCGGCGACATGGTCACACGGACGGGCGACCTTGTTGTCGAAGAGCTCGACGAGGCGGAGACGATCCCTCAGTCGGCGGACAGCCGTAGTCGCTCGTGAGGCCCACGCTCGGCCGATCCACTTCGACTTAGACTAAAGTCACTCCGATGTGACGCCCGCGTCCTTCGCCACCTGCGCCCATTTCTCGATTTCGGCCGGAATGAAGCGCGCGAGCTCATCGGGCGTGCTGGTCCAGGGCGTGATCGCGAGCGCATTCATCTTGTCTTGGGTCTCGGGCCGATTGATGAAGGCCATGAGCAGTTCATTGAGCCTGTCGATGATCGGCCGCGCGGTGCCGGCGGGGGCCACCACGGAGAACCAAGGCCTGGCGCTGTAGCCCGGCACGCCGGCTTCGGCGATGGTCGGAAGCTCGGGCATCGCTTTGATCCGCGTCGTCGTTGTCACCCCGAACGCCTTCACCTTGCCCTCGTTGATCGCCGGCATTGCGACCGCCAGATCGACCATCATCATCGTCACCTGGCCGGAGACCACGTCGGTCAGCGCCGCCACGCTGCCGCGGTAGGGCACGTGCTGTGCCTTCCCGCCGATCATCTTGAGAAACATTGCCATGAACAGATGGTGCGGCGTGGCGGCGCCAGAGGAGGCGTAGCTCAGCCCGCCATTCTTGTTCCGGATGAAGGCGATCAACTCTGGAAGTGTAGCGGCCGGCGCCTGAGGATTGGCGACGAGCGCGAACTGCGCCGATCCGACGAGACCGATCGGCGCGAAATCCTTCACGGGATCGTAGGGCGGGGACTTGTGGACGCTTGGGGCCATCGCGAGCGTCGTCACCGGCGCGACCAATATGGTGTGGCCGTCGGGAGCGGCACGCGCGGCCGCTTGCGCCGCCACGATTGTGCCCGCACCGGGCCGATTATCGACAATGACCGGCCGTGCGAGCTTCTCCTGTAGCTCGTGCGCCAGCATGCGGGTGAGTATGTCGGTGCCGCCACCGGCGGGAAACGGACAGAGAAAGGCCACCGTGCGCTGGGGGTAATCGTCCGCGGTGGCGAGGCCAGACCAGAGCGCCAGAGCGAGCACGAGGGCTCGTTTCATGCTTTTGGACCTTGTCGCAGAGCCCGGCAAACGCCGTTGTGCAAACACACGCGCCCCGCGGATGTTACCGCGGCAAGGGCGAGCAAAGCGAGCGCGTTGTGCTCCTGTTACCTCGCGCCGCATTTACGCTTGCCGTCCCGATATGCGACACTTCGCGATGAGAATTCTGAGCACTGGTCGTCGAGGCGGTGAGAAGGGCGGCTGAATGTCGAGATACTCCGTATGGCTTGCGCTCGCGGCGGTGTTGCTGGCGCTGTCGCCGGCGGTGGGCCAGCAGCAGGAGGCGACGGATTATCCCAACCGTCCGGTCAAGATTGTCGTGAGCGTGCCGGCCGGCGGCGGGGTCGACACCGTCGCGCGAATTTTCGCGGCTGGGCTCCAGCAGCGACTAGGCCAGCCGTTCGTGATCGAGAACCGCGGGGGCGGTGGCGGCAACATCGGCGCGGAGACAGTCTATGCCGCCGATCCCGACGGCTACACGCTGCTTGCCTCGCAACCCGCGCCGATCACCAGCAACATCGCGCTCTATAAAAAGCTCAACTTCGATCCGGCCGCGCTCGAATCGGTCGCCGTCATGTCGAAGTTCCCGAACGTGCTGTTGGTGCGTCAGGATTTTCCGGCGAAGAGCGTCCAGCAGTTCATGGCCTACGCGAAAGCCAATCCGGGCAAGCTTACCTTCGCCTCGCAGGGGCCGGGCACCACCTCGCACCTGACCGCGGAGCTGTTCATGAAGCTGACCGGAACCAAAATGGTGCATGTCCCCTATCGCGGGACGGGTCCGGCGCTCAATGATCTCATCGCTGGCCACGTCGATTTCATCTTCATGGAGCTTGCGTCGGCCTACAAGCTGCACGAGGGCGGCAAGGCCAGGATTCTCGCGGTCGCGACGGACCGGCGGTTGGATCTCCTGCCGGATCTGCCGACCTTCATCGAGGTCGGCGTGCCGGGCTTCGTCTCCGACACCTGGAACGCGATCAGCGCGCCGCCCAAGACGCCGGCGCCGATCGTCTTGAAGCTCAACCGCGCGGTCAACGAGGTCATCGCCGAGCCCGAAACCAAGGCGCGCTTCCGTGCACTCAATTTGACGCCAGTCGGTGGCAGCCCGCAGGACATGGCGAAATTCAAGCGGGAAGAGACCGAGCGCTGGACCAAGGTGATCCGCGACGCCGGCATCGAGCCGGAGTGAGCGGGCAGGGAGATATCCTATTCTTCTACGACGATGGATGGATTGCCGGTGAAGGCGGATCAAACCCCGGCAATCACAGCAGTTTCGAATCTAAGCAATAATGTCGGGGGTGAGCTGGTCTTCGATATAGGAAATTCGATCGCGCAGGACGAGCTTGCGCTTTTTGAGTCGCTGGACCTGCAACAGATCGGAGCCCGGCGAGTGCTGCAAGGCGGAGATCGCGGCATCGAGATCGCGATGCTCCTGCTGCAAGCGCGCCAGTTGCTCCCGCAACTCGCGTTCTTCCTCTTTGGTCATCGCCACCGTTGATGCTTGGGCTGCCCGCAAAAGCGCCCGGCGCACGGCTTTGCGTCCAATCGCGCTCGCCCTTTCACCTAGCGCGATTTACCGCCCCTGACCACCACCCCCCGCTCGGGTGATCGCCGCGCTCTCCGAACTCGGCCCGGGTATCGATCTCGGGCCGCCCAATGGCGGCGAGCACTGCAGAGCACCACTCTCGGGCCAAGCCCGTGGCCGGGGCAAGGCTTGCTCTTAAGGGGAGAAGAGTCGTTCCGCCTCACGTCTCGCGCCTTACCGACCGCCGCGAGCATGAACCATAATGCGAATTCCACATTGCTGCGCTGCACAAGCAAACCCGCTTCGAAAATGGGGCAAAATGGTGTACACTGCGGGGGTCAGGCAACGATCTGGCTGAGGAGAACCCCCCAACATGTCCATAGAAGCCCATCTTGCGGAACTGGAGCGGCGGCATCGGGCCCTGGAAGCGGAAATTGCCGAGGCCCGCTCGCATCCGTCGGTCGACGATCTTCAGATCGTGCAATTGAAACGTCGCAAGTTGCTGGTGAAGGACGAAATCGCGCGCCTGCAGATGGACGGTCTCGTTCACTGAGGTTGCGTTGAGTAGCTGAGTAGCGACTCGGCCGCCGCTCCAAGCGCATCGAGGGCGGCGGCCGGTTCGAAAAAATGGGGAGGTAACGATGCGCAGGCTGTTGCGGGCCGCGGCCGCTGCCGCGGTCGTGATGGTCGTTTGTACCCAAGCGCCCGCCCAAGACTATCCGACCCGCAGCATCACTCTGATCGTGCCTTATCCGCCGGGCGGCGGCGTCGACGCGATGGCGCGCGTCGTCGCAGAGAAGCTTTCAGCCGCGGTTGGCCAACAGGTCGTCGTCGACAATCGCGCGGGCGGCTCCGGCCTCGTTGGCGCCCGCGCCTTGGTCAAGAGTCCGCCCGACGGGTCCACGCTGTTTCTCGGCCATACCGGATCGATCGCGATCAATCCGAACCTCTATGCCAATGCCGGTTTTGATCCGCGCAAGGATTTCGCGCCGATCGGGCTGATCGCGTCAATGCCCGTGGTGCTGCTCGCGCACCCCTCGTTCCCCGCGAAGACGATCGGCGAGGTGGTTGCCATCGCGAAGCAAGCGGGAGCCAAGCTCAACATCGGCACACCGCCGGCTGGGACCGGTGCCTATCTGACCGCCGAGCTGTTCAGATCGGTCACCGGGATCGATGCTGCGATCATCCCTTTCAAGGGCACGGCGCAGCTCACGAACGATCTCCTCGGCAATCAGGTGCCGATTGCGTTCGGCGTGCTCCCGCCAGCCCTCGGCAATCTGCAGGCCGGCACGCTGCGGGCGATCGCGGTGTTCGGCCCGGCGCGGTTCAGCCTCCTGCCCGACGTGCCGACCGCAAACGAGTCGGGCCTGCCCGGATTCGAATCGGTTTTGCACTATGGGCTGCTTGCGCCTGCAGGCACGCCGCGGCCGATCGTCGAGCGGCTCAATGGCGCGCTGCGCGCGCTGGTCGGCAGCGAGGAGGTCAAGCAACGCATCCTGGCCGAGGGCGGCGATCCTCTGACGTCGACGCCCGAGGGGTATGCCAAGGATATCGACAGCGAGGAGACGAAATGGGGCACGCTGGTTCGCAAGCTCAATTTGAAGATGGAGTGATGCGCCACGCCGTAGAAAATACGCAAAAAGGCGGGCCGCTAGGCCCGCCGTGCCGCGGACGATCGCGGCAGTCGCCATTATTTGACCGGCCGCGATTTCTTATCGGAGCAGGGGCCCAAATAGCCGACTCCTAAATCCTCATTGGTTGGAATCCAGCACGACCCAGGGTGCTGAGCGGTGCTTGGATTCCCGGATTGTGCGCGCGGCGCAGCTTGACCGAACGTCTCTATCGTGCGTGCGGTTAAACCGTGCTCGGCGCCACCGCCTCCTGATGCCACAGCAACAGGCGTCGGCGGATCAGCATCATGCCCTTGACCAGCGCATATCCGATGAACGCGATCTCCACGATGCCGGCGAAGACGCCGCGCGAATCGGCAAAACGCGAGGCGGTGTTCATGGCGCCGCCCAGCCCATACCCGCCCATGAACATCTCGGTCACGACGGCGACGATAAGTGCGATCGGAAGCGCCACCTGCAGGCCGGTTATGATCTGAGGGAGTGCCGCCGGTACGGCGATCTGCCAGAGCAGTTCGCGCTCCCCTGCGCCCATATTGCGCGCCGACCACAACAGCTCGCGCTCGACACCGCGGATGCCAACGACCGTCGCCGTGACCACCGGAAAGATGGCCTCGACCGCAATCATCGTGACTTTGGAAACATCGTAGACGCCGAGCCAGAGCATGACGACCGGCAGGAATGCGATCTTGGGCATGGGAAAGCCGACCGAAATGATCGGATCGAAGAACCAGTTGATGAGCCGGTTGCGGGAAATTCCCATCCCCAGCGCAATGCCGGCGATGGCTCCAATCGCGAAGCCGCTCAACGCGCGATAGAGCGTCACAGCGGTGTTGAGGAGGAGGTCGCCGGCAAAGAGATCGTGCCAGATGCGCTCCAGCACCGCGCTGAGCGCCGGCAGCATATAGGGCGTGAACGCGCCCGAGCGCGCCGCAAGCTCCCAGGCGAGGGCGAGCGCGAGGATGGAAAACACCCGCGCAAAGCCCCAAGCAGCGGTCCGCAGCCAACGCGAGGCCGAAGGCTCGCGCGCCAGTTCAGCCAAGGGGCCGCCCGCCATGCCTATTCCTGCCACCGCAGGATCCTTTGCATGACGCCGAGGTAGATCCGGTCGGCCACGAAACCCAGCAATGCCACCGTAAGGACCACGGCGAACATCGCGTCATAGGTGCCGCTCGCGCCGAGGAAGCCGATGAGATAGCCCAAGCCCTCGCGCGCCGCGATCAGCTCGGAGCTGACCAAGAGAATGAAGGAGAGCGCAAGCGCAGTGCGGATGCCGTTGAGCAGTTCGGGCATCGCGCTCGGTACAACCACGTCCCACAACATGCGCAGCCGATTCGCCCCCATGCTACGGGCGGACCAGACCAGCACCTGCTCGCTCGAGCGCGCGCCGTTGAACGCGCCGATCGTCACTGGCAGCATGCAGCCGAGAAAGATCAGCAGGATTTTCGAGCCGTTGCCGAATCCGAGCCACAGCACGGTGACCGGGATCAGCGCCGACTTCGGCATCGGATAAAACATTTCCACCAACGGACTGAGCAGCACGTTAACCGGACGCCACCAGGCCATGAAAATGCCGAGCCCGGCCCCGATCAGGATCGCCAGACTGAGCCCGGCGCCGGCGCGCCACAGCGACGCCGCACCGTTGCTGACGAGTTCGCCGTCCTTGAGGAGCTCGATCCAGGCTGCGACCACGGTGCTTAGCGGCGGCAATGCCAGCGTGGAGATCATGCCGCTGCGCGCGCCGGCTTCCCATGCCAGCGCAAGCAAGAGGAGCGGAAGATAACGCAGCAGTGCTGGCTTCATGCAGCTATCCGCAAATCTCGGTCATGATCGCCACGACGGTCGTGCGCCATCTGCTCACCCCTGACGTGCGCCTTGCGCTTTGATCGCCTCGATGCGCACCAAGTTCCAGATTTCGTCGACCTTGTCGATGAAGCGTTGGTTCTTGAAAATCGCTGGATCGCTCTTGTCGAATTTGGTGTCCACGATCGCGATGATCCGGCC
>Ga0137359_10001382_pt1 | contig 19258 bp, 17 predicted proteins | sample Mad1_40_16metaG_FD_108281 | JGI IMG/M metagenome (GOLD analysis project Ga0137359, IMG submission 108281) | Vadose zone soil microbial communities from Angelo Coast Range Reserve, California, USA - Mad1_40_16 metaG | ecosystem: Environmental > Terrestrial > Soil > Vadose zone | place: USA... | reverse complement strand
GCATTCGCCGCCAAATCAAAGGTCAGCCGCTCGACGGGCATGCCTGCTGAAAGCGAACAGTCGAAGACACTCTGTTTCGGATCGCCTGAAGCCGGGGTACAGTTCCCGGCCTGCGACCACGCTGCTTTGGTTTCAGAGAAATTCGATACGTAAGCGCTCTTGATCTGGCTGGGACTCAGACCGGGAGCGAGATGCAGGTGAAGATACGGAAAACTGGAAGGTGGAAATTTAAGAACGAAGTTGGACCCGAGTCCTTCGGCAGTGAGGTCGTACACTGTACTGCTACCTAGAGCGGTGCCATTGCGGTCGTTGAGCGCGCTGCGTCCTTCGATTTGCGCGTTGTTGATAAAGTTTTTCGCGTCGAGTTCCAGGTGCACCCGGCCGTACTCATTGAGGCCGCGAACATCAAGATCGAATTCGGTGTGATCCCCGACCTTTCCCAGATTAAGAATTCTTGCCGGACTTTCCTGGCTTGAGCTGCCCCCACTCTGCTCCACGAGAGTGTACGGAACCTGCTCCTGGCCATCGTAGAGGCGCAGATCAGAAAGATCGGGACGCGCGAATTTCCAGATGTCAGGATCGACGACAAAATAGTGTTGGGCGTTCGATTGCATGGCAACATTGCGAGTGCGGCTGAAGTAGGAGATCGAGACTTGGTGTCCGCCGGCGACAAGGACCGTAAGCAGCAGAGCGGCGGCTTTCATAAACTAGGCTGCGCCCCCTGAGCTGCGGGTCCTTGAAGAGGACAGCCTGAGCCAATCTCTCTGATAGGCGAAGGAAATTGCCAGCAGCAGCACACCCAGAACAACGAAGCTGAGGATGCGGTAAATGCGGTCGAGCCGCGATGTGTCGTAGATAAATACTTTGCCGGTGGTCACGGCGATCAAAAGCAAAGCTTGCCAGCGAACGAAGGCAGAGGCCCGCCAGAAGCCGATGACCATGAGCATGGCGCCATAGGCCATCCACAGTGCGGAGTACGTGAAGTCGCGAGCGATTTCGATTGACCTCATCTGCGACGAATCCCCCGATTGCCATGCACCGGCTAACGGGCGCATAGCTGCCATCTGCTGAGAATAATAGTCGGCAACTTCGCAGCTGAGGGCTCTCAGGGCAAGCGCGTTCATGGAAATCACAGCCAGCATTCCGATCGTTCTTGCTGATTCGTCATCACGCTTAGAGGCGTTGTAGGCCACGAACGCAAGGACGGCAATAGCCACGCCGTACACGGCCATGCGCATGTTAAAGATGAGGCTCGTGGATTCGAAATTGTCGAATAACAATAAGCGGCCCACGCCCAAAAGCAGGGCGGTGAGTGCGAACACGTTCAGCAAATCGGATTTGATGCGGCCGGCAACCCACAGGAGCAAAGCCGATTCGACGAACCAACCAATCGTGATCCAATGCGCTTCGAGGCGAATGGGAATGGCGACGGTAACCAGTCCCACGGCGAGCGCGAGATGCATGAGGCGCAAGTTGTGTTCAGCGGCAACGTCGGAAGCTTTGGGCCTGAGGCGGTTCAGCAGGAGATAAACGGCCGCAAGGACAAGCGAGAACCATGCCATCGCGGTAGTGCTGACCTCGGAGATCATGGCGTACGACTGCAGGAAATAAGTCGCCGCGTTCACGAAGGCCAATACGAGGGGCATTACGCCCGCAGCGTGCTCGTCGCGGAGCATGAGCAGCGGTGCAATCGCGAAGATGGCGAAGAAAATGGTCGCGAAGATCAGCGTTGTCTGAAGCTGACTGCGGTCGTAGAACTCTGCATACCAGGCGACATAGAGCAGGAGGGTCCCAACAAATCCTAAAAGCAGAAGACGACGCCACGGCTTGAACATGACGAGCGCCAGGATTCCGATATCCAGTAAAGCCAGGTAAGAAAAGAGAGCGATTTCGCGGTTCACTCCAGTCGAAAGAAGCAAGGGAGTTGAAAAGCCCCCGGTAATGGCAAATACCGCGAGAATCTCGGCGTCCTGCGAAAGCGCCATAGCGCAAGTTGAGGCTGTGACCACCAACATGCACACAAAGACCACGCCTGAGGGCATCAGGTGATAAACCTGAAACGAAGCCCACAGCGAAAGATAAAGGACTCCGATGCCGACGGCTTTCAGCGAGTACGAAAAACTCCGATAGCCTCGGCTGCGGAAGCGCTCGCTCCACAGGACCACGGCGATACCGGCAATCAAGCCAACGGCGATGCGCCCGGCAGGGCCGATCCAATTGTTGTCGAAGGCGAACTTCAAGAAGTAAGAAACGCCGATAAGGACAGCGGCGATGCCGATACGGTTCAACCAGTGTGATCCGATGCGGGATTCGAGATTGGCGGTCTCGCTTGACGCGCCAGGGGGGACAAAGGCGGGAGGGGCCACAGGTCTCTGGATCTGTTCGCGATTTACGAGCGCCGGATGAGTCGAGGCTCGAGTGACCGCCGGTGCCGGAGGGCTGACTTGCTCGGCTCGCTGTGGTGCCTGGAGGTGGAGGAGGCTCTCAAGACGGTGGACACGAACCGTCAGTTCACGGACTTGCTGAAGCAGTTCGTCGAACTGCTGGTGAGGGATTTCCAAAATTGCCGCCGCGCCTGATTATCAAGGAAATTGCGTGGGTTTTCACGTGCTTTTTTAGAATCGTAACCACGGAGGGCACAGAGGAACACAGAGGAAGTTCAAACACAGAGGAAGTTCAAACAGAGGGGAGTTCAACGACAAAGACAACTCTCATCCCACAAGAGCGGAACCTTTCGTGGGAATGCCCACTCGAGTGAGACCATTCGCTGCCTAAGATGACAAAGGCTGAGCGGCTCTCTTTTGAGCCCAGTTCCAGGCGGTCGAAATGATGTCTTCCAGGGAGCGCTTAGGCTTCCAGTGCAGCAGCTTCTCCGCGCGCGAAGGGTCCGCGACCAACTCGGCGGGATCGCCGGGACGGCGGGGGCCAATGTGAGTGGGAACTTTGTGTCCGGTGATGCGCTCGACCGCAGAAACCACCTCGTGCACGGAGTTTCCCTTGCCGGTGGCTAGATTCATTGCGGCTGATTCCCCTTTGGACAGATATTCGAGCCCGAGAACGTGGGCCTCAGCCAGATCAGTGACGTGGACGTAGTCGCGGATGCAGGTTCCGTCGGCCGTGGGATAATCATCTCCATAAATTTCTAGTGCGGCGCGCTTGCCCTGGATCGCCTGAAAGATGATTGGAATAAGGTGCGTCTCTGGATTGTGGATCTCCCCGATCTGCCCGCTCTCGTCCGCTCCGGCGGCATTGAAGTAACGGAAGCTGACGAAGCGCAGTCCGTAAGCGCGGCTGTAGGCTTCGAGCGCATTTTCGAATGCGAGCTTGGTGGCTCCGTAAGGATTAACCGGCTGGCGCGGGCTGTCTTCAGTGATCGGAGTTGTGGCAGGATTGCCATAAACTGCCGCGGTTGAAGAAAAGATGACCTTGCGCACGCGCGCTTCCATGGCGCAATTCAGCAGGGTGAGTGCGGCGGTCACGTTGTTGTGATAGTACTTCTTGGGATTCTCGACCGACTCTCCAACGGAAGCATGGGCAGCGAAGTGCATGACGGAATCGCAGCGCCGGAGAATCGGCGCGAGTTTCGCGGCATCGGCGATATCACCGGTGATAAGTTCGAACCCTTCCGCCAGCTCGCTGTGGCCGGTTGAAAGATTGTCGTAGATGATGACGTCGTATCCTTTTCGCCGCAGAACATGGGCAGTGTGACTGCCGATGTATCCGGCTCCCCCAACGACGAGAACGGCCACAGGTTCCTCCCCAAAAGTCTAACTTCATAATAATCGAGACGGAGTACGTTGTGGTTGCAGACAAAAGCCCCACCCTCTCGCAAAAGGACGCGAGAAGGATGGGGCACCCACTGAGTTAATACGTGTAGATCAAGTCGAATTGGAAACGATTCAACCAGGGCTCCTGCTGACCCGGAGTCTTGATCGTAGATGCGGCTCCTCCCCAAGTGTTGAACAGTGCGGCATTGTTCTCCAGGAACGTGTTTAGTACGCGTCCGCGCCACAAAGTGAAGTTGGCGGTGGTATTGGCCCGCACCTTCCACAGAGTGTAAATGCGATTCTGGATGATGTTGGTTGGCGCACGTTGGTCGCTTTCGGCGATGGAGGCAAGCACTGAGTCCTGCTCCTGCCGGTACCAGGCATAGCCGAACTGCACATCATTCTTGTTCTTGGTTTGGCCAAGGCTGAAATCGCCGCCGTACTCTTTGTTCTGGCTGCCAAGGCTATTGATGATCTTGGCAGTTGAATCGATAGGGTGGGGCCTGGCGTCGATGTTTTCTTCAAACTCAAGCAATAGGTTGATCGGCAAGCGTGCGACGCCGGTCTTGATCTGGTTGTTGAGGATGAAATCGACAAGATCGAAGTTCGAGTAAAAATGGGCTTTCCCCGAAGAGTCAAACACGGTGGCGTTGGTCATACCGTTCGGTGCGAAAGCGCAAGGCGCGAAGGGGGGCAGGAGATAGCCTTTAGCGCAACCCGGGCCTTCACCGGGGACTGGAAACGGTCCGGCGGGTTTGCTGCCAGATGCGCCGGTCGTTGTGGCGGACACGGCGAACGCACTAGCTTGCAGGAGAGCATCCGGGCGGTTCCAGTGCTCGTTCAGGATCGACGCTGTGGCTGACCACGGTCCTGCCTCAAGTTTCGCCTGCGCCTGAGCGCCCAGAACATAGGAGTCCTGGCCGGAGGAACTCTCGTTGTACAGCAGTTCGAATGTCTGGACGGTGAAATTCTTAACCAGCCCATGCTTGATGTCGAAGGAGACTTTCTGGTCGAAGCCTTCAGGATTTAAATCGGGGTCGCCGGTAACGGAAGTCCGCTGCCAGAGATAGGGAAATTTGCCGCCGGTGAGCGACAGCCAGCTGTGCGCGACGGGATTGTAGGTGATGTATCCACGATCGAGCGCAATCGTTTTGCGATCAAAAGCATTGGTAAGGGTTTCATTCGTAGTTGTGGGATCTCCTTGCGAGCCAGTGGCCAGAGCCACGCCGGCAATGAAGTCTTCGTTGAGCTGGCCGTCCAACCCGAGGCGAACGCGGATGCGAGCGCGGTTGCGATCTTGAGTCCCGTTTTGCACATAACTCTCCCCGCGGACACGAACGTCGCCGGATAAGCGGAACCGGCCACTGAGCACTTGGAGCGCTTTCAACTGAGTTTGTTGCTGTTTGGTTTGAGTTTGCAGAAGGGCGTCGGCGGAGGCAGCCGAAGCAGCGGCGCTCGATGCCGCTGTGGCTGCGTGTTGAGCATCCGCGGCCGACTGCTGCGCCTGGGCAGCGGTGGCTTGCGCCTGTTCCGCTCCGCTCTTCACCTTCTGCGCATTGGCATTGGCTTGCTGCACGGCATCGAGCACCTGATGCAGCTGATCCTGAAGCTGCTTGACCTGCTGGCTCTGGGTTTCAATTTGCTTCTGCTGCGATTGGACCAGATCGCGGAGGGACTCCACGTCCTGCTGCGAGGCAGCGGCAGCCGCGGCGGGTTTGAGGTGTTTCTTCTTTGGAGGGGTGGGTTGCGCGAGCACGCCCGCGTTTAGCACCATCGTTAAGGTCATGAGAGACAACCATCGGAACCTGAGCTTCATTGCAATGATTCTCCTTAATTTAAGCGGGCTATCCGCTTGGATAATTACAAGTATTTCTACAGACTAAATAGGCTTTCGACTGACACAATCGCAACAAAAAGATTCCTCCCGCTCAAGACGGCGGGACATGGAGCGCTAATTCTTTAACTTACAAGCGATGTCGCTTGACGACATGATCCCCGGGAGACCACGCGAAGGCCGAACCCGTGTTTAACAAGAGTGCTATTTCGAGCGAGATGTTTCGTTCTTCTGGAATACCTTCACATCTTTCGGAATTACAAAGACGGCTTCGTCCTTAGTGAGCTGGAGGCTCTTGAACCGCTCCTGGGACATTTCAATGCGAACGGGATCACCCCATTCAGCGATAACTTCCACTTTCACCAGCGGGCCGGCGGAGTTGATGTGCTTGATCTTGGCCTGGAAATGGCTGCCGCCGTTGGGAAGACGATCTATCTCCAGCGAATGAGGACGCACGTACACGACGTGTCCGGTTTCCTTCTCGTGAATGTATGCTTTGCCTTCATCAATACGGCCATGGAACAGGTTGACGTTGCCGAGGAAGTTGTAAACAAACGGGGTCGCGGGATGGTTGTAGACTTCTTCGGGCGATCCGACCTGCTCGATGCGCCCATTGTTCATGACTACCACGCGATCGGCGACTTCGAGGGCTTCTTCCTGATCGTGAGTGACGAAGACGCTGGTGATGTGAATCTCGTCATGCAAGTGTCTGAGCCAGCGACGTAATTCCAAACGAACTTTAGCGTCCAGCGCTCCGAACGGTTCGTCGAGCAGGAGAACGCTGGGTTCAACAGCAAGTGCGCGGGCGAGTGCGACTCTTTGGCGCTGTCCTCCTGAAAGCTGCGATGGATAACGTTGGGCCAGAGTCTCCAGCTGAATCAGTTTGAGCAGTTCCTGAACTTTGGCGCGAATTTGTGTGCGTGACGGCCGGTTTTGACGGGGCCTGACTTTCAAGCCGAAGGCGATATTCTCAAATACCGTCATGTGGCGGAACAGGGCGTAGTGCTGAAAGACGAAACCTACACGGCGCTCTCGGGCAGTACGGTCACTGATGTCTTTACCGTCAAAGCGGACATTGCCGGAGTCGGCAAATTCGAGGCCGGCGATGATGCGGAGAAGCGTGGTTTTGCCGGAGCCTGATGGCCCAAGGAGGGCCACAAGTTCGCCGCTGGGTATCTTGAGATCGACGTTTTCGAGCGCGGTGAACTGTCCGAAACGTTTTGTGATGCCAATGGCTTCAATGCTCATGCCGCTTTAACTCCCGAGCTCAGAATGATGGTTTCCGCCGCGGGGGCGGATTCGAGCTCTGCCGCGTGTTGTCTCGATTTCCATTCGACAATGCTCTTAACGAAGAGAGTCGCAAGCGCCAACAAGGCAAGCAACGAGGCAACGGCGAATGCGGGGGCGAACTGGTACTCGTTGTACAGGATTTCGATGTGCAGCGGCATGGTGTTGGTGCGCCCGCGAATGTGACCGGAAACAACGGACACCGCGCCAAATTCACCCATGGCGCGGGCGTTGCAAAGAATGACGCCGTAGAGCAATCCCCATTTGATGTTGGGAAGAGTGACGCGGAAAAACGTCTGCCATCCGCTGGCGCCAAGGGTCAGCGCGGCTTCTTCCTCTTCATTGCCCTGAGCTTGAACGAGTGGGATCAACTCGCGGGCGACGAACGGGAAGGTGACAAAGATTGTGGCCAGCACAATTCCTGGCACAGCGAAGATGATTTTGATGTCGCGCGCAGCCAGCCACGGTCCGAGCAAGCCTTGCAGCCCGAACAGCAACACGTAGATGAGGCCGGAGACTACAGGGGAAACCGAGAACGGAAGATCGATCAGGGTGACGAGAAAACTTTTGCCGAAGAAGTCGAACTTGCCGATGGACCAGGCGGCAGCGACGCCGAAGATCAAATTTAGGGGAACCGCAATGCCGGCGGCTAGCAGGGTCAAACGAATTGCGGCGAGGGCATCAGGTTCACTCAGGGCTGCGAAGTAAACGGAGACGCCTTTGGCCAGCGCTGAGGCAAAGACTACGGCCAGCGGCATGAACAGGAAGACACCGAGGAACAGCACGGCGATGGTGATCAGGGACCAACGAATGAATGTGCCCTCGGTCGTCGCCTGGGCTGCTCGCTCGGACGCGTTGCCAAAGTTCCGCAATGTGAAAGTTGTGGCCATAATTTCAGGGGCTAAAGCCCACATCATTTGTGTTGCGCATCGGCACGGCTCGAAGCTGTGCCCTCCCGATTCCTACCCTTCCCGATCCTTATCCTCTCAAACCTTACCTTCCCAAGCCGTGCCCTCTTGATCCGTACTGTCCTTGATCGGTGCCCCTCCAATCCGTACTCTTGTAGAAATCGATCACCGAACGTACTAGCAGCAGCTACGCCTCACCCAGAGCCGGAAGTCCGCTGTCCACACTTGATTTGGACCTCATGCGGCTGCCGCTCCATGCCTGCAAAAGATTGATGGTCAGCAATAAGACAAATGACACAACCAGCATGACCACCGCGATGGCGGTGGCGCCGGCGTAGTCGTATTGTTCGAGCTTGGTAATGATCAGCAGCGGCGTGATTTCGGTGCGCATTGGCATGTTGCCGGAAATGAAAACCACGGAGCCGTACTCGCCCACAGCGCGCGCGAATGCCATAGTCAGTCCGGTCAATGCGGCGGGCATGATAGCGGGCAGCAGCACGCGGGTGATGGTCTGCCAGCGATCGGCGCCCAAACTGGCGGCGGCCTCTTCCATCTCTTTATCGAGATCCTCAAGCACCGGCTGCACGGTCCGGACCACAAATGGCAGGCCGGTGAAAGTAAGGGCAATTACAATCCCGAGCCGCGAGTAAGCGGCCTTGATGCCGAGCGGCTGCAGATACTGGCCAATCCATCCATTGCTGGAATAGATGGCAGTGAGGGCGATCCCGGCGACCGCGGTTGGCAAAGCAAAAGGCAAATCGACCAGCGAATCGAATAAACGCTTGCCAGGAAAACTGTAGCGGACCAGGACCCATGCGACGACCAGCCCAAATACCAGATTGATAGCTGCGGCAATTGCGGACGCACCAAAGCTGAGCCGGTAAGAAGCCAGCGCGCGGGGGGCAGTGACTACATGCCAGAACTGCGGCCACGTCAGGGACGAGGTTTTGAGAAATGTCGCCGAGAGCGGGATCAACACAATCAGACTGAGATAAAGGACGGTGAATCCCAGTGAGAGGCCGAATCCTGGCAAGATGCTTTTCTGTTTGAATGTGAATGCCATTGTCTCTATGACCAGCGCTCGTCCTTCCCCACTAGCTTTGGCGGACAAGAGTGTCCGCCCCACACGTTTACTGGTTCGGCTGATAAACCTGATCGAACACACCACCATCGGCAAAATGAATTTTCTGCGTCTTCTGCCAATCTCCAACGATCTCGGCGAGCGTGAATAACTTCACTTTCGGAAATTGATTGGAGTACTTCTTGGCCACGGCTTCCGAACGGGGCCGGTAGTAACGCTTGGCTGCGATTTCCTGGCCCTCGGGGCTATAGAGGTAGTCCAAATAAGCCCGAGCTACCGCGCGAGTTCCCTTCTTGTCTACAACTTTGTCAACGATGCCGACCGTGGGCTCGCAGAGAATGCTGACGGAGGGGACAACGATTTCGAACTTGTCGTGGCCAAGATCTTTGGCGCCGAGCAGGACTTCGTTTTCCCATGCGATCAGGACGTCACCCATCCCGCGCTCGACAAATGTGGTGGTTGAACCACGCGCTCCGGAATCGAGAACGGGGACGTTCTTGTACAGCTTGGTGATAAAGTCTTTGGCTTTGGATTCATCTCCGCCCGATTTCTTCAACGCGTATCCCCAGGCGCCGAGGTAGTTCCAGCGCGCTCCGCCGGAGGTTTTGGGATTTGGCGTGATGACCGAGACGCCGGGCTTAATGAGGTCGTCCCAATCTTTAATGCCTTTGGGATTGCCCTTGCGAACTAAGAAAATGATGGTCGAGGTATATGGCGAACTATTGTTGGGCAACCGGGATTGCCAGTTCTGAGGCAGCAGCTTGGCTTTTTCGGCGATCGCGTCGATATCGTACGCAAGGGCCAGAGTCACGACATCGGCTTCAAGTCCATCAATAACCGCACGCGCTTGCTTGCTGGACCCACCGTGGGACTGCTGAACTTCGACTGCCTGGCCGGTCTTGGCCTTCCAATATTTGGCAAACGCGCCGTTGTAGTCCTGATAAAGCTCACGAGTGGGATCGTATGAGACGTTCAGCAATGTCACTGAGCCAGCCTGCGCCACCGCCTGCAACGAAAAGGCAACAATTAAGCCGAGTACGATTAGGACTTTCTTATTCATTTCTCTCCTCTATGAATGTTGCCGTGAACCACCATCGGCAGAACTCCGGCTTCGGATTTCTTTTTACGGCCCTTCTGTTGGGGTAAGGGTGAGGGATTGGCGATGTCGGCGAGAGACGTGCTTTCAAGAATCTTTGCGGCCGCATCGCGGACAGCAAGAAACACTCGATAGAGGGCGCGGTGCTCGGCATCTCGATCGATAAGGACCCGCAATTGTTCAGCGTCGCCGAAGGGGGCGAGGGGACCATCAATCAGGCGGATGATTTCGCTCAGATGAATGTCAGACGGACTGCGGCGCAACTGATATCCGCCCTTGGCGCCGCGAACACTCTCGACGATCCGGGCGTTCTTGAGTTCGAGGAGGATCAGTTCGAGAAACTTTTCGGGAAGCTCTTCCTCGTAAGCGATGTCGCGAATGCGAATGGCGCCCTGGTTGTAGTGGCGGGCGAGCATCATCATGGCCTGGAGAGCGTAAAGTCCTTTTTGTGAGATCTTCATGGATGGATACGTTACCACAATCCCTATTTAATTAATAGACATAAAGGGGATGCACGGCGAGTGCCAGAGGACAAACTCCAGAAAACGCCGTACTTGGTGCATTTCGTGGACTTTTTTGACCCTAATCGAAGCACCTTATGTGCACTGTTTTGCACAAGTGGCCCGGGACTTGCCTAGCCTGCTAATGGGCAGGCGTGTGCGCAGCTTATAGAACCCGTGCAATTTGCAGGGTGATGTTGTCGGGGCCACCGCGCTCCTTAGCCAGTTGCGTGAGGGTCCGACAGGCGTGGGCTGGAGATTTCGATGACAGAATCTGCTGGATTTCAGAATCGCTGATCTGTCCCCAGAGACCGTCAGTACAAAGAAGCAGGACGTCAGATTTCTGGAGCAGCAGCGGCTCGGCAGAAAAGTCGGGATCGATGTCGTCCGCGACCCCTACCGCGGAGGTCAGAACATGCCGTTGGGGATGGCTTTCGGCGTTTTCCGGAAGGATGGCGCCAGTCTCGAGAAGGCGGGCGACCAGTGTGTGGTCGCTAGTGAGCAGGCGCAGACGATTCCCTGCCCGGAGCAGATATAAGCGACTATCGCCGACATGGGCGTAATAAAGATGATTGCCTACAAGAGCGAATGCGGTGCAGGTCGTACCCATTCCGAGAAGAGCGGGGTTCTGCCGGGCATGGTGTTGGATGTGGCGGTGAATCTCGTGAAAAGCTTCGAGTAATCGATGTTGAGGGTCGGCTTGGGCTGACGTCAGATAGGCTTGCTGAATGTCTTCGACAGCAATGCGGCTGGCAACTTGTCCGCCTTCATGGCCGCCCATTCCGTCGGCGACAACTGCCAAGCGGCCCAGGCGTTCGAAATCAGCGTCGTCCTGGGGCTCCCAATAGCCGTAGCTGTCTTCGTTGTCCTCGCGCTGGCAGCCGACATCAGTGAGACTGGCAACCTCAAGCCCCGGACGTATCTTCATTCAGCGTTCACGCTCCGAAAAGCTGGAATTATACGCGGCTGCGGCTGACATTTGTCACGCGAAAGTCGTGATGATCGGCACTGTTCGAGGAAACGGTATTTGGAGAAGATGCAAGTGGTGAATCCTGATGACGACATCGCTGGCTAGGACTGACCTAAGGTCTCTCTCTCGCCCTCAACGGGCGAGTTCGGGATGACATTCACGGAAGAAGTAGTGAAGGCACCAAAGGAAAGCGCCAGACCCATGGAATCACGAGTCGCGAATTCGGCGGGATGGATGCTGGTGCTGGCGGCAGTGCTGTTGTTAGCGATCTCACATCGGCTGGATTTACTGATTATCGTAGCGCCGATTGCGATGATGGTCAGCATCTGGATTGCCTGGGCGCGGGCCGGTGACAAGTCGAGCCAGCGTAAAATGTAAAAAGCCGGATGAGACTTCTTCCCAATAATCGCGACCACGGCTGGGCGCCTTATTTCTGGCTGGTGTTTCTGGCCTTCTTCTTCTTACAGCCAGCGTTTGAACATGCCGGGCGGAGGCAATGGCTGGTCACCATTGTGGCCACTGTAGTGTTTCTCGTCGTGTACTTCGGCACCTTCTGGGCAAAACCGCCGCTGACATACGTCCTCATTACCAGCATGGCCCTGATGGGGTTTGGACTGGCCCCGATCAATCAGGGATCTTCGGTCTTCATTATTTTTGCCGCTTCGTTCACGGTTTGGGTGTTTCAAACTCCGAAGCGGGCGTTCCTGGGATTGCTTGCACTGCTTACGAGCATCGGAATTTACGCGCTGCTGTTCCACCCGCCTTTGAGCTTTGTCATCACTTCCGTAGTCGTCTCGTTAGGAGTTGGCGGATCGAACATCCATTTCGCTGACAAGGCCCGCGCCGACTCAAAACTGCGAATGGCTCATGATGAAATCGAGCACCTGGCGAAAGTTGCCGAGCGGGAGCGCATAGCTCGCGATTTGCACGATGTATTGGGGCACACGCTCACGCTTATCATCGTGAAGTCCACGCTGGCGGGCAAGCTGATAGAGAAGTATCCGCAAAAAGCAAAGATCGAAATCTCCGACATCGAGAAGGTGTCGCGGGATGCCATGGCGGAAATCCGTAACACGTTGCGGGGGTACAGCGCTTACAAATTGAGCGAAGAGATTCAGCGAGCAAAGTCGGCGCTGCGGAGTGCGGGAGTAGTCGCGGAGACAGAAGCCGCAGAACTTGAGATGACGCCGGCACAGGAAAGCGTGGTAGCGCTGATCATGCGCGAGGCAGTCACGAATGTTGTGCGGCACGCTCAGGCGCAGCATTGCGTTTTGCGGATTGCTCGATTGAATGGGAATTGCGTTATGGAGATCCAAGATGACGGCCGCGGCGGCTTTGAAGGCGAAGGAAACGGATTGCGGGGAATGCGGGAGCGGATTGAGGCGCTGGGCGGTACAGTTGTGTGCGACACCTCCGCGGGGACGAAGTTGCGATTTGAATTCCCGCTGGTGACCAACGGAAAACATTGAACCCCACCGTAAAAACTGCGCGCAAGACGATCCGCGTGGTGATCGCGGAAGACCAGGGGATGGTACTGGGTGCGCTGGCCGCGCTGCTCGAGATTGAAGGCGACATCGCGGTGGTAGCTCGGGCTCGCAATGGCGCGGATGCGCTCAGCGCGGTGATGACTCACAAACCAGACATCTTCCTGACCGATATCGAAATGCCGGAACTGAGCGGCTTGGATGTTGCCGCTGAATTGAAGCGGAGGCGATCGCCCACCCGAGTGATGATCCTGACAACGTTTGCGCGGGCCGGATACTTGCGGCGCGCGCTCGAAGCCGGAGCATCCGGTTATCTGCTTAAAGACATGGCGGCGGAGAAGCTGGCCGAGGCTGTCCGCCGGGTGCATACCGGTCTCCGCGTAATTGATCCCGAATTGGCAGCGGAGGCGTGGGTGGAACCTGATCCGCTCACCGACCGCGAGCGCCAAGTGTTGAGATTGGCCGGGGACGGCATGGCCAGCCTCGATATTGCGACGAAATTGAGTCTCTCTGAAGGCACAGTACGGAATTACCTTTCAGAAGCAATCAGCAAATTGGGAGCTGCGAACCGTGTCGAAGCGGCGCGCATTGCGCGGACGAAGGGCTGGTTGTAGCTTTCTTTTCAAGCCGGAGAAGAAAAAGATCTCGGCACTCCTCGTTTTGCCTTTAATTCATTCTCCCGCTCCTCCAAGGTGAGATTTAATTTCTCGACAAGTTCCATAAGTTTTTGTAGATCTGGCTCGCGCATGATCGCTTCGCACAGTTCCTCCCAACGATCCGTCGTCATTGTGCGCTTCTCCATGTGCTCTCATTTGAAGTCACAATGGATAGTGCACATCTTGGGCCACAATGAGGAATCAAGCAGATACCGGAATAGCAGCGGGAAAATCATGGCTTTTAGCAGGGAAAAAATTCTAAGGGACTTTCTGTATTGGCGGGTTCGCAAACAGTCGAGACGTAACGGGGTCACGCTTGAGAGAAACGAATGAGTCGTCATACGGATGACATCAAAACTAACGTTGCGATAAACAAATTGAGAGCTAGGTTGCCGATCGGACTGGGGCGAGTGTTCCCTGCTGCTGCGTACGCTGTCGCATTTCGAGATGCCTCTGCCGGAAGTGAGCGTGGGCACGCTCACCCCATCCGCGGACGAAATAATAATTCAGGACGGCGCCGATCAGAGAACTTGCGAGCGGGATCAAACGTCCTGACCATTTCTCGACGAACTCGGCGCTGGCTTTAGCCGCGATGCGCTGGATGATGTGGGGTATTGCACGATTCACGATGTTCCTTTCCAGCAAGTCGCGGCCGAGGTCCACGCCGGCAGCGCTGGCGGCCGCGATCCACAGCTCAGTGGTTTCCTCCTCCGTGTTGTATTCGAAACCGTAAAGCAGGCTCAGCTTTTGCACGGTGCGTAAAGTAATACCGGCCAGAATACTGAAATCAGGAACAATAGTAATGAATCCTCCAAGGCCAAATCCTGCGCCCTCTGCGGCGGCCATCTTCATGCTGCTGCGAATGATTTGCTCTGCCAACGTATCGAGCATGGCAGGCTCCACCGAGTACATTCCCTGAAAACTCGTGACCGGCAGAGCATAAGCCGAACGTAATTCCATTAAAAAGCGCTGGGGATCCACGCGAACAGTTTTGTAAGCGCGCATGAGTGCCTTCGATAAGGCGTTCTCTATGCGACGGCGTATCCAGGATTTATGAGAATTCATTCAGAAACTTGGATGCGCAGCGTGCGTCTGCGGATTTATAACACGCTAGTAGACAAGCCAATCGTGCACACATGCTGTGCTACGATCATAGTCCTTTATGCCCTCTGGAAAGCTACACTTGGTGCCCCTTGGCGGTCTCGGCGAATTTGGGATGAATTGCATGGCCGTGCGCTGGGGTGACGACATCATCGTCGTGGACGCCGGCCTCATGTTCCCTGAGGCCGAACTGCTGGGCGTGGACATCGTTGTCCCTGACATTTCGTATTTGACCGAGAACCGGCAGCGTGTACGGGCCATCGTGCTCACTCATGGTCACGAGGATCACATCGGTGCCCTGCCGTGGATACTTTCCGAGCTGAACGTCCCGGTTTGGGGTACGGAATTCACGCTGGCTTACGTTGAGGACAAGCTCGATGAGCATGGCTTGCTGGATGATGCGGAACTACGGGAAATCCGAGCGGGTGAACGGTTCAAAATCGGGCCATTTACTATCCATCCAATTCAGGTCACACATAGCCTGGTGGATTGCGTTTCGCTGGCAATCCATACGCCGTTGGGAGTTGTAATTCACACCGGGGATTTCAAAGTCGATCCGACGCCGACCGACAACCGACTGTTTGATCTGCATGCCTTTGCCGAGTATGGGAAAGAAGGGGTGCTGGCGCTTTTACAGGATTCGACCAACGTCGAGCGCCGTGGGTATACCCCAAGTGAGCGCGCGGTGAGGCGTAAGTTCGACGAGGTATTTGCGCGGACCGAGCGGCGGCTGTTCATCTCCTGTTTTTCATCTTCAATCCATCGCATCAAGCTGGCGGTGGAACTCGCCTGGGAACATGGAAGAAAAGTCGCGTTCATCGGCAGGTCGATGAGCAATTCGTCGGAAATCGCGGAGGACCTGGGTTATCTCGAGATTCCTGAAGGTCTGCTGATCAATCCTGGAGAGCTGAAGAATTTCGCTCCGGAAAAGGTCTGCGTGATGATCAGCGGTACTCAGGGCGAGCCGATGAGTGCGCTGTCCCGCGCGGCCGTGAACAATCACAAGCACGCGAGGATCGAGAAGGGCGACACCGTAGTGCTTTCGTCGCGGATCATTCCGGGAAACGAAAAGGCCATTTACCGGATGGTGGACCACCTCTTCCGTCGCGAGGCGCATGTGATTTACGACGACGGCTCATCGCCGCCAGTGCACGTGAGCGGACACGCCAGCCAGGAAGAACTGAAGCTGATCATCAACCTGGTAAAGCCGAAATATTTTATTCCAATCCACGGGGAGTACCGGCAGCTCAAACTTCATGCGGAACTGGCGGGTTCGATGCGAGGCTCGGTCGGGAATGTCATGCTGATTGAAAGCGGAGACATTCTGGAATTTGACGAACTGGGCGCTCGCAAGGCCGGGCGGGTTAACGTCGGGCGTATTTGCATCGATTCCGGCTCGCGTACGGATGTAGTGGAAGACCTGGTGATCAAAGACCGCCGACACTTGAGCGAAGATGGATTTGTGCTGCCGATCATTGCCATTAACAAATTGACCGGCAAGGTGGAGGTATCACCAGAGATCGTCACCCGCGGGTTCTCTGGTGGAGAAAACGGCTTCATGGATGAAGTGCGGCAAGTGGTGGTGCAGACTCTCGCTCAATCGAGCGATGAAGAACGCGCGGATTATGGAGTAATTAAGGAGAAGATTCGGGCGGATTTGAAGCGATTTATCTCCAAGCAGACACAGAAACGGCCGCTGATCATGCCGGTGATATTGGAAATCTGACGAGCATTTACCACAGAGGGCACAGAGACCACAGAGGAAAAGCAAGGCAGAAAACAAGCTAAGTTTACGGGAAGGAGCGTACATCTCTTTCTTGGTTCGAGGAATACCACTATCGTTTCCCTTTCGGACATTCAAGACGCGCGCGCCCGGATTGATGGCATTACCGTCCGCACACCCCTGCTGACGCTTGAGCACGAGGGGCGCACGCTCTATCTCAAACCCGAGAATCTTCAGCCCATCGGCGCTTTCAAACTGCGCGGGGCGTACAACAAGATTGCATCTTTGACTGAAGAAGAACGCCAGCTGGGCGTGATCACTTACTCTAGCGGCAATCATGCGCAAGGTGTTGCCTATGCAGCGCGGGCGTTGGGAACAAAGGCAGTGATTGTGATGCCGCGCAATGCGCCGGCTATTAAACGTGATGCTACGGCTGCACTGGGGGCGGAGATCGTACTGGTGGGTCCGAGCGGAATTGAGCGGCAGATCAAGGCTGAAGGATTGGCGGCGGCGCACGGGTACGTAATTGTTCCGCCCTATGACGACGAAAAGATTATCGCTGGACAAGGGACTGCTGGGCTGGAAATTCTGGAAGATCTTCCGGAAGTCGAGCTGGTGCTGGTTCCGGTCGGCGGCGGCGGGCTGATAAGCGGGATTTCGACCGCAATCAAGTTATCCAAGCCGGAAGTAAAAATCGTGGGAGTCGAACCGGAGCTGGCGGGTGATGCGCAGGCCAGTTTCCGAGCGGGGGAGATTGTTAGGTTCCCGGCAGATCAAGTTTTGCAGACTTGCGCGGATGGGCTGCGGGCGCAATACATCGGCACGATGACCTTCGAGCATATCCGGCGCTACGTGGACGATATTGTCACGGTGACCGAAGACGACATTATGGCAGCAGCACGAGTGCTTGCGGCGAATCCTAAGAGCGTGGCCGAACCCAGCGGCGCTGTGGCAACAGCTGCATGGCTATTTCATCGCAAGTCGCTGCCGGAATCCAAATTCACGGTTGCCGTGATCAGCGGCGGGAATATTGACCCCGGGCTGTTACAGCAGATCCGAGCTTGAGTGTATTAACTTTGTGGGAAAAGCTAGCCTTCGCCTTCGCCCTTTGCTCCGGGCCCAGCCAGATCCTCATCCTGTGCGAGTACGGCACGACTGGAAGTCGCCCCCGTGCTTCTGTCCAGTGATACCAGCCCGCTACGTCTCCCTATTGCTAATTCAGGTTGCGAGAATCTAGATTTCTTGCTAAGGACGATGGAATTCAGCCCTGGTTTTTGCTTCGGCTGGTCACTGGATGCAAGACGTTTGCTGCTTGTACGATAGCTTCATGCTGACATTTTTACCTGTAGGGCTCCGCAAGCTGGCAGCGCTGTCTGTTCTCTTATGTCCCGCGTTGATGTGCGCGGATGTGGTGCGCGCAACTACAATTCGAGTTGCAGGGATTTATCTCTCTCCCGACAGCACTTCAACCCAGCTGGCGGATGTCGACCGTGGGCGCGAAGTTATCTTCATAGAGAAGAGCGGTGATTGGAGTCACGTTCAGGCAAACCTGACTGAAGAGCGGACGGTCACCGGCTGGATGCAGAGCAAGGGATTGGTGCAGGCGACGACGCCGGATGGTGACAAGATTCTGTTTGGTGAGGCAGTGGATGCCGAAGATCAGGCCAGCCAGCGCAACGGACGGCGCAACGCGGCGCAGGACGCGATGCGACTGTATGGCGAAGTGGGGGAACTGTTTCCGCAGTCGCCACTGGCGGGAGAGGCCATGTACCGGTCTGCAGACATTCGGTGGCAAATCGAAAAACAAGACGTGATGTCGCTGCCCTCCGCGAGAGAGCAGGAGTCGTATCTGCGAAAAGGGATGAACGAAGACTATTTCAAGAAGGTGATGAAGAAGTTTCCCAATACTAAATGGGCGTACCTGGCTGCATATCATCTTATCGATAACAAGCTGTGCGGGGACTGGCAGGGGCAGTCGAAGTGTCCCACGAAAGAGGCGGAGATTTACGAAAAGTATGCGGCAGAGTATCCGCAGTCTCCAGCGGCGGCTGAGGCGTTGTACCACGCGGCATATCGTTGGTCGGCGCTGATTGAGATTTATAAGACGGAAGACAATTTAAAGAAATCGGATGCGGCCAAAGGGCGAGCGATCGCTGACGCGCAGAAGGCGATTGGGCAGGCCGGACAAAGTGATTGGGGTCCGCGGGCGCAGCGATTGTTGTACATGGTGCAGCAAGCGATTCCGACGTATGGGAACGCGCAATAGAACCAGGCAACGTTTCTCGACGTGACGAGTTCGGGGGACGATTTTCTTTGCGATCTCGGCGGTCCCTCGGCGTCCTTTGCGGTCAAAGTTTTTGAAAGCCTTGAACCACAAAGTTCGCAGGGGATGCGCAAAGGCTAATATCCTTACGGTGTTCGGGATTGAAAATGTTGATGTCCTAAGGAGTCAGAAAATGCGGGAAGCTGTAATCGTCTCTTCAGTTCGCACGCCGGTTGGCCGCGCCTTCAAAGGCACGTTGCGGGCGACACGCCCGGATGAACTGGCCGCTGTGGCAATAAAAGGCGCACTCGACCGGGTGCCGCAGGTCAATCCACGAGAGATCGAAGACGTGATTCTCGGATGCGCCATGCCTGAGGCGGAACAAGGGATGAACGTGGCGCGAATCGCTTCCCTGCGTGCTGGGCTCCCGGTGGAAGCGTCGGCGATCACCATCAATCGTTTTTGTTCGTCCGGATTGCAGTCGATTGCCATGGCCGCGGACCGAATTCGCAGCGGCGGTGCTGAGACAATCATTGCCGGCGGACTGGAGACGATGTCGATGATTCCGATGGGCGGTCACACCATTCG